>Ga0255160_1000262_pt1 | contig 16048 bp, 14 predicted proteins | sample Atl_Colum_RepB_8_2_FD_186010 | JGI IMG/M metagenome (GOLD analysis project Ga0255160, IMG submission 186010) | Freshwater microbial communities from Altamaha River, Georgia, United States - Atl_Colum_RepB_8h | ecosystem: Environmental > Aquatic > Freshwater > River | place: USA: Georgia... | reverse complement strand
GTTCGCGCACTGTGGTGCTGACGGCCGGCACCTTTCTGGACGGCAAGATCCATGTGGGTTTGCAGAACTACGCAGCCGGTCGCGCGGGCGATCCGCCAGCGGTGAGCCTGTCGGCGCGCCTGAAGGAGCTCAAGTTGCCACAGGGGCGCCTCAAGACCGGCACCCCGCCGCGCCTTGACGGCCGCACCATCGACTTTTCGCAGTGCATCGAGCAGCCGGGCGACGGTATGCCCGGCGGCATGAACGAGCAGGGCGGGGTGCCGGTGTTCAGCTTCATGGGCAAGGCGAGCATGCACCCGCAGCAGATGCCCTGCTGGATCACCCACACCAACGCGCGCACGCACGAGATCATCCGCTCCGGCTTTGACCGCAGCCCCATGTTCACCGGCAAGATCGAAGGCGTGGGGCCGCGCTATTGCCCGAGCGTGGAAGACAAGATCAACCGCTTTGCCGACAAGGACAGCCACCAGATCTTTCTGGAGCCCGAAGGCCTGACGACGAACGAGTACTACCCCAACGGCATCTCGACCAGCTTGCCGTTCGATATCCAGTACGACCTGGTGCGCTCGATGAAGGGGCTGGAAAACTGCCACATCCTGCGCCCGGGCTACGCCATCGAATACGACTATTTCGACCCGCGCTCGCTCAAAAGCAGCTTCGAGACCAAGCAGATCCATGGGCTGTTTTTTGCCGGCCAGATCAACGGCACCACCGGTTACGAAGAGGCGGCGGCCCAGGGCTTGTTTGCCGGCATCAACGCTGCGTTGCAGTGCCGGGGCGAAGGCGCCTGGACGCCCAGCCGCGACCAGGCCTACCTGGGTGTGCTGGTGGACGACCTGATCACCAAGGGCGTGACCGAGCCCTACCGCATGTTCACCAGCCGGGCCGAGTTCCGCCTGCAGCTGCGCGAGGACAACGCCGACATGCGCCTGACCGAAACTGGCCGCCAGATGGGCTTGGTCGATGACGCCCGTTGGGACGCTTTCTGCCGCAAGCGCGATGCTGTTTCACGTGAAACAGAACGCCTGAAATCCACCTGGGTGAACCCGCGCAACCTCCCGGCCGAAGAATCAACCCGGGTGCTGGGCAAGGCGATCGACCACGAATACAACCTGTTCGACCTGCTGCGCCGACCAGGTGTGGCTTATGGCGAACTGACCGGCATGAACGGTGGCCGCTACACCAGCCCCGATGTTTCACGTGAAACGCTGGGGGATCTGCAGGAGGCGGTGATCGAGCAGGTGGAGATTGCCGCCAAGTATTCCGGCTACATCGACCGCCAGAAAGAGGAGGTCGAGCGTGCCGCCTATTACGAAGGCCTGAAACTGCCGGCCGATCTGGATTACATGCATGTCACGGCCCTGTCGATCGAGGCCCGCCAGAAGCTGGCCAAGCACCGGCCTGAGACGCTGGGCCAGGCCTCGCGCATTTCGGGCATCACCCCGGCCACGATTTCCCTGTTGCTGATCCACCTGAAAAAGGGTGGCTTCAAGGGCTTCCGTTCCCCGGCCGAAGAGAGCCAGCCGGCATGAGCGATGCGCTCACGGTCCTGAAGTCGGGGGCGGCCGAACTCGGCTTGAGCCTGAGCGAAGCGCAGGTTGAACAGCTGCTGGGCTACCTGACCCTGATCCAGAAATGGAACAAGGTCTACAACCTGACGGCCGTGCGTGACCCGCAGGAAATGCTCACGCACCACCTGTTGGACAGCCTGACGGCGGTGGCCCCGCTGCTGCGCCATACCCACGGCGAGCCCGCCAAGGTGCTGGATGTCGGCTCGGGAGGGGGCTTGCCCGGCATCGTCCTGGCCATTTGCCGACCCGAGCTGGACGTGAGCTGCGTGGACACGGTGGGCAAGAAAGCCGCCTTCATCCAGCAGGTGGCGGCCAGCCTGAAGCTGCCCAACCTGCATGGCATCCATGCCCGGGTCGAAACCCTGACCGGACCGTTTGACGTGATCTGCTCCCGGGCCTTTGCCTCGCTGCCCGACTTTGTCACCTGGTCACGCGGCGCGTTGGCAGAGCAGGGCGTCTGGATGGCGATGAAGGGCAAACATCCGCAGGCCGAGATCGACGGTCTGCCTGCCGATGTGCAGGTGTTTCACGTGGAACCACTGACTGTGCCGGGGCTCGATGCAGAGCGTTGCATGGTCTGGATGCGAGCTGGCTTGCCGAATCATCCTCGGGCTTGAGTCGAGGATCCAGTCCGCCCGAGGGATGGATGCCCGATCAGGTCGGGCATGACAGGGGCCATGGCGCTCCAGACTCCCGGAGCCTTGGCGTACACTCGCACTTCCCCGGGTCGTCTCCGGGCCACTTCCTCCATCAGTCCATGTTTTTCGGTATTTCGGATTACGGTGCTTTCGTCGCGGCCATCGTGCTGTTCCTGGCCATTCCGGGTCCGGGCAATCTGGCGCTGATCACTTCCACCGGCAAGGGCGGCATCCCGGGGGGGCTGGCTGCCACCTTGGGTGTGATCGCCGGCGACCAGGTCCTGATGTGGGCGGCCGTGGCTGGCGTGGCCGCTGTGCTGGCCACCACACCGGCGGCGTTCTTTGCAGTGCAGTGGCTGGGCGCCGTGTACCTGGCCTGGCTAGGCTGGAAAATGCTGAGCGCCAAACCCGGCGATGCGCCCGTGCTGAACATCCGCCCGCGCCAGTATTTTCAGCAGGCGCTGGCCATCACTTTGCTCAACCCCAAGGCCATCGTGTTCTACATGGCCTTCTTTCCGCTGTTCGTCGATCCCAAACACCACCTGGGCCTGACCAGCTTTGCGGTCATGGCGGCGACGGTGGCTGTGCTGACTTTCCTCTACGGTCTGGGCATGACGCTGCTGACCCACCACTTGGCCGAGCGCATGCGGGCCAACCCCCGCATCGGTCGTGTGCTGGAGAAGCTGGCCGGCGTGTTCCTGATCGGCTTCGGCATCAAGCTGGCGGTCTCCAAATAATCCCGAAAGTTCACCATGGCCAAGATTTTCTGCATCGCGAACCAGAAGGGTGGGGTGGGCAAGACCACCACCACGGTGAACATGGCCGCTGGTCTGGCCAAGGTGGGCCAGCGCGTGCTGCTGGTCGACCTGGACCCGCAGGGCAACGCCACCATGGGTTCGGGCATCGACAAGCGCGAGCTCGAACTCAGCGTCTACGACGTGCTGCTCGAATCGGCCAGTGTGGCCGAAGCCGCCATCCAGGCCGAAAAGTGTGGCTACGACGTGCTCAGTGCCAACCGTGAACTGGCCGGCGCCGAGGTGGAATTGGTGCAACTGGAGCGCCGCGATCAGCGCCTGAAAAACGCCCTGGCTGCCGTCGATGCCGACTACGACTTTGTGCTGATCGACTGCCCGCCCTCGCTGTCCATGCTCACGCTCAACGGCCTGTGTGCGGCGCACGGCGTGATCGTGCCCATGCAGTGCGAGTACTTTGCGCTCGAAGGCCTGACCGATCTGGTCAACACCATCAAGCAGGTGCATGCCAACCTCAACAAGGACCTGAAGATCATCGGTCTGCTGCGCGTCATGTTCGATCCGCGCATCACGCTGCAGATGCAGGTCAGCGACCAGCTCAAGGCCCATTTTGGCGACAAGGTGTTCGACACCGTGATCCCGCGCAACGTCCGTCTGGCTGAAGCGCCCAGTTATGGCCTGCCCGGCGTGGTGTTCGACCCCTCGGCCAAGGGCAGCCAGGCCTATGTGGAATTCGCCCGCGAACTGGTGCGCCGCGCACCCACCCTCTGACATGGCACAAACCACCGTGCTCATCCTGCCGGGCTGGCAGGGCAGCGGCCCTGAGCATTGGCAGATGCGCTGGGCGGCGCGGCACGGCTACACCGTGGTTGAGCAGGATGACTGGCAACGCCCGCGCCGCGGAGACTGGCTGGCACGGCTGGACGAGGTGGTGGTTGATACCCCACGGGGTACCAACCCGACCCACATCGTGCTGGTGGCCCACAGCCTGGGTTGCCTGCAGGTGGCCGCCTGGGCGGCGGCGAGCCGGCACACCGCGCGCATCCGCGGCGCCCTGCTGGTGGCGCCTGGCGATGTGGAACGCCCCGACCTGCGCGAGCAGATCCCCGGCTGGGCACCGATCGTGCGCCAGTGCCTGCCTTTCCCGGCCGTGCTCGTGGCCAGCCGCAATGACCCGTACTGCAGCCACGAACGCGCGCGGGCTTTGGCGACAGACTGGGGTGCGCGTCTGGTGGACCTGGGCGCGACCGGTCACATCAACGCCGACAGCGCACTGGGCGACTGGCCTGCAGGCCATGCGCTGTTGCAAGAACTCATGAACCCGACAACGGTTTGAAGGACAAGAAGAACATGGTCACCAAAAAACCCAAAGGCCTTGGACGCGGACTCGAAGCCCTGCTCGGCCCCAAAGTGCAAGCCACCGAAGGCGGCACGCCCGCAGCCGAAAGCGGCACGCCCATGATGATGGCGCTCGACCAGATGGTGGCCGGCATGTACCAGCCGCGCACCCGCATGGACGAGGGCGCACTGTACGAGCTGGCCGAGTCCATCAAGGCGCAGGGCATCATGCAGCCCATTCTTGTGCGCCAGCTCGGCGAAGGCGAGAACGCTGGCAAGTACGAAATCATCGCCGGCGAGCGGCGCTTTCGCGCTTCCAAACTGGCCGGGCTGGACAAGGTGCCGGTGCTGGTGCGCGACGTGCCCAACGAGGCCGCCGCGGCCATGGCGCTGATCGAGAACATCCAGCGCGAAGACCTCAACCCGCTCGAAGAAGCGCAGGGTCTGCAACGCCTGATCCGCGAATTTGGCCTCACGCACGAGGCTGCCGCGCAGGCCGTGGGCCGCTCGCGCAGCGCCGCCAGCAACCTGCTGCGCCTCTTGAACCTGGCCGAGCCGGTGCAGACCATGCTGATGGCCGGTGATCTGGACATGGGCCATGCACGCGCGCTGCTGGTGCTCGACAAAGCGACCCAGATCACGGCGGCTAACCAGATTGCCGCCAGGAAAATGTCGGTGCGCGAGGCTGAGAGCCTGGCCAAAAAACTCGGCGCCGAATTCAACCTCGTCACGCAAAAGCCCAAGAAGGAAAAGTCGCGCGACGTGCGCCGTGTTGAGGAAGAACTGTCGGACCTGCTGATGGCCCAGGTCGAGGTCAAGGTCAAAAAACGCGTCAAACGCCTGGGCAAGGTCGAGGAGATGGGCGAGCTGACCATCCAGTTCAGCTCGCTCGATGAACTCAACGGCCTGATCGACAAGCTGCGCGGCTGAGTTCGGTCTGGCGGTGCAGGCAAAACCCATGGGCAGCGGCGCAGAAGTGTTCTCGCTTTGGCGGGAGCGCGCTGAAGGCACACGCGAGATTTCGCGCCGTGCCCTGCTGGGGGTGTATCTGCTCACGGTGTTGTTCACCGGCACGCTGGTGTCCCTGACGCCCTCGGGCAATTACGACAGCCAAGTGATCCTGGCCGCCTGTGGCCTCATTCTGTTGATGTTACCGCTCACGCGGTTGCGGGTGCCGGGCCTGTTCCGGGTGGTGTTTCATGCGGCCACCCTGATCGGCGGCTTCATGGCGCTGTACATCGCTGCGCACACAGGCGGCATCAATTCCAACGCCATGGTCTGGCTCAATGTGCTGGCGGTGCCGGTGCTGCTGCTGCGCGGGCCGCGGCAGACCCTGGTCTGGCTGGGCCTGATCGAGCTGGCCATTCTGGGCATGATGCTGGCCACACGCTACGGTTACGTCAGCAGCCACACCGACATTTCTGCGTATGGCGTGCCTTGGGCCCTGGTCAACCAGATGCTGGCGCTGCTGGACCTGATGTTTGCGGTGCGTGTGTACGACCACATGCACACGCTGCAGCTGCGAGAGCTCGAGCGGCGCAATGTCGAGCTGCGTGCCACCCACCATGCCCTGATGCAGGCGCAGGCCCACAAGGACGAATTCGTGGCCGCCGTGGGCCATGAGCTGCGCACCCCGATGAACGCCATCCTTGGCTTCAACGGCGTGCTGCGCCGCGAACTGGCCGACCGACCACAGGAGGTGGAAGTGGTGGACCACATCCGCCGCTCCACTGACCACCTGCTGCAGGTGGTCAACGAGATCCTCGATTTTTCGCAGTTGCAGGCGGGCAAAATGCAGCTGTACCCGCAGGACTTTGATCTGCCAGCTGCCCTGCGCGAAGTCATGGACAAACGCGAGGCGCAGGCCCGCCACAAAGGTCTGGACTGGGGCCTGGAAGGTGCCGAGGCGGTGATGCCCCGCGCGCACATGGACCGTCAGCGACTGCAGCAAGTGCTGGGCTTGTTGCTGGACAACGCCATCAAGTTCACCGCGCAGGGGCAGGTGCTGCTGCGCGTGTCGCAGGTGGGCGAGCGGCTGCGTTGCGAGGTCCACGACACCGGGCGCGGCATCGCGCCCGAGCGGCAGGCTCACATTTTCAACCGCTTCGAATACGCCGATGTGCAGACCAACCGCACCTACGGGGGCACCGGCCTGGGTCTGACGATCTGCGACAAGCTGGTGCATCTGATGCACGGCGAGATCGGGCTGCACAGCATGCCCGGGCAGGGCTCGGTGTTCTGGCTGGAGTTGCCCCTGCAGCCGGCGCTGGCACCGGCCGAGCCGCAGCAAGAACAGAACGAGGACGCCACCACAGAAGAGCAGACGCTGGACATCCTGGTGGTCGATGACAACGCGGTCAACCTCATGGTCGCCCGGCTGCAGCTGCAGAAGGTCTGGCCCCGGGCCCGCATCACCACCGTTGGCAGTGCCGCACAGGCGCTGCAATTGCTCGATGTGCAGGGCTTCGATGTGGCGCTGGTGGACATGATCATGCCGGAGATGGACGGTATGCAACTGACGCAGCAGATCCGCCAGCGTTTCCCCGCCATCACGGCACGCATGCCCATCATTGCGCTGACCGCCAACACCAACCCGGTCGAGCGCGAGCGCTGCCTGGCCGCCGGCATGGACGAGGTGCTGCACAAACCCATGGACAGTGACAGCCTGAGGCACAGCGTGAACCGGCAGCTCCGGCGTCTGAGGGGGGGCGCATGAGCACGCCACCCCACAGGCTGCAGTGGCTGATCAACCGTTTGCCCCGCCGTTTCCGCGAGGGCAAGATGCCCTACGCCTTCCTGTTTGCCTGGCTGGTGATCGCCATCTTGCTGGTGTTTGCCGCGATCAGCCCTTACCAGAACGCACCATGGCTGTTCCTGCCCATGGTCGCGCTGCTGCTGGGCCTGATGGTGGCGGTGCAGCTGGGCATGGGGCTGGTGCCGGCGGTGCACATCGGCACCGCTGCCGGCCTGGTGCTGATCCTGTTGGCCACCTGGAACGCAGGCGGCGTGTTTTCGCCACGGCTGGGCTGGATGCTGATGCTGCCCCTGGCGCCGTTCTACCTGCACGGCCGCCGTGCCGGCATGGTCTGGACCGGCATCGTGCTGCTGGCGCAACTGGCCATGGCCGGATTCACCGCGAGCGGACAGATCGCGCCCTTTGAGGTCGGCGAACGCCATGTGACCTCTTCCTGGTTCACCTTCAGCATGATCACCGGAGTGCTGATCATCGTGCCCTTCATTTACGAGCGCCTGTACAGCAAGGCCCTGCAGGACAGCCGGGCCCATCAGCAGGAACTGGAAAGCCAGCGCGAAGCGCTGGAGCACACGCTGCAGATGCGCGAGTATTTCATCGGTACCGTCAGCCACGAACTGCGCACCCCGATGAACGCCATTCTGGGCTTCAATGCGCTGCTGCTCTCGCGCGTGCAGGACCGGCCTGAAGCGCTCAAGGTGCTCAACCACACCCGCCAGTCGGCCGAGCATCTGATGACGGTGATCAATGACATCCTGGACTATTCACAACTGCAGACTGGCAAACTGGTCATCCACCCAGAAACTTTCGAGCTGCGCAGCGTGGTCCAGCATGCCTTTGAGCTGTTTCGCCCCCGCGTGCAGAGCATGTCGCTCGACTACGACATCGTGTTCGATCCGGGCCTGCCACAGTGGGTGCACACCGACCGGCATCGCCTGATGCAGGTGCTGGTCAACCTGCTGGGCAACGCCCTCAAATTCACCCACCACGGCAGTGTGGTGCTGCGGGTGCAGTGGCAAGACCCGGGGGTGCTGTTTGCGGTACAGGACACCGGCATTGGCATTGCGCAGGAGCAGCAGGCAAGGATCTTCAGCCGCTTTGGCCAGGCCGACAGCGACATCCACGCGCGCTATGGCGGCAATGGCCTGGGCCTGGCGATCTCGCGCCAGCTGGTGCAGCTGCTCGGTGGCGAGATCGGTTTTGAAAGCGAATGGGGCCATGGCTCGCGCTTCTGGTTCCGCCTGCCCCTCCAGGCCAGCGCGGCGCCGCCGCAGGTCACGGATGCCGATGCCGGCCATGCGGCCATGCAGACCCGAGCCACGGCCTGGCGCCTGCTGGTGGTCGACGACCACCCAGTCAACCGCCTGCTGGTCAAGCGGGTGCTGCAAAACGCCTGGCCTCAGGCCGAGGTGCTCGAAGCCGTGGACGGTGAGCAATGCCTGCAGCAGCTGGCGCTGGGTCCGGTGGATCTGGTGTTGATGGACATGGTGATGCCGGTGATGGACGGCATCGAGGCCACGCGTCGCCTGCGCCAGAACCCCGACTGGCAGGGTTTGCCGGTGCTGGGCCTGACGGCCAACGTCAATCCGGTGGATCTGGACGCCTTCAAGACCGCAGGCCTGACGGACGTCATGCTCAAGCCCTTCGAGCCGGCGCAGCTGTGCACCCGGGTGGAGCAGATGCTGCTGCGGGGTTGATTTCCCGGGCAATACAGCCGGGTCACCCTTGGGTGTCGTTTCGGTCATCCCCGGGCTTGACCCGGGGATCCATGGATTCCCCGGTCAAGCCGGGGAATGACATGGGGTGTGTTCACCAGCGGAAGATCTTGCCCGGGTTCATGATGTTGTGCGGATCGAGCGCGTGCTTGATCGTGCGCATCATGTCCACCGCGCCTTCGCCGGCCTCGTCGATCAGGAAACCCATCTTGTGCAGCCCGATGCCGTGCTCGCCGGTGCAGGTGCCACCCAGGCGCTGGGCGCGGGCCACCAGCTGGTGGTTGAGCTGTTCGGCGGCCTCGAACTCGGCGGGATTGTCCGGGTCGATCAGGTAGCCGAAGTGGAAGTTGCCGTCGCCCACATGGCCCACCAGGAAATACGGAATCCCGCTGGCATCGGTTTCGGCCACCGAGTCCAGCAGGCAATCGGCCAGCTTGCTGATCGGCACGCAGGTGTCGGTGCTGATGGCGCGGCAGCCCGGCTTGCTCTGGATGGCGGCAAAGTAGGCGTTGTGGCGCGCGGTCCACAGGCGGGTGCGTTCTTCGGGCGTGGTGGCCCACTCGAACGACTGGCCGCCGTGTTCGCTGGCCAGTGCCTGCACCGTCTCGGCCTGTTCCTTCACGCCGGCGGGCGAGCCGTGGAATTCCATCAGCAGCATCGGCTCCTCACGCAGGCCCAGCTTGGCATACGCGTTGACCATGCGGACCGTGTTGTGGTCGATCAGTTCCACCCGGGCGATCGGCACGCCCAGCTGGATGGTTTCGATCACGGTGTGCACCGCGTCGGCGATGCTGGGGAAAGAGCAGATGGCGGCCGAAATTGCTTCGGGCAGCGGGTACAGGCGCACCGTGATTTCGGTCATCACGCCCAGCGTGCCTTCGCTGCCCACCATCAGGCGCGTGAGGTCGTAGCCGGCGCTCGACTTTTTGGCGCGGGTGCCGGTGCGGATCACCTCGCCCTGCGCGGTGACCACCTCAAGGGCCAGCACGTTTTCGCGCATGGTGCCGTAGCGCACGGCGTTGGTGCCGCTGGCGCGCGTGGCACTCATGCCGCCAATGGTGGCGTCCGCACCGGGGTCGATCGGGAAGAACAGGCCGGTGGACTTGATCTCTTCGTTGAGCTGCTTGCGCGTCACGCCCGGCTGCACCGTCACCGTCAGGTCTTCGGGGTTGATGGCCAGCACCTTGTTCATGCGGGTGAGGTCAATGCTGATGCCGCCCTGCACGGCCAGCAGGTGGCCTTCGAGCGAGGAGCCCACGCCAAACGGAATGACTGGCACCTTGTATTGCGCGCACAGTTTCACGGCGTCGGCCACGTCCTGCGTGCATTCAGCGAACACCACGGCGGCCGGTGGCGGCACGGTGGTGAAGGCCGACTCGTCGCGGCCATGCTGCTCGCGGATCACCTGGGCGGTGGAACAGTTGTCACCAAAGCGTGCCTTGAGGGCGTCCAGAAAGGCGGCAGGCACATCGCGCTGGGCAATGGCCAGGTGGGCGGCGGAGGTGGGGGCGTTCATGGGGTCTCCAGTGGGCCGCTGCAGGATGTGCGGCCAATCGTCATATGTTTGTCAGTTTACCGTGGGACCGGCAAGGATGGTGTCCTTTGTCAGACAGGGCAAGGGGACATGCCCGACAATCCAGCGCAGCCAAACCGAACACTCAAGCACACCATGGGCAACCGACTCTCCCAAATCGCCACCCGCACCGGGGACAACGGCACCACCGGCCTGGGCAACAACCAGCGCGTGTCCAAGAACAGCTTGCGCGTGCACGCCATGGGCGATGTGGACGAACTCAATTCGAACATCGGCCTGCTGCTGTGCGAAGAGATGCCGACCGATGTGCGCGAACTGCTGGTCGAAATCCAGCACCAGCTCTTCAACCTGGGGGGTGAGCTTTCCATTCCCGGTTTCGAGCTGCTCAAGCCCGAGGCGGTGCTGGCTCTGGACGAGGCGCTCGCGCATTACAACGCCCAGTTGCCCAAGCTGCAGGAATTCATTTTGCCCGCCGGCAACCGCGCCGCCGCCCAGGCCCATGTGTGCCGCACCGTGGCGCGCCGAGCCGAGCGCGAGGTGGTGGCGCTGGCAACGAGGAGGCGATCAACGACACCCCGCGCCAGTACCTCAACCGCCTGTCCGACCTGATGTTCGTGCTGGCGCGCGTGCTCAACCGCATGAATGGCGGTGACGACGTGTATTGGAAGAGCGAACGCATCCGGCAAGGCGAACAAGGCTGACACCCGGCTTCCTGCGGTGCCTTGTTTGCAACAGGCGCGACAGGCTGTCACCAACGTGCTCCGCCGTGACATGTGACATCGCTACCCTGCGCCCCATGAGCACCTCCCAGCACACCCGTCCCCCTTATGTCCCGCAGATCCGCCTCTACCAGGACTGGCTGCGTGAGCGACGAGGCCTGAGCTTCCCGACTTACCACGCGCTCTGGCGCTGGTCCATCACCGATCTGGACGCTTTCTGGCAAAGCATCTGGGACTACTTCGAGATGGAATCCCCCACGCCGCACACCGCGGTGCTGGCCAAAAACGTCATGCCGGGGGCGGTCTGGTTTCCGGGGGCGCGCACCAACTATGCGCACCAGGTGCTGCGCCATGTGCAGCCCGCGCACGCGGCGGGTTTCCCGGCCGTCATCAGCCGCAACGAAAAAGGCCAGCACCGCGAGATCAGCTGGCCCGAGCTGCGCCGCCAGGTGGCCTCGATGGCCCTGCACCTGCAGGCCCAGGGCGTGCAGCCCGGTGACCGCGTGGCCGCTTACCTGCCCAACATCCCCGAGGCCATGGTGGCCTTTTTGGCCACCGTGAGCATTGGCGGTGTCTGGAGCATCTGCGCGCCCGACATGGGAACGAACGCGGTGCTCGACCGCTTCAGGCAGATCGAGCCCAAGGTGCTGATCGCGGTGGACGGTGTGACATACGGCGGGCGCGACTTTGACCGCATGCCGGTGGTGCAGGAGCTCAAGAACGCGCTCCCCAGCGTGCAGCACGTGGTGCTGCACGACAACCTGGGCACGGCCGATCTGGCCAGCTGCGACATCGGTGCCAGTGTGCGCATGAGCGCCACCGTGGCACGCCATGACGAGGCGGTAGCGGCTTTTGAGCCAATGTGGCTGCCGTTCGACCACCCTTTGTGGATCGTTTATTCGAGTGGCACTACCGGCCTGCCCAAGCCCATCGTGCATGGCCATGGCGGCACCGTGATCGTGGCGCTGGCCAACAAGATCATGCACAACGACGTGGGCTGCAGCTACCACCCCAACAGCTGGGGTGAGCGCTTTCACTGGTACAGCTCCACGGGCTGGGTCATGTGGAACGCTCAGGTGGCCGGCCTGCTCAACGGCATCACCTGCGTCATCTACGACGGCAACCCCGGCGGCAGCAAGGACAACCCGGACTGGGGCGTGCTCTGGCGCCTGGCCTCGGAGCTGGGTGTCACCTTTTTTGGCGCGGGCGCGGCGTTTTATGCCAACTGCCAGAAGGCGGGCATCGACCTGTCGCAATGCGGTGATCTCTCTCGCGTGCGTGCACTGGGCACCACCGGCTCGCCCCTGTCTCCCGAAACCCAGATTTGGGGCACCGAGCAGTTCCGCCAAGTCCGCGCCAAGCATGGCGATGGGTTCAAGGGCGAGGATGGTTCAGTGCCGGGCCGCTCCCAAGCTGACCCAGCCCCTGCGGGGGGCAGAGAGCCACACGAAGTGGGCGAACGTGGGGGCGATATCTGGTGGTGCAATATTTCAGGGGGCACCGATTTTGCGGGGGCATTCGTCGGCGGTCACCGCGAACTGCCGCAGGAGCCCGGTGTCATGCAGTGCCGCGAACTGGGTTGCGCCGTCGAAGCCTGGAACGAAGCCGGCGAGCCGGTGGTCGGTGAAGTGGGCGAGCTGGTCTGCACCCAGCCCATCCCGTCCATGCCGCTGTACTTCTGGAACGACAAGGACAACGCCCGTTACCTGGCCAGCTACTTCGAGATGTACCCCGCCGGCCACGGCCGCAAGCCGGGTGGCGGCGACGGCCCACCCGAGATGGGCGGCGTCTGGCGCCACGGTGACTGGCTGCGCATTGGCGATGCCAACGGGCAGGGCGAAGGCTGCGTGATCTTCGGCCGCAGCGACGCCACCATCAACCGCCACGGCCTGCGCATGGGCACGAGCGAGCTCTACAGCGCCGTCGAGGCCCTGCCTGAGGTGATGGACTCGATGGTGGTCGACCTGGAATACCTGGGCAAGGAAAGCTACATGCCGCTCTTTGTGGTGCTGCGCGCCGGCGTGTCGCTCGACGAAGCGCTCAAAAAGCGCATCCATGACGCGATCAAGACCGCACTCAGTCCACGCTTCATCCCCAACGAAATTTTTCAGGTGGCCGAGATCCCGCGCACGCTGTCGGGCAAGAAGCAGGAATTGCCGATCAAGAAGCTCATGCTGGGTCACCCGCTGGAGAAGGTCGTCAACAAGGACGCCATGGCCAATCCGGGGTGTCTGGACTGGTATGTCGAATTGGCTCGGCAGCACCTGGCCAAAGCCTGATCAGGCTTTGGCGGTGCGGCGCAGCACTTTCCGAAGCACCAGGCTTTTGAGCGCTGCGGTGCCGCTGCGCGCACGTCCGAGTGCGCCGCGCCAGCCGCGCTGGGCATCGGCCGGGTTGGGCGGCAGATCCCAGCGCTTGACCGGGTCATGCAAGGTGCTGCCCAGCAACAGCAAGGTCAGCACGATCAGCTCGGCCATGGCGGCCAGCAGCACGACCACGATCCACGGCACACCCGGCCACAGGAAATGCCCGGCCACCGGCGCGGCGATCAGCCACAGGGTGCTGCCGACGGCGACCTTGATCGCGATCTCACGCAGGGTGGCCATGTCAGGTCTCAGTTCTTGTGCAGCTCGGCGTTCAACTCGCCCCAGCTCTTGTTGCGCGGAATGGCGTGCAGTGCGCCCGACTGCGAATCGCGGCGGAACAGGATGCCGCTCTTGCCCGAGAGGTCTTTGGCCTTGACGGTGCTGCCATCGGGCAGCTGCACGCGGCTGCCGCCGGTGATGTAGCAGCCGGCCTCGACCACGCAGTCGTCGCCCAGCGAGATGCCGATGCCGGCGTTCGCGCCCAGCAGGCAGCGCTTGCCCACCTTGATGACTTCCTTGCCGCCACCCGAGAGCGTGCCCATGATGGACGCGCCGCCGCCAATGTCGCTGGCGTCATCGACCACCACGCCGGCGCTGATGCGGCCTTCAACCATGCTGGCGCCCAGGGTGCCGGCGTTGAAGTTGCAAAAGCCTTCGTGCATGACGGTGGTGCCGCTGGCCAGGTGCGCGCCCAGGCGTACGCGGTCGGCGTTGGCGATGCGCACGCCGCTCGGGATCACGTAATCGGTCATCTGCGGAAACTTGTCCACGCCTTTGACTTCGAGCATGCGGCCGGCAGCACGCGCCTTGACGCGGGCGGCGGGCACATCGGCAATCGCGCACGGCCCGAAGTTGGTCCAGGCCACATTGGCCAGCAGGCCGAAGATGCCGGCCACGTTGGCGCCATGCGGCTGCACGAGGCGGTGGCTGAGCAGGTGCAGGCGCAGGTAGGCGTCGTGCGTGTCGGTCGGGGCATCGGCCAGGCTCTTGATTTCGGTGCGCACGGCGACCACGGTGGTGTTGCGCACGCTGCAAGGCGCCAGGGCCTTGGCGACGTCAGTGCCCAGGGCGGCCACGGCTTCGGCTTCGCTCAGGCGGGTGCTGCCGCTGGCGGCGATGCCGTCAACGAGTTCAGGGGCCGGGAACCAGGTGTCCAGAACGGTGCCGTCGGCCGCCAGGGTGGCCAGACCGGTGGCGCGGGCGCCGGTGGTGACGAAGGTGCTCATGTCTTTTTCTCCGTTGCGAATGCGAAACCGCCGATTATCGGCGAGCCCTCAGCGGTTCACATCCACCACCACCCGTCCGCGCACTTGCCCCGCCAGGATCTGCGCCCCCAGGGCGATGGCCTCTTGCAGACTCACCTCCTGCGTCATGGCCTCGAGCTTGCCCACGTCCAGGTCGCGCGCCAGCCGCGCCCAGGCGGCCTCGCGCAGGGCACGCGGCGCCATCACGCTGTCGATGCCGGCCAGCGTCACGCCGCGCAAAATGAACGGTGCCACGGTGGCCGGCAGGTCCATGCCCTGGGCCAGGCCGCAGGCGGCCACGGTGCCGCCGTATTTCGTGCTGGCGCAGGCGTTGGCCAGGGTGTGGCTGCCCACGGTGTCGACCACGCCGGCCCAGCGTTCCTTGGCCAGTGGCTTGCCCGGGGCCGCGAGTTCGGCGCGGTCGATCACGTCGGCGGCGCCCAGGCCGCGCAGGTAGTCGGCCTCCTGCAGACGCCCGGTGGACGCGACCACGCGGTAGCCCAGCCGGGCCAGCAGCGCAATCGCCACGCTGCCCACGCCGCCCCCGGCGCCGGTCACCAACACCTCGCCCCGCTCAGGGCTCACGCCATGCTTTTCAAGGGCCATCACGCACAGCATGGCGGTGTAGCCGGCGGTGCCAATGGCCATGGCCTGGCGGGCGCTGAAGGCGGCGGGGCGGTGGATCAGCCAGTCGCCCTTGAGCTTTGCCTTTTGCGCCAGGCCGCCGCTGTGGCTCTCGCCCACGCCCCATCCGTTGAGCACCACCGCGTCACCGGCCTTGAACAGCGCATGGCTGCTCTCGGTCACGGTGCCCGCCAGGTCGATGCCCGGCGTGAGCGGGAACCTGCGCACCACCGGGCTCTTGCCGGTGATGGCCAGCCCATCCTTGTAGTTGAGGGTGGAGTAATCGACCGCCACCGTCACATCGCCCTCGGGCAGGGTGCTGTCGTCGAGCGTCTTGAGGCTGCAGCGGTAGCCGGCGTCGTCTTTTTCAATTTGCAGGGCGCGGTAGATCATGGCGTGTCTCCAAAGCTCCAATCAGGCGGGTTTGCGGTTGACCAGCACGATGCCCAGCGCCACCAGGCCCAGGGCGGCCAGCAGCGTGGTCGTGACCGGCTCGTTGAGCAGCAGGGTGCCGAACAGCAGTGCGAACAGTGGCGTGAGGAACACGAACACCGAAATCCTGGTGGCCGGGTAGCGTCCAAGCATCCACATCCAGGCCAGGTAGCTGGCAAAGGCGCCGACCACGGTCTGCGCCAGCATCGAGCCCCAGGCCAGCGGGCTCCAGTCGAAAGACCAGGTCTCGCCCAGCGCCAGCGATAGCCAGGGCATGCACAGGGCGGTGGTGGCGATCTGGTAGAAGAGCAGCTTTTCTGCGGAAATGCGGGTCAGGCCGCTGGCGCGGATGGTCACGGTGGT
>Ga0255160_1000252_pt1 | contig 16648 bp, 13 predicted proteins | sample Atl_Colum_RepB_8_2_FD_186010 | JGI IMG/M metagenome (GOLD analysis project Ga0255160, IMG submission 186010) | Freshwater microbial communities from Altamaha River, Georgia, United States - Atl_Colum_RepB_8h | ecosystem: Environmental > Aquatic > Freshwater > River | place: USA: Georgia... | reverse complement strand
TCACGTTGATCACTCCAGACCACCCTGCCCAAAAAATCAGCAGGGTAGCCCTCAACGTGGCTCAATTTTCAGCGTGTAAACCTCGGAAATTGGCTCAATTTTGGTTGTGATTCAACAGATGGGGTTCTGTGCTGCGCGGTTTTGATGCACATCGACTCGACCGAGCTTTTCAACGCAGCCTTGGCCATCAAGCGCTGTCTGAAAGTCAATGGACGCCTGCTGATTTCCGTGCCGAGCCAGCGCTCAGATACTGTGGATGGAGAGAGGGACGCCAACGGGCGGCTGTTTAAGACTTATCACCCGGGCTACCTGCGGCTGATCTTCGAGCGGTTGGGCTTCAGCCTGATCGATCAGTGGGGCAACTCGGATGCCATGAACCGCCAAGGGGTGGAATGGGTGTCCTTACTTTTTCAGCTCAAATCCGGAGCCAATACTCGTCCCATCGATCAAATCGAAGGGGTGCTAAACCACGACAAGAAGAGCGCCACATACAAATTCGCGCTGTTTCGGGCGTTGGCTGAAATCGCCACCCAGAGTCCCAACAGTGTGACCTGGCTGGCCGATGGACAGGTTGGATTGCCTGTCCGGTACGTGGCTGAGAAATGGCTGCAGTATTACTGGCCATTGGTCGAATCTCGCACTTTCATCCCTCAGCTGAATGGCGAGCGCCCCGACGCTGGCAAGCCCATCAAGTTTCGCAAGCACCTGCAGGAGCTGATCCAACGTTATGCCAAAGCTGGAGGTTACAGTGGATTCAGGATCGAGCGAAATAAGGGGATGTTGTCCACCGACAGTCAAAAGCTGCTGCGTGCCTTGATGACGGACATCGAGGACGCGATCATCAAGGGTCCTGTGGTTTTTGCCGGTGGGGCGCTGATTACTGGCAGGGTGTTTGGCTACGATGCCAAGACAAGGCAGGTCCTGATTCCGAACGACCTGTGGATTGAACTGAGCCATTTGGGCTACTGGGTGAGCCAGGCCGTTATCTTGCAATGGGCGGAAAAGACGACCAAATTGGGTGAAAGCATCGAGGTCGCCACTGTGGTCAATCTCCTGCTGGACAAAGAAGATGAGCGCAGCACCATCGAAGCCAGGAAGCTGTTTTCTGGGATGGAGCGCCTGGAGTGCATCTGGACTGGCACAACCTTGCGTGACAGTTTCGATGTCGACCATGTGATCCCGTTTGACCTGTGGCACAACAACGATGTCTGGAACCTGTTGCCTGCCTCCAAGACGGCCAATAGCAAGAAAAGCAACAAGCTACCTTCAACCGACATCCTGCGCTCTCGCAAGGACTGCATCGTCGACTACTGGGAGTTGCTACGGGATAAAAACAGTCTGAGGTTCGATAAAGAGGCGGAAACCTTGCTGGTCATGCCGACAGATAACTGGCAAAACGCTCTATATGGTCAGCTGTGCAACGCAATTGAAGTAGCAGCTCTACAACGAGGTGTTGGCAGATGGCCTGTGAATTAAGTTGCAAGGCATCACATTGCTTTCATTTGTTTGATCAGCTGTTCGTAGAGTTCGGGCATACCTCTGAGGCGACGCAGTCGATCAACTAGTCGAATTGCCTCAGTGTTCATTTGGTGTTGAGAAAATTTGAGTGCGATAGATTTCAGACGATCTTCAAAATCGAACATCGGATCATGGTTCTCCAAAACTATTGTGAGTAATCGAGAAATCACTTGAGGATTCACATCAGCAAGGCGTTCCAGTGACTCAATAAACCAATCTACATTGTGACCTACGTGCGCAAATGGTGCTACAGCCGTCATTAGCGCCTCTTCAGTCGTGCTGATCGAATCTACATAGCAGGCCAAACGACTCAGGCTGGAAAAAAGTTGATCCGATGAGGGGGCTTCTCTGTGGATGACATCAACACATTTTTTCCAAAATTGCATGATGAGCTCAACTTGCTCCTTTGTAATTTCTTGTTTGCTGATGCTCCAATAGTAATGACTGACTGCCGAAAGGGCATGCACTTCCGACTTCTGGAACCACCATGCGAACCTAGGTGATTCCAAAGTCTCTTCACCCCAAAGGTAGGCTAGCGCTATACGCTCGATCAATCGATCCTTAATCTGCGTCTTGCCTTCATAGCTTTGTACCGCGGTGTCGATTGCACCTGCGTTAACTAGCAGCCGATAGGTCAACTTGGTTGGCTCCGAGTAAACGAATCCACCTAGAGCTGAGTTGAAGTTGTCCTGGAATTCTTTCGGAAATATCTTCCCAATGGACTCAATTAACCATGGCTCAGACAGATACTGTATGTTTGCTAGATAAGAAGCTGCAAGTGTGGAAAATTCGAAATTTTCCCCTCTGGTTTTGCCTAGCTCGTTGGAAAAAATCGACTGGAGAGCCGCCCAGGTTTCTGTGTGTGATCCTGAAGTTTTATCGCTCACTCGGCACTGACGTAATGCGTGGCTGAATAGGGCTTCAATAGCTTTGCCTTTGGGCGAATTGATTGCCATGTGCATCGGATCGTCAGTAGGAGCAGATCCGGTTTTTGCATTCTCAAGTAGCAATTCAATTATTACGAGCGCTTTGGGAAGGAGTTCTGAAGGATATGCATGTTTGTCATCACGCGTGCCAGAACGCAAAAAGTCAGCGATGACTGGGGGAATCCAATCCCTAGATGGACAGAAGTCGGGATCGGGATCAACCTTTTCACTCCAAAATTGAACAGGTGAGATTAATTGAAACAAAAAATCAAGAATCTTGTTCCAAGCGTCATTCCAATCTAGATCCGAAGTTGACTTGGCCGATGCGTCCCAGGCTTGCTTCAGGCCATTCAAGATGCCGTACTGAAAAGGGCGCTTCGTATTGAGAAGAGATGGCAAAGTACTGATGAACAGAGCGGGTTGTTCTGCAACTGCAGCTTCCAATGCACTAACCAATGCACGAGTTGTAGGGCCAGACCATCGATCTGTTTGCTTAAAATCATTCAGCACACCAACAAGGTCACCTGACTGAACGAATGCTAGAAGTTCCGTTGGTTGGTAGATTGATGGACCCTCTCCCCAGCTTGATTCCATGTATGAGTGGAAATCTGGGTGTGGTGATAAACCAACTCTCTCGTCCCCGCTACCTAATTGGACATACCACTGGTTTGCACGTTCATTTCCTTTGCCTTCAAGAGCCGAAAGCCAGTTTCTCTGAACAATGCGAAGATGACGTTCTGGGTTTTCAGCAACCTTAGGAACATAGATGTCGTCAATCGCATCCAGAACGGCAGTTTGTTGTTCTGTAGGCATCTCTGAAAAATGTGCTTTAAGTAGCTGATAGAGCTCGTGCAGGTGTCCAGACCGGAACAGATCGGGGCCTATTGCTTCTGTAAGCAGATCACTGAGATCACTCCAGTGAGTATGAATTACGTGAATTGCGATGCGTCGAGCGATCTCCAACTCTGCATTCAAAAGAGATTTCACAGTCTCTTTTGCTGCTTCAGGATCTGCGCTTACCCAAGACACCAAAACGTCCCGCAATCCTTCCACGAAACGATTCTCGGCACCATACCAGTCATGGTTTTGTGTGTGATCTTCAATTGCAGGCCGGAACAAGTAGCCGTGCGTACATCGTGTTCCCGACCCAAAGACCTGCGTCAGACGCTTCATGAATACAGCGGTGGCAGACGCGCCTACCTTTTCGCCAAGCCTTGACGAATGATTGTTAATGAACTCTTTGAGCCAATAATCTTCGACGACCGTAGTAGGCTGATCGTCATCCTTGTCCGGTGCTAACTCGGTGCATTGATCAAGGACCTTTACGGCCTTGGCCCAGTCGTCAGGCGCAACGCTATCCAGTAACGCAAACATGAGCCCTTTGTCCAACGCGCTGCAAACAAGACCCTTGTCATATGGATCCAGAAGCCAGCGAGATATCAAATCGATGTCACTGTTCTGTACCAAAACTGTTGGCATCAGTCCGAGAATCTCAGCAAATTTTTTGGAAGTGAAGTAATTGTGTCGAGGAGAGCCATCTGGATTGGCCGCCAAAGAGCATTTGCGAACAACTTCTAACACTTTGATGGCCAACTTTGTGTCCTGTTGGCTCTTTGCAAGGCGAGCACATGCCTCTAGGTAATCTAGTGGGGCCCAGTATGGAATCCACACAGAACCAGGCTTGGAAGTGGGCTGTGGTCCTAGTGGTCGGCTTGCGGAAAACAAGCCGACAGCCTGAAGGTGGTCAAAGAAATCAGCGAAGTACTCTTTCTCCAACAGCAATTCGTAGCCCTTTTTCTCTTGCTCTTCGTTTTCGAGCATGCGCTGGATGAAAAGCTGGTGGTTCGTTGTAAAAACAAACGTCATTCCAGTAATCCTTTCATCTCCTGCAGTGTGGCAACTGCAAGGGGATTTCCAATTTTTAACTCTAGTGCTAGGTACTCAATGACGTTAGCCAGCTGCCCCCAGTTGTTCTCATCACGTGAGAAAGGAATCAGTTCCACGCCAAATTTCGCAAAGTACTCTTTTAGGCCTTTAGCCAATTCAACTTCATGGCTGAAGAAACCTTGAAGGATGAAATGCTTTTGCTCGGTCCCTTCTTGGTTGATGCCTTGCCCCTTTTTTTGAAGAACATACTCGAGCACCTCTAACTCGCTCAGGCTGTATCCAATGAACAAGATTGTTTTGAGTTCGAATAATTTTTCCAGGAAGGTCAAAAATGCGTTCTCTCCTGCTGGACCTTTTGCAATTTTGTGGTTGGCATAACGGACAAGATACTCTTCCGTAGTGCGTACCATGCTGCTTGAGTCGAGGACAGAACCATGAATATGGAAGACTGAGTTCGGAGCACCAAAGTTTCGCATCGACAGGTCTTCATATTTGTAGAAGGGGATTCGAGCTTGGTCTAGCCAACCGTCATAGTTCGTTGTAACGAAGGTATCTGCGAGTTGACTCAGATCTTTATAAACGCGCTCGCAATGCTTTTTCCCTTCGTCAGTCGAAGGCTTCAGAATCGATTGGAAATCGATCGGAAGTTTGTGCCGAAATTCCAAGTCGAGGGCTACGGATAGCTTTACCCGTGATGTCAGGTCCATGATTTGATCAAATGCTGCATGAGAAAGTTTTCCATGCTTCACGAAGAATTTCAGCGCAAGATTCGCGAACTCATCCCATCCGGGGCTTCCTCCAAGCTGAGACACCCCCGCCCCTATGAAGGGCACAAGCCTCCGTGTTGATGCTGCAACACGGAGAGCCTCGGGTATCTTCGGCAAGGGATCGATGTGAATGGACATCAGATGAATGGGTAATCAATTCTGCTGATCTATGAAATATCTGGCGATGACTTTGCTCAGGCTTCCATCACCACTGTACTGCTCGGAGATCAAACTTGTATCAAATTTCACATTGAATCCAGGTGTAAACCGATCCGAGCAAGTAGCTGATCAAAATCAGGCTGACCTTGGTAGTAGAGCGCGGCTGACTTTCTGTATTCCCGAGCGAACAGAGCTCGCTGGTCAGGATCGCTCAGGGTGAATGCAGCATTTTTGGTTATCGCCAACTCATCTCCAGATCGGAAGCGCTGCTGCTTCCGTTCTTGGTATGCGGGCGTTTTCATGAATTCCTGAACTTCTTGCAGGTCGAGCAGGCAGTACACGTCGTAGTAGTGACGCAGGAAGTTGGCCGGGAACTCTTTGGCCTCAGCCAGGCGTCGGTACTTGGTCGAAATGGTTTGGAGCTTCTCGACGAAGGTGTGTGTCGGCGCGTAGCAGGGGACATTTACGGCCCGGTTATCGAAAACCAGCACGCCTCGGTCCATGGCGAAATCCAATGCCCATGAGGAGATCGTGACCGGTCGGTTGGGAGCAGTGTCGTCAAACCCCAGCTCCAGCAGGATGCCGTCCTTCACCCCCGCCAGCGCAGCTGTTCGGGGTGAGTAGGAGAGGCGAATGCCTGCGCTACGCATTTTTTCGTCATCGAAAAAGGTATCCCGCTCCACGTTGTCGATGCCTGGGATGCTGATGCGCTTGGCCAGTTCGTCGTAATAAGCCAGCCGTGAGGCAATGTGAGCTGGCTTGTCCTGATTGCGGCCAGTTTTCACATCGAGATCGGCCGGTGGCTGAATGCGGATGTCGATGTCTTCGGAAAACCGATGAATTACGCCGAAGCCTTTGGACAGAGAGGTGCCGCCCTTGAGCTCGAACACAAAGCCCTGGGCCTGTAGGCCCCACAGCCCGTGCATGATCCAGTAATCCTTCTCGACCAGCATGGGGTCAAGGCCTCGATCGTTGGCAACAACCGCGAGCAATTGGTCGAAGTCGCGTCGATCGTGAAGAAACTCAGCCATCGATCCACTCCCGGAGTCGTTTGCGCGTGGCCATGTTGCCGTAGCTTTCTACGGCCTCTTGCAGTCGAGCCATATCGAAGGAGGCTAGCTTGCTGCGAGCCTGGCTGAGTACCACATCACGATCTTCGGCCAGTTCTTCTAAGTTGTTGAGCAGGTCTACGTAGAGGAACTCGCGCGACAGCTTCTTGGGAAAGCGGGGCTTCACCCGGAAATCGAACTGTCGATTTCCCAGGCGGAAGACGCCATGACGCTTGTGGTTGTAGACCAATGTCCGGTTGTAGAGCTGCGTGGTCCCTAGCCCCACAGCGTTGTAGGAAGAGGGCGAAAACACCAGGAACTCTTTGTCCCGCAGAAATCCCTTCACAAGCTGGTCGTCGGCTGGGGGAAGGGGGCCAAAGTTGGACTGCTTGGGGGCGTGGTAAAGCCCCTGGGCCAGCTTTTGAAGTTTGCCCATGGAGACCAGCTCACGCAGATGCCTATCCACCGCATTGCTCAGGCGAGCGAGATCCTCCCGCCGGTAGACATGACCGGCTTTCAGCTCATTCGCAAGGTGCGCAGTGGCACCCCGCAGGGATGAGGTGGGCAGTGAAGCGGTTGCAGTCATGAAAAAATTCTCATTGAAATTTCATGCATTTTAGCAACTTGGACTAAGGATGTCTCGCGTTTTCTGTCTTGGCGATCCCTTGGAGTGGGCATAGATCAATCAGTGCCACAAATGGGTATTGGTATGTCTGGCTTGCGAAATTGGCGAAATCAGAGAAATTTGTTTGGTGACAACCACTTACGCGAAAAATTTCCTGGCGAATTTAGCGAAATAATCTCAGCGACCATCCACTACGGCATGGCAAGCCTATAAATCGTGAGTGGCGCACCAGGAGCACCATCACGGCGCTCGGCACGCAGGACAGTGATCTTGGGCGGTGTCGTTGCCAGAAGGTGTGTGAGTACGGCGTCAATTTGTGCCTTGGGCACCTTGCCCCGGAAACATTCCGTGCTGATCTCGCTGCGAGTGGCTTGTTCGTGCTGACGCAGGTAGGCCAGCACTTTGTTTGTCAGTTCCAGAATCTGAAGCAGCTTAGCTTCATCAACCGCGCTGGCGAAGACAAATTGGACCGATGCGGTTGCATAGCGGATCCACGCCATCGCTGCTTCAATGTGCTGGACATCGATCCGGGTGTTTAAATCGGTCAGTGCCATCAACATTGCCAACCGAAGCAGCATCGGTGCTCGGCGTTCCAGCACCGCACTGATGACGCCGTCCCCAAAGTCAAAGTTCAGCTCGTCTCGGTAAAGCTGTGCGTATCGCCATTGTGCAGCTGCAGACAGCTCCATTCGTAGATGGTCTTGCTCACCCGGCCGGTCTGCGCCAACGAATTCAAGCACCCGTAGCGCTTTCATGGCCAAGTGTTCCACTAGTGATTGGGGTGTTTCTTTTGGGAAGGGCAATATCCTGGTCCGCTCGGCCCAAATCATGAGGAAACGGTTGGCGAAGCCGTTGCTCAATTCGCGGGCATTCATCAGACCAGTCAGCTCGCTGGGGGAGATGGCACCGCTCAGGCTCAGGTGTGGATTACTGGCGTAGACCCGATTGGTCTTTGTGGCTGGCCTGAGGTGAATTCCATCCCAACAGTCGCGAAGAGCAGCTGAAAGTGTGTTGCCGTTGCGGCGTCCTTGGTGCAGCACGTTGGCGAATTCCGATTCAACAACCCAGAGCCGCTTGTCTTCAATGGCCGGTATATCCTGTTGTCCTTGCCGATACCCATCGTGAATCAGCGTAACAAGTCCTTCACGGGTAGACAGGCCTCCCCGGTGAATTTGTGGCGTAAATCTGATGTCCCTTGCCCGTAGGGCCTCATCGATGCGCAACACGAGTGAAACCGCATCCCCCTTGCGTCCACGGCCAGAACGTCCAATGTGCAGGCAAAACAGCCGGGCATGGTGGCGGGTGTTGCCGATTGGCAGGTATACCCCCCGGCCAATAGCGCAGGACAAATACGCCATGAAATTGGCAGCAATGGCAAAAGCATTGGTTTCAGTGTCATGGCTCCCGGCTTGGGCGACCTCGCCGATCAACCCGTAAAGGCATCCAGCATCGGGTTGTGGCGCGTTGCGATGAGATGCCGACAGTTCTTCGTGGTTGCCTTCTTCGGTTGTCTCGAACATAGAGACAGGCAATGGCGATGCATCATGACTGCCATCGATGCGCGTGACTGGCCCATTCACTTGTCTAACGCCGCCATTCGAACGATGCCGTCAAATTCGTTCAGGACATCCGGATATTTTTTAGTCAGGTGGCGAAGGATTGCATCGTTGGTCATGAGCTTGGTTAGATAGCCTTTGGCCAGTACCAAGTTGAGGATGTCTTGCCCATAGGTCTGCTCGGCAAGCTTGAACTGTTCGTGGAGGTTGCCCATTTCCCGCTCCATCTTGGCCATTTGGTCTGCGGTCACCCCGGCCATTTTTCGGGGCTTAGTTTCCCCCACGAGAAAATTGCTGGGGGTAGCTGCTACCAGTGCCTGGGCGTACGCGACGGTGATGTTGTTGGTGCTGACCATCAACTCCACGCATTCGATCTGCCGGGTAGGTTTCATCTTACGTAGGACCGCCCCCAGGTTTGGAGAAAACGTCTGGTCACGAAGCAACTCGGCTGCCTCTGGACAGATGCCATCTAACAGATTCAGCTTCTTCATGATGTGACTGGCGTCCACATCCAATTCACTGGCGATCCTCTCGGGTGGAATGCCGCTTTCAACGGCACGCCTGATCATGGCGTGCTCTTGGATGCTGGAGAGGCGGCTGATCCGATTGTTGTACGTATAACTCTCGTCGTCCGTGGCCACCAGGCATGGAGCATCTTCAAAGCCCAATTGCTTGAGTGCCACCAGACGAGTGTGTCCATCAAGCAGGACGTATTGACCAGACCGATTGGGTTTGCCTACTGACAAGGGCTCAATCAAACCAACACCCTGGATGGACGTCACGATCTGTTTGAACTTGCGGGACGTCAACAGGCCTTCAGGTGATTTGCGCGACGGCAGAATGACCGAGAGCGGCAGGCGCAATGGGTCTGGAATGAATCCCAGAAGTGGTTTTGTCATGCGCCACTCCCACGAGTCCAGACCCGATCAGCCAGGTACTGAGGAAGGGTGTCCAGGCCTTCGGCGCGCAACAATGTGGTGAAGTTTTCATCGGCAAGAAGCTGGCGCAGGGCGCCGACGATGAACAGCAGATTGCGTTGAGCCGTTTCTGCCTTCCTGACCAGTAGCTTTTGGCGCTCGACCTCACGCTGATAGTTTCGAACCAGGCTGGATGTGGTGACGTCTGTATTGGCCCTTCTGGATAAAGTCCCACCACTGATGGATTTCCCATGAGTACGGCGTCGTTCAATCACACGACGTGCCTGGATCAGCTGGTTGCCACGCAATTTCCCTGATTCGTATGCTTCCTGCATTGCGGCCTGGATAGCCTTGTCATCGTTGCCAGCGCCCGCAATGGTGATCGCTGCATTGAGAGGTATGCGACCACTGCCGACGGCCATCAGAAGTCGCTGTTCTCCGTTTTGTAGCAGCTGCGAGATCCCTTTGACGTAATCCAGGCTCAGCCCTGTTTTTTCGGCAATAGACTTTTTGTCGTACCCCTGATCCTGGAGTTGTTCAATGCCAACAAGGAGTTCCAGAGGGCTGAATTTGCGGCGAGCGATGTTCTCCGTCAAGCTCATGATGAACGCTGACTCGTTGTCAACGTTCATCACCATGGCCGGTATTTCCTTGTGTCCGAGTGCCTTGAAAGCCTTGAAACGCCCTTCGCCGCAGATAAGCAAGAAGTGCTCTCTGCCTCCGCTGGACCGAGGAGTCACAACGATTGGCTTTTTGAGACCAATGCTCTGAATGTTTTCGACAATCTGTTCGAACATCCGGTTGTTTCGCTCACGGGGATTGAGTACCTCAATCTGTTCCAGGGGAATCATCCGCAGCTCAGATGGACGATGCGCTTTAGCACTGCTCATGCAGACCTCCGAATACGAAAGCGACGGGCCATGCCGTACAAGTAATCCAGGCTGTCAAAACGGAAACTTTCGAACTCGACTCCGTTACGGTCGGCCAGTTGGATTCGCGGGAGACCAAAATCCAAACGAGGTAGCAGGTAGTAATCGAGTGCTGCCTGATTGCTCTCGTCAAGGCGCACGGCAACCGTGATGTCCGGTGCCAGGCTGGTGTCAAAGCGTACTTTCCAACGCCGCCGACCGTTGTCTAGCAGCTGGCAACGGGCCAGAACCAGAGAAACGGTGAATTCTTGGTTGATGGTGAGCAGATCGGTTCCAGGATCCCGCAGGACTGCGCCACCAATTTCGGAGATCCTTTTTTCGGTCTCACCAACAATCTCGGGGTGCAGTCGGCGCAGGAATTGATTCGCTTCCAGGTACTGGTAATCCCGATCCGGGGTGAAGCCCACTGTTTGATATGCCCGTATCAGGCTGCCGAAGCGGTGTGCGTAGGCTGCCGCTGACGGCATCCCTTCGGCTTCGTCGATGATCAGGCCTGACAAATAACCATGGCGTTGGTACAGGCTGCGCAGTTTCTCGACCAGCTCATCATCGCTGTACCGGTGTGCGCGTGCGCGCAAGATCCCTTGTGCGGTGTAAAAGAGCTCTGGTGCAACGATGCCTTCAAACGCACCTTCTTTTTTGATCCACATCTCAGGTGTGTTGACCACCCGATGCTTCTTGAGCTTGAAGGAGCGTCGGTTGTAGACGTTGCTGCCGATGTATTTTTCGTTGGACAGGACTTGCCGAACGGTGGCCCGTGTCCAGTCTCTGCCAAGATCAGTTTGTACGCCCTGAGTGTTCAGTCGCTCGGCAATTTCTGATTCGGTGCAGTTATCGTCGATGAACCAGCGATAGATCTGATTGACGATCATGACTTCATCGTCTGGTCCCGGCTGCAAGATCACTCGGTCAGTTTGCAGGCTTTTGTGCTCACCACGGGAAAGCTCGCTCTTGATGGAGCCGGACTGATCAATTAGCACACGGCGCAAGCCATAGCCAGCGGGACCACCTTGCCGAAATCCAAGTTCAATCAGACGGCATTGACCCGCGAACACCTTGGCCGATAGCTCTCGGCTGTATTCGCCAGCCATTGCCCGTTTGACGCCTTTGACGATCGTGGAGACGGGGGATCCATCGTTTTCAAATTGCTCGGCCACGTATTGGACGTGGATGTTCTTGCGTTTGAGGATGTATTCGTAATACGCCCCTTCGTCCGCATCTTGAAATCGTCCCCAACGGCTAACGTCGTAGACCAGGACCAAGTTGAAGTTAGCGGTGCCGCTTTCAGCATCCTTGATTAGCTGCTGCAAGGACAGACGGCCGCCGATGTTCAGTCCACTCTTGCCCGCATCTGTATACGTGCGAACAATTTCAATGCCATGATGAGCAGCGTAATCACGGATTCTGTCGGACTGATTTTCGGTCGAGTATTGTTGATGCTCGGTGGACATCCGAACGTACTCGGCAGCCTTGATGTTGCGTGGCTGATCCGCTGCGCCGTTGATCGATTCTTCTGACTGCATATAACCCGATCGCTCATTGTTGGTCTGTGCGCTCGGGCCTGTCATTCATTTCAAGGGGTGATGCTGCGCCCGTGAATTGGGGCCCTCATGCACGCCCCCGAATTGGTTGCCATACAGGTGGATCGAGATCGCATTTGGGAGCAACGGTAATGCTGAAAATTTGAACTGTCGATCAGGTGGAATCTTTGCACTCGTTCACTTTGCACGAGCAACTCTGGCACACAGGGGTGATTTCGGCGATCCACGCGTCGCTCTTTGCAGAGTCGGAGTTGGGCATGAACCTGATGTGATACAGGCCGGAAACGGGGTGCTCTGGTCGGAGTTCTGATGATGCTGCCTTGGGCTTTGGATTGACCCTGCTCCTGTAATTGCGCCAGTAATCAGGATTTCGATCCAGCCAGTTGCGCTGGGAATCGGACTTGTTTACGCGGTAGTCCTTGTCCGTTAGCATCTTCGATTGCCGCCATTTTTTGCGTCTTTCTTTCTGGCAGGCGGTAGCTGAACAGAAGGTTTGGTTCTTGACGCGCGGGTCAGAAAGGAAGGGTTGGCCGCAGCAGGCGCAGTACTTTTCGGTCATTCGGGGTCTCCATACGAAAGTCGTATGGGACCTTTTGCGGGAAGCTACTAAGCGGCTCGCTGGAGGATCTACCTCCGAACCGGCTTCAGCGAAGCTCTTGCCTGACCAAGAACCCACCGATAGCTGAAATTCTTTATCACCTGATGGGTGGCCGATACAATCAGGCTGCAATTCATTATCAGGAGGAGGAAGCAGTGATCAGAGTTTCCACCACTTTTCGTTGTGTCCTGTAGAACCTGCGGCACACAATTTGTAGGCCGAACACCCAGCACGGATATGTCGAAACCTGAAGTTGATGCTTTTGAGGAATGCTTCTACCGCGATCTAGAAAAGGGCTTTTCTGCTGATATCGCGTGTTGCGACACCTGTCATGACGACTTCCTCGCCGTTTGGCCCTATGCTGACACAGCAGATGGTCGGCACTTCCAGACCACCAATATCGACCTTGTTACGTTCTATGACGGAAGTTACCTGCGCGATGAGTACTCGAAGGATGACTTCAATCGCCTGATTTGCCAGTTAAGCTGCCCACGCTGCGGCAGTCCGCTCGGAGGCAGCATCTGGCCGTATAACTTCCCATTCAACGTGCCGCAGGACATCGAGCGCACAATTCGCGAAGTATCAGAGCTCGCAAAGGAAACCCCGTTTCTACTTTTAGAGCATGATTTCTGTAGAAACGTGCTGACAGCAGTGCGATCGCTCGCCGCAACACTCCCTCATAAGCGAATTGATCAACATCTTTTCCGTGGCCGCAGCGAGATCGATGGTCCGATACCGGAGTTCGTAAAGGAATTTGACTTTCCCCCATCACGGATAGTTCAGGAAGGGCGCTTCAATCACTCTGGCCATTCTGTTATGTACTTGGGAAGTGACGTTGAAACGTGTCATGCTGAACTTCGTCATGCGCCTTCCATAATTGCTGAGTTCAAGTTCCAGTCCGAACTTCGCGTCTTGGACTTAGTTGAACCATACCAAGACGACCGCGCCACTCTTGAGCATGCTGACCTGCTGAACTGTCTAGTTTATTCTGCACTCGTCAGCGCGAGGCAAGAGAGCGATGGTTGGGACCGTCCACACTATGTGGTATCACGATTCGTCACTGATTGTGCTCGTGCGTCGTCTATAGATGCGATTCGCTACCCCTCAACGCGACGGTCGGAAGGAAATTTCAACTTAGTGGTCATAAACCCAGAGTTTCGACTCGACAAATATGCTCGAATCGTCCAATTTCATCGTCGCAGCGGGACCTATGGACTTCCTGCCGCAGCTGGTGGTCCGACTCCAAGCGAGCAGATATCGCCTGGCGCTGGCCGCTAAAATTCCGCTCATTCACCCTCTGGCACTACCCAGCATGATTGAGCGTGAATAGAAAGTTGGTCAGTGGCCCCCCGCCCGCTACCAAACACCCGGAAAATGCACAGACCAAAGAAAGCCCGAAAACCTGTGCTACAATAGCGGTCTTGCGCGGCTGTAGCTCAGTTGGATAGAGTACTTGGCTACGAACCAAGGGGTCGTGGGTTCGAATCCTGCCAGCCGCGCCATTTATGCACTTCAAAAAGCCGCTCACCGAGCGGCTTTTTGTTTGGTCTTGCATGCCATGGCTGCATGCCAGGCTCAGGATAGTCCGCTTCAGCTCTGAAGCAATGAAGTGACCAGCACGGTCGCCAGCAACACGGGCAGCATAAAGCGCAGGGCCAGATGCCACAGATGGCCATAGGGGCTGCGGTCCATCTCGCTGGCCTGCAGCGCCTGCTTGCGGGGCCAGACCCAGCCGAGCACCAGGGTGAGCAACAGGCCGTTGAGCGGCAGCAAAAAGTCGACTGCCACGAAGTCCATGGCATCGAGGATGTTTCTGCCGCCTGCCACCAACACATCGGACCACCAGCCAAAGCCGAGCGAGGCGGGCACACCCAGCAGGAACAGCCCGGCGCCGATGCACATGCTGGCCATGGGACGGGACAGGCCCAGACGCTGAATGGCAAAGGCCACTGGCACCTCCAGCAAGGACACCATCGAGGTCAGCGCCGCCATCGACAGCAGCAGGAAAAAGACGGTGGCGACCCCCATGCCCCAACGCATCTGGGCAAACACCTCGGGCAGCACCACAAAGGCCAGCCCCGGTCCCTGTGTCGGATCCAGACCGAAACTGAAGACCGCAGGAAAGATCACCAGCCCGGCGGTCAGGGCAAACAGGGTGTCGCACAGCACCACCGTCAATGCCGCTCGCGGCAAACGCTGGGTCGGCATCAGGTAGCTGCCAAAAGTCACCATGACCCCCATGCCCAGACCAATGGAGAAAAAGGCTTGGCCGAGTGCGGCCAGATAGACTTTCGGGCTGGCCAGTACCGACCAGTCTGGCTGGAACAGAAAGGCCAGGCCAGGGGCAAAACCGTCCAACGTGGTGCTGTGCACGGCCAGCAGCAACAGCAGGACGCCGAGTGCGGGCATCAGCAGCAGGTTGAGCTTCTCGATGCCCCGCTCAACGCCCAGGGCGATCAGTCCGATGGTCAGCAACAAGCCCAGGCCCTGCCAGAGGAGCGGCTGCGCAGAGCCGGCCACGTAGGTGTCAAAGGCCGTGGCAAAGCCCGGCGTGGCCAGGTCGGGCCCGCTGCCCAGCAGGTAGATCGACAGGTACTTGAACACCCAGCCTGCAATTACGGCGTAGTACGCCAGCACCACGCTGGACACCAGCACCCCCAGCAGGCCCAGGTGCCGCCAGGCCGAAGCCGGTGCGATGGCCCGGATGGCCGAGCTGCTCTCGCGCTGGGTGCTGCGCCCCAAGGCAAACTCGGCCAGCAGCAAGGGCACACCCACTGCCAGGATCATGGCGATGTAAACGAGCAAAAAGGCGCCACCACCGTTTTCACCGGCCACGTAGGAAAAGCGCCAGACATTGCCCAGGCCGACCGCCGAGCCCAGTGCCGCCAGCAGAAAACCCCAGCCGGATTTCCAGTGTTCCTGTTGCTCTTGAGACATGGTGCAAGCCATCATAGCCGGCCCTGAGGCAGGCGCGTTTGCGGCATCATCCGGGCATGAGCAAAGCATTCACCCGTGAAACCGATCAGGAAGATGACGAGGACATCGACCTGCCGGCAATGCCTTCGGGCACCCGCAACTACATCACCCCCGCCGGCTATGCACGGCTGCGCGCCGAGCTGCTGGACCTGATCGACAACGAAAGGCCCAAGGTGGTCGAGGTGGTGCACTGGGCGGCCAGCAATGGCGACCGTTCCGAGAACGGCGACTACCTGTATGGCAAGAAGCGCCTGCGCGAAATCGACCGCCGCATCCGTTTCCTGACCAAGCGTCTGGAGATCGCCGAGGTGGCCGACCCCTCGCTGCACCACGGCAACGACCAGGTGTTTTTCGGCGCCACCGTCACTTATGCCGAGGCCGACGGGACCGAACGCACCATCACCATCAAGGGCATCGACGAGGCGGACAGCCTGCAGGGTGAGGTCAGCTGGATTTCGCCGATTGCACGCACGCTGCTCAAGGCCCGTGTCGGCGATGAGCTCAAACTGGTGACGCCGTCCGGGGTAGTGGACATCGAGGTGCTCGATGTGCAGTACCCCGCGCCAGCCTGAATTCAGCCGCGCGGCAGCAGCCGTTCGACCTTGATGACCGATGGGGTGCGCTTGAGCTGGCGCAGCACCGACTCCAGGTGGCTGAGGTCACGCACCGACAGCACGAAACGCAACTCGGCCGAGTCCTGCACGGTTTCCTGGCCCATGTCTACATGCACGATGTCGGCCTCTGCCGAGGCCATGGCGCCGGCGATGCGCGCCAGCACCCCTTTGCCGTTGACCACCGTGACTTCGATGCCCGTTTCGAATGCACGGGTGGGCTCGTCGGACCACTCGACGCTGATGAAACGCTCGCTGTCTTTCTGGCGCAGCTTGCTGGCGGTGCTGCATTCAGTGCGGTGCACGGCCAGGCCTTCACCCCGCCCGAGGTAGCCCACGATGTCGTCGCCCGGCACTGGCCGGCAGCAGCGGCTGTAGACCACCGAAGCGTTCTCGCTGCCGTCCAGCGTGATGGCACCCTGCGACACGGTCTCATGGGCGGTGAAGCGTTCGCGCGTCATCAGCAGGGCATCGGGTTTCTGACCCTGTTCGCCCAGCAGGACCACCAGCCGTTTGGCCACGATGCTGGCGATACGCTTGCCCAGCCCGATGTCCATGAGCAGGTCCTGACGGTTGCGGTTGCCCGTGA
>Ga0255160_1000246_pt1 | contig 17006 bp, 15 predicted proteins | sample Atl_Colum_RepB_8_2_FD_186010 | JGI IMG/M metagenome (GOLD analysis project Ga0255160, IMG submission 186010) | Freshwater microbial communities from Altamaha River, Georgia, United States - Atl_Colum_RepB_8h | ecosystem: Environmental > Aquatic > Freshwater > River | place: USA: Georgia... | reverse complement strand
GTGGCCGCTCATCTGCGTGTGCACCCAGTCGGCGAACTGCTGCACATAGTCGGGCGTGGGCTGGCCGGTCATGCTGACCATTTGCCAGTCGCGCAGGTTGTGCGTCACATTGCCCGAAGCCACGATCAGGAAACCCTGCTGCGCCAGCGGTGCCAGCGCCTGGCCCACGCGGTAGGCGTGCTGTGGGCCGCCGTGGTGCTGCACCGACAGCGGAATGACCGGCACGTCGGCGTCGGGAAACATCTGGCGCAGCGGCACCCAGGCGCCGTGGTCCAGGCCGCGCTGCGCATCGGTGGCCACGGGCAGACCGGCGGCCTCCAGCGCGGCCACGACCTGTTTGGCCGCCTCGGGGCAACCGGTGGCCGGGTACTGGATCTCGAACAGGCGCGGGTCAAAGCCGCCGAAGTCGTGGATGGTTTCCAGCCGGCTGGCGGTGCCGACGGTGGGCACGCGGGTTTCCCAATGCGGGCTGACCACCACGATGGCGCGCGGCGTGGGCAGCTGGCGCACCACATCGCTCATGGCGCTGCCGGCCGCACCGGGCTGCAGCGCAAACATGGGCGAGCCGTGGGGCACAAAAAGGACGGAGCGGTGCGTGTTCATGGGGGTGGACTGTAGGCCGCCCTTTGGTTTTGAAAAACCACCTAATCAACACAACTTTGTTGCATAATTGGCAACAATGGACAAACTCGACGCGATGCAGACCTTTGTGCGGGTGGCCGAGGCCGGCAGCTTCATTGCCGTGGCCAACCAGCTGCAGGTGGCCCGTTCGGTGGTGACGCGCCAGGTGGCCGCGCTCGAAAAGCACCTGGGCGCCAAGCTGATCACCCGCAGCACCCGCAGCCTCACACTCACGGCCGCGGGCTCGGCCTACCTCGAAAAATGCCGCCTGATCCTGAACATGGTGGACGCGGCCGAGTCCAGCCTGGCCGAAGAAAAGGCGGTGCCGCGCGGGCGCATCCGGCTGGGCCTGCCGCTGTCCTACGGCCTGCAGGAGCTGATGCCGGCGCTGCTGGACTTCGCGCAGGCACAGCCCTTCATCGAACTCATCATGGACCTGTCGGACCAGCGCGCCAACCTGGTCGAGGAGGGGCTGGACCTGTCGGTCCGCATCACGGCCGACCTGCAGCCCGGCGACATCGTGCGCAAGCTGGGCGAATGCCAGCTGCTGACGCTGGCCTCGCCCGCTTACCTGGCCCAGCACGGCGAGCCACGCCACCCCTCGGACCTGCGCCAGCACGAATGCCTGATCTACGCCAGCGACACGGCCGCCAGCACCTGGCAGTACCGCGAGAGGGGACAGGCACTGCAGGTGCCGGTGCGCGGGCGCATCGTCGCCAACAACGGCGCGGCCCTGACCGAAGCAGCCGCCCGGGGCATGGGCATCACGCGCCAGCCCGATTTCATCGCCGCGCCCTACCTGGCGCAAGGCCGGGTCCAGGCGGTGCTGCAGCGTTTTGAAACCGCGCCGCTGGGCATCTACGCCGTGCTGCCCAGCAACCGCTACATCCCGCACCGGGTGAGCGTGCTGATCGAGCACCTGGCGCGGGTGCTGGCCTGAGGCCAGCAGGCGTGAGCCCCTGCGCGCTGATCAGCCCTTGAGCGGCCCCTTGGCCAGTTCAGCCACGATCTCGGGCAGCAGGGTTTGCGGATCGACCGCCTGGCAGGCCGCGGCCAGCGTGCCGTGCATAGCTCGGGCGGCTGCGTCGTGCGCACCGGTTTCGCGTGCCATGTCGGCGTAGTAGCCCAGGTCCTTGAGCGCGTTGGCCATCGAAAAGCGCAGACCCGAGGTGTCGCCGCGCAGCAGATAGGGCTTAAGGCGCTCGAGCGCCGCGCCCCAGCCACCGCCTTTTTCCAGCACCTCGACAAACACCGCATCGTCGATGCCACTGCGGCGCGCGCACGCCGCCGCTTCGGCCAGCAGCGTGACCGAGCCGAGCGAGACAAAGTTGTGCAGCAGCTTCATGCTGTGGCCCGCGCTCACCGGCCCTGCGTGCACGATGTTCTCGGCAAAGGTAGAAAGCAGCGGACGCACTTCTTCCAGCAAGGCCGCGTCAGCCCCCACCAGCAGGTTCAGACGGCCCTGCATGGCTTCGTTGGGGGTGCGGGTCATGGCCGCGTCCAGGAAGCGCACGCCCTGCTGGCCCAGCGTGGCGGCCACCTGCTGGGTCGAGGCAGGGACGCTGGTGGAGCAGTCGATCACGGTCATGCCTGCGCGCAGGCCGGCCAGCAGGCCGGTGTCACCGGCGAGGATGGCCTCGACCTGGGCCGAGCCATTGACGCACAGGATCACGATGTCACTGGCTTGGGCCACGGCCTGCGCGGTCGCTGCAGTTTTGGCACCTGCGGCGATCAGATCACCCAAGGGCTGGTTGCCCGGGTGCTCCATGGCGGTGAGGGCAAAGCCTTTTTTGACGATGTTGGTGGCAATGCCCAGACCCATCAGGCCCAGGCCGATCATGCCGATGCGGGGGTTGCTCATGTGTCTGCTCCTGATCAGCCGTGCTTGATGGTGACGGTCTTGAGCGTGGTGAAGCTGTAGAGCGCCTCGAAGCCTTTTTCGCGGCCATGGCCGCTGGCCTTGACGCCACCGAAGGGCAGCTCGATGCCGCCACCGGCGCCGTAGTTGTTGACGAACACCTGACCGCTTTGCAGACGGCGCGCCATGCGCAGCTGACGGCCACCGTCCTGCGTCCAGAGCGCGGCGGCCAGACCGTACTCGGTGCCGTTGGCCAGTTCGATGGCATGGTCTTCGTCGTCAAACGGCGTGATGGCCAGCACCGGGCCGAAGATCTCTTCCTGCGCGATGCGGTGTTCGAGCGGCACGTCGCGGATCAGCGTCGGCACCTGGTAAAAGCCGCCCTTGGGCGCTTCGGGCACCAGCTGGCCCTGCGCGGCGATCGGCAGACCATCGCTTTTGGCCAGCTCCACAAAGCTGCGCACGCGCTGCATCTGCGACTCGCGGATCAGCGGACCGCAGTTCAGGTCCATCGCGGCCGGACCGGTGCGGGTGGCCGCAAACGATTTGGCCAAGCGCTCGACCACCGCCTCGTACACCGGACGGTGCACCAGCGCACGGCTGCCGGCCGAGCAGGTCTGGCCGGCGTTCTGCACGATGGCGTTGGTCACCACCGTGGTCATGGCGTCCATGTCGGCATCGCCAAAAATGATCTGCGGCGACTTGCCGCCCAGCTCGAGCGTGACCGGGGCATGGTGCTCGGCTGCGGCCTGCACCACCAGCTGGCCCACGCGCGGCGAACCGGTGAAGGAGACATGGTCCACGCCGGTGTGGCGCACCAGCAGGTCGCCCGCCTCGTGGCCGTAGCCGGTGACGATGTTGAGCGCGCCGGCCGGAAAGCCCACCTCGGCCGCCATCTCGGCCACGCGCAGGATCGACAGGCAGGCGTCTTCGGCCGGCTTGACCACGCAGGCATTGCCCACCGCCAGCGAGGCCGCCACGCTGCGGCCAAAAATCTGCAGCGGGTAGTTCCAGGGGATCACATGGCCCGTCACGCCAAACGGCTCGCGCAGCGTGAACACGGTGTGGCCGTTGTAGAAGGGGATGGTCTCGCCCATCAGCTTGTCGGCGGCGCCGGCGTAGAACTCGAAGTAACGGGCCACGGCGGTGACGTCGCCACGCGCCAGCGTGACGGGCTTGCCGCAGTCGCGCGATTCCAGTGCGGCGAGTTCGTCGAGGTTAGCCAGCATGTGCTGTGACAGGCGCTGCAGCAGGCGGCCGCGCTCGGTGGCCGTGAGCCGGCCCCAGACCCCGTTGAAAGCCTCGCGCGCCGCCACCACGGCGCGGTCGATGTCGACCGCATTGCCGCGCGCGATCGCGTCGAACTGCAGGCCGGTGGAAGGATCGATGACGGGAATGTCCTGACCCGAATCGGGCGCGACGTGCTGGTTGGCAATGTAGTGCAGTTTCATGGCGGATCGGGGAAAGTTGTCAATTGAGTTTACTGGATGGTCCGTGCAGGCCATGACGCCTGCGGTACAAGGCACAGACCAGGCACAGCCGATTTGTAAAATCGCTTGACCTCTGAACCCCCTGCCCCATGACCCAGCCCGAGCGTGAATCCAGCACCCTGTCTGCCCTCACCCGGCTGGAGCCGGTCCGGCACGAACGCTTTGCCGAGCGGGTGTACGAGAGCCTGTTCCACGCCATCCTGACGGGCAAACTGGCGCCCCGGACCCGCCTGCCGTCCGAGGTCCAGCTGGCCACGTTTTTCCAGGTCTCGCGCCCGGTGGTGCGGCAAGCCCTGGACCGCCTGCGCAGCGACCAGCTGATCGAATCGGTGCGCGGCTCGGGCACCTTTGTGCGGCCCGACTGGCCAAAGGCCTCGGCCCGACCGCCCAAGGAACCGGACATCAGCCACTGGCTGCACGGGCAGGAGCTGCGTCTGGTGCTGGAGCCCGAATGCGCCCACCTGGCCGCACTGCGCCGCAGCCAGGCAGACCTGCAGCGCATGGCGGCGGCGCTTGACGGCTTCGAGCAGGCCGCAGCCAAAGGCGATGTGGCACACCACTTTGACTTTGGCTTCCACGAAGCCATTGCCCAGGCCAGTGCCAACCCGCGCATGCTGCAGGTCATCCAGACCCTGCAGTACGACGTCAGCCACGCCGTCAACATGACCCGGCACCTGGTGCGCCTCAAGCCCTGGCAGCGCACCCACGACGTGCTCGACGAGCACCGCGAGATTTACCGCTGCATCGAACGCCAGGACGCCGAAGGCGCCCGCCGCGCCATGCGCAGCCACATTGAAAAGGCGCGCATCCGGATGCTGGAGCCCTCGCCGAGCTGAATGGCCCGGGCTTGCGAGCCGGCCGGGCCTGGCCACACAATGCCCTGACGCCACCCATCCGCCCACCCCATGCCCGCACTCGCCACGCGCCTGCTCTCACACCTCAGACACAAGGCCTTTGGACCGCATCGCAGCCACCCCTGGCTGGCGTGTTGCTGTTGGCTCATCGCCCTCCAGGCGAGCGCTGCCCAGGCCCAGATCACCCCCGGCGACTGCCGTGCGCAGGCCCAGGGCCAGATGCAGCTGGTGTCACTGCGCGGCAACTTTTACACGGCGCAAGGCCGCCTCGGCGGCTTTGACCCCTGCGAAGCCAATGTTCTCTACAGGGTTCATGCAGGCAGCAAAGCGCCGCTGATGATCAGTGTGCACGGGGGCGGAGGCATCCAGGATGTGCGGGCTTCCGACGAGGCCTTTCACCAGGCCGGCATGGCCACCCTGGTGTTTGATGCCTATGCCATGCAGGGCCTGCCCGGGCGCACATCACTGTTCTGGGCCCGCTCGGTCAGCAACGAGGCACGTCAGCGCATGATCTACGCCACCGCGCTGGCCGCCTACGAATGGGCGCGCCAGCGTGAAGACATCGACAAGCGCCAGATCTACCTGTTTGGCGTCTCCAATGGAGCAGCCGTGGTGGCCAACCTGGCTGCCGTGGTCGATCCGGCCCATGTGCGGGGCGTGATCGCCGAGGGCATCACCCCCATCGGCCTGGGGCTGCCCGACCGCATACGCGTGCCAGTGCAACTGGTGTTTGGCCGGCTCGACGACTTCGGCAGCCCAGACCCCGCCATGCTGCGCTGGAACCTGAGCGACGACTGCCGACTCAATGCCCGGGTCGAGGGCATTCCTGCAGGTTCGGCCCAGCGCTGCAACGCCAGCACCCCGGGGCGCCGGATCCCTACGCCGCTGCAATGGGCCGAGACCGTCCGCACACACGGCGGACAGGTTGACGTGGTCTACATCGAGGACATGGCACACAACGCGTATTTCGGTCCTCTGCGCCAGCAGCGGGCCACCTGGGCCAATGGCGAAAGCTATGGCGCATCGCTGGGTGCCACGCCAGAAGCCCGGGCCCACTTTTTCAGTCAGATGCGTGGGTTCATTGACGCGACAGCGCTGAAGCGCACTCGGTGACGCTGCACCTGCGCCTGGCCATGTGCGCGGTCTGCAAAGCCATCGGCTGGATGGCAAAGCGGCCGCATCCGCAAAAACCCTGTGCAGTCGCGAGTCGAAAATTTGTATGATGACCTGACGAATTTTCCCCAGGAGATCCCTTGCAACGCCGTCAAGTCACCCTGATCTGCGCCGCCCTGCTGGGCCTTGCCCCGCTGGCCCCTGCCGCACTGGCCCAGAGCTGGCCCACCCGCCCCATCAAGCTGGTTGTTCCCTTCCCGCCCGGCGGGCTGATCGACAACATGGCGCGCCTGGTCGCGCCCAAGCTGGCCCAGGAGCTGGGCCAGCCCATCGTGATCGACAACAAACCGGGGGCCGGGGGCAACCTGGGCGCGGGCGAAGCCTCGCGCGCCGCAGCCGACGGCTACACCTTGCTGATGGCCTCGCCGCCGCTGACCATCAACCCTGCGCTCTACAAAAAACTGCCCTACGAGCCCCGCAACATCGCGCCGATCGGCCTGCTCGGGCGTGTGCCCAATGTGCTGGTGGTCAACCCGGCCTCGGGCATGCAGAGCGTGGCGGATCTGACCGCGCGCATGAAGGCGCGCCCGGGACAGCTGAACTACGCCTCCAATGGCAACGGCACTTCGCTGCACCTGAGCGCCGAGCTCTACAAGAGCCTGGCGGGCGCCTTCGTCACGCACATCCCCTACCGTGGCGCAGCGGCCGGGCTGACCGCGGTGATGGCCGACGAGGTCAGCTTCATGTTCGACAACCTGCCTTCGGCCCTGGGCCTGATCCAGGGCGGCAAACTCAAGGCCCTGGCCGTCACCACACCGCAGCGCAGCAGCGCGCTGCCGCAGGTGCCCACCATGGAAGAAGCCGGCGTCAAGGGCTACCAGGTATTTGCCTGGTTCGGCCTGGCCGCCCCGGCCGGTCTGCCCGCCACCGTGCAGCAAAAGCTCGAGCAGTCGCTCGAACGCGTGGCGCGCAACGAGGAGGTCCGGGCCGCCATGCTCAAGGCCGGCGCCGAGCCCACCTGGCTGGGCGCGCAAGCCATGGCCGGTTTCATGCAGGCCGACACCGCGCAGTGGAAAAAGGTGTCGGAGTACGCGAAGATTTCGCTCGATTGATGTGTGCAGCATGGCGCTGCCGGCGCCGTGCGTGAAGGGATGAAGATGACGACAGTTGGACTGATCGGCCTGGGGGCCATGGGCTCGGGCATGGCGGCTTCGCTGCGCCGCGCCGGGCATGCGGTGCATGTGTTTGATGTGCGGCGCGAGGCCGCCGAGGCTTTTGCCAAAGAGGGCGGCGTGGCCTGCGCCAGCCTGGCCGAGCTGGGGGCGGCCTGCGACGTGGTGGTGTCGGTGGTGGTCAATGCCGCGCAGACCGAGGCGGTGCTGTTTGGCACGGATGGACAGGACAGCGGCTGCGCGGCCCACATGAAGCCCGGCAGCGTGTTCGTGATGTGCTCGACCGTGGACCCGAACTGGTCGGTGGCGCTCGAAGCCCGCCTCGAAGCCATGGGCCTGCGCTACATCGACGCACCGATTTCCGGCGGCGCCGCCAAAGCCGCCAGCGGCCAGATGACCATGATGACCGCCGGCAAACCAGAGGCTTATGCCGTGGCCGAGCCGTTCCTCAACGCCATGGCCGGCAAGGTCTACAAGCTTGGCGACACCGCCGGTGCAGGCAGCAAGGTCAAGATCATCAACCAGTTGCTGGCGGGCGTGCACATTGCCGCCGCCGCCGAGGCCATGGCACTGGGCCTGCGCGAGGGCGTGAACGCCGAAGCGCTGTACGAAGTGATCACGAACAGCGCCGGCAACAGCTGGATGTTCGAAAACCGCATGGCCCACGTGCTGGCGGGCGACTACACGCCACTGTCGGCAGTCGACATCTTTGTGAAAGATCTGGGCATCGTGCTGGACATGGCCCGCGCCAGCAAGTTCCCGCTGCCGCTGTCCTCCACCGCGCACCAGATGTTCATGCAGGCCAGCACCGCCGGTTTTGCCAGGGAAGACGACAGCGCGGTCATCAAGATTTTCCCGGGCATCGAATTGCCCAAGGGGAAAGCATGAAGGCCTTGAAACTGGGTTGCATTGCCGACGATTTCACCGGCGCCACCGATCTGGCCAACAACCTGGTGCGCACCGGCATGCGCGTGGTGCAGACGATTGGCGTGCCCACCGGTCCCCTGAATGTGGAGGTCGATGCGGTGGTGGTGGCACTCAAGTCGCGCACCATCCCGGCAGAGGACGCCATCGCCCAGTCGCTCGATGCGCTGCGCTGGCTGCAGGCACAAGGTGCGCAGCAGTTCTATTTCAAATACTGCTCGACCTTCGACAGCACACCCGAAGGCAACATCGGCCCGGTGACCGAAGCGCTGATGGACGCGCTGGGGACCGACTTCACCATCGCCACCCCGGCCTTTCCGGACAACGGGCGCACGGTGTTCAAGGGTTACCTGTTCGCGGGCAATGTGCTGCTCAACGAGTCGGGCATGCAGAACCATCCGCTCACGCCCATGAGCGACCCGAACCTGGTGCGGGTGATGCAGGCGCAGACGAAACGCCCGGTGGGCCTGCTCGACCACACGGTGGTCGCGCGTGGCCCCGAGGCCATCCGTGAACGCATCGCCGCGCTGCGTGCAGGCGGTGTGGGCGTGGCCATCGTGGACGCGACCAGCAACGACGACCTGCTGCGTCTGGGCCCGGCCCTCCAGGGCATGCCGCTGGTCACCGCCGGTTCGGGCGTGGCCATTGGCCTGCCGGCCAACTGGGGGTTGGCACCGTCCAGCACCGCCAGCCAGCTGCCGCCGGCCCAGGGGCTGAAAGCCATCGTCTCGGGCAGCTGCTCGCAGGCCACCAACCGGCAGGTGGCGCACTTCAAGGCCCAAGGCGGGCCCGCGCTCGCACTCAACCCGCTGCAGCTGACGGGCGACACCGATGCGCTGGTGACGCAGGTCATGGCCTGGGCGCAGCCACTGCTGTCCCAGGGGCCGGTGCTGGTCTATTCCACCGCTGAGCCCGAAGCCGTGAAAGCCATCCAGGCCCGCCTGGGTGTGGCCGAAGCGGGCGCGCTGGTGGAACACGCGCTGGCCGCCGTGGCGCGCGCCCTGGCGCAGGCCGGCGTGCAGCAGCTGGTGGTGGCCGGTGGCGAGACCTCGGGCGCCTGCGTGCAGGCGCTGGGCATCACGCAGTTGCAGATCGGCCCGCAGATCGACCCCGGTGTGCCCTGGTGCCATGCGCAGGGCATCGCCGGACCGCTGCACATCACGCTCAAGTCGGGCAACTTCGGCACCGACGATTTCTTCAGCAAAGCCTTTACAGTGCTGGCATGACCGAGTCCCAACATCGCGAAGAGGTCTGCCGCATCGGCCGCAGCCTGTTTGGGCGCGGCTATGTGCATGCCACAGCCGGCAACATCAGCGTGCGGCTCGACGACGGTTTCCTCATCACGCCGACCGACGCCTGCCTGGGTTTTCTGGACCCCGCCCGGCTCGCCAAGGTCGGTTTCGATGGCCAGCAGCTCAGCGGCGACCGCGCCAGCAAGACGCTGGCCCTGCACCGCCGCATCTACGAAGCCGCCTGCGAAACCGATACCGGCACGCGCTGCGTGATCCACACGCACAGCACGCACCTGGTGGCGCTGAGCCTGAAGGCCCCGGGCCCCGAACTGCTGCCCCCCATCACGCCCTATTTCGTGATGAAGGTGGGCCATGTGCCGCTGGTGAATTACCACCGCCCCGGCAGCCCCGCAGGCGCCGACGAGGTGGCCGCGCTGATCCGCGCTTACGCAGCGCGTGGCACCCCGATCCGGGCCGTCATGCTGCCGCGCCTGGGCCCCAATGTCTGGCACGACAGTCCCACCGCCGCCATGGCCACGCTCGAGGAACTGGAAGAAACCGCGCGGCTGACGCTGCTGGCACCCGACACCGCGCCGCTGCCCGAAGCCGACATCGAAGAACTGCGCAGCACCTTTGGTGCGCGCTGGTAAACAACCCCAAGGACACACCATGCCCCGCTTTGCCGCCAACCTGACCATGATGTACCCGGACCTGCCGTTCCTGGACCGCTTTGAAGCGGCCGCGAAGGATGGCTTCAAGGCCGTGGAATACCTGTTCCCCTACGCGCACCCGGCCACCGAGCTGGCCGCGCGCCTGAAGGGCAACGGCCTGCAACAGGTGCTGTTCAACATGCCTCCCGGCGGCATGACGAAAGACGAAATGGTCAGCGGCTGGGACCGCGGCCTGCGCGGCACCGCCTGCGTGCCGGGGCGTGAGGCCGAATTCCGCGCCGGCCTGGGGCTGGCGCTGGAGTATGCGCAGGTGCTGGATTGCCCGCGCATCCACACCGTGGTGGGCGTGCGCCCCGAAGGCGTCAGCGCCCAGCAGGCCGACGAGACGCTGATCGCCAACCTGAAGTGGGCGGCGCAGCAAGCCGCCCAGCACGGCCGCGACCTGATGCTCGAACCCATCAACACGCGCAACATTCCGGGCTTCCATCTGCAGCGCCAGGACCATGCACACGCCATCCTCCAAGCGGTAGGCGCAGACAACGTGAAAGTGCAGATGGACCTGTTCCACTGCCAGATCGTCGAAGGCGACCTCTCCACCAAGATCAGCCAGTACCTGCCCACCGGCCGCGTCGGTCATTTCCAGTTTGCCGATGTGCCCGCTCGCCACGAGCCAGGTTCGGGCGAGCTCAACTGGGACCACCTGTTCGCCCTGATCGACCGCATCAGCGCCGAGTCTGGCTGGGACGGCTGGGTGGGCTGCGAATACATCCCGGCCGACACCACCAGCGGCGGCACCTCGCGCGGTCTGGCCTGGATGCAGAAATACCGCTGAGCGCTCAGACCACCGGCACTGCCGCGCCGGCGTCCATGCAGCGCTGCATTTCCTGGCGCAGGGTCTCGACCGAGAGCGGCTTGGCGACGTAGCCGTCCATGCCCGATTCGAGGTAGCGTTCGCGGTCGCCCTTGAGGGCATGTGCCGTGACCGCAATGATCGGGGAGCGCGGCATGCCGCGCTCGCGCTCCAGTGCGCGGATCGCCTGGGTGGCCTCGACACCCCCCATCTCCGGCATCTGGATGTCCATCAGCACCAGGTCGAAGCTGGCGCTGGCATAGGTGTCCACCGCTTCCAGGCCATTGCCGGCGACCGTCACCTCATGGCCCATCCGCGTCAGCAGCATGGTGGCCAATGCCTGGTTGACCGGCGTGTCCTCCACCAGCAGCACACGCCAGGACACCCCTGCCCTGGCCACGCCTGCCAGCGCGGGCAGCGTGTCGGACTGTCTGTCCGCGCAGTCCTGCGGGCACACCAGCGCGCTGTTGAGCACGGCAACCAGCTCGTGCGGATCGACCGGCTTGAGAAGAAAGCCCTGGACCCGGTGCTCGCACATTTGCTGCGGGCCGATCTGCTCGCCCAGATGGCCCATCATGACGATGCCCAGCTGCTGCGGGCTGCGCAGCCTGCGCAGTTGCGCGGCCAGCGCGTACCCATCGATTTCGGGCATGTTGACATCGATCAGCACATGGCGCACCGCGAGGGACTGCACCGCCTGCATGGCCTGGGCCGCCTCTTCGCAGGCCAGTGCGTGCAGGCCTGCCCTGCCCAGCGCGCGCACCAGCCACTTGCGGCTGCTGGCATTGTCGTCCACCACCAGCACCTGCGCCGCCTGCAGCAGCGGGTGCAGGGCCTGCCGCTGCACGGCGCCATGGCGCACGGCTTGCAGGCATGTGGTGAAGCGGAAGGTGCTGCCCTGCCCCGGCACGCTCTCGACCTGGATGGTGCCGCCCATCATGGCCACCAGGCTGCGGCAAATCGCCAGACCCAGGCCCGAGCCGCCATAGCGGCGTGCCGTGCCCGCGTCGGCCTGGGTGAAGGTGTCAAAAATCATGGCTTGCTTGTCGGCGGCAATGCCGATGCCGCTGTCCTGCACCGACCATTCGAGCCAGACCTCGTCACCCCGCGACGGCAGCAGACCCACATGCAGCACGACTTCGCCCCGGGCCGTGAACTTGATCGCATTGGCCAGCAGGTTGGTCAGGATCTGGTGCAGGCGTTGTGGATCACCGATGAGCTGCGCAGGCACATCGCAGGCCACGTCACAGATCATCTCCAGACCCTTTTCGGCAGCGCGCAACGAGAGCGTGCGCGTGCAATCGCGCACCAGGCCATGCACACTGAATTCGTGCGGATCTAGTTCAAGCTTGCGGGCCTCGATCTTGGAGAAATCGAGGATGTCATTGATCACCGCCAACAGCGAGCGTGCGGAGCTGTTGACCATGGTCAGGTAGCTGCGTTGCTCGGCGGTCATCTGCGTCTGCAGGCAAAGCTCGGTCATGCCCAGGATGCCGTTCATCGGCGTGCGGATTTCGTGGCTCATGTTGGCCAGAAACTGGCTCTTGGATGCGTTGGCCTGCTGCGCGGCATCGCGCTCCACGGACAGCTCCTGCTCGGCCTGGATGCGGGCTTCGACAAAGGCATTGAAGGCCTGTGTGACCTGGCGGCTTTCGGCGCTGCCGCGCGGCGCAATCGCATGTACGGGCAGGCCCTCGCGCATGTGCTGGGCTGTCTGGGCCATCGCCTGTGAAAGCGCCATGAACGGCCGCACCAGGCGCCGCGAGAACAGCCACAGCAAGGGCAGGAAAAGCAGCAGCAGCAAACCGCTGACGATCAGCATGCGCTGGTAAATCTGGCGGATGGGGGCGAAGGCCTCTTCTGTCGGGATCACCGAGGCCACCACCCAATTGGTGGTCTGCAGCCGGGCAAAGGTAAACAGACCACGCAAGCCGCGCGTGTTGGTGCCCTCCAGTGTGCCCTCGAAGCCTTGCATGGCCCGCTCGAAAGGGGCGTTGCTGCTGTTCGGCGGCACGGTCTGCAACACCAGCGCCGGATCGGGGTGGGCGATCCGCACCCGCTCGCTGCTGACCAGGTAGTAATAGCCGTTTTCGCCATTCTTGCGGGTGGCGATCGAGCCCAGCAAATTCGGTTTGTAGAGGTTGAGCACCCCGGCCAGAATGCCGACCAGTTCGCGCCGCTCATCGAGTATAGGCGTGGCCACCACCACGATGGGCTGGCGCGTGGCCTTGCCCAGAATCGGTCTGGAGATCACGGTTTGGTGGCGTGCCACCACGTCCTGCACATAGTCGCGCGCGGACATGTCCAGCATGCGCCGACCAGGCTTTTCCGGCCAGTCCACCAGCAAGGTGCCACCGGCATCAAACACATACAGGTCATCGAAAACGGTGAGCAGAGTCTGTTGGCGCGAGAGGTGCCTTTCGAGTGCCGCCGTGTTGTGCCGCCCGACTTCGGGCACGTTGATGGCTTCGCTGGCCAGCATGTTCATGCTGTCTTCCAGCCGCTCATCCAGATGGGCCGCATAGTCCTTGAGGGCACGGAATTCGTGCTTTTCGATGCGCTGGACGATGTCGGTGCGCAGCACATAAAACTGCAGCCCGAGCTGCGCAATCAGCAGCAGGCCGCCGAGGGCCATGGCGCTGAGAGCCACCTGGGCCCGGATGCTGAGGTTTTTCATGGGTCGGTGACAGAAGAGGCTGGCACGCCTTTGTTCCTGCCACCGGCAAGCACGATCAGACGGCCAAACGCATTATTTTGTACTAAATAATGCAGCCGCCTGCCGCACCTGCGGCTTGCGCCAATCGCCGGTCAGGCAGCCAGACAGACCGTGCTGGAGCTTTCCCAGCTGCCCAGAGGCTGGCTGAGGTCGATGCCGCGGCGCATGGCGGTCATCTCGGCCACGATGCTCATGGCGATTTCGGGCGGAGTCAGGGCCCCCAGGTTGAGCCCGACCGGGCCGCGCAGACGGGCGGCCTCTTCGGGCGTGACGTCAAACTCCAGCAAACGCTCGCGGCGTCGGGCATTGTTGTGCCGGGAGCCGAGGGCCCCGACATAGAACGCCGGCGTGCGCAGCGCCTCCATCAGCGCCAGGTCGTCGAGCTTGGGGTCGTGCGTCACCGCCACCACCGCGCTGTGGCGGTCCAGCCGCATCGCCAGCACCAGGTCGTCCGGCATCTCGGTCGAGAGCGTCACGCCGGTCATGGCTTCCCAGCCCTCGTGGTACTCGCTGCGCGGCTCGCAGACCGTCACCTGGTAGTCCAGCATCACCGCCATGTGCGCGAGGTAGCGTGAAAGCTGCCCGCCGCCGATCACCAGCAGCCGGTAGCGCGGGCCGTGCACGGTCGAGAGTGTGTGGCCGTCGAAGCTCACCCGGTCGCCGACCTCGGTGCCGCCGCTGGCCTCGCCGGTGACCGGCAGCAGCCGCACCACACCGGTTTCGAGATCGAGCACGCGCTGCACCCGCTGGTGCGAGGTGATGGCCACCAGCAGTTCGCGCAATTGCGAGCTGGCGGACAGCGGCTCGAGCACGATCTTGACCGTGCCGCCGCAGGGCAGGCCGAAGCGGCGCACTTCCTCGGCGGTCTGGCCGTAGACGGTGGCTTCGGGTTTGCGCAGCGCGAGTTCGCCGGCTGCGACGCGGCGGATCAGGTCGTCCTCGATGCAACCGCCCGAGACCGAGCCGGCCACCTGGCCGTCGTCGCGGATGATCATCAGCGAGCCCGGCGGGCGCGGCGCGCTGCCCCAGGTGTGGACCACGGTGCCGAGCACCACGCGGTGGCCACGGTCCAGCCAGCCCAGCGCGGTGCGGATCACGTCGATGTCGATGCTGTTCATGCGGAGCCTCCAAGCGAATAGGGTCGAATGCCGGTGCGGGTGCGTTGCAGCACTCCGAGCAGGGTGCCCAGCAGCCCCAGCAGGACGATGGCCTGCCACAGGGCGTCGGGGCCGGTGGTGGGCCAGCGCTGGTGGATCGTCCACAGGCCCACCGGACCGCTCACCAGCAGTGAGCAGCCCAGAAGCGAAGCGGGGCCGCGCGCACGGACGACGGGTTCACAGACCCAGGCCATCGTGAGCAATCCCATCGCCAGCACGGCGGGCAGGGGATGGGCTGGTGCGGCCACGGCGATCAGGATGGCCAGTGCAGCGGCTGCCGCCAGCGCACACCAGGACAGCCCCAGGCGCTGGGCCGGTGTCAGAGGACGCAGCGCACGCGGCAACAGCACCAGCAGCGCAGCCATGCCCAGCAGGTGCAGGCCCACCCACAGCGTGGGCGGCGCGCTGCGGCCCAGGCAGGCCTCGGTGTGCCACCAGAGGGTGCCCATCATCCAGCCCATGGCCACATCGCTGATGCGCGCCTGGGGGGCCGGGCAGCACAGGCCGGCAATACGGGGAACCGGTAGCCCCCAGCGTGCCCAGGGCAGCCAGCGCAGCATGAGCATGGCGGCCCACATCAGGCCCAGCAGCATGCCGGCCGAACCGTCGGGCGGCAGGCGCTCGAAGGCCCAGCCGCCGACCACCACCCACAGCAGCGCGGGCAGCCACAGGCGCGCGAGCGACAGATCAGGTGCTGCTGTAGCCATGGAGCTGGTCCGAGCCCTGCGCAGCGTGCACGCTGGCGTTGAACGAGAGGATGATGCGGTCCTGCGCCCCGTCGTAGGGCAGCGCCTGGTGCGCCAGCCAGGACGGGAACACCACCAGCTGCCCCGGTCGTGGCGCGATGTCCACATGCGCGTGTTGCAGGTAGGCGTTGCCAAAGTCCATGTGCGCGCCGCCCAGGTGGTTGAAGTGCGGGCCATAAAAGCGCGTCACGCCATTGGCCTCGCCCAGCACCGGGTGGCCTTCGCGCTCGGCGTCGGCGTCCACCTGCAGACAGTACACGCCCGACCACGAACAGTTGCCATGGGTGTGCACATCGTGGTGCTTGCCACGGTTGCTCATCTGGCACCACAGGCCCCGGATCGCGATCTGCAGGCCTGGTGCGGCCTCGGGCCAGATGCCCTGGTTGGCCAGCACCACCGTCTGGCGCAGGCCGTCGACGATGAACTGCACCAGCGCCTGCCACTCGGGCAGGCGGATGCGCTGCAGCAGGTCGTCGCCGCTCGCATAGAACGCGGCTTCGGGGTTGTTGCCCGGGTCGGTGGCGCGCAGCGTGCGCAGCACGCGCACCAGGGTGTCGTTGACGTCCGTCGCACGGTCAAAGCGGTGCACCCCGAGCGGGGTGGACCAGAGGCGGTGTTGCGGGTCGGGGGCGAGCATGCGGGCTTTCGGCTCAGGCGCTCTGCAGCAGGTGGGATGGCCAGACCAGGCGGTGGCCGGTGCGCTGTGCGAGCGCCTCGATGTCTTCGGGCGTGTCCACGTCGCAGCGGTAGCGGCTGTTGGTGGTGGCCCAGCGGTGCACCTGCTCGGGGTGCGCGGCCTGCCACTGGCGGCAACCGACATTCGCTTCCCCCGCGAGAATGGCCTCACGCACCGCGGCGCTGAACATCACCGGGTTGCCCGGCTGGCCGTCGATGGTGGGCTGCACCACCTGCGCGCCCTCGGGGCGCTTCTTGTAGGCGCCGATCAGGTCGTTGATGTCCTGCGCACCGATCAGCGGCTGGTCGGCCAGGGCCACCAGCACCGCGTCGATCTTGCCGGCGAGCGCCGACAGACCCAGCCGCAGCGAGGACACCTGGCCGTCGTCCGGGTTCGGGTTACGAACAATGGTCACCGGGAAGTCCTGCACCAGCGGCTCGATGTGCTCGGCGTGGTGACCCAGCACCACCACCAGTTCGTCGACGCCCGCGCCCGAGAGCGCGATCAGCTGGCGGCGCACCAGCGGCACACCGCCGAGCTGCAGCAGCGCCTTGGGCCGGTGGCCCATGCGCGAAGCCGAACCGGCGGCCAGCAGCACCGCACCCACCACCAACCGGCTGTACAGGCCGCCGCCGCCTTTGAGAATGCAACCCATGGTTCAGACCTCCGCGGTTGGGGTGGGATGTGTCACGGTGCCTGGCACGCGGCCGCGTCGCGCAGCCACCACCGAGGCCAGCACGGCCAGGGCGATTTCCTCGGCGGTCTGGGCGCCGATGGGCTCGCCGGCCGGCGCGGTGATGGCGGCCACACGGGCCGCGTCCTGCCCGCTCTCGATGAGCTGGTTCTTCAGCACCTTGGCCTTGCGCTCGCTGGCCACGAACCAGCAATGCGCCAAGGTGCTGAAGAACCAGCTCATCGAGAGCGGG
>Ga0255160_1000245_pt1 | contig 17052 bp, 19 predicted proteins | sample Atl_Colum_RepB_8_2_FD_186010 | JGI IMG/M metagenome (GOLD analysis project Ga0255160, IMG submission 186010) | Freshwater microbial communities from Altamaha River, Georgia, United States - Atl_Colum_RepB_8h | ecosystem: Environmental > Aquatic > Freshwater > River | place: USA: Georgia... | reverse complement strand
CGCACGCCGTGTGATCAGCCAGCCCGCAATGGCGCCTTATGTCGTTCGTGAAACCCGGCCCGGGATCGACATCCAAGACGACAATGGACTGCTCAACTACATCCGAGAATCCGGTCAGACTTCCTTTCATCCGGTTGGAACTTGCCGAATGGGCAATGATGCCATGGCGGTGGTGGATGCCTCACTTCGTGTACATGGTGTGAGTCGATTGCGCGTAGTCGACTCGTCCGTGATGCCCACGATTCCCTCTTCCAACACCAACGCAGCATCCATCATGGTGGGAGAGAAAGCAGCAGATCTGATCCTGTCTGCACTACAAGATAGGCCGCAAGCCCCTATGCCTGCGGCGGCTGTGGATCATGCATTTGCTGACACCTGAAGCCATGCGTTATCCATTGAATATTGCTGTAGTCGGTGGTGGCCTGATGGGCTGCGGAATTGCTGCAAAGCTAGCTTCTGCAGGTCAGCATGTTATTGTTTTTGATAATGCGGCTGGAGCAGGCAGACGAATTTCAGATACTTGCGCCCAGACGTTTCATGAAATGGTGAAGGGCGGTGTCCTCGATGCTGGCGATGTACAGGCTTGTCTGCAACGCGTGCTTGTTGTTGGAGATATTGGTGAGTTAGCCGCAGCAGATATAGTGTTTGAAGCGATCTTTGAGGATCTGGATCAGAAAAGAAGCTTGTACCGTAAGCTTGAATGCATTGTGACATCGCAAGCGATTATTGCTAGTACCACCAGTGGTTTTACGCCAGAAAGTTTGTTTGAAAACCTGGACTTTTGTGAGCGCACATTGGTTGCTCATTTCTGGAACCCGCCTCATTTGATTCCTTTAGTTGAGATCTTGAGTAGCTCCAAAACTGAAAGTACTGCAGTAGATTTTGTAATTCAGTTGCTTGAAAATTGTGGATGCGTCCCGGTACGTCTGTTTAAAGCCACTCCTGGATTTATTGGGAACCGTATTCAATTTGCTGTTTTGCGGGAGGCTCTACACCTTCTGCGTGAAGGCGTGGCTGATGCCCAAACCATTGATATGGTGGTTTGTGAAACACTTGGTAGAAGATACCGCTGGATTGGTCCACTGGAAGTCGCTGATGCGGGCGGCCTGGGTACGTTCTTAAAAATCGCCACTCATCTTATGCCGCAGCTGTGCAAGGACGAAACTCCTCTGGAGGTTTTGGCCGAATATCAGCGCCTCGGTCAAAATGGACGTTTGACTAAGCAAGGTTTGCTACGCTGGGATGATGCGCGTGAAAAGCGCCATCAAGAAGTTAGATTAAATATCATGAAAGGATGCTAATTTATTTTAATTTCAAGAATGTTATGCGTTCATAACGGTTCTGCTTTTCGCTTCAGTTCAAAAACGGAAGTGTACGTTGAATGTTTAGCTTGGCGTGCAATGACTGCTATGGGTCGTTACCGCCTATTCACATTTCCGAAACGAATGATCGACCGGAATTGAAATTTTTGTTAGCAGCTACCGCGTTTGGTGATCACGAGTGATTGCAATACGTAGCCAATCTCCAACAACTTCTCAAAACTATTTCGAGCAGGAGCGTTGGATTTAGGCGATCAATTTTTCTCGCAGCAATTCAATGACCGAATTCAGTGCCGGTGCTTCCAACTGGTTCTTCTTGATGAATGCTTGCCATTGCTTGATCTTTTGGGGATCGTCGCCAAAGACGGATGTCAGTCCAATGGGGGTAGAAGCTGGCATGGTCGTTTTTCTTCTCTCAAGAGTAGCCACGATTGCCGTTTGCACCAACTCTGGATCCAATGCTTGGGTTGTGAGCAGCACCCAAAGATCGAAGTAGTCCTTGAGCCGAGTGTTGGCCATGCCCAGTGAAACGATGGCTTCGAACTTCTCCGCAATCACGGTGTAGCGGGGATAGACCCGGATCTTGGGTGCAGGCAGTTCTTCCAACATCACCGGATAGTCGGCCAGTTCGGGTGCTGGAGTGACAGCATCTCCATAACCGATGTCGATCTGCACTGGGCTGCGCGCACCATCGAGATGGCCGGTCAAGGTGACTCGTAGCCCCGAATAATTCGCTTCTTTTCGGATTTCTGTGACTTTGATGCTGTCGGCATCGAATACGACCCCGTCATCACACTCGATTGCGCAGATTTCCCGGAATGCCTCATGCAACAACGGCTCTTCTGCCAAGCCAAAGCCCAGCAGGTCAATGTCCCGGGTGGGGCGGTGGGGAACGTCAAACCACATGTCAAAGAGCAATGCGCCCTTGAGCAGGAAGTTGTCTTTGTTGGACGAAATGCTCAGGCGATAAAGCAGGCGCTCCAAGCCATATCGGGTCAGTACCAGTGAAAAGTCCTGGTTTTCTGCCCTGGCTTTGTTGAGCAGCCTGGCCCGTACAGATGCTGGCTTGTTGATCATGCAGTCAGTCCTTCCAGGTATGGACGCATGACGTTTTGCACCCGGCAAATCTGTCCGTAATGCCAAAGCTCATCCATGGAGACGCGCTTGGCGCTCCAGGCTTCTTTCAGCGCCTCCATGGCCACGTCTAGGCCAATCTTGTTGCGGTACTTGAAGCAGTCTGCAATGGTTTTGGGCACGCTTGTGATCTTCACAGGCACCCCTTCAATGTTGTGCAGTTCGACCCCCTCGGAGAGGGCTGGTCCACTGAATCGTGCGATACGTAGTGGTGGGTAGGGCATCTGTGGCGCTCTGGCCTTGTTGTCCACCGCAACCCACACCTCAAAGGGGGCTTGGGTGGTTAGCCCATGAAACGCCAGGGCTGAGAGCAGGCACACCAGTGCCTGCGGATGCTTGCTCGCGACCTCCGCGAGGCTGGCGAACTCGGATGCCTTGCGTTGCGGCAGTGCGTAGAGCCCTCGGCTGACCTTGTGTACCAGCCCTCGCTGGGCAAGTTGTGCCAGATACAGGCGTGAATGCCCCTTGGCAACGGCGTCGCTGGGACGCAGCAGAGCCTTGCCTTGGGCGAGATCGAGCAGGGAGTCAGTGGCGGCTTCCATGGTTGCATTATTTCATACTGTCGGTATTTGTCAATAAATACCGACAGTATGAAATTCTGGGGAGAAAAAGAGTCCATGGCCCGGGTGCAGGGTGGGGTGGACATCGGATGAAAAGCTGAGGATTAAAGAACTGGAGATATCGCCAAAGTTCTTTATTGAGTTCCTTATCAGTTCTTTATTGATTTCCTGAAATAGCAGCGTTGTCCCCCAACTCTTCGAAAGGAGTTACCAATGCTGCTTGCAACACCAGCACTCGAAGCGCCAGTTTTCCTGAGCGCCGCTTCCCCTGAATCCACCATGCCTAAACAGCTGGTGCTGACCGAGGCTGATCTGGCCTCCCGATGGGCCATGAGCCCTAAAACCCTGCAACGTTGGCGTATGACTGGCAACGGGCCGACCTATCTCAAGTTGGGCAAACGGGTGAGCTACCCTCTCAACGCTGTGATCGCCTTTGAGAACTGCGTCCAGCATGTCTCGACGTCCAAGCGCATCCCAGGCAAGGAAGGTGAGGCATGAACCACCTGCAATTGCAGCAAGCTGCGCTTCCTGACCTCTCAGTGAGCCAGATCAGCCGTCTGCCCAAAGACCAGCTGGCCCATTTCAGCAACGCGGTGCAGCAACTCAATGAGTGGACGCTCCAGATGCGCGGCCGGATCAACCGGGCCATGGAAATCCGCTATGCCGACCAGATCCGTCACGCCGAAAGCCTGGGCCAGGAGGAGGCAGCCAAGTTCCGCATAGACGACGGCGACCTGCAGATCGATGTCTCGCAGCCCAAAGAAATCGTCTGGGACCAGCAGCACTTGTCCCAGATCGCTGAGCGAATGGTCGTCGCCGGTGATCGGGTGCAGGACTTCATGCAAGTCCAGTTCTCAGTAACCGAGCAGGACTATGCCCGCTGGCATCCGCTGTTGCGCGCAGCTTTCCAACCAGCCCGCAAAGAGCTAATCACCGAGCCCACATTCCAGATCCGCTGGGTCGGTGATGTCCAGCTTTGAGTCAGTCGAAACCCCATCGATCCCAAGTTCACCCAACAAACCAAAACAAGGAAATTCCCAATGAACCACGACAGCTACAACCAGGCCACAAGCTATGGCCAACCCTCCAACCACAGCGCATCGGGCGCCTGGTGTGACTTCAATGACGCCGATGCCCAGCAAGGCGAGTTCAACCTGATTCCCAAAGGCACCCAGGCGCTGGTGCGCATGGCCATCAAACCCGGCGGCTATGACGACGCCAGCAAGGGCTGGACGGGCGGCTATGCCACGGCATCGGATGAAACCGGCGCAGTTTTCCTGTCCTGCGAATTTGTGCTGCTCACAGGCCCGTTTGCCAAACGCAAGATCTGGAGCAATGTCGGCCTGCATTCCAACAAGGGACCGACCTGGGCGCAGATGGGTCGCAGTTTCATCAAGGCCGTACTCAACAGCTCGCGCAACATCCACCCCGATGACGTCAGCCCCGAGGCGGGGCGTGCTCGCCAGATCCGCAGCTTCGGTGACCTCGATGGTGCCGAATTCGCCGCCAGGATTGGCATCGAAAAAGATGGCCAGGGCGAGTACCGCAACATCATCCGATTGGTAATCGAGCCCGACCACAAGGAGTACGCCGACCTGATGCAGGCTAAGTTGCAACGCGATGGAGGCATGGGTGGGGGCTCTGGTGGGGGACACGGATCCGGTGGTGCTCCTGCGGCGGCTGTTCCCACATCAGCGGCGCCAGCAACCCAGTCGGGGGCCAGCTACACCCCCCGCCCAAGCAATGCGCAGGGTCGGCCAGCATGGGCGCAGTGATGGCCTGGCCCCATGAAATGCTGGGTGTGCTCCCGTCAGGCTCAAGGCTTCGGCCATGTGGATCTTCGATTCAAGGTGGGGCACCCCAGGCGCTACCCCATCGACTGGATCTTTTGCTCACGGCGTTGCCAGGACTGTTTTCACCGGCTGTATGCCGTCGGGATTCGCGCGCTCGAGCGCGAAGGCAGATTGCCGACCCATGCGGAATTGGAGCCTGGCGTGATTGATCCGAACGAAGCTGAACTGGCCGCCATGGAGCAATGCCTCAAGCCGCTGGGTGAAGCCGCCGGTGAGATCGGTATGGACCGACCGTTGTCGAGCTACACCCAGCAAGAGGCCCTGCGGCTGATCAATGCTGTGGTCACGACCTATGTCGAGGCCATGGTGCAGGAACACGAGCGCAGCAAGTACCCACCTATTCGCATGCAACTGGACCAATCACCCTTGAGCTGATTGTCCTGACTCCACCGCAGAACTCAGCGTCCTGCGGTCTCCAACTTCTACCAACCAATGCGGGTGATGCAGATCACCTGCAGGGATGAACTTTTCATGAAAAAACCTGAATCCTTGGCTTCGCCATTGAGCCTGCAAGCCGCAGGCGATAACGACTTCAGCGATGAGCCGCTGCTCACAGCAAAACGTGCATCAAAGGCACTGAACTTGCCGCTGTATGTTGATTCATCAGCCAAACTGAGCCAGTGTTCACGTTGAATATTGAGCCACTGGTTTTAGGGAAGTTTTGTTCAGTTGGTTGTGGATAAGTCTAGCTGCTCGGTGTCTTTGGCTTCTCCTTTCTGGGCTTTGGCCCGCTGAGGTTTGGTGGGAACGGCGGCGGCCGTCGAGTTCTTGAACCGCCAGCTTTCATTGCCTGTCTCCACGATGTGGCAGTGGTGCGTCAGACGGTCCAGCAGCGCCGTGGTCATCTTGGCATCGCCAAACACGTTGCTCCATTCCGAGAAGTTCAGGTTGGTCGTGATGACCACGCTGGTGCGCTCGTAGAGCTTGGAGAGCAAGTGAAACAGCAGTGCCCCGCCGGACTGGGTGAATGGCAGGTAGCCCATCTCGTCTAGGATCACCATGTCCACGTACATCAGCCGATAGGCCAGTTGACCGGTTTTGTTTTGCGCTTTCTCCAGCTCCAGAGCGTTGACCAGTTCCACCGTGGAGAAGAATCGAACCCGCTTGCCATGAGCACGGATGGCTTGGACGCCCAGACTGGTGGCCAGGTGGGTTTTGCCCGTGCCCGGGCCACCCACCAACACCACGTTGTGCGCCGAATTCACAAACTCCAGGCTGTGGAGCTTTTGGACCAAGGCCTCGTCCACATGGGCCTGCGTGAAGTCAAAGCCCAACAAATCCCGGTGCGCCGGGAATCGGGCCACACGCATTTGATAGGCCATGGAGCGCACCTCGCGTTGCGCCTTCTCGGCCTTGATCAATTGCATCAGCACCGTTTCGTGGTCCAGCGACTTGATGCGGGCCGTGCCTTGAACTTCCGGCCAGGCACTGGCCATGCCGTGCAAGCCCAGCTCCTTGAAGTCAGCAATCAGATCAAGCATGGCTGACCTCCTGTCCGCTCATCTGCTGACTTCGCAGCCGGTCATACCGGTCCACATTGGCCTGTGACGGCCTGCTCAGGTTCAGGTGGGTGTGCACCGGCTCGTTGCTTCGGGTTTGTTCCTTCAGCCGCGAGAGCACGTTCAGCACATGCTCGGCGCTGACCCGCCCGGACTGCAAGGCCAGCTCAGCGGCCACCAGCACAGCTTCCAGCCCGTGCAAGGTCACCGCGTTGAGCACCTGCGCCATGACCCGATCTCCACCGGGGTGCCGCAGCAACTGATCCTGCAACTGCCGTAATGGCTCGGGCATCGTCCTGAACGGTGCTCCATTGCGCAAAGCGCCGGGCTTGCGCTCAATCAGCGCGATGTAGTGCGTCCAGTCATAAATGGTCTGGTCCCGCTCAAAGCAGCGCTTGAGCCGGATGAACTCCCCCTCCGGCGAGACCACCATCAAATGGTCGTGATACACCCGCACACTCACCATCGCGTTGACCCATTCGCAGGGCACGCTGTAACGGTTACGCTGGAAACTGATCAGCGATGTGGAAGACACCCGCGCCGGGTGCTCGATGTACCCATCAAATGGCCGGGGATTGGGCATCAGCCGCAGCCGCTCGTCTTGGTACACATCGGCAATGCTCATCTGAATCCATTCGGGATGCTGCAAATGCTCCCAGGCGTCGACACAGGCTTTGTGCAGCCAGGCGTTGAGTTCTTCGAGCGAGTTCCAGCGCCGCTCACTGGCCTCGCGCCAGATGCCCCGTCGCCGGTCCTGCACGTTCTTCTCAACGATGCCTTTCTCCCAACCCGATGCCCGGTTGCAGAACTCAGGATCAAACAGGTAGTGGCCCGTCATCGTTTCAAAGCGGGCGTTGACGGTGCGCTTCTTGCCTTCGCCCACCTTATCCACCGCCGTCTTCATGTTGTCGTAGATGCCGCGCTTGGTGACGCCGCCAAACACAGCAAACGCCCGGGCATGGGCCTCAAACAACATCTCGTGCGCCTGGTTGTAATAGGCCGACAGCACAAACGCCCGGCTGGCCGCCAGTTTGGTGTGCGCCACCTCCAGGCGCCTGCGCAAACCGCCAATGACCGCGTACTCGGTGCTCCAGTCAAACTGGAACGCCTCGCCCATGTCAAAGTGCATCGGCACAAAACCCTGCCCCTTGGCCGCCAAGTCCTGCTCTTTGCGCCAGCGCAGGGCAAAGGTGTACACCGGCCCTCGGCTGCCCGGATAGCCCAGCGCCCGCAGCCCTTCAAACAATGCCTTGGTGCCCCGGCGCTCGCGTTTGTTGCGATGACTGTCGGACTTCAGCCACTGCGCCAGCACCTCCTCAAATGGCTCCAAAATCCCCGGACCTGATGCCCGCTTCGGATAACGGGGCTCCACCATCTCGGGCTGATCCAGCCACTTCTTGGCCGTATTGCGAGAAATCCCCAGCCGGTTGCTGGCCTCGCGAATGGATATGCCGTCCCTCAAGACAAGACGGCGCAATTTGCTCAATGTACTCACGTTGATCACTCCAGACCACCCTGCCCAAAAAATCAGCAGGGTAGCCCTCAACGTGGCTCAATTTTCAGCGTGTAAACCTCGGAAATTGGCTCAATTTTGGTTGTGATTCAACAGTCAGGGGCAGTCAAGCATTTGTTCGTCTACAACACCGACCGACTCTCCCGCAACCAGCAGACATGGGCAGTCATTCGATATAAGTTGCTTGCCCATGGGGTGACATTGCACACCGCGTCCGGGCAGATGCAACTCAAGAACCCGGTCGATGACCTGATGCTCGGCATCCTGAGCGAGATCAGTCAATACGACAACCGAATCCGCGCGGAGCGCTCCCGTCTTGGTCGCTTCCACAAGGTCCAGCAAGGGAACTGGAAGGGAGGACCCCCGCCCTTTGGATATCGGTTGACCAATCGACGGTTGGAGATCGATCCCTTTGAGAGCGAGTGGATTCAAAAGATCTACGACTGGTATTGCCAGGGCGTCGCAGTCAAGGAAATCCAGTCCCGCTTATCCCGGCAGGGCGTGATGACGCGACGAGGCAACGCCCAATGGTCCTTGGGTTCGATCCAGTTGATCCTCCGCAACCCAGTCTATGCCGGATATTTTGATTACACGGACAAGATGATTGGCGAGACAGTGCGCATCCAGACGCCTCCAATCATCGACCCGCACCTATTCCAGATCGCTCAGGACAAACGTAAGGCAACGCGAGAGCACAAGCACCAGGTCAACCCGAGCAAGCACTTCTATCTGCTGCGGGGCTTGCTGGTTTGTGGGCATTGCGGATCACCGATGGGCGGTCGGACGCACAAGGCAGGGCATCAGCATGTTTACTACTGCGTGCATAAGGAAAGAACGTGGAAGACCCGGGAAGATGACCATCCGAAATGGAAACGGGGAACCGGGTGTTCGATGGTCCGATCCATCAACATTGGCAAGACAGACCAACTGGTCTGGAACATGATCAAGGACGTTCTCCAGCAGATCCGAGACCGATCCCCGGTGTCATGCGATGCAGTCGGTCCCGAACACCATGACCACCATGAGCGGGATGGGATCCTGACTGACGGAATCACCTGGATGTCGCCGGAGCAGATCGATCTGCTTTCAGACGACGAGAAAAAGGTGGTCGTCGGGAAGATGATCACAACCATCACTGCGCACTTCGACAGCGCCTCAAACAAGCACCGGATCGATGTGACGTTCTCAGAGACCGTCGGTCGCCTGCTTACCGGTCCCGCTGGCAATCAGCATCAGTCGGCAGACGCAGGGAACCCGTCCGATGACAGCGCAGCGGGTCTCTGCACGGACGGGGACGATGATGCGGGGGAGAGTGCTGGAAAAAAGTCTGGGGGCAGCGGGGTGGACTCTGCTGCCGACCATGCTTATCCTGTCACGGTGGAGTGAGCCCAGCGAGATCAAATTTCAGGCCTGCCGTTCAGCAGGCTTCGGATGCGCAGGTCAAAGCCCAATTCATTGATCGTGACCCGCTCCGGTTGTTGACCGTACAAGGCTTCGGTGGTGACGAGTTGCTGGCGTGCCCGCCGGGTGTCTTCCCGTAGGGCGGCCACATGACCCAGGATGCACCATGCAAAGGGGTCGTCCACGCCCAAGGGCCAGTGCCTGGCCCGGCTGTTGAGAAAGCGGTAAGCCGCGCCGTGGTGGGGTGAGCACTCCAGGACACCCATGGCTTGTGGAAAGACCTGGCAGGCCATGCCCGGGTAGAAGCTGTGTGGGTCGGCCCTCTGGTCCTGATCGCTGACCCGATAGCCGCCGCTGTCCCTGTCCCAGAGATGGCGTGCAATGGACAAGCCCAGGCGGTGTGCATGTCTTTTGTAATGCGTCGCTTCGGCGCTGTGTCCTTGCAGCTGCAGCAGGACTGAAAAATCGCGCAGACCTCGGTAGTCCTCGCAGTTGTTCATGGTGAAGGCGTGCTCGGAGACCAGCGATGAGCGCTGCAGCTGAAAGACGCGGCACAGCCCGTTGGGCTTGGTTTGCGAGACGATGTTGGCCTCCGCCAGGGTGCGCAGCCTGCTCTGGTTGTCCAGCCACCACGCCCGGTTGCCCGAGGCCTGCAGGTAACGCAGGGCCAGCGAAAGCAGGGTGGCGGCATACGAGTCGTCCGAATCGGACGGGACCAGCACCATGTTTTGCATGGTCGCGTCCGCGAACTGCACGTCGCGGATGGTGGCGTCGGGTTCCAGCCGGCTCAGGTACAGGTCCAGATAGCGCCGGATGTAGTGGTCAAGGTCATCCGGCTGCAGGTATTGGACGATGGCAATCAGGCCCAGGTTGACGAAATACCAGTTCAGCCATCCACCAGGGGCAACGCTGAAACCATCGGCCAGCGGTCCCTGGCCGATGCGCAGGCGTTTGATGCGATCCAGCGACTGGATGGGCCAGGACATTGCCGCATGGGTATCCATCAAACCGCAAAGGCCGGCCACCAGTCCCCATTGAAAAGTGCGTCTTTTCATCATTGGCTCTGTTTTCCCAAAAATTGAACTGAACCTTAAGGATCCGTTCCGATTGGGATGGGGGTCCGGCACACCGTGCCTGTCAGCGCAAAGAAAGGTACTACCGCGTGAAGGGTAAGAGGTTTAAGCGTTTCGCAGTATTGGGTGTGCAGCATGCCCCACTTATGCTGAATCCACGACTTTGATTTTCCGGAGGTGTGATCCGTGAGTTCTCCAAGCATCCGAATCGTTCTGGCCGATCCGCATCCTGTGATGCTCGATGGCCTGACGGCGCACATGCGCGCCTGCCCTGATCTGACGGTGTGTGCCTCGGTCGCCAACGGCGATGCAGCCTGGGCTGCCTTGCTCGAGCAGTGTCCAGACATCCTCGTGCTGGACCTGACCATGCCGCGGCGCAGTGGTCTGGAGTTGATACGTGCCATCCGTGACCAGGCGCTGGCAGTCAGGCCGGTGGTCTTCACTTCGCAGCCGGTCAGGGAGGTGATGCAGGCGCTGGATCTGGGGGTGCAGGGTCTGGTGTCCAAGCAGCGCACGCCGCAGGCACTGGAGGATTGCATTCGCCAGGTGCATGCGGGCGAGCTTTGTCTTGACCAGGAATTGACGATGAAAACCGTGGCCATCCTGATGGGCCGTCACCAGGAATTGCTGCACGGCAAGCCCTTGCTCACGCCGCGGGAGGTGGATGTGGCGCGGATGGTCACGCAGGGCTGGCCCAACAAGAAGATTGCCAGCAAGCTGGCCATCAGCGAGGGAACAGCCAAGCTGCACCTCCACCACATCTACCAGAAGCTCAACTGCCCAGGCCGCATGGCATTGATGCTTTACATGCAGAAAAACGGTTATTGAGTTTGTCCAACAGGATCCATCAAGGAAGTACCATGAACGCCATCACCTTATTGCCATCCGAACCGCAGGAAGCGCAAACCGTTTCTGATTTGTACCAGCGTGCTGCGCAAGAGTTACTCCAGGCTTACCAGCGCAACAAAGAGGCGACCCGGCACCATGCCAGGGGCGCGTTCCGTGCAGCCTTGCACCATGCCCGGCTGTCCTGTCTGCACTCATCTGCGGCCCATGCTTGCCTGATGCAGGCGCAAGAAAAAGCCGATCGTCTTTCTTCGGTTTCAGGCGGGCGCAGTTTGCCATCGCACTGCATGCCGTTGCGCACGGACCATTGACCGTAAATGTTTTATTTTTTGTCATTGAATGTGTTGGCGCGCACAGAGTGCCGATGTTTGCATGCCTAGACTTGTTTCGCAGGCAATGGGAGTAGCGCTGCTGGCTGAGCGATATCCGGAGCTGAAACACCAGGTTGTTTTGATGGAGTAAAACCATGTCGACACGTGTTCTCCTGGCTTGCAAACACAAAGTCATTTCGGAGGGTATCGCGGCTGTATTGCGTACCCATGCCGATATCCAGCTGGTCGGTATCGCAGATGAAGATCCGCTGACCCTGTCGCTGTGCGACCGGGAGCATCCCGGGGTGGTGGTGGTGGGGGTTGATCCGAGGCGTTCGGGCGATGTGGCGCTGACCCGGCGCGTGTCCCAGCTCGTCCCGCGTCCCGAGATCGTGGCTTTCTCCATCGAGTGTGAGCGCGGCTCCGTATTGCAGATGATGCAGGCCGGGGCCACCAGCTTCGTGTCCACGGAGTGCAGCATGGACGAGCTGCTGCAGGCGATCCGTGCGGCGGCGGCGGGCCGCTCTTACCTGTGCCCCGCTGCTGGTCGGGTGATGGTGGAAGGCATGCGCAAGGGACGTCCCGCAGCACACGGCTCTGGCCAGTTGGGAGAACGCGAGGAGCAGGTGCTGTGCCTGATTGCCGATGGGTACTCCTCCAAGGAAATTGCCCGCAATCTGCAGATTGCGCCCAGCACGGTGGAGGTGCACCGGCGCAACATCATGCGCAAGGTCGGTCTGCACAAGGTGGCTGACCTGACCCGTTATGCCATCCGCAACCAGATGGTTCAGGTTTGAGCCGCGCCGTAGGCGCGGGTCATCAGCCGGCAGCACTCGCAGGCATGCTGCTCCAGCGCCTGTCTGTCAGGAATGGTAATCCGGCCTCGTGAGTAACGGATCAGACCGCGTTGCTGCAGCAGCGAAGCCGCGGTGGTCACGCCTTCGCGACGAGCGCCCAGCATGTCGGCGATTTGCACCTGCGTCATGCGCAATGTGTCGCCGATGCTGCGGTCCAGTGTGAAAAGCAACAGACGGATCAGTTGCCGCTCCAGACTGTGGTGGCGGTTGCAGACGGCCGTCTGGCTGACCTGTGTGGCAAATGCCCGCATGAAATGCGCGTAGCGTGCTCGCGCCGCGGGATGCTGGTGCAGGGTCTCCCTCACGAGATCTGCAGGCAGGCGCAAGGACTGCCCGGCGCACTGCACCATGAGGTGGTTGCTGAAGTCCAGCATGTTGTGCTGGCCAGCAGCGCCCTCCCGTCCGACCATGGCAATCGCGGTGGTGGTGCCGTCTTCCAGCAGGTTGCTCCAGGCCAGGATGGCGGTCAGCGGGAAATGCATGTCCAACATCCTTTGCCGGGGTGCGCACAGCACCTGTCCGGCCTGCAGTAGCTCGATGTTCCCGTTTTTCAGCCAGCGCAGCAACGCGGTTTCGGGCAGGGCCTGGAGGATCTGGTTGTGGAGCGCACGGGAGAGCATGAAAAACTGTCAATGGTGTTTTTGACAGTTTATGCCCGCCCGTGGTCTGGAGTGTTTGATATCGAACATTGTTCATGCACTGGCGCGCTTGGGCGTCGGGCATGTGGTTTCAGCGCATCAGTCTGGCTGCGCGGGCCAGTGCATCGGGGTCGAGGATCCGGATTTCCCCCCGCCGCAGCGCCACGATGCCTTCGCTTTGCAGAGACCCTGCGGTCAGGGTGATGCTGACCCGTCGGGTCCCCATCATGTCGGCCAGGGCCTGTTGCGTGATCTGGAGCGTCTGGCTGCCGGTTTTGACTTGCAGCAGGTGCAGCCACAGGGCAAGACGGGTGCGGATGTCGCCAAGCTGCAGGCGTGCGCTCAGCTGGGCCATCTCCAGGGTTTGTGTCCACAGAAAACGCGAAATCTCCTGTGCCAGATCGGTCGAGCACGACAGCAGTGCTTGCAGCGCAGGGGCACTGGTTCTGAAGGCCAGCCCCGGCTTCAGGACCCTGGCCACGCTGTGTGTGGCGGCGACGGGCCAAAGCTGGGACAGGCCCACCATGCCCTCCCAGCCGGTCAGCGACAGGGCCAGACGTGGCCCCCCCGGCTCGGGCTCGATCCACAGACTGACCACCGCATCCGACAGGAAATACACCGGATGGGTCCCGGAGTCATCGGGTTCAAGCTGCTGATCGGTTGCCAATTCAACGGCCTCACAGATTTCCCCGAGACGCTGTCTGGTGTCTGGTGAAAGCCGTTGCGCAATGCCGTTGGAGAGGAACTTCACTCTGGAATACCCGCAGGCTGCACGGCGGCACGCCTGAGCAATGAAGATGGGGTGATGACCGGGTTCGCGGTGTTTTGAGATTCGAGAGTATATGCCTGCGACCAGAGGGGTCTGTGCGTAATTGTGTCCTCAAATGTTCGTTAAAGAACATAAAATGAGGTAAAACAATCCCAACCTTTGACATCTGTCCGATCAGGCTGCGGATGGAGTCGGGGGGCTGACCATGAAGCATGTTTATCGGAATCCGGTTTTGCAGCAGTTGCAAGCTGCGGCCGGTCGGCCTCTGCCGATGCTGCGCCAGCTCAGCTTCCAGGCGGCAGAGCGTTGCCCCGGCGCTGAATTGGCGGATGCCGAGCTGTGGTTTCCGGAGGGCGGCCTGTTTGTGCTGGAGCAGTCTGTGGGCGAGGACCGTGTCGAGCTGGCACTGCTGGATGGCACAGCGGCTCTGCCCATGGACCCTCGGTCAGGCTGGCAGATGCGGGCGATATTCGATGGGCGCGTCCTTGCCATGCCGGCACAGCATGCAGCGGCATGCTGTCCGGAAGTCCTGCTGCAGGCGCAACAGGGTGTGATGCGCCAGATGGCCCGCTGGGCCTACTGCCTGCAGCACCATGATCCGCTGCAGGGTCTGGCCGACCGCTTGTGCTGCCTGCAACAGTCGGCCTCGGGCGCGTCGTTGCGCTGGTCTGCGCATGCCTTGCCCGGCTGTGGACGCTGGCTCCCCGCTCAGCTTGACCGCATCCTGCGTGCGCTGCAGCGCACGGGGGCCGTGCAACTTGAACGCGGGGGCGTGCGGGTGCGTGATGCTGGTGTGTTGCGCCGGCTGGCCTGCGGCTGTCATGCCGGGCAAGCAGGCGCCCGGTCCCCGGATCAGGCTGAAACGCAGGCTCTGGCCACCGCTTCGGCCACCTTGATCCCATCCACCCCGGCTGACAGGATGCCGCCCGCATAGCTGGCACCTTCGCCTGCCGGGTAAAGGCCCGGTGTGTTCAGGCTCTGGAAGTCTTCGCCGCGCGGGATGCGCAGGGGCGAAGAGGTGCGAGTTTCCACCGCGGTCATCAGTGCATCGGGCATGTCGTAACCCTTGATCTTGCGGCCGAAGGCGGGCAGCGCCTCGCGCATCGCGGCCACAGCGTAGTCGGGCAGCACCTGCGACAGGTCGGTCAGGTGAATGCCCGGCTTGTAGGAAGGCAGCACACCGCCCAGCCGCGTGGAGGGCTGGTTGGCCAGGAAGTCACCCACGCGCTGCGCCGGCGCCTCGTAGTTGCCGCCACCCATTGCAAAGGCGCGACTCTCGAGCTGGCGCTGCAACACAATCCCCGCCAGCGGATGCACCTCGCCACGCGCCATGCATTGCTGTGCTTGGTCTGCCAGCAGTGCGCCATCGGCTTCACCAAAGGCCGCGATCCAGGCGGCGCGGTCGTGTTGCGGAAAGTCGCTCGGCTCGATGCCCACCACCATGCCGGCATTGGCATTGCGCTCGGCGCGCGAATACTGGCTCATGCCGTTGGTGACCACGCGGCCTGCTTCGCTGGTGGCCGCCACCACCGTGCCGCCCGGGCACATGCAGAAGCTGTAGACGGCTCGGCCATTGTTGGCGTGGTGCACCAGCTTGTAGTCGGCGGCACCCAGCAACGGGTGGCCGGCATGTTTGCCCCAGCGGGCTTTGTCGATCACGCTTTGCGGGTGCTCGATGCGCACACCGATCGAAAAGGCCTTGGCATCCATCTGCACGCCGCGCCGGTGCAGCATCAAAAAGGTGTCGCGCGAGCTGTGCCCCAGAGCGAGAACCACCTGCCGCGCAGGCAGGCTGTAGCTTTGGCCTGCGGCTTGATCCAGCACTTGCAGGCTCTGGATGCGGTGCCCGTCGTCCAGCTGCAGATCGGTGACGCGCTGCTCGAAGCGTATCTCGCCGCCCAGTGCCTCGATCTGCCCGCGGATGCCCTCGACCACCTTGACCAGTTTGAAGGTGCCAATGTGCGGGTGCGCGGCAAACAGGATGTCGCTCGGTGCGCCGGCCTTGACGAACTCGTCCATGACCTTGCGTCCCAGGTGGCGCGGGTCCTTGATCTGGCTGTAGAGCTTGCCGTCCGAGAAGGTCCCGGCACCACCCTCACCAAATTGCACATTGCTTTCGGGTTGCAGCACTTTCTTGCGCCACAGGCCCCAGGTGTCCTTGGTGCGCTGGCGCACGGTCTTGCCGCGTTCGAGCACGATGGGCTTGAAGCCCATCTGCGCGAGCGTGAGTGCGGCCAGCATGCCGCATGGGCCAAAGCCCACCACCACCGGACGCTCGCCTTCGCGGGCGCCAAAGCCGGCCGGGGCCTGCACCGGGGCGTGCCACGCCATGTCGGGTGTGGGCTGGATGTGCGGGTTTTTCTCGAACTGTTGCAGCAGCGCGGCTTCGCGTTCGGGGTGGGTGAGTGTGAGGTCCACGATGAACACGGCCAGCAACTCGGCCTTGCGTGCATCAAAGCTGCGTTTGAAGACGTGCAGGTCGGCGATGTCGGCCCTCTGAATGCCCAAGGCCTGGGCGGCCAATCGGCGCAGTTCGGATTCGGGGTGCGGCGGGGGCCGACGGTCTTCGTCGGTTTCGGCTGGCGCATCCACAGCGCGACGCTCTTCAACCGGCAGGGCAGACAGGGGGAGTTTGAGTTCGGAGACGCGGATCATGGGCAAGGCTTGTGTTTATCAAGCAAGGGCTGCTGATTATCCCAGTGTCACTGGTAGGGGTTTCTCCAGCCCAGCCCGGCCAGGATCTCCACTTCGCGGGCCTCCATCTCCTGTGCGTCGGCTTCGGAGGTTTCGTGGTCCCAGCCCTGCGCGTGCAAGGCCCCGTGCACCAGCAGGTGTGCGTAATGCGCCGCCAGTGTCTTGCCCTGCTCTTTGGCTTCGCGTGCCACCACTGGCGCACACAGCACCAGGTCGGCCATGACCACGGGCGCCTGCGCGTAGTCAAATGTCAGCACATTGGTCGCGTAGTTTTTCTGACGGTAACCCTTGTTCAGTTCGCGGCCTTCGTCCTCGCCGACGATGCGGACCGTGATTTCGGCATCGGCATCGAGCGCATGGCGGATGCAGCGGGCCACAAAATGGCGTGGCAGGGCGGTGCGATGCCGGGCTTTGTGTGGGATGTCGCCAAATTGCAGCGAGAGTTGCAGTTGTTTCAGGGCCATGGTCACTCCGTGGTCTTGCGCCGAGGTGCGCTGCGGTCACGTAAAACGGCGCTGCCTTGTGCGTCGTAGGCGTCGACGATGCGGGCCACCAGCGGGTGGCGCACCACGTCGGCGGTGGTGA
>Ga0255160_1000235_pt1 | contig 17331 bp, 11 predicted proteins | sample Atl_Colum_RepB_8_2_FD_186010 | JGI IMG/M metagenome (GOLD analysis project Ga0255160, IMG submission 186010) | Freshwater microbial communities from Altamaha River, Georgia, United States - Atl_Colum_RepB_8h | ecosystem: Environmental > Aquatic > Freshwater > River | place: USA: Georgia... | reverse complement strand
AAATTTTTTAAAAAAGGAACGCTTCACGCTTTCTTTTACCAAGGACCTTAATTTAAGGAATGTTTTCCTATATCACCGTTCCTTAAAATTGTGTCTATCCGGTAACATTATTTTTAACAGGAGCTTGAATTCGTGGCAAAAAACGCGTTTCGGGCGTTTCGGGTGGCTTTGGTAGTAGCATACGTTCCCCGCTCGCCTTCCCACACGTACCGCGCGTAGTCACTTCCGGTCGCGTTCTTTTTTTTCCGCTGTTGCTTGTTCGGCTTCTTCTTTGTTGTCGTGTTCTGTTTCCGAGCTGTCGGCATACTCTCCGGCACCATTTTTTTCTTCCGCCATCCTGTCCAGCGCTTTATACGCCAGCTGGAGCGAGATCGGCACCTTGTTCAAAAGCCAGTCCTTCATGCTGTGCATTGGCGGTAGCTCTTCCGTTCTCAACACCGCACAACTCACCGCGTTCGTGGCCAAACGCAGCCGCCCCCGTTTCCCGTCTTCCAACCCGATCGCCATGATCTTCAGCGCCAAATGAATGGTGTCGAATTCCTCTGCCTGGCGCGGCCCCATCAACTCCGCTAACTCGCTCGTCGACACGGCAAACTGGGGGTCAATCAACACCAACTCCAGACGGACCATATCGGGTTCGTCTTCGAGCCCCCTCACCGGCACCACGCGCCGACACACGATGTTCTCTGGAGACAAATCGGCAAACGTTATTTGTGCTTGTCGAAGGTTGTTCAGAACAGCGTGTAACCCCCGCACCACTTCGTCCAAATACAGTGCGTTCAACTCCGTCACGCTCCGAAGCACCGACGTCACCGTGAACTCGAGTCGTTCCACAACGATGATCATGTACCCCCGGCGGAGGCACGCATGCAAAATGGCTGCCGCAGGGATCTTGTGTCGCCGCAACATTTTGTAATTTCGATGCTCGTACTTTGACCATCCTCTCGACATATCCGAGATCTTGACCAAGATATGGGGGTTCTCCGTCGCATATATACGACTCATCCCCCCCGCCGTCAACTCCTTGGTCGGAACAACATTTACGGGAAGCGTTGTCAAAAGGGACCTAACGGCGTCGAGTGTAAGCGGCGCCGTCCGACATACTCGTCGAGACAACATTGTGGCATCGTGCGTTTTCTGAATTCGGGCCGCCAGGGTCGCAATGGCGCCGGGCAAAGTGATAATCTGAGACTGAATATGCCGTATTGGAACCGGAGCGTTCCCTGTGCTCCGCCGCTTTCCACAACAACATTTCAGCTTCCACCATAAACGTGACATTTGCCAGGTAAACCCTCCAGGATACTCGTCTATCAGGGTCGTGTACATAACGAGATGATCCTCGCCATCCACGCTCATCCTTGTCCTCCTCGGTCTTATCCATGCCCCCGAAAAATATTTATTTCTCTCCCAAAGGACATGAGCGACACCAGACGACGAGTATGGGGTCGGGTTTTTCGAGCCCGATCCATCGACCCACCTCCACGGTCTGCGAACACCACCACCACCAACAACAACAACAACAACAATGCATTTAGAGTCCTCAGCGAACGAAACGCACATAACAATCACGGCGGTCACTTGAACGCCTTCTTTCGCAACAATAATATCGACATGTTATCCGCGAACAACAACAATATTTTCAGCGCGCGGAACAACGGCCGGCCTGGACAGCGCTTGGTCGTCGGGGCCGCCAAACTCCGATCCAACGCGCCCAGGGTCCCCGTCAACGCCCGCCGCCGCGTGATCAATCATAATAATTTCAACGTCGGATCCATCGCCACCGTCCAAACCCCACCCTCGCCAAAGTGCCTCGAAACCGCGCGCTCCCAGGGCATCCAGTCGCTCGCCTTCCGCGACTGCCTGGACATGTACCTGAAATCCAGCGGCGCCTCCACCTCCGTCTGCGGTGCCTCGCGCATGACCCTGCCGCAAACACGCGTGTACGAACTGGCCAAAATTATCGCGACGGGAGAAACCTCCGCCCGAGGCCAGCTGGTGTGGGCAACGACGGGCGGCGGCAAGACGTTGATATCCCTCGCCATCCTGTTGGCATATTGGGATTCCGGAAGGCGTCTCTTCGTCTCCACCACGCCGGATAACCAGACCACCAACAGCCCCGACAAATACATCGATAACCTCCGAGACTTTTTCCCTCGAGTGTATGCAGCCCTCACGGAAGAGTACGGCGACCTGACCACCGTCTTCTCCAAAAAACTGACTGCCAAAGTGTGTTTCCTCACCTTCACGCTCTTCAAACACTCGCTGGGCATCCGCGAATCCGGCAATGGCAAAGGCGACTATGAGAAATACAAGCAGGCGTTTGGCATTGATCCCGACGATCCAAAAGGGAGACAGGCGTGCCGAATGTGGAATCTCAACGACCGCCTCGGCAGCGTGGTCGTGTTTGACGAAGCGCACGGCATTACCAAAGTGTACGACACCAGCAACAAGAAAATGGCCGGCATGGACAAAGTTTCTCAGACATTGCGAGGCCTCAATGCTCGGCAACGACAAGGACTCCACGTGTGGGCCCTCACCGCAACCCCGGGAGACGATATCAAAAATTGGTTGGAGCTGCTCAGCGTCGTACGACGGGTGGATACCAACCTCGACTTCTCCACGTGTGCCGACGATGTGATGCGGTGGATGCAGGCCGGGAATGCCGCGAAAGTTGACGCCTTCTTCTCCAAATATATCGACGGCCTTGTCTCCTTCAGCGAAAACCGAGGGAACCTCAAAGACCACGCGTGCGTCTCGTCCGTGTCCTATCCCGTGCCCATGGACCGCTGGTACTATATGGCATACCTGCACAAGCTCCAGCAACTGGAAGAGATCGACAAGGAGCGGTTCCGCCTCGGCATGTTCCTCCGGAGGACCGATTACGCCCCTCTCACGCCGCCCAAGGTCATCGAATTCGTGGGGAAAGAAGGCCGGTTGCTCGGCGAAGGCAACCATTGGGTCTCCTACAAATTCATCATGCTCGTCCGATTCCTGGCCAAGCGCAAAGGCAAACATTTCGTCTACACTACCACCGCCCTCCCCGAACTTAAAGAAGCCCTGACCAAATGGTACGGGTTCACAGACGTCACCAAGATCGCCAAAAATGGCGGCACCGTCTCCCCAGGACTCCATTTCATCGTGCACACCGGCGACGCGGTCGGTCTCGTCGGCATGGGCAGGACCAAGCGTCTCAACAACGACACGAAAAAAAAAATGTTTGACGCCTTTGATGAAGACGACAATAAGGATGGCAGCCGCATCAAAATCATCCTCGCCACGGGTCGGGCGTTCGAAGGCACCGACCTCAAAGCCCTGCGATACGTCCATATCGCGGAACCCGTGGTCAGTCCCCTCATGGAACGCCAGCTAGTCGGCCGAGGCGTGCGTCTCTGTGGCCACATACAGCTACCTCCCAAAGAACGGACCGTCACCATCGTGCGGTGGTACGCCATGCCACCCCCCGCCAGCACCCGCAACGTCATGATCTCCAGCGCGCAGAGAGCTCACTCGGGATCAGGGAAAAAACTGCCTACTTTACTCTTCAGAAATCGCAATACAAACAACGTCACGAAACTCTCACTCACCCAAGCCTTGCAACGGGTTCGAAACGCATCGGATCGGTATGGTACCACTGGATGGGAATATGCCGCGCGCAACGAAGCCCTCCAACGCAAAGACTCCATCCTGCTGTCCTCGTTCGAAAATTATGTTGCGCGTCGGGCCTCGAGTAAGACGCGGCCGTCCTTCACGCTGCTCAAAAAGTTCCAAATAATTCCGGGACGAGCATGTCCTAAAAGTTGAGAAAACTGCACATTTTTTTTCCCATCGAATGCTATGACCGCCGGGCCCACAACGACGACACACACGGTCCTCGTCGATTCCAGAGACCGCCTGGACACGCCGGGGGCCACCTCGTCTCACTACGTCATCCGTCTCCCAAGCATCCTCAAACGCGTCGTCTCCGCCAGACTGGTCTCTGCGGAAATTCCGGCCTCCTTTTACATTTTCAGAAATACGTACGGCAACACGTCGTTGGATGTCACCGTCAATGGGGTCGCCAAAACCGTCACCATCCCCGACGGCAATTACACCGCCACCTCCATGGCATCCGCCCTGCGACAAGTCCTCAACGACGCCTATGCACCCTGGTCCTTTGACATCACCCTCCAGCAAAATACGCGCACACTCACTTTCAAAAGTCTCGATGGGTACGCCATCAGCCTCGACACCACAAATGTCAGTGCGGCTTCGACGGAATGGGGTCTCGGATACTATCTCGGGTTGGAAAAGGGTGCCGTGCTCGCTGGAACGCCGGACGTTACCGCGCCACGCGTTGCCTATACAAATCCGACCACCTATATCCTGTTAGACATTGCCGAGCTCAATGCCAACCGCACGATGGAAGGCGGCGGTGCGGCGTGTTTTGCCAAAGTGCCTTTCGCCGCCAACTCATTTCAGTACGCGTTTCTGGATGCTTCCACCAGCTCTCCACACCCCACCGTGTACAAACCCCCGCTCGCCTCCCTCGACAAACTCAGCATCACCTGGCGTTTTCACGACGGCCGGCGCATCGATTTCTTTGATGTCGAACACTCGTTCACGCTGGAATTGGTCACCAAAGACCCCGGCATGCACGCGCCAGACCACGCAGCGCATGCGGCCGTCGCGGCTGCGGCTGCGGCCGATCGTGTCGCTCGGGCTCTCGCGCACGCACCGGTCTCGCTCCCACCCCAATATTTACCTCCCCCACCGCCGCCGCCATCCGTCTCCCAGAATAAAACGCTGCGGCTGCTCGCGTGTGGAGGTCTTCTCACCATCATCTTTCTCTGGATGATCACTCGTAAACCTACTTCTGTGTCTTTAAAATGATTTTATTTGTTTGTGTAACATACGGTACATGAATTCGAAAGCATTCTTTCTTTTCGGGTGCATTCCCACAAGACTCCTTCTCGCCTTCCTTACCGCCCGCGCCTCACCTGACGTTCTCACACTCATCGGCCTCGGCGCCGCTCTCGTGGCCGCTGGGTTCCTGACGTTGTTTCTTACGGGTTGGAGAACCACGGGCATCGAAACCGGCGGCAAACCCATCTGGTGGAATGCCCTCCGCCCACTCCATGCCGCCCTCTACGCCGGGGTTGCCATCTCCATCTGGACCGGACGCCAATCCCTGGCGTGGAAACTCCTGGTGCTCGACGCCTGTGTCGGGCTTCTGGCATTTGCGGTGCACTACGTGAATCCGTGAGTGCGGCCGCTCGGGATCGTCATGCACGCGTGGACGTCCGCGCCGGAATTCGTTGGCCACCAACGCCTCGCATTTTTCAAGACGTTTTAACGCCAAGAGTTGCTTCATCTCCTGCGCTCCGTCCGCTTTCAGCGCGTGACATTTCTCGCGACGCATCTCCATCAGCGTCAACAAATCGTCAAACGCATCGCGCGGCATACGCTGTTTGCGAAACGAAAACATTTTTGTTTTTTTATAGAAAAGGAAAGGAAAATGTCGGGGCCGTATGGAGCCAACGACGCCTATCATATCGTGTCGTCGGACTTTCGACTGGGCAACGCCTCCCTGGGTCCGATCTATTCCTTGTGGGCGACGGCGAACGGACTCCAGCTGCGCGGTAACAACGCTGCGACAACGTATACGGTACAAGGCAATATCGCGGCCAATGTCGCCAATATCAGTACCTCGTTGTCTACTTCAACCGTATACGGCAATCTCTCTGCAGCAACAGCCAACGTAAGCTCCTCTGTTTCTACTTCAACCCTTTATGGTAACGTCAGTGGAGCCACGGTTTCTGGTAATTTATCAGCTACAACGGCCAACGTAAGCTCCTCGATTTCCACGCCGGTAGTGTATGGGAACTTGACAGGTGCAACAGCCAACGTAAGCTCCTCTCTTTCTACTCCAACCCTTTATGGAAACGTCAGTGGAGCCACGGTTTCTGGTAATTTATCAGCTGCAACGGCCAACGTAAGCTCCTCGATTTCCACGCCGGTAGTGTATGGGAACTTGACAGGTGCAACAGCCAACGTAAGTTCCTCTCTTTCTACTCCAACCCTTTATGGAAACGTCAGTGGAGCCACGGTTTCTGGTAATTTATCAGCTGCAACAGCCAACGTAAGTTCCTCTCTTTCCACTCCAACCCTTTATGGAAACGTCAGTGGAGCCACGGTTTCTGGTAATTTATCAGCTGCAACGGCCAACGTAAGCTCCTCGATTTCCACGCCGGTGGTGTATGGGAACTTGACAGGTGCAACGGCCAACGTAAGCTCCTCTCTTTCTACTCCAGTGGTATATGGCAATTTGTCTGCAACCACGGCCAATGTGACGTCTTCTCTGCAGCTGGGACCTCCTGGACCGTACTATGGCAACGCCACCGCCTACAATCCGAGCAGATTCGCCAACATCACGGCGGGTTCGGCAGCGTTCAACGGCGATGGTGGCGTCTATACCTCCGGCGGGGGTATACGACTCGCAGGCCAGGATCTTTCCGCCACGCCAGCGTCCGGGGCGGTCATCGAAATCGAAGGTGGCCGCGCGCCTTTGGGATCCGCACAAGGCTCCGAAATTCGGTTTTACACCTCGGGGAGCCAGCGAGCTGTTCTCGACAAAGATGGCTACTTTCAACTCGGAACGTCGTCAAAACTGGCGGAGAGCAGCGGTTTGCTCGTGAGCACGAATGGATACGAACGACTCCGGGTGATGGGCGACGTGGACGGTACCAAAGGAAATTGCGTCATGCGGTTCGGATCAACAGAAGCCTCGATCCAGGGGGCCTCGCCAAACAACACACTCTTCCTCTACATGAAAGATGTGAGCGGAAATCCTCGAATTGGCATAGGTACTTACTCTCCAACTGAAACTGTCAGTATTGTAGGCAACGTAAAGATACAAGAATCATCCTGGCCATGTACGGTCTCTGTAGGTGGAATCATGAACTTTGGTAACCCCCCCGTTTCAAACAATATAATTTGCTTATGGGGGGATGCCACGAATCCAAATTCCTTTTCGCATTATGGATTTGGCGTGAATTCGTATACATTGAGATACCAAACGTCAGCAAGCGATAACTCGCACAAGTTTTACGGTGGAAGTACGCTCTTCGCCACCATTAATAGCAGTGGGGTGACAACCTCCTCTGTAGCAGCCACCGCTGGAATCAACATTGCACAGTACCTTTCGCTTGGGTACAACGTCGAAACCTCTGGCTGGCAAAACGCGAGAATGGCTCTGATTGGAGGCAGTTCGTACGGGTACTTTTTCAGCGCATACAACCTTTTCGACGGAATCAACCTCGCCTACAATTATTACCACGATAACTCGAGCGGGTCGATTCCCAATGCGGGTGGCGCAACATCCCGCATCGCGTTGGGCTTTGGATACGTAAATATGTACGCTGGGGCTACGAACACGGCACCAACAGCCCTTGCCCTTCAAGCTGCCCAAAGTGCTGGTACAGGCCTTGTTGGCATCAATCAGACGGCCGATCCGAATTATAACTTGACTGTCAATGGCTCGATATATGCGTCAAGCTCTATCCGGGTTCCAAGTACTGGAACATACTGGACTGCAAGCGATAATAATACATTTTTGCAAGCTGACGTCCTCGCCTTAAAGAGTGCAAGTGCTTCTGGTATAACCTTTCGAAAGACATCTGGATATTCCGCGTTTTTGTACAGCGACGGTTCAAACTTTGCTCTCCTTCGTGGCGCCGTAGATACAGTATGGAATGGGTGGTCGACTGTAAACGGCTATTGGCCAATGACGATATCGCTTTCAACGAATCATTGCACGATGGGAGGGGATGTCTACATTCCCGCTGGCAATCTCGGGATCGGTACTACCGGGCCGAACTACAAGCTGCACGTATATGGCGGAGAAGCGCTCATTTACGGCGCGGCGAATTCCAACATGTATCTCCGTTTGGAAGCGCCGACGGCAGCGTACCAAACGGCCATCCAGTTTTCCAAGGCAGGTGCCCAGAAATGGGTCCAGTACGTTCCCGGAAACTCGGACAACATGGTCTTTTACACCGGCCCGGGAAACAAGGACGCGATGTCTCTCGACAGCGGTGGAAATCTCGTGATCGCGGGAACTGGGTTTAAACCCGGAGGGGGATCGTGGGATGCAACGTCCGATGCTCGCATCAAGCAAAACGTGCAAACTGCCAACTTGGCGCTGTGTTACGACATCATCCAAAGCTTGCCGCTGAGGTATTTCGAGTACACTGACGACTACCTGCGCAAGAATCCATCGTTGAATGATCGACACCAAGTGGGATGGATCGCGGACGAGGTCGAAAAGTATTTTCCCAAGAGCGTCACGTCTCACGCGTGCGAATTGTTTGGGTACCCGGCCGACTTTGGACTCAAAACATTAGATGCCGATCAGCTGCTCAAAGTTGCCGTGGGCGCGCTTCAGCATCTCATGCAACGGCTGGCTCTGTTGGAACAAAAATATCAGACTACATAAACAGGCACAATGGTACTTCCGAGTAGCGGATCACTCAGTGTCTCGCAAATTCGAGGAGAATTCGGAGGATCCGCGCCAGATAGTCTCTCGGAATACTATGGCGCGGCCGGTGGCGTGCCTTCCTCTGGCGCCATTTCCATCTCCAACTTTTACGGAAAAAGCGCATTCTCGGCGTCCGGAGGAGATTCCGTGTACACCTCGGGAAGCTATCGAATTCACGTCTTCACTAACTCGGGCACGTTTACGTGTGTCAATACCTCAAAAACAATGGACATTCTCGTGGTTGCGGGCGGGGGGGCCGGAGGGCTCGATGGGTATAGTGGCGCGCACCTCGGCGGCGGCGGCGGTGGAGGTGGGATTCGGTACGTGTCTGGCGTCACCCTCAACGGGAGTTATACGGTGACGGTCGGTGGTGGAGGGGCAGCCACATTTTACACATCCAACACCGGCAATAACGGCAACGATTCCGCATTTGGGTCCTACACTGCGACGGGCGGCGGAGGTGGCGGGTGTGGTGGTGGATCGGCAACTGGAGCTACTGGTGGGTGTGGTGGAGGTGCAGGGATTCAATACGGCTCGGGGTTGACGTATGCGCTGTCCGGTGGCTCGGGGACGCAAGGGTATGGTGGTGGTAACACGCCCGGGGGAAACAATCCGTCTGGCTGCGGTGGTGGCGGTGGCGGTGGTGCGGCAGGTGGGGCAGGTGTGGCCTATTTTAGTGGTGGTCAAGGCGGTGCGGGTGGCACGGGCGCGTCCTACGATATTTCGGGGACGGCGGTGTATTACGCGGGAGGTGGGGGTGGTGCAGCCTCCGTCAGTGGTGGTGCAGACGGGGGCAGTGGCGGTGGCGGAAATGGCTACCGGGGGGCATACGCAACCAACGGCTCGGCGAATACGGGGGGCGGAGGCGGCGGAGGTGCCAAAGATGGAACCGCGGCGTACGGTACGTCTGGAGGGTCTGGTATCGTCATTGTTCGTTACCTGTACCCTTGATCCAGCGCCACGCCTCGACGTCAAAATACCATTCAGGCCCCGGCGAGGGTTCCCGGAAATTATCGTATTGCACAAGGTATTCAAAGCCAACGCCCGCGTAAACCTTGGGGGGGGTGTCATAAAACGTTCGAACCCAAGTCCCACCCAAATTCTCCTCGCACCACGCGGCTGTACGGGCGCGAACCACACGTCGAACGATATTGGTCTCGGGGTCAATCTCGGCAAAATGAGGCATCCTGTTTTTTTCCCCGAAAATTTTTTCTGCTGGTGGGCATGATGATAAAGTTGCCACTAAAGAAAATTACTTTCTTAAGAGTACAATGGGTTTGTTGTCGTGGCTCTTCGGATCATCCACCAGGGAAAGCCGCGCAAAAAGCCGCCGAAGCAGCCAGGGATCGTCTCCATACTCCCGCAGCAACAGCAGAACGGTGAGTACTGCATATTCCCCTTCCAGAGGCACCAAGCGCCCCACGAAGCGCATGAGGTCTGCGTCTCCAACGGCCAGTGGACGCCTCACGCCAACACGCTCCATCCGTGTTTCCAAGGCGGTGACAAACTACCTTGCAAGATACCAGCAGGAGGTGAACGCGGCTCGGCAAGGGGACATTGAAATACGCCCTCATCAGCGCTTCAAAACTCACAATTTCACGGATGACGACGTGCTGCATTTGCTCCTGGTTTTGAAGAGCACGAAAATTGGCGAGGGAATGTTTGGCCATGTATACCAAGTTCAGGCCACACCACTACTCCCAAAAGTGCTCCGAGCCCTGCGAGAGGAATTTATTGACGTGGTGGAAGGACACGATCCGCCCTCTTCCGGTGAGATCATCGTCAAAATCGAGCATTACGATGCCAGCTTCAATTCCGAAATGATCTTTCGACGCCGGACGATGCTCGAGAGTGTCATGCATGCATATGTTGCAGAAAAATCAAAATTGATCACGGTGCCACTCTATTTTAGCGGGACCCTTGCAAAGGCGGGCGTTCGGGTCACTGTGATGGGCCCTGCGGCAGGAACGACGGTTGGCACCCGCTTAGACAGAGGCCCGTTATCCTTCCCCGAATTCGAAGCCGTGGAACAGAGCCTTCGATCCTTGGCGCTCTTAGGTGTCGTGCATGCAGATTTGCACCCTGAGAACGTCTTCTTGGCAAGGCTTCCTTCGGGTGCATACCGCGCAACCATCATCGACTTTGGGTTCGCGTTCAAGATGCCCCTCCGGATTGCTCTCGCTGTTGCGGCGTCTTTGAAACGGACTGGAGGAGACTTAAGCGCCGCGTGGGATAACACGGGGCTTCAGACATTTGTAGATGCCAAAATTCTGGCCAATGGATTCGCCGGCTACCATGCCAATATTCAACTCTTGCGATATTTACAGTCACATATCGGATCAAACAAGAAGAAGCAAAAACGATAGTGGACAGAACGCTGCTGTATGCGCGCGAACCACACGTCGAACGATATTGGTCTCGGGGTCAATCTCAGCAAAGTGAGGCATCCTGACTTTTTGCCGGAAAATTTTTCTGCAGTCTAGTCTACATGGCAACTCCGGACAGTATCACCGTAGTCAGATTCGAATTGTATCCCGCAGAGGAACCGACCTGTTATTGCGTCGGGTTTTCCGAGACGTACAAGGGACGCACCAAGTATGCCGACACACAGGTCCCACTCAGCGATGCGGCGAACAAAACCGACGAAGAAATTGCTCAGATCGCATGGGGACTGCTTTCCGAAGTCTTTGGTTCGTGGCGTGCATCCGTCGAATCCAAGCCCCCTCTGGTCGGCAGTGTCTTTACCCCAGCAGCTTAACTTAGGGAACCGCGCAAGGACCCACAGTGGAATCGTGGGAAATCAACGGCGCATCCCCTGCCCAACACAACCTCGTTTGTTTGATTATAAAATTCTCTCTTGTAATGGAAAATAATGGACATTCGGGTCGCAAGATTGAACGAAATTGCCACGCCATCCTACGTTGTGGGCTTTTCGGTCACCCACACGAAAAGCGGGCAAAGTGTCTATCTGGACGCCTTTGTCCCGAAGGAAGAGGCCACCTCCAAACTGACCGAGGAACAAATCGCACAGAAGGCCTGGGTGGAAATCAAAGACCGTGCCGACGCGTTTCTCAAAGAATGCGACCGTGCCAGCGACAGCATCGTTGGAAAACAGTTTATCCCTCCTTCCTAAATCTTTTGTCTTGGAACACACTACAAAACATTCACCAAATTGTGGATTTTTTTTAGTGACATGAGCGTAGGCTACGGAAGGTATGTCTTTCTCGATACTGTCGTCGAACGTGGCGGTAGGAAATGCAAATACCGTTTCGCACATTCTGGCCGTTAGCAATGCAAACCTTACCGTTCGCAGAGCCGATACTGCAGCTGCCAACCTCTGCACAAACACCTTCATTGGCGGTGACGGTACCATCCCGAGTTTCTCGGCAAATACGTGCAGCAGCAATTCGTATAACCTCGTGCTCTCCGCTGGCAACGATACCGGGGCCAAGCTAAGTATGTTCGTAAATGGATCCGCGCGAGGTTCGGCGAACAGCGCGAACAATGCCGTCGTGATCAGAAACGATGGCGGTCAGTTACAACTTGGAAGTGCGGGAAACACAACTCTCATTGCCGGGAATGCAAACGTCGTCGGAAATCTCTCCGTGGCGACAACAAACGTCGGAAATCTCTCCGCGGTGATAGCAAACATCGACTCTTCCCTGCGGTTGGGAACATCTACGACGCTCTCCGAAAACGCCGGGTTACTTGTCCGCACGAACGGGTACGATCGTTTCCGGGTGATGGGAGACGTGGATGGTACCAAAGGAAATTGCGTGGTCCGCTTCGGCACCACCGAAGCCACGCTGCAGTCGTCCGTGGGCACCTCGTTCGCTTACATGAAAGACGTGAGCGGTACTCCGTATTTTGGGCTAAACACATATTCACCCACTGCGCAGCTCCACGTGGCCGGCAACGCGAAAATCACCGGCTCGCTCAATTTTGGGAACAAGATCGGCAACTGCTTCCTCACGTTGTGGGGCGATAGCTACGATTCGAACACGACCATTACGAATGATTCTGGAGTCTACGGCTTTGGCATAAACGATTCCACCCTGCGGTACCAAGCAAGCTACCTTGCGTCCCACAAGTTTTATGGCGGGGCCACGCTGTTTGCTCAAATCAACAGCAGCGGCGTAACGGCCCCCACATTCGTGAACGCCAACGATTCCGGCTCCTTTTTCAACCAGACGCAACTCGCGCTTTACACAGGCACAAATTGTGGGGTCACCTTTCGACACCTGACCGGAAACTCGGCCTTCTTCTTCAACAACGGCACGACATTTTTCCTGCTTCGAGGTGCGGCGAATACGGCATGGAATGAATGGAGCGTGGCCCCCAACGGCTACTGGCCAATCCAAGTCACCCTCGCGAACAACGACATCCAGCTCGGAGGGAACGTATACATCCCGGGCGGGAGACTGGGCGTGGGCACGACCGGCCCGTCGTATCCCGCACACATCATCGGGACGTGCTACGTGCAGGGCGCGCTCGTGATGAACGAGCTCAGACCCATCTGCAACGCGTGGCATCGATCCTGGGAGGACGATAAAAGTAGGCTTTTCTTTGCGACTAATGGAAGGACCTATTATGGAGCGGCCGACGGCCACGAATGGCGCAACTCCGGAAACGGCGGCATCATGACGCTGACCGACGGCGGCGCGTTGAGCGTGTACGCCGACTTTGCGTGCAACAACGGCCTCTTCCACCTGTCCGGCACCGGGGTCGTCAATGCCCAGGGGTGGTGGATTCAGTGGAACCGGGACGGCGGCGGCGGCGGCACCTGGTACATGAACCAAGTTGGTCTCGGTTCGGGAGGTGGCCATATGTTCGGAGAAGCGACGACAAACAACGTGTTCACAGAGTACATGCGTCTCACGGGGTCCGGATACCTGGGCCTGGGCACGGCTTCTCCGTCGTGGCGCTGTCACATCGAAGGGGATTTGTACGCCAACGGGTGGCTCCGCTCTGGTGGCAACACAGGGTGGTACAACCAGACCTACGGCGGCGGTTGGTGGATGCTCGATTCTACCTATGTCCGCGTGTACGGCAACAAATGCGTGTATGGCGCGGACAGCAGCACCACGAGTTTTTATAGCGTGGGAAGCGCCGGCACTTACAACATGTTTGGTATCGCGGCCAACGATACGGGTGACAAGCTCGTCATGTTTTGCAACGGCAGTGCGCGGTCCGCGGACGGTGGGGTCAATACCGCGACGGTCCGAAACGATGGCGGCACTTTCCGGCTGGGCCACCCGAGCTACAACACGTGGATCGATTGCGCGTCCTTTGGCGTGGGAACCGGCTCGCCCTCTGCGTCGTACAAAATGCACGTGTACGGAAATTCGGTCGTGGAAGGGTATCACGACGTCACCGGCACTATGAACATCGGAGGAAAATCACTCGCGCTCGGGTACAACGTGGCGACCTCCGGCTGGCAAAACAGCCGACTCGCGCTAATCGGATACACCTCGTACGGATACCTGTTTGGCGCGTACGCCCTCGTCGACGGAATCAACCTGGCCTATAATTATTACCACGACGGTGCCACCGAGACGGTCCCCAATTATTACCAAGGGACATCCCGCATCACGTTGGGTTTTGGGTACGTCAATCTGTACGCTGGAACAACAAACACTGCTCCGACGACGCTCGCTCTGCAAGCGGGAGGCAATGCCAGTACTGGGGGCCTCATCGGGATCAACACGACGGTCGATAGCAACTACGCACTCCGCGTGCAAGGGAACGCCTACGTCACAGGAAATTTCCGGACCATCACGTATTACAACGCAAACGATACCGCCGTTTATTGGAATCAAAACGAGTTGGCGTTGCGCGGCGCGAGTTCCACGATCACGCTGCGAAATACCGGATCCTGCAGCGCCTTCCTGTACAACAATTCGAACACATTATCCATCCTTCGGGGAAGCACAGATACGGCATCGGGAGGTTGGTCCACCGTCAACGGTTATTGGCCGCTCGAATGCAATTTGACGAACAACGCGATTCAATTGGGAGGGAACGTCTACATCCCCGGTGGTCGACTGGGCGTGGGCACGACCGGCCCGTCGTACCCGGCGCACATTGTCGGGACCTGCTACATTCAAGGAGATCTCGTCATGGACAACTTGAGGCCGGAGTGCAACCGGTGGCACACGTCTTGGGAAGACAGCGTCGCCAGATTGTACTTTGCGACGAATGGAAGAACGTATTACCGCGGCGCTGATGGGCACGAATGGAGATCGAATGCTAACGGATTCCTGATGGATCTCAGCAACACCGGATACCTCGCGGTCGCCAACGATATCACCGCGTTTGCGTCGGACGAGCGCCTCAAAACAAACATCCGGCCCATCGAGAATGCCCTCGAGAAAGTGCGGGCTTTGCGGGGTGTGCACTTTGATTGGCGCGAGGAAACGCACCAGCCCATGAAAGGATCGGACGTGGGTCTCATTGCCCAAGATGTCTTGCAGGTGATGCCGGAGAGCATCAGACCGGCGCCCTTCGACTCGGAATACCTTACAATCTGCATGGGGCATCGACTCACCGCCTTGCTCGTGGAAGCCGTGAAACAATTGTCCACCGAAGTGTCGACGCTCAACATGGAGATAGAAACACTCAAGCAAGCGCAAGTGCCGCAGACCGGGTGACCCCGTCCCCTCCTTTTACGTACAGCGTCAGTTGCGTATTATTCGAAGACAACGCAAAGCCGAGCATGTTATTGCCCACCAACGTCGGGGCAGTTTGCGCGACGTACAATTGCGTGCCGTTGACAGTATCGGTCACAAACACGGGATGGACATTGACTTGCCCAACGGTATCGAAGGTCGTGCCTGGATATTGATAGATACCTGTATTTGCTGTTGCGGGAATATCGACTCGGAATTGGCCACTTAATACACGCACACGGTCCGGCCCTAAAGTGGTGCCTGGAGCATCATCGCCTTTGAACAATAGCAACTCGGATTTTTGGGTACCTTCTTGATACACGCGCTCTCCCACATAGGTTTTCGGGACCATCTCCGTAAAGCCATCGCCTGACGTGCCTCGAAAGGCCACGTAGTTATTTGACGGAGAATCGCCGACAGTGATGGGACCTTTGAACGACGTGGGCGCGAATACTTCCAACGTATTTGCAGTGCCTCTCATGAGAGTGTTGGACGGTCCCAAAGATAACAGGAAAATGTTCGAACGGTCGTCGGGATTGGCCACGGTGAAATTGGACCCGACAAATACGCAATCCGAGAACACGGGCGTGACACGGTATTGGGTGGCACTGATCACCACATCCCGAAGCCGCCACGTCCCTGCAGTCGAAGATGCAAAAAATTCCACGTCTGAACGCCCATATATCACGGAATTCAGGGTTGGGTTCCTGTCCACCGTGTTAAAATAGTATTCGTGGGAAATCAACGGCGCATCCCCTGCCAAGTAGCCGGTGGTCGAGTACCCGCGAGCTCGGAGCCGCATGGAAATACCGAGTTGCGGTGCGTCAACGTCCCAGAAAAAATCGAGGAACATCCACACGTCGTCCGCTGTGGCACGAATGCTGCTAATGTCTATAGGAATCGATGACGTATTGGTTCCGGTAGCAGACCAAATGTACGGCCCGTATGTTCGCGTGTCTGTGGTATCGAACAAAAGTTGCCCCGTCGTTTCATTATACAAAGAAATAGTCACCGCATTGGCCGCGACGGTGTCCACGCCACATTCCAACCGGTATTCTTCCAACACCCTCATCCCAATGGTTCCCGGGGTCTGCAACGTATCGGTCAGACAAAACGCAGCGCTCGTGGAAATGTTGGCCGTATTAGGGCCCGGGCTATACACCACGCTGACGTTACCCGTGCGGGGAGAGGAGGCGGTCGAATCCACAAGGACAATATCGAGCACGCCGGGACTCGCCAGGTCGTCTTCTGCACCGGTCGAAGATTGGTGCTCATCGACAGTCTGCACGAATGCAAAGAGAAACGTCGTATCCGCATTTTTGGCATGTTGCAAGATACTGTAGACCGCAGCGTTGGCAAACGACGAGGCAATCTCTAAATAATTGATTCCGGCTTCCGGCAAGTTTGTCTGGACGTTTTCCAAGAAAAAGCCGGTCCCATTGTCTGTCGCGCTCTGTGCCGTTATCACGCTCTCGTTTTCCGTCGATGGAAAGCTCACCCCATCTTGGTACATCACCGCATTCACGTGAACGTTGGCATTCGCCATCTGAAACGACACGTCCATATACGGCAAAACATTGGCATAGGATTCCAATAAATTTGACACTTTATAGATTTTTGAAGCAACGGGTTGTCCATCCACAAGAACCGATACATTCGCCTCGATGTGCGTTGTGTTGGCAGAAGAGGTCGTCACGATGCACTGATACGGAGGGGTCCCCACCAAATTTCGCTGGTCATCAATCTGCTTCACATCCCACGACGTGAAATAACTCCCGGTCCCATCTAAACGAAGACTTTCAAACACTCGGAGCAACCTCTGGTCGGATTTCAAGACAACGCCCTCTCGAGATTCCTCGATATAATACAAAATTCTGCCGTTTGCGCCCAAGGCCACAAAGGGGTCCGCAAAAATGTGCAACGGATCGTAAAACGAATTGCCATATGCGCGAATGGAGTACGCATTATTGGAACGCAGCGTCGTGATCGTCGTGGGATTATCAAACCGGATGTTCTCACCGAGTACGACAGAATTGAGCAACTCCACTCGAGCGCCAGAACGGCGGTTCATGTTGCGCGACCCCACCACCGTGGAATATTGCGCCGTCACGTTTTGGGCACACTGCGCACCCACTATCGTGTTATACT
>Ga0255160_1000225_pt1 | contig 17839 bp, 24 predicted proteins | sample Atl_Colum_RepB_8_2_FD_186010 | JGI IMG/M metagenome (GOLD analysis project Ga0255160, IMG submission 186010) | Freshwater microbial communities from Altamaha River, Georgia, United States - Atl_Colum_RepB_8h | ecosystem: Environmental > Aquatic > Freshwater > River | place: USA: Georgia... | reverse complement strand
CAAGCACCGCACCAAAGCCCATCATCACCGCTCCGGTCAGGTAATGACCAAGCTTGTTTTCGGTCTTGAAGCCCTCGAAACGGAATTCGCGCCCAATCCACGCGCCGATCAGCGACCCTGCGAATGTGGCTGGCAGCAAGCCGGCATCAAAGCCGAAGCCGGGTACGCTGGTGCTCGCCAGAACACGCATGAGCCACTCCGCCGATGGGCCGCTGAAGCTCAGGCTTTGCACCGTGATGGCCTCGAAAGAGTCACGGGCCACGGCCTGTGTCAGCCCCCACCCGGCAGTCACTGCCAAGCCACAGGCCACCGCACCCAGCCCGAGCCAGAGGCGGCGTTCGTGATGACGAACAAAAAACACCACACCCGTGAGCAACGCCAGGCTGGCCACAGCCAGGCCACCCCAGGCACCTGCACCGCTGAGTGCCAGCAGGTCACGCCCGGGGCCGCCGTCAATCGGCCAAAGACCCGCCAGCCACTGCCGCGCTGGCGCCAGCCAGCCGGCAATGGTGGCCTGCACCGTGACTGCAAAGACCAGGCCAGAGAGCAGGGCGCGCAGGTTGCCGCCTGCCGACAGGATCAGCAGGCGACTGGCACAGCCGCGGGTGAGGATCATGCCGGCGCCAAAGCACAGCCCGCCCAGGATCGCGCCCGAGAGGCTGCCCTGCCCCGCCACAAATCGGGTCTTGGCCGGCTCCAGCCCGCCAGCCAGCACCAGCAGTTGGGTTCCCAGCAGCGCCGTGCCCAAGGCCAGCCACCAGACGCTGAAGCGCTCGCCAGCCCGACCTTCGCAACATTCGATGACCGCAGCACGGGCGCAAAACCGGCTGCGCTGGGCCGCCAGGCCAAAGACCAGGCCGACCACTGCACCACAGGCAGCCAGAACCCAGGACTCGCCCCAAGTCTCCAGCGCTTTGGCGATGTTGAGGGATTGCTCCATAATTCACCTGTTTCTTATATAAAAGTTTTGGCGGTTTTTTTCGCCCAAACCCATGATTGTCGTGTTTTCCGAGCGGGTAGATCCATGACCTTGCCTTCGCCCCTTCGTCGACTGTGCCTGCAGGGCGCAGCGGCCAGTTTGGCCTGGCCATGGGCGGCTGCGCGTGCACAGGGGGCTGTGTCCACGCTGCCCATGTCGCAATCGCTGCCAGATGAGCTGGCTGCAGCCTTGCGAGTACGCCAGCCTTTGCTGGTGATGGCCAGTCTGGAGGGCTGTGCCTACTGCAGGATCGCCCGCCAGAGCCATCTTTTGCCCCTGCACCGATCCGGGCAGCCGATCGTTCAGATCGATCTGCGCAGCCATGCCCAGGTGCGTGATTTTGCCGGTCAGCTGACCACCCACGACGAGTTGACGCGCCGATGGAAAATCGCCATCACCCCCACCTTGCTCTTTTTTGGACCCGGTGGACGTGAGTTGGCCGAGCGCATGGAAGGCGCCTACCAGCCCGATTTCTATGGTCCTTATCTGGAGGATCGGCTCGAACAGGCACGCAAACGGCTGTGAACGCCTCAGCCGCAGCCACTCCCCAGTCCTGTCTGCCAGGGTATTGAAGTGATCCCGATCAAGATTGAATCCGCCTGGAAAGGCACCTCGGATTGTCGCCAGTGCGGCATCCGTGACATGGTGCTTTTTGCCGATCTCAATGAAGACGATTTCAGCCAGATCCATTCGCCCATTGACGACATGGTCTACGCCCCGGGCGCCAGCCTGTTTCATGAAGGCGAGCAGGCGCTGGGTGTCTTTACCCTGCGAAAAGGCTTGGTCAAACTGGTGCGCACCACGGCCGATGGTCGTCAGCGCATCGTGCGGGTTCTGCGCTCAGGGGATGTGCTGGGGCTGGAGGCGCTGGCCACGGCACGCTACGACACGGAAGCGGTGGCCATGCTGGAGGCCAGTGTGTGCCGCATTCCGCTGGGCGTGTTGCACCACCTCGCTGCCCATTCCCCCCGCCTTCACATGCGCCTGATGCAGAAATGGCAGCAGGCCCTCAAGGATGCCGAGGACTGGCTGGCCGAGCTCAATTTCGGCAATGCACGCCAGCGTGTCGCAGGGCTGGCGCTGAAAATGCGCGACCCCGAGCAGCCGCAGCTCACCCAGTTCTTTGCGCGCGATGACATGGGAGCCATGCTGGACCTCAAGCTGGAGACTGTGAGCAGGGAGATCAGCGGGCTGGTCCGCGAAGGAGCCCTCAAACCTCTGGACCGCCAGGGGCGTCGCTACCAGATCGTGGACGAGTCGCTTCTCAGTCCGGCCTGATCTCGTCGGCTCAACGGCCCGGGCGAACCGAACCCCATTGCTCCAGCAGCCGCCGGTCGCGGGCACTTTCGGCCTCGATCGAATCCTGCGGCAATTGTTTCATGCACTCCTGCAGTTCGCGTGGGTCGGGAGGTGCGGGACGGGCGGGGCCAGCGCGTGACAGGGGGGAGCGTCCATCCCAGGCAAACGGGTTGCTGAAAGCGGGCGGATCGGGTTTGCAATCGTCCTTGTAGATCGGAGGATCCTCATGGGCAAAAGCGGAAAAGGCAATGGTTTTTTCAAACACCAGGGGCTGACCGGTCGGTGTTGGTGGCAGGCGTGGCAGCTGTTCTATGGCCTGGCGTGCCAGTCGCTCGGCCACGGCCGAGGTGGACCACAGTGTCTGCAGCCTGTGCAGCTGTCCATCGGGCGCGATCTCGATCCGAAAGCGCACCATGCCCTGGTCCGGCCCTTCGACAGCGGTGCCCATCATGCTCCGCACCTGCTGACCCCAGGTGTGGCGGTAAGCCTTGCTGTTCTTCAGGGTGTAGCGTGCTGCGAAGGCCCATTCCTCGGCCGAGGGCGCAGCCGGCGCGGCCATGGAGGCCAGAACGCGCTGCTCTGATGTTGGCGCTGGCGCGCTCAGCACGGATGGCGCTGTCACGACTTGAGGTTCGGCCTCTGGGGGGCTTGTCGCCGGGGGCGTGCGCACCTTGTCTGTCAGGTCTGGCAGCATCTGTACCAGCACGGCCTGCGTCCGCGCTGGCTTTGTGGGCAGGCTGTCGCCCCAGCGCATGCCGGCGACCCACAGCGCGCCGGCGTGCAAGGCCAGCGTCAAGGCTGCAGCCCACACGGCGTGGTGTTGACGCTTGTTCATTTTCTGGGGCCAGACAGGGACTCAATCCTCCAGGTTGGGCCCTGCTGCGGCACGCGCATTGGCGCCAGGCCCGCCCTTGGCTATCCACTCGGTCAGACCCCAGGTGGGCAACGTCAGTGTCAGAAAGATTTTGTCCATGGTGGAGTCAGGCATGTATATTCGTAGTTGATTATGAATCAGGAGCCTGTCGTGAACGCGATGTCTGTTGCCCGCCACCGGGGAGGTTTGCGCCGTTGGCTGTGGAGCCTTGTGTTTGGCCTGTGGACGGGGACTTGGGCGGCCGAGCCGCTGTATGTGCCCCAGGCGGAGCACGTCCGTGGGCCGGTGTATGCCATCGTCGGGCCCATGGGTCAGCGCAGTGCGGCGAATGCCGGACTCAATGCCAACTACGGCTTTGTGATTGGCAGGACAGGCGTGATCCTGATCGACAGCGGCGCCAGCGCCTACAGTGCAGCCATGTTGCACAAGGCGGTGCAGGCCGTCACCGACAAACCGGTCCGCTGGGTGCTCAATACCGGTTCACAGGACCACCGCTGGCTCGGCAACGCTTACTTCGCCCAGCAGGGCGCTGAACTGCAGGCCATGGCGGCCACGGCCCAGACCCAGCAGACTTTTGCTGCGCAGCAGCTTGCCAATCTGGCGCGCTTTGTCGGCCATCAGCTGCGCGGGACGGTACCGGTCACGGCAGCCGTCACCCACAGCGGACCGGAGGCACAGGTCGAGATCGACGGCGTGCGTGTGCAATGGATCGAGACCCATGCCCACTACCCCGGTGACGCCATGATCCACCTGCCGGCGTACGGCATCACCTTCACAGGCGACCTGGTGTACGTGGACCGCCTGCTCAGTGTGCTGCCCCAGTCCAATGTGCGCATGGGTCTGGCGGCATTCGAGCGCTTGCGTGCGCTCGGTCCGCAACGTCTGGTACCCGGTCATGGCCGCGTGAGCGATCTGGCGCAAGCCCAGCGAGACACCGGTGATTACTACCGCTTCCTGATCGAGCAGGTGGGCCGCGCAGCCCGCGACATGGAGCCCATGGACGAAACGCTCGGTCGACTGGCGCGGCCTGCGGCATTCATCCATTTGCAGAACTTTGATGAATTGCACCGGGCCAACATGAACCGCGTGTTCACCGATTTCGAATCCAAGCCCTGAGGATTTGCATGGATTTTTTCCGAGAATACCGGCCGCTCATGGCCCTGGCTGCATGGCTGGGCTACAAGTGGTGGCGCACCCGCCGTGTTCGGGCGCTGTTGCCACAGCTCAAGGCGCGCGGAGCCACCTTGCTGGATGTGCGCTCTGTGGCCGAATTTTCCGCTGGCAGCGCGCCTGGCACGGTGAACATCCCGCTTGGTGAACTCGGTCAGCGTCTGGCAGAGGTACCCCAAGGTCCTCCTGTGGTGGTTGGCTGCGCCAGCGGCACGCGCAGCGGGATGGCCCGCATGCTTTTGCGCAGGCACGGCCACACGCAGGTCTACAACATCGGCAGCTGGAGAAATTTTCTGGACTGAGCCAATGGGCGCGCGCCGATTCGGTCTGAGCGGGCGTGAATGGGACATGACATGGTGCTGAATTGATGCAGATCAACCAAACCCCGTGGGGTATTGATCAAGATCACGGACATCCCATGATCGAGAAGGAGACAGCCATGGACCCATCCCTTGTTTTGAATCGACGCCGCTGGTTGCTGGGGGCCGCTGGAGCGGGTGCCATGGCCTCGCTGGCTGCACCGGCCGCACAGGCAGCGCGGCTGAAAACCCAGGCCCGCATCGTGATCGCCGGCAGTGGTCTGGGTGGCCTGGCCGTGGCCACGCGGCTGACCCACATGCTCGAGGGTGCGCGCATCACCATCATCGACAAAAAGCAGGAGCACAACTACCAGCCAGGCTATACCCTGGTGGCCACCGGTGTTTGGCCGGTGGGCAAGGTGCGTGACCGCAATGCCGATCTGCAGCCAGCAGGGGTGGAGTGGATCCAGGACATGGTCGCCGAGTTCGATCCGGCCGGCAACGCGGTGCGCACAGCCGCTGGCCAGCGTGTGCCTTATGACTATCTGGTTGTGGCCACCGGCACCCATCAGGACTGGGGTCTGATCGAGGGCATGGACGTCACGGCCATTGGCCAGAACGGCCTGGCCAGCGTTTACCCAAGCCCCGAGGCGGCGCAGGCCACCTGGCATGCCATGGACGCTTTCCGCAGGAAAGGCGGTAATGCCCTCATGACCTTGCCGGCCACCCCGCTCAAATGTGCGGGCGCACCGCTCAAGATGACCTTCATGCTGCGTGATCGCCTGGCCCAGGCTGGCACATTGGACCAGTCGACCGTGACTTTTTATTCGGCTCTGGGCAGTGTGTTTGGCGTCAAGCCGGTCAACGACAATGTGGTGGCGCGCTGGAAAGACCTGGGCATCGGGATTGAAACCACACAGAAGCTCAAGGCCGTCGACATCGAGGCGCGCAAGGCCACGTTCGTCACGCCCGAGGGGGTGGCCTCCGATGTGGCCTACGACTTCATTCATGTGGTGCCACCGATGCGGGCGCCCGACGCTGTGAAGAACTCCGACCTGGCCTGGAAAGAGGGCAATTTTGCGGCCGGTGGCTGGCTCGAGGTGGACAAGGACACGCTGCAGCACCGCCGCTACAAGAACGTGTTCGGCATAGGCGACATCAACGGCACGCCGCGCGGCAAGACGGCGGCCACCGTCAAGAAAAGTGCGCCCATCGTGGCGCAGCATGTGGTGGATGTGATCGCCGGCCGCGAGCCGGGTCAGAAGTTCGACGGCTACACCTCGTGCCCGCTGATCGTGCGCGAAGGTGCAGCCATGCTCATCGAATTCGATTACGAGGGCAGGCTGGTGCCCTCGCTGCCCATGATTGAGCCGCTGCAGGAGAGCTACTTTGCCTGGCTCATGAAATACGCCATGCTCAAGCCGGCCTATATGGCTGTGCTCAAGGGCCGGGTCTGACCGCAGGAGACAAGCACCATGTATGAAATCTGGCTTGCATTGAACATCGTCTATGAAATCGCGCTGGGCTTTTGGCCGGCGCTGCTGATCCTGCTGCTGGCCTGGCTGGCCTTGCTGGCGGTCAACCGTCGCGGCCTGGGCGCCGTGCCGCTGTCCCGGCTGCTGCTCGTTGCTGCCGGGGTGGCGGTGCTGGTGGGCATCGCACTGCCCGTGCTCACCCTGTCCTCATTCCGCAACTTTGGGTATTGGGTGGACTGGGCCAATTGGTTCGCTGTTGCAGCCGGTGCCGGTGGATTCGCGGCGATTTGGCTCTGGCCGGTCATGGCCCGACGATACCGCTGAGGGCTGGCCCGTGCTTCGCCGTTTGAGGATTCTTCATGTGGTGGCTGTGCTGTTGCTGCCGTGGCTCGTGGCCTGCAATCCCCAACCCGCTCTGCCACAGGTGTCTCTGGAGCAGGCTCGGGCGGACCACGAGGCCGGTCGTGTTGTGTTGATCGACATCCGTGAGCCCAAGGAGCACGCCACCGGCGTGGCCGCCGGCGCCAGACTCCTGCCGATGAGTCAGCTGGGGCAACGTCTGGGCGAAATCCCGCAGTCCTCCGAGAAACCTGTGTACCTGATCTGTAACACCCAGAACCGTTCCCGTGCGGTGCTGTCGGCCCTGCTCGAACAGGGCTACAAGCACGTGCACTTTGTGCAAGGCGGCATGAGTGAATGGGCAGTGCGGGGCTGGCCGATGGTGCCGCCCGCTGCAAATCCGTGAAATCCCTGAGGCAAGTGTGTGCTTTGGCTGGCGAGGCGAGGCAAATTTCGTTTAAATTAGCCACCGGTTATATGTGACTTTGTTTGATCAAGGAGCCTTCATGAAAGTCCTGTCGATGGCCGTGGTTCTCGCCGCAGCATGCTCAACTCCCGCTTTCGCCAGCCTGGCGCTGGCGCAAAAGAATGCCTGCATGGCTTGCCACGCAGTGGACAAGAAGCTGGTGGGTCCCTCCTACCAGGATGTTGCCAAGAAATACGCCGGCAAGGATGCCGCCGAGCTGGCCAAGAGCATCAAGGCCGGTGGTTCGGGCAAGTGGGGTCCCGTGCCCATGCCGGCCCAGGCGGCTCTGAGCGATGCCGATGCCCTGACCCTGGCCAAATGGGTGCTGGCCGGCGCCAAGTGATCATCCGCCGAGTTTTCATGGTTTGAAAGCTCATCTGGTACCCGAGTCTTTCCTTGACCGCTCTCCGGGCAGCCGAAGAGCGGTTTTTTCATTGCAGTTCAACCGGAGACCGAGCCATGCGCAAAATTGCCGTGATGCTGGCCATGCTGGCTGCCAGCACCAGCCAGGCGCAGCCCGATATTTTCAAGGGAGCCGACCTGGCGTTGGGTGCCAAATTGATTGCGGAAAACAAATGTGCCGAATGCCATATCAAGAAAGTCGGTGGTGATGGCAATGCAATTTACAGACCCCAAGGTCGCATCAACACCCCCGGATTCCTGCGTGGCATGGTCGAGCAATGCAACACCGAGCTGAACCTGGGATTCTTTCCGGAAGAGGTCAATGCCGTGGCTGGTGTACTCAACCGTGACCACTACCGATTCAAATGAGCAGCCCGGGATCCGCCGGCCTTCTTTTTACACTACCCTGCAGGGTATCTTCATATACCCAGTAGGGTCCAAAAGTCGCATGATCCGGATCAACCCAGTCTGCCCTCGTGCAGTCTGGGGTGTATCTGTCCAGTTGCATACAAGGAGCAAAGCATTGCGGGGACCTGCCAGCTCGGACGTGACCGGGAGCTGAGCTTGGCCTACATGTATGCGCCCAAGAGCAGTGTGACCGGAGACTCCTTGCTGGGCATGATGAACAACCCGCCGATGATGTTCCAGGAAACCATCCGCATGTCCCAACAGTCCCTGGGCGTCCAGTACGGCTGGAAGTTCTGACGCCTGATCCCGAGGCTGGCCCGTCCTGCCTCGGGGCGCATCTCGGTGTTATCCCTGATTTCCATCCATCATTTGTCTTGTATATTCGAAAATACGAATATAACAACGCAATTGCATGGGCAAGCCAGAGAATGATCTGCAGCAGGTGTACGAGAAGTCGGCGGAGCTGTTCGCCGTGCTGTCGACGCCGATCCGGCTGCGCATCATCAGCGAGTTGTGCCAGGGCGAGAAAAACGTCGGTCAGTTGCTCGAGCGCATCGGTGTGTCGCAGCCCAACATGTCACAGCACCTCAACATCCTGTACAGGGCGGGGCTGCTGGGCAAGCGGCGCCAGGGCGCGCAGATGTTCTACAGCATTGCCGATGAGTCCGCGGTGGGAATTTGCCGGGCGGTCTGCACGCAGATCGCGATCGACGGCGTTTGAACAAGAAACTCAACTTCAGGAGTTTGTGTGAAAGAAGACAGCATCAACTCGGGCAGGGTGAAAAAAGCCCCCGAGGGTTTCCTGACCCAGGAGGGCATCCGCACCGTCTTTGCCGAAGGCAAGAAGGGCCGGCGTGACTTCATCCGCAACGCCTTTGCGGCCGCTGCGGCCGGCGCTGCCGCGCCGGTGGCGCTGGCCCAGGGCAACCCGGTGCCCAGCGAAGGGGGTGATCCCAACATCCTGAACTTGCCCGAGCATGCCACAGGCCTGGGCCAGGGCGTGGCCACCGAGGGTTATGGCAAGCCCTCCAAATACGAGGCCAATCTGCAGCGCCGTCAAAGCCCGGGTCTGACCCAGACCACGCAGGCCTCTGTGTCGTTCGCACCGCTGCAGTCGCTGTTCGGCATCGTCACGCCCAGCGGCCTGCACTTTGAGCGCCACCATCAGGGCTGGTGGGACATTGATCCTTCCAAGCACCGCTTCATGATCAACGGCATGGTCAAGAAGCCCATGGTGTTCACCATGGACGAGATAATGCGTCTGCCCTCGGTCTCGCGCTTTCACTTCATCGAGTGCGGCGCCAACACGGCCGTGGACTGGGGCAATGTGGCAGTGCCCACGGTGCAGTACACCCACGGCATGATCTCCTGCAGTGAATTCACCGGCGTACCGCTGATCACATTGCTGGAGCTGGCAGGGGCCGACCTCAAGAACGGCAAGTTTGTGCTGGCTGAAGGTGGCGATGGCTCCTCCATGACGCGCACCATCCCCATGAGCCTGATCACCTCCGGCGAGGTGCTGGTGGCCTATGGCCAGAACGGCGAGATGCTGCGCCCCGAGAACGGTTATCCGCTGCGTCTGGTGGTGCCAGGGGTGCAGGGTGTGAGCTGGGTCAAGTACCTGCGCCGTATCGAGGTGGGTGACAAGCCCTGGGCCGCCAAGGACGAGGCGATCCACTACATCGACCTCATGCCCGATGGTCTGCACCGCCAGTACACCAACATCCAGGAGTGCAAGAGCGTGGTCACCACCCCCTCGGGCGGCCAGGTGTTGCTGGACAAGGGTTTCTACAACATCACGGGCCTGGCCTGGTCGGGCAAGGGCAAGGTCAAGCGGGTGGATGTGTCGGTGGACGGCGGCCGCAACTGGCGCCAGGCCCGTCTGGAAACGCCGGTACTGTCCAAGGCCCTCACGCGCTTCAACATCGACTGGGTGTGGGACGGCAAGCCCGCCATCATCCAGAGCCGTGCGCAGGACGAGACTGGCTATGTGCAGCCGACCTACCAGCAGCTGCGCAAGGTGCGCGGCACGCGCTCGATCTACCACAACAACGCCATCCAGTCCTGGCTGGTGCAGGAAAACGGTGAGGTGAAAAATGTCCAGCTTTCGTAAAGCCATTCTGACCACGGCGCTGCTGGCCATGGCCGGTCTGGCCATGGCGCAGGGCGAGCGCTACCCCGGCCTGGGCCGCGCGGCCACGCCCAAGGAAGTGGCCATGTGGGACATCGATGTGCGTCCGGACTTCAAGGGCTTGCCTGCGGGTTCTGGATCGGTGGCCAAGGGGCAGGATGTGTGGGAGGCCAAATGTGCCCATTGCCACGGCATCTTCGGCGAGTCCAACGAGGTCTTCAGCCCCCTGATTGGTGGCACCACCGCCGAGGACATCAAGACCGGTCGCGTCGCCAACCTCTCGCGCACGGACTATCCTGGGCGCACCACCATCATGAAGGTGGCCACGGTTTCGACGCTGTGGGACTACATCAACCGGGCCATGCCCTGGAACAACCCCAAGACGCTGAGCACCGAAGAGGTGTATGCGGTGACGGCATTCCTGCTGCACCTGGCCAATGTGGTGCCCGACAACTATGTGTTGTCGGACAAGAACATCGCCGAGGTGCAGGCGCGTATGCCCAACCGCAACGGCATGACAACGCAGCATGCCATGTGGCCCGGCAAGGAGTTTGGCGGCACGACAAAACCCGACACCGCCAACACCCTCTGCATGAACAACTGCGCGTCCGAGCCCAAACTGGCTTCTCTGCTGCCGGACTTCGCCCGCAATGCGCACGGCAACCTGGCCGAGCAGAACCGCATCGTGGGTCCGCAGCGCGGTGCCGACACCACAAGACCGGAAGGTAAACCGGCGGCTGCTGCGCCAGCTGCAGCCGTTGTGGCCGCTGCCGCTCCGGCAGCGGGTGACAGCAAGGCGGTCATTTCAATGCTCAACAAGTACAGCTGCTCGGCCTGTCATGGCGTTGACAAGAAAATCGTGGGTCCGGGTTTCAACGAAATTGCCAAGAAGCACGCGGGCAAAGTGGACTACTTGAGTGAAAAAATCAAGAAAGGTGGCGTGGGTGTGTGGGGGCCGGTGCCCATGCCGGCACAATCGCTCCCCGACGCCGATGCCAGGCGCATCGCCGAATGGATTTCCAAGGGGGCCAGCAAGTGATTGGGGGTATTCCCCTGGCACCGCTGAACCTGTTTCAATAGCATCACTGATCACTAAAGGAGATTTCAGATGCAAACCCGTCGCGAGACACTCAAGCAAAGCGCTGTGGTGGCCGGCCTGCTGGCCACGGCTGGTTTCCCCCAGTTTGCGCAAGCCGCTTTCAACAAGGCGGCCTTTGACGCCAGGAGCGTGCAAGATGCCGTCAAGGCTGCCGGCGGTGCCAGCCTGGCTGAAAGCAAGGATGTGACCATCACCGGTCCGGACATTGCCGAAAACGGCGCGGTGGTGCCTCTGGGCGCTTCCACCAGCCTGCCAGGCGTCAAGCAGATGCTGATCCTGGTGGAAAAGAACCCGGCTGCCTTGGTGGCCATGTTCCACATGAGCGATGCCATCGACGCCAACTTTTCCACCCGCGCCAAGATGGGTCAGTCTTCCGATGTCTACGCTGTGGCCATCATGAACGACGGCAAGGCGCTGTGGGCCAAAAAGGAAGTCAAGGTCACCCTGGGTGGTTGTGGCGGTTGATCCCCGTAGCCAACGACATCACCGACCGATTCATCGAAAGATTTAGGAGAGAAACATGGCAGATCCGATGCGTATCCGTGCTCAGGCTTCCGGCGACAAGGCCACTGTGCGCGTGCTCATGAGCCACGAAATGGAGTCCGGCCAGCGCAAAGATGCCGCTGGCAACACTGTGCCCGCCTGGTTCATCCAGGAAGTCACCGCCAGCCACAACGGCAAGCAAGTGCTGGCCGCAGAGTGGGGCCCCGCCGTGTCCAAGAACCCCTTCCTGCAGTTCGCGGTCAAGGGCGCCAAGGCGGGCGACAAGATTGCCGTGACCTGGAAGGACAACAAGGGTGCCACGCGCACCGACGAAGCCACCGTGTCCTGAACGGACCAGCAGGCCAGAGGGTGAAGTCCGCAGTGGGTGGCTTCACCCTTTTTTCATACACAACAACGAGGTGACCATGAACAAGCATTCCAGGATGGCCTTGACAATCGGACTGGCGCTCGCCGCTGGTTCGGTCTGGGCGCAGAAATCGGCCAGCGAAGGCATTGACGAGTACCGCGCCATGCTGCAGGACGGCAACCCGGCCGAACTCTTTGAAGCCAAAGGCGAAGACCTGTGGAAGCAAAAGCGCGGTCCCAAAAATGCATCGCTGGAGAAGTGCGACCTGGGCAAGGGCCCGGGCGTGGTCAAGGGCGCTTTTGTCGAGCTGCCCCGTTTCTTTGCCGACACGAACCGGATGCAGGATCTGGAGTCGCGCCTGGTCACCTGCATGGAGACCTTGCAGGGCTTCAATGGCGCCGAGATCGCCAAGACCCCGTTTGGCCGTGGCGAGATGGCCAATGTGACTGCGCTGGCCACCTGGATAGCTGCCGAGTCCAAGGGCATGAGGTTCAATCTGCCCTACGCCCACAGCCAGGAAAAGACCTTTTACGAAGTCGGCAAGCGCTTGTTCTTCCAACGCGGTGGCCCGCATGATTTCTCGTGCGCTTCCTGCCACGGTGAAGAAGGCAAGCGCATTCGCCTGCAGGACTTGCCCCTGCTCACCAAGAATCCGGGCGACGGCATTGGCTTTGCCGCCTGGCCCGCTTACCGCGTCTCCAACGGCCAGATGTGGGGCATGCAGCTGCGTCTGAACGACTGCTACCGCCAGCAGCGCTTTCCTTACCCGGGCTTTGGCAGCGATGCCACGATCGCCCTGGCGACCTACCTGGGCGTGAACGCCAAGGGTGCCAAGTCGGTGGCACCGTCCATCAAGCGCTGAACGGAGACTGTGCCCATGAAAAAGCAAACCCAAATCGTGCTCGCAGGCCTGGCTTCTGCGCTGGTGGTGGCCGGCTGTGCCACCGTGCCTTCGGTTGCAGAACTGAACGCACTGACCGACCAGATCGTCAAAGCTTCTTTCCGCGACCAGGGCATCGCCAAGGTCGACCGGGTGCTGGCGACGGACGAGACCAACCGCGTGTGCAGCGAGGCCGATGTGACAGGCAAGCCGCTGGATGAAAAGACCGCCAAGCGCATCGAGGAAGCCAACCTCAAGGCCATTAAGTGGCCCTCCGACGGTAAATTTCTCGGTGACTGGAAGCAGGGTGAAGCGATCGCCCAGAGTGGCCGCGGCCTGACCTGGACCGACGATGCCAAAACCGTGAACGGTGGCAACTGCTACAACTGCCATCAGATCAGCAAGGAAGAAATTTCTTTCGGCACCATCGGCCCCAGCCTCTACAACTACGGCAAGATCCGAGGCGTGACCGATCCCAACAGCGCAGCGGCCAAGCCCATCGTGGAATACACCTGGGGCAAGATCTGGAACGCCAAGGCCTACAACGCCTGCTCCAACATGCCGCGCGCCGGCCACATGGGCATCCTCAACGAAGCCCAGGTGCGTCACATCGTGGCCCTGTTGCTCGATCCCAATTCACCAGTCAACAAGTGATGGGCTCTTGAACCCGGCCATGCCGGGTTTTTTGATTTCAAAAATATCAGTGGATGCAAATTCATGAATCTCTCCAAGCGTGATTTCCTGCAGCTCATGGGGGCTGGCACCATGGCCGGCATGAGCCTGGGCACATACGCCGAAGCCTCTGAAGCCAGGGCCGTCAATGGCCTCTACGACATTCCCAAATTCGGCAATGTGTCTTTCCTGCACATGACCGACTGCCACGCGCAGCTCAAGCCCATTTACTTCCGCGAGCCCAGCATCAACCTGGGCATTGGCTCGATGAAAGGCCAGTTGCCGCACCTGGTGGGCGAGCACCTGCTCAAGGTGGCCAAGGTGCGCCCGGGCACCGCAGAGGCTCATGCCCTGACCTATCTGGATTACGAAAAGGCGGCCAAACGCTACGGCAAGGTTGGCGGCTTTGCGCACCTGGCCACGCTGGTCAATCGCATGAAGGCCAGCCGTCCGGGCGCGCTGCTGCTCGACGGTGGCGACACCTGGCAAGGCTCGGGCACCTGCCTGTGGACCAATGGTCAGGACATGGTCGACGCTTGCAAGCTGCTGGGCGTGGATGTCATGACCGGCCACTGGGAATTCACGCTGGGCATGGAGCGCGTCAAGGAGATCGTCGAGAAGGACTTTGCCGGCAAGGTCGACTTTGTCGCACAGAACATCAAGACGGCCGACTTTGGCGACCCGGTGTTCAAACCCTATGTGATCCGCGAGATCAATGGCGTGCCCTGCGCCATCATCGGCCAGGCTTTTCCCTACACGCCGATCGCCAACCCGCGCTACATGGTGGCCGACTGGGAGTTCGGCATCCAGGACGAGAACATGCAAAAGATGGTCGACGAGGCCCGCGCCAAAGGCGCGCAGGTGGTGGTCGTCATCAGCCACAACGGCATGGACGTGGACCTCAAGATGGCCAGCCGTGTCACGGGCATCGACGCCATCATGGGCGGCCACACCCATGACGGCATGCCGGTCGCTTCGATCGTGACCAACAAGAGCGGCAAGACCATCGTGACCAATGCCGGCTCCAACGGCAAGTTTCTCGGGGTGCTCGATTTCGACGTCAAGGACAAGAAGGTTGCCGACTTCCGCTACAAGCTGCTGCCGGTGTTCTCCAACATGTTGCCCGCCGACCGGGAGATGGACGCGCTGATCACCAAAATCCGTGCGCCTTATGAAAAGCAGCTGAACGAAGTGCTGGCCGTGAGCGAAGGCCTGCTCTACCGCCGAGGCAACTTCAACGGCACCGGCGACCAGCTGCTGGTCGATGCCCTGATGGACGTGCAGGGCGCCGACCTGGCGTTTTCGCCGGGCTTCCGCTGGGGCACCACTTTGCTGCCGGGCCAGGCCATCACGCGTGAATGGCTGCTGGACATGACCGCCACCACCTACTCCTACGCCACCGTGACCGAGATGAGCGGCGAGATGATCAAGACGGTGATGGAAGACGTGTGTGACAACCTCTTCAACCCCGACCCGTACTACCAGCAGGGCGGCGACATGGTGCGCGTGGGCGGCATGAGCTACGCGGTGGATCCGACCGCCAAGATGGGCAGCCGCATCAGCGACATGCGCCTCAAGGGCCAGCTGATCGAGGCCGGCAAGAAGTACAAGGTGGCCGGCTGGGCCCCGGTGGCCGAAGAGGCCCGCCACCAGAACCTCAAGCCGGTGTGGGAAGTGGTGGAGCAGTGGCTCAAGGCCCAGGGAGGCAAAGTCGGTGCGCGCAAGCTCAATGCGCCCAAGGTCAGCGGCGTGCTGCCCAACCCGGGCTACGCGGCCTGAACCGCGAAGGGTATACAGCATGCAACGTCGACACCTACTGGCCGGTGCAGCTGCCGTGGGCGCCACCGTGCTCTGGCCCGAGGCCAGGCTGTTTGCGCAACAGGTGCAGGACTTCGTCGAGGGTCCGCCCATGAAGGACATTCCTGCGCAGCAATTGTCCAGGCGGGTCTGGATGATCTATTCGCCCGACGGCTTTCCGACCCCGGAGAACCGCGGCATGATGTCCAACGTCACCTTCGTGGTCACTTCGGCCGGGGTCGTGATCCTGGATTCGGGCAGCTCGCTGCAGATCGGCGAAATGGCGATCCGCATGATCCGCAGGGTCACCGACAAACCGGTGGTAGCCATCTTCAACAGCCACTACCACGGCGACCACTGGCTGGGCAACCACGCCTTCGTCAAGACCTGGGGCGAGCAATTGCCCATCCATGCACTGCCGCACACCATCGAGCAGATCAAGGGTGCCGAGGGCAACCTCTGGCGCAGCCTGATGGAGCGCTGGACCAACCAGTCCACTGTGGGCACCAAAGTGGTGGCACCCAACACCCCGGTGCAGCACGGCCAGACGATCCGCTTTGGTGACACGACACTCCGCATGCACCACTACGGCAAGGCGCACACGCCCTCGGATCTGTGTGTCGAAGTGGTGGAGGACAAGGTGACCATGGTCGGCGATATCGCCATGAGCAACCGCATTGCCAACATCGACGATGGCTCCTACCCCGGCACCTTCAAATACTACGAGGCACTGCAGAAGGCCGCAGGTGAACAGCTGTGGGTGCCCGGCCATGGCGAGGCCCGCAAGGACCTGCTCAAGACCTACGGCGATTTCATGGCCGGCATCTGGGACAACTGCCTGCAGGCCGTCAAGGACGGCAAGAGCGAGTCCGAAGCCAAGGCCATGGTGCTGCGCGACCCCCGGGTGGCCACGCGTGCCAAAACCATGCAGGGTTTTGACGGCAACATCGGCAAGTACACCAGCCTGGCTTACCTCGAAGCGGAAAAAGAGGCTTTCTGAGCTGCGACGCCCCGAAACCGGGGCGTGATCTGGCTATAGTGCCGGCCATGTTACGACGTGATTTTCTGATGGCCGCGCTGGCAACCGCTTCGCTGCCCCTGGCTGCGCACAGCAACCGCAGTGCGCGCCTGGTGATCGTGGGCGGGGCCGAGGACCGCCTGCAGGACCGTGTGATTCTGCGCAGATTCATCGATTATTCCGGCGGCCCCAGGTCGCGCATTCGCCTCATCACGGCGGCCAGCGGGGTGCCCGAGGTGGTGGCGCAAAGCTACGCCCATGCTTTTGCCGAAATGGGCGCGCAGGATTTTGCCGTGCTGCCTCTGCGTGACCGCGAGAGCGCATTTGCTGACGGACTGGTCAACGAAATCCTGCATGCCAACGGCGTCTTCATGAGCGGTGGGGACCAATCGCGCCTGATGGCGGCCATCTGGGAAACACCTGTGCTCGGAGCCCTGCACCAGGCCTTTCATTTTGGTGGCTGCTGCATCGGTGGCACCAGCGCAGGTGCCGCTGTGATGTCGCGCCACATGATTTCGCAGGGGCCAGCCCTGCTGCGCCCTCGTAAGGATGCGATTGACACCGACATTGGCCTGGGTTTGCTACCGGCTGCGGTGGTGGATCAGCACTTTTCCGAGCGTCGGCGTCTGGCGCGCCTGCTGACTGCCCTGGCGCGGCGCCCTGATTTGCTGGGCGTGGGCATCGACGAAGACACTGCACTGGTTGTCGAACGCGGTCAGGCCATCGAAGTCATCGGCCAAGGCGTGGTCACGCTGGTCGATCCGTCGCAGGTGCGCACGAACATGGACGAGCTCCAGGCCGATGAACAAATCGAAATGCTGGGTCTTCAGCTGCACACGCTGCCCGCCGGGCACAGGTACACGGTGGATGAGCATTCGGCTCCGCGCCACTGGCCTGTCGGGTTTCAGCAGGCCTTGCACAGGCTGGTCCAGCCTGGTCCGGTGCGCTGGTGATCGCGTGAAAAAATCAGGGTTTTGCTTCGGATTGCATTCCGCAGCGAGCCGTCCTAGCATGCAGGCATGTTCAACCGGTACTGGAGGCATGCGATGAAGACGATTGCACAAATTCTGGAGAGCAAGCCGCGCGAGATCATCACGATCAGGCCCGGCGATTCGGTGCTGGTGGCGCTGGAGGTGCTGGCAGCCTACAACATCGGCGCCCTGCCGGTGGTCAGCGATGGCGAGGTGGTGGGCATTTTTTCAGAGCGTGACTACGCCCGCAAGGTGGCACTCAAGGGCCTGACCTCCGCGGTCACCGAAATCGGCGACATCATGACGGCCAAGGTCTTCTGCGCCGACATCAAGGACTCGGTGCTCGACTGCATGGGCCTGATGACCGAAAAGCGCATCCGCCACCTGCCAGTGCTGGACCAGGGCGAACTGGTGGGCATGCTGTCCATCGGGGACCTGGTCAAGACCATCATCGAGGACCAGCAGTTCCAGATCCAGCAGCTGGAGTCCTACATCAACCCGGCGCTGTCGCTGCACTGAGCTGGCAGTCAGGTCATCGGTTCACTGCGGCTGGGGCATGGCCAGACCGAACTGTTCGGCCCAGGGCTGCAGCATCGGCATGATGTTCGGGTACAGCGCCACGCCTTGCTGGCGCATCCCGGCCTTGAGGGTCAGGCCCCGCTCACCCGGCATGCGGACCGCGCCTCCTGGCTGAGCCGGCCGCGAGGCGT
>Ga0255160_1000223_pt1 | contig 17887 bp, 29 predicted proteins | sample Atl_Colum_RepB_8_2_FD_186010 | JGI IMG/M metagenome (GOLD analysis project Ga0255160, IMG submission 186010) | Freshwater microbial communities from Altamaha River, Georgia, United States - Atl_Colum_RepB_8h | ecosystem: Environmental > Aquatic > Freshwater > River | place: USA: Georgia... | reverse complement strand
GCCTGGCGGAAAAATGTGGATGGGGATGTCCGGTGGTAGGACTACTGCGACACAGTATGCTATTGTGTAGGAGAGTAGAGACAGGACTATGCCGCTCCGCCACGGATCGAAAATTTATTGCCAGCTGCTGCTAGACGCCAACCGCTACAAACTGGCTGAGCAGTTGGCAGCGGCTGAGGGGAAAAAGGTGACGGGTATGTTGCGCGAAATGGTTTACGCGGCATTGGAAAAAGCCCTGCCAGCCTCCGAATACAAGGCGGCTCTTGCTGCTGACGAAGCGGTTTGGAGAGAGTCGGTGAAAAAACGGGTTGAGGGAAGAATGCGCTCCAGGCAAGAACAAGGGGAGTCAGATAAAGACGCATAAGACTCAGTCGCACGTCTTCATAGTCTGGGGGAATTAAGATAAAATCATTAGGCTTACACAGTAAACACTAAAAAAACGATGACGCGCTACGCGATCATGGCCGGGGATCGGTGGATCACCGCCGTCTACCCCGATCAAACACTCCAAGTCACTACTCGCAAAGAAGATGCCTCCAGCTGGGGCACGCACGATCGTGCTGCTGCTGTTGCACGTGTCGTTGCCGAATGCACCAGCAAAACCGTGGTGATTCATGCTGTTGAAGAACCTGCCTACCGAGGTGTGAAATGAATCCGCTGCAGTGGGATCTCGATCAGGAAGTTCAGCTCGGGGAAGGTGTATCGCGCACCAGCTCGGAGAAAGCAAAATTGTTTGAGCTGCGGATTTGGTTGCCGGGACAAGGTGCCATGCGCGATCTGGTGCGGGCGGAGTCGCTGAAGCAGGCGATCGAGTTTGCGCAGAATCGGTACCCGAAGTGCCGGGTAGAAGTGCCGGGTTCTGTTGCCGGGAAACCTAAACTGGCGCGGTCATCCCCCGGTCCCAAAGAAAAGGCCCGGAGGCGTCTCAATCTTGTGGAGAAACAGCGTGAGCAAAACTGAAGTGCCCCAGTGGGCAAAAGAAGCCTGGGGTCGCGTGATCGTTGACCAAAGTCGGGTTGATCTGCTGGAGCATCTTTATGCGTGGGATGGCCGGGATGACAAGTCTCATCCCTACCATCACACCTATACCGGGCTATACGAGAAGTACAACGGCCGTTAAGCCGAGTCTCGATCCAGTCCAAATTGGCTGGCTAGGTTGTCCGCTGCTTCGTGGATGGCCCAGTCGGCCTTTGTTCTTTCCAGCTGGTGCAGCGTGTTCAAGATCAACGCGGCCTCCAGCAGACCTCGATAATCGCCGGAATTGAAGCGGTCAATCAGCCACTGGTCGGTGGCCGCTTTGTGAAAACTGGATTCGGTGGAGTGTTCGATGGGACGCATGGTTTTACGGGCGAATCTTTAAATACCAGCCTGTGTCGTTGCCGTCTACAAGCCACCTGGGCAGCCAGTTCTTACGCGAATAAGGTACTCCGGCTCCTCCTTTGTGGCTTATGTACCCACCGTGTACAAGATCCGCCTCCCCATACGGATCATTGTGTATGAAGTGAGTTGGTGTAACGCCAACTACGACACTCCAGTGACCTGTTCCTCCGGGGTTGGACACGTGATTTTTATGTAGCCAGCCCACAGGTGTTGGGTAGCCGTCAGTGATGAATTGCTCCAGCAAATCCTTGGTGCCTTCCATCTCGAAGCTGGCCTTCAGTCCCAGTGAGCGGAGGGCAGCAACTTGCGCGTTGGCATCGGTGGTGTCGCCGAAGCGGGCGCGGATTTTGTTGTACTCGTAATCGCCGGAGATCTTGCCGTAGTACCGGGCGACCATTGCGCAGCTGGAGCTAAAGCACTGGCGGTAACCCTTGGGGCCGTCATCTGCTCCAAGCTGGTATTCGTATGGGACGCGGAGAATCTTTTCTTTGGCTTGCACTGGTGGCGTAGCTCCGGCGTGTTGATCCATCAGTTGGATTAACTTGCCGGCGTAGTTGGGATCGGTTGCGTAGCCTTCTTTGACAAGCCACTTTGCGGCTTCCTCGCGGGTGCCGGCGTTATTACATCCGCGATATTGCTTGTAGTCCTTGTACCAGCGCTCCACCAGATACATCACGCTGGAGAGCAGGTCCGGGAAGTCGATGAACTCAGCGGTGACCGTAATCCACTGGTTATTGATGAACTCTTGGGTTTTGGTGCCGGTGCCACTTCCCTTGAGGCCGAAGTAGTTGTTGCGGCCGGATACAAATTTCCCGTAGCCGGATTCGCAAGCCCACTGCGCTGCAACGAGTTCCGGGAATTTGGCACCAGCAACTCGGGCGGCTTCGAGTACGCCTTCCCAGGTATTTGGGAACTCGCTCTGCTTGCCGGCAACACTCCAGGTTTTGAACCAGCCTTGGTCGCGGCCGAGAATATGGGGATTCGCTTTGTCGATGGCTTGCTCCAGCTCGGTGATGGCCGCAAGCTGGTGAGGTAGCGCTCTGTAGTAGCGGAAGAGATCAGCGAGGCGGATCTTGTTGGTAGCCATCGGACCAGGGAGCGTGAATACTCATGCCGCCATCAGGGAAATGTTTGATGACGGGTTCGGGAGAAGAAGGTTGCGCTTCGTGCCAGTCCTCGATGGCGCGATCCAGGCGAGGTTTCAGCGTGGCGTTGAACTTGTAGTCCTGTGCAGCTTTCTGCACGTCGTCGCGCCAATCCCTCGTGCTGAATCGCGCCAGCCAGGTTGTGCTTACGGCTTTTTTCGGGCGACAACCTTGAGGACCATCACCAGCAGCTGGATCCAGCTGTTGCTGCGGATAGGAAGCAAAGCGATGATCTCGGAGCCGGCTGCGGCGAGGATTGCAATGACGGCAATGGTGGTCGGATCCATAGAAATCTGGAATCTCGCTGAAGTTTACCTGTACTAGATAAGAGTCGCCAGCTTTTAATAGTTTCTGTCGCTACCTTCTATGTAGTTACGTGCGGGTATGGACCATCACATTGCGGGTGGTGAATACTTAAACAAAAAGGAAGCGAAGTTAAGATTTAGACAAGATATCCTAAATAGCTGGGACCACAAGTGTGCTTACTGCGGAGACGATCTGGGTAGGATTGCAACTTTAGACCATGTACACCCTAAATCTAAGGGAGGACTTACTACAAAAGGAAACCTTGTTCCGGCATGTTTTTCATGTAACATATCCAAATCCGATGTTCAGCCGTTCTCAAGCTGGTACCAACGTCAGTCCTTCTTCTGTGCGGATAAAGAACAAAAAATTTTAGCTTGGATGCGCGTCTTTACTGATGCCGCTTGAGATACGTTATAGCGGCTTCGTCCAGTGGGATATTGCGATCCAGTCGATGCAACAGCGTTGTGTAGGGCAGCTTGTAGTGAGCGGCTACATCTTTGATGCTTTGGAAGCAGCGACCTTCTACCGTGTACATAGTAAACCTTAAAGTGGTCTACCACGTTACCATATTACGCCGTAGGGTCCCAGCCCATTCCCTCTAGGTACATGCGGGCGATGTACTCGTCTTCCGCATAACGGCAGATGCTGTCTTTGCAGGCGCGGTAGTAGATCTCGCCGCGTTCGTTTTCCAGTTGCTCCAGGGAGAAGCCGCCTTCAAATTTGGTGGAGTGGACGATCATTTGTTGTAGCCAACGCGCATTTCGATCTGGCGGACGCGGGTTTCGAGGTCGCTCAAGCGTTCTTTGCTGTCGTTTTTTAGTTCTTGGATGTCGGCGGCAACAGTACCAACGGATTGATCCAGCTTGGCGACTTGCATAAAAAGACCAGCCAAACCAACCACGGCTGCGGTCAGTAAGGCTGGAACAACTTGATTAAATGGACTTTCGGGCGGTTTTGCCGTGATCAGCACCTCTTCGTGGTGTTCCATCTCAAGGTGCAACTAACCCTTTTTTGTAGGTTAGCGTCCCTGACCGCGTGTTTTCTTGCGGCCGTGATTCGGCAGGCTGTGTTGTCCTTGACCTTGGCGCGTGCGCTTTGGTTTGCCGGATTTGTGCTCAACACGCCCCAGTGCGGTCTTTGACTTGACCGCCATTACCAGGGCACTCCGCTGCCGGTGGTCGGGGTGCGCTGCTGGTCAATCTGTGCCTGCAAAGCGGCTTGGATTTCCTGCACCTTTTCATCGCCAAACTTGTTGGCGACCCAGCTAGCAACGGTGAACTCGTCGAGATCCGCGTAGGGAATCATCAGCGCGGGATCGGGTTCATCGAGACCGATGCTGCCGTAGGCGCTGCTGCTGTAGGTGCCGTCATGGGCGGCGACCGTGTAATGCACGGTATGGACCACCCCGTCAGCCAGGGTGCGCTCCATGCTCGCCACTTTCCAACTGAAGGTAGTGTCAGCCATTAGAAGATGATGCTCGTGTTGAGATTAGACGGTTTGCAACCAGTTGGGAATGGCGGGTTGCCCGCCTAGTGAAGGTGACTACTGGGCTTCAAGCTCGTTGGCAATAAGCATTAACTGACGCAAGGCGAAGACGATGCCAGGACTGTCTTCCACATCGCCATCGCAGTACAGGTTTTCAATCTGATCTGCAGCAGCTCGCAGGGCGGCGGCGGCAATATGGTGCAAGTCTGTGGGGTGTATGCAGTCGTCTTCAACGGCATCCAGCACCGCCTGCGCGGCGGGTGATAGGTCAGTCATCGAGCTGCTCCAGTGCGCGGCGGGTGATAGGTCAGTCATCGAGCTGCTCCAGTGCGCGGCGGATGGTGTCTGCACCAAGTTGAGTAGAGCTGTTATTGAGAATGTGAGCTAACGCCTCTAACGCCTGCTCCTTCAAACTCGGCGGCTTGGAGCGGCGGGCGGCGCGGAGTGCATTGATGTAGTTGGTCGGCGTCTCGTCCGCCATCCATTCACAGCACGCCTTCAGCTCCTGATCTGCGCCCCATTGGGCGGCAGCTATAAGGACGCGCTGATCAAATGGGCTAATCACAGAAACTGGGCCGCCGTACAGCTCTTCCAGCCACCGCTGCACCAGCTCCGGCGGTGGGGTGATGGGGTTTTGTTGTGTCATGGGTGATTAGTGGTAATGACTAGCCGTTCAGACCTAAGTGATTCCGGTAAGTTCCAAGTAGATCCTGCAGTTTTTGCACCTGCTCTGGCGTCCACTGCGGCAGGTCGCTAACGTCTAGAACTTTTGACGTTTTGGTGCTGGAGCTGGTTTGCATGATGTGTTTATGCAGTGCAGCTTCTAGCGTCTCGATCCTGGTACGAAGTTTGACCATGCAAAAATGACTGTTCCCGTAGCGGGCTAGGACCGCTTGGGCGTATTCCACGGCAGCGGTGTTTAGTGCCACGCGGAAGATGCCGGGCTTGACTTGACCGCCGGTTGCATCAGAACAGACCTTGGCTGCGTAAGAAAACTCATCCCGCATGGTCTCGGGCATCAGTTCTAGCAGTTCTTTGTCTGTCGGAGTCGTGTAATCTTGATCGGTCATGGTTTCTAGGTAACTGTGGCCAGGGCAGGGTGTTGACGCACGCCTGCCCACCCACCATACCATGTGCTACAGTGCTGCGGCTGACCAGAAACCAGCAAAGCGGCTGGAGTGAGATCCAGTTGCAAAAGCGGCGGGGGTGACATCCTGCCGCTTTTTAATGGGAAATAGTGACCCCCAGGTTTGAGCATCGTTGAGAGGCTTAGGGGGTATTGCTATTAGCGTACCAAGCACAGAGGAGAGTAGGACTACGCGCCCTTGAGAGCTGCTACTTCAGCCTCCAAGGTTTCGATGCGGAGCTGCGCTTCCTGAAGAGCCTTGATGGCCATCCACATCATCTGCTGATCTTTAACGCCGAGTTTCGCTGGCTCGTCATCAGTGGCCTCTTGGAAGACGGTGATCACTTCCGGGCAGCTTTCAGCGACCTGCTGAGCAATGACGCCCATGTTCAGATCAGTGTCGTCGGGCTGGTCCTTGTAACGGAAGTTGACGATTTCCCACTCCTTCAGGCAGTCCCAAGTGTCAGCAGCAGGGGCAATGTCTTTCTTTGCGTTGCGGTCGGAAAGGTTGACGTTATTGGCGCTGTAGTTAGCCAATCCACCGTTTGAACGAATAGATGCCTTGATTGAACCTGCTGCTCTGCAATGAAGAAACTGATTGCTAGTACCATCTGGGTTTGCAGAATAATCAATAAACAAACCATAGGGTCCTGAGGCATGATTATTTGCTAAAGCTAGGGTCCAATTTGTCGCATTGGTCGTAAAAGTGTTGTAATCAGTGGTTGGTACAGTTCCTGTGTTAGAACATCCCAAAAAGCCAGCACTGGTAATCCTCATCCGCTCCGTCGGGCTGCTCGCTCCGTCGGCGGTCGTGCTCAGGACAAGCCGTGTCGGAAGATCGTTAGCGCCGGGGGTGCCATCAACAACAGCCGAAATGTATGCACCAGCAACAAGTTCGGTTCCATCGGCACCTTGGAAGCTAATTCTTCCAATCTCATCACCGCTGCTAACAGCAGTAACGCCCCCTACGCTTGTAGCACGTGATTTACCAAGAATGAGCGACGAATAGGTGTCGTCATTGCTGTTATTGACGACAGAGATTATTGAACTGAAAACAGAAGTGCCTTCAACTTGAAGTCTTGGATTACCCCAGGAAGCAGAGTTGAACCATCCGCTGCGGCTGCTTGAAGTCCCCACCAGCAGCCTGCCAGATGCGTCCAGGCGGGCGCGTTCGGTTGAGTTTGTGCCAAATACAAGTGGAAGGTTTTCGTAGTTCCAAAGGTAACCAAGGCTGTTATCAATGCCAACAAATAGCCCATCTGTCCCTGTAGATCCATGAGTAGAGGTAGAGATCTGAACCCCAGCCAGTCCTCCTGTGGCTTTTTGCAGGTGCAGCGTTGTAACTGGAGAGGCAACACCAACCCCAACATTCCCATCCGATGTGATGCGGAGGCGCTCAGAACCCCCAACATTAAAACGCAGACTTTCATTTGCATTAGTAGTTATCAACCAGTCGCTATTGTCGTTGGCACCATCTGCTGCTCGAATATTAAAAACAGCACCGCCTGTAGGACCAGCAACTGCTCTAATTAAAGAAATGTCGGTATTGGTATTACCTGTGCCTGCTTGTGCTTGAATAGCTCCGTCGTAGACATGAAGCGATTGGGACGGCGAATCAGTTTTAATGCCAACCCGCCCACTACTATCAATAAACATCCGCCCAGTGCCGCCCGTGCTGATGGCAACCTGATCTGCGCCGGGGGAATACAGGCCAGAATTGACGTCGCCGCCAAAAAACAGTGACGGCGCCCCAGAACTCCCAGCAGGCAGATCAAGCGGTTCGCTACTTGTCCAAGCGTTCGTGGTGTCGCTCCAGGAAATCGTCTTGTCGGTGGTGCCCTTCAGCGTGATGCCGCCGCCATCTGCTGTGACATCCGTCGGGCTGGTGACATTACCGATAACAACGTTCTTATCTTCAACGACCAGGTTCTGAGTGTCGATCGTGGTGGTCGTGCCGTTGACCGTCAGATCGCCCTGAATCGTGACGTTGTTATCAAACGTGGCGGCGCCAGTTACATCCAGCGTGCCGGGCACATCAACGTTGTCGGTCCACTCAACGCCAGTGCCCGCTGCATCAGTCTGCAGCAGTTGACGTGCAGCACCATCGGCCAACTTGCTGACGGCAATTTCTGCAGTGGCGCTGATGTCGGCATCAACAACCACGCCGCTACCAATCGCGGTCACCCCACTGCTACTGACAGTCACATCACCAGACAATGCCGTCGCGGTAGGCACGTTGCTGGCATTGCCAATCAGCACAAAGCCCGCTGTCATGCTTGCCAACTTGCTATGGGCGATAGCGGCAGAAGCATTTACATCAGCATTAACGATCGTGCCATCGGCAATCATCGTGCTGGTGACAGTGCCCGTGTCGCCGGTCGTGATGACCGTGCCAGTCACATTGGGCAGCGTGATCGTTCGGTCAGCAGTTGGATTGACAACAGCCAGCGTGGTCTCAAACCCATCAGCAGTGCTGCCCTCAAACGTCAGCGTGCCAGTGGTGCCGATCTCAAGGTTGCCGGTAACAACACCGCCCGACACCACGAACGGGAAATAACCGAGGCTGTTCCATGCCGTTGTGCCATTGCCAATCTTGATCTTGTTCGTATCACGCTCAAGCCCGATCTCGGCGCTAAGCAGCGTTGGGTTGATGCTGGTCCAATTCGCTGCCGTGTCGGCACGAAGCTGCATCCGAACCTGAACGGTGGTAGGTGTGGTCATCGGTCAGCGCCTTTGCCTTCAAGAATAAGCGTGGCAGCCGGGCTGTCAGGGTCCGCTGCACCTCCGTTAAGGATAAATGGGGCGTAGCCCTGAAACGCAAATGAGGTAAAAGATGTCGCCGCAATCGTTGATTGGTTCGCCCCACCACCTTGTAGGTCGTACAGCAGGTTGACACCAAAAATCACGCGGAGCGTGACTGAGACCTCATAGTGCAGCCCTGTATGGATTTCTTCTGGTGGGGCGGCGTATTTGTACAGCGAAGTTGTTGCCGCAACGTTGAGATTGCCCCAGATAGACGCCGGGACATCAAACTCGCGGTATGTACCGTCAACTTCGTTGTAGTGATCACGCAGGGATTCAACTTGTGCTTGCGTTAAAGCGCGATATACAAGTCGCAAGTTGTAGCCGGTAGTGCGGAGCGAATGACGAAAACGAATTGGACCGCTACCCAGCAGTTGCTGCTCACTGATGTTCATTCGACCGAGGTCGAAGTCGATGCTCTGCGGAACCAGCGTTGGGTAGGTCGTCATCCTCAGAGCGTGTAGGAGGGAATCAGTTCCAGGCTCACCTCAACGCTAACGACGCCGGGGTTGTATGTCGTCTTCGGTGTGTCGGCGTAAATCCAAACGTAACCGGCTGGGAAGGTAATGTTCGAGCCTTCTGTGATTGAGCTTGGGATGTCAAACGATTCGAAACGACCGTGCAAGCCGTAATGGCTGACGATCTCAAAATGTTCGTCTGTTGTTAGCCCGTTAAATCGCAAGCGAAGGATATGTCCCAAGCCAGCATTACTGTGGCGCACGCCGGTCTCATCACCGTCGAGGGTCTGTAGTGCGGTGTTTGGATGCTGCCCTGGGATGTAGGTGCGTCCGTTGGGTTTTAGCGCAGGGAAGGTTGCCATGGTCAAGAAGTGCAGCCGACCGAATAATTCCAAGCGGTGCCAGGAAGAGGTGCGGTTACTGTCACCGTGATCCATGCACCTGCCGAGGTTTTAGTAATCGTTGCGGAACCGCCGCCGGAAACTGCGCCAGTGCTGAAACTTGCAGCGCCGCTAATGCTAAATGTGTCTGGGATATTAAATGCTTGCCAACTAAACGTGAAGCTGCCAAGTCCTTCGCCAACATTAACCAATCGTGAGAATGTACCTTGATTGCCTGCCGCTGATCCGCCGGGGCAGTAAATGGGTGGCACTGGGGGCTCACCAATTTCCATCTCCTCGGATTCTTGACATTCGCTATATCCAGATGGCGAACCCGGATCTGGGCAGCACCCAACGACATAAACACGCTTGCCGGTCAAATCGGGATCAAGAATCAAATACTTAGCCGCAACCCCAGAAGAGACAAGTTGCTTATTGCCGTTTTCATCGACTAGATACCACTTGTTGTATTGCCCTTCACAGACTTCACCAGCAGAAAGCTCATCACCAGGCAACGGTTCTCCGCCATCGCCACTGCCACCTTCAATGTTCGGTTTCGGCGGTTCTTCAAACGGATCGGTCGGATTGCCCTCGCCGTCATTGCTTGAGCCTTCAGGATTTTCAAGCGTCCAAGTGATCGTTGTGCTACGCAAGAAATTATTGGCTGCCGGAAGATCTGGCAGGTTGCCGCCGACATCAGACAATGGCGTGTCATCTTCACGTCGCCCAGTATCGTCGCAGTCAAAATCTTCTCGCCCTGTTGCCAACGTATATCCAGCACCCGTTGCAGCATTGACGGCTACCGCAACAACGCTGGCACCATTTTCATCAATCGGGAAGTGAATTAAATCAAGCTCAACTGCTCCGCTGATCGTCTTATTAATACGCTCCACTTCATACAAATAATTGTGGTGCGAAACATCTTCTACTTCGGTTTCACGGCGCAGCAATACACGCACCAAATCGCCCAGCACCAGCGTGGTATTAAACGAGTCTGGCTTGACCGTTAAGCGCAGCGTATGCGTGATGTACTTACGCCTGGCGACATAAAACATGCCAACCTTCACGGCATGATTTTCACTGGTGCAAAACTCGCTTAGGTCATACTGCTCGAAGGGTCCATCGGTTGCCTCACCATCAAACCCAACCAGTGCCGTGCGGATGATACCGATGTCGTTATCGGGCTGTTGCCGCCACAGCACCTCAGCCGTGATTGGCTTGCGATCTGCCAGCGGGATGTACTGGATTTCAAACCCACCAGGCAGAACGTGCTCTTCGGTGAAATCAAAGACCCACGTTACCGCTGTGGTCTTGATGGTGTAATCCTCGTTGATCGGCAGTGCAGGACGCAGACCCTTTTTACCGTTTGCGTCACTTACCCGCAGCAAAAACTCACGAGCTGTTCTTTGCAGCCAATCCTCAAGATTGGTCGATTTGTCAAAAATGCCGTTGTAATAGAAACGGTTGACATCAACAAAGTTTGCGGCGTTTTCAAATGCCGTCGTGTCCAACAATGCCTCTGGCAAACGGCTGCTCTCGCGGATCAAATACAGCGCCAGGTCAATCAGATTGTTGCTTGAACCGTAGGTGTCATCAAGGATGCGCGTAACCTGCATCCCCTCACGCACGAAACAGTGAACCTGTCGGTCCCAAGTTGAATCACCATCCGCATGGCTGTTTTGATAAGCCAGCGTGGTCATGTTTGCATAGGTGCCTGAGGTGCCGCAGTAATACGGGCACTGCCAGGTTTCTTTGCCCGCTACGACCGTGATGAAATTGCCAGCGGTGAAGCTGCCAGCCCTTTGGTCGTAGGTCTGCACCCAGGTCCCAACACGGCAGGCACGCTGGAAAACGTCGCGCAACTCAAGCGCAGGCAGTTCGCCCTCGCTCAGCACAAGCTCAAGGTTGACGGTTAACTCATTGGTTGTGCCGTCGTTTTCATAGCGTCCTTCAGTCGCGCCAGGGCTGACAAACACGCCGCCAATATCAATGCCGCCGACCGTGATGCGCCGTCCGAAGACAATCGGGACTGGATCGCCAATAACAAAAGCCCGCTGACGAGAATCCAAGCTGGTCTGCCCGACAGCAGCTCGCTCCACGAGCGGTGACACCACCAAACCGCTTTGGCTTGGCAGCAGTGCCAACGGGTCGCGGATGCTGATGTTCATAGACGGAGTGGTGCGCCAATCAAAATTGAGTTGAACTTACGCGGTGGCGCTTGGGCACCCGTTGGTGCAAGGCTAGAACCAAGGCTCACGTTCAGCAAGCTGAAGCTACCTCTTGCGCCAATCACCTCGCCAACATAAGTGCCGATTAAAAGCTGAGCTGCCTGCGGCACTGCATTGGAAAGCCGTGTGTCGAACTCGTAGAGCTTCAGCTCGCACAGATAATTGTTGTTGATTGCATCATCTACGAGATCAGCCACCAAGGCTGTAGCCGGTAGATCAATGCTGACGCCAGCATCAGTGCCAGGCGTTCCGCCGATCATGCCATTGGCAACAAACGGCTGGTATGTCCAGCTCACGCTATCGAAGGTGACTGTTTGCCCGATGTAATAGTTTTGCCAGCGATAGTACGTGGTGGCGCCGGAGTAAAAGCGCAGATACTGGGCTTGACCGCGATTAGCCATTAGACCCCCTGGAAGCGACGGCCGCCGGTTGTACGTCCGTTAGTAAGCAGCGTGGCAGCAAGCGTTTGCAAGGCGTTTTCCATGTCGCCTAATGTTACATAGCGGTTGTTGTCTTGTTGTAATACTGGGCCTGTCTGTATGTTGATTGGTCCTACATAACCGCCCTCGGCCATGCGCGGGATTGCCGAATCTCCTCGCGCTCCAGTTAGATAGTTCATCGCAAAACCTGCGGCTTTAGATTCAGGAATTACATATTCGCCCTCGCCCGCCTCCCCGATCAAGGCTTTTGTGGGTCCTGTTGCATATCCGCCTTTGCCAAGAATTACCATTCCGGAAGTCTTTGCGTATGTTCTAATGGTCTCCATTCGTCCTTGTTCGTCTATACGCTCTGCGTAGTAACCGGGCTTACTAGGATCTTTTTCTTTGCTCAGTACATTCCACTCTGAAGCAGCTTTGGTTCGCTCGGTGGCAGCGGCCACACGCTCGGACGAACCAGCCATCGCTTCGGCTTGCGCCGCAGCTGCGGACATAAAGAACTTCAAGTCTGCTGCACGTATTGCAGCTTTATATATTGCCTCCGCAACACGTAATTGTGCTTCCCCAGTTTTTACTGTAAAATTATAATTATCATACGCTATTTGCAATGCTGCCTCGCCGGCATAGATGGCCTTAGCGTAGTTAGTCAGCTCGTCGCCTCTAGCAGCTGCACTTAAGTAATCAATCTCTAGGTTTTTAAGTTTGAGGGCAGCTTGTTGATAAGCAAGAGCGGCAAGACGTTCTTGACTGGCAATCTGGGCTTTTGCTGACTCCAGTGCCAGCTTCGCGTTCTCTTTTTCGAGTACACGTATTGTATTAAGTAGGCGTATTTTGAACGCCAAGTCTCGTGTACCCCGATTCAAGAACTCCAAGTAGTCAATTTGGAGATTGTTGAGAGCTATTTGTGAGTCGTTTAGTGTTTGAGTTAGTACTGTCTGTTTAGATATGAGGTTGTTTTGTACTTGTAGCTGAGCATTTTGACGCTCCAGGGCGACGGATCTTTCTGCGTCTGCTCGCTTAAGTTCGAGAATGCGGATTGCTTGAATAGCCTTAAATTCGAGCTCTATAGCTTTTGCTCGCTCCAGGCGATCCAGTTGGGTATTGTAGGCTTCTAGCTGTAGACCTGCGTATTGAACCTGAGCTTCACGGCGTTTGTTATCGTATTCATTCTGTAGTTGCATAAGCTGCTTCTGAAGATCTATCTGCTGGTTATAGATTTGTGCTGCGTAGCTGGAGCCCTCAGCGCGTTGCATCTCCAGTCCGAGCAGCTGTTCGGCTAGATCTGCCTCGCGGGTAAGGGTATCTACCGCTTTTTGTAGTTCTGCGTTTCGCTTCTCGTCCTCCTCCCGAGTTGCCGTTGTATCGTTGAGGATTCGCTCAATAATAAACTGTACGACAGGTAGTTTTAGTAGACCTTCGGCTATCTGCTTTATCCAGCCTCCGATAGTAGTAAGGATCAAGTTTGCGAATTGGAATATCTTTGTAAATGCGCCAAGCAGTATATTTAAGGCAGCGACAAAAGGTACGCCAATAATTGCAAGTGTTCCCGAGACAGCGCCTAGGAATTTATTCCAGTTGTTGCTGAGTAGGTTGACGCCTGTTGTGATGTCATTCACAGCTGCGGGTAACATTCCGGTTTGCTCGAATGCCGCTTCGGCAAGGGCGTTTTGTGCTGCTTGAGCATCGCCGGCTTCGATCAAACGACGGACAGTTGTATCAAGTTCGGCATTTACATATACGACGCTATCGCGGAAAGCGTTCATGTTTAGTTGGTTTACTGCATTACCGATCTCTGTAATACGTCGCTGGGCATCTTCAAGAATTTGTCCGATTGCTGCTCCAAGGATTTGACCTCCAAAGCCTGTTCCTACAAAGGAACCCAGTAGACCGCCAGCAACTTGGCCCGCCCCACCTCCGAACAGCAGGGGGAAGCCGGCACCAAGCATCAGATTTTCCTGCATAGCTGCGCGAGCTGCAGGACTGCCCGCCATGCCTGGCGCACCGCCGACTGGTGAACTCAGTCCTCCTCTGCCCGCGTTGCCTCGCATTGAAGGCGGCAGTGCAGGTCCTTGAACAGGACCTGCTCCCTGCATAATGTCCATCTGGTTATTAACTCGTGCGATCTCAGCCTGTAGCGTGCGGAAATCGATACTGCCTGCTTCAACTAAATCAAAAACACGACTTAATTCAGCTTGATAAGTGCGCAGTCCGGAAATACTAGCAGGTAACTGCTTCCCGAGCTCCAGTACGGATTTGGTTAGTCCGGATGGACCTTGGCTTTCGGCGCTTAGCCCGCCTACGGGCTGTCTGGTATATAGATCTTTAAGTGTACTTAGTCGTGTTAGTTCAGCACTTATTAGCTTGTTGGAAGCGACTTCGGCTGCTTTTAGAGCGTTTGTAAATTGGTCGGTGCCGGTTTTAGCATTAGCGGCAACAGTGCGAAAGGTGTTCAGCTGGTTGCTGAGACCTGCTATTGAAGTAGAAAACTTAGCGACACGGGTATTACCATCGGCGTAGGCTTTTACGAGATCAGATAGCTGGTTTTTTGCTGTTTTTAGTTCGGCATTTTGAGATGTACTAAATAGTGTAGGAACAGGTTTTAAGTTCTTTACTAAGTTAGTAATGGAGGTAAGGTTATCTTTTACGGTACGCAGACCCGCAATGCCATCGACGCGGAGGTCAATTACTGCGGAGTAACCTGCCACGGTCCGGTCTACCTAGTCTGTTGGGAGTCTAACTCGCAAAAAAGCCGCCGGTTAGCGGCGGCGTTTTGCCTTCTCGTATGCCTTCTGCTCTTCATCGGCTCGAAGGCTGAAGTAGGCGTGCCAGCCGAGCAACTCCTCAGGTGTCATCTGAGTTCTGAGCTGACTTAGGGTCATGCCCAGCTCTTTCGCTACATAAAACTGCAGCTGCAGGTAGTTGCTCTTTTTGAGCTGGGTCTCAAGGGCTTTTGGTGTCTAGTTCCTCCGAATCATCGGTCAGAAGTGCCAGCATCAGAGCTTGCAGGTCCTTGTCCTTGACTTCGTTTTTGAGGATGTCGAGTTCGCCGGCCTTGAACAACTTTTGTCCGTGCTCGTCGCAGGCTTTTGATAGCAGCAGCTGCATAGCAAATGCACCAGCGTCGTCCGACTTGGCTTGTTTTTGAGCACGTTCGCGCTCGGCCATCGTCAGTGGCGTTACCCACATTTCAAAAATGGAACCGTCACTGAGTTCGACTTCCTTTTTTGCGGGCTCCAGGTTGGCTGCCTTACGCAGACGCTCCAGAGCGCTTAGTTGACCTGTGGCAGGCATACAATCAATCTCTGATCCGCTCTAGTGTAGCGGAGTACAAATAAAAAGGACCCCCGCAGAGTGCGGGAGTCCGTAGGTCAGATACCTGGGTAGATCAGGACTTCGACAGGTCGAAGGTTGGGGTTGCGCTGGGACGGAAGGCGATTTCCACGCTCTGGCCGTCATCAGGGTTCACAGTCAGGCTGGCCGAAGTCAGAATGACAGGAACAGTGATGGAGCGGCTGAGAGTATCGTCCACAGAACCGCCACTCACGACGCGGTCGATGTAGAGCTTCATGGTTGCACCAGTCTGTTGGCGCTGGATCACGTCCTCCACCATTCGGTTGGACAGGTTGGTGTCGTCGTCGGTGGTGTAGACGGTTGCAGAGCCCGAACCATCGGCGAAGCCGGTGATGTAGCTGCGGAAAGGGGCGTACTGACCAAGGGTTTGACCGATGGTCGTAACGTCGATTTCCGAGCGGGTAATTTCAAAGCTCCACTCGCGGACAGATCCGACTACTGCCGGTGCTGCGTAGGCGACTTGGAAGGCATTGGGGCTGACGGCTGTGCCGTCATCAGTGATGGCGATGGTCGCGCCGCCGGAAGTTGCGGAGACCTGGAGTACCCCGGTGCTGGCGGTATAAGCGATCACGTAGTACGTGGTACCTGCAGTAATACCTGCAGGCAGAGTGCCGGAACCGGCGGCGCCGGTTTCGGTATTGATCACGCTGAATTTGACGGGATCGCCAACCTGGAAATTCAGGTAAGTGGCAACAGTGATTTCGTCATTTGCAACATCTACGGCGCTTTCGCCGAAGGTGCCAGTGGTTCCAGCAGGGGAGTAGTACAGGGCGCCGGAGGTGCCCGACAGAACGGTGGCCATCGGTGGTTACCTATGGGGGACGGTGACGCGGGCACAGCCCGACTTAATACAGGTTAGCTCCAGCGGCCTGGAGTATTAAGAGATCACCTGTGCTTGGAATCCTGCTTCAATTCGAGACATAAAAGAGGGTGTAAATGCCCGGCGAGATTGTTGATCGGGAGTAGTGCCCCCAAACGTAGGACTAAAAGATGGGCCGTTAATCGAGCCGATGCGGACGTAGGTTCCGCTGGCAGGTTTAGCTGTGGTGTTTAGCGTTCGTAATACAGTAAAAGCAGTGTTCATTAGGGATTGGTTGCGAGCTGCGCCCTTGCCCTTGGGGGTGTGGATGCGGATCACAACTACTCCTCGGATGTAATCGAAATCCGATGACAGCGTGGGCTCGTTAGTCAGGCTGAACTGGAGATTGACGTGAACAAATTCGTCTGCTGATGTTTCGTCGTAGTTGATTACATTGTCGAAGTACACAGGTATGGCCGGGTCGAGCGTATTGAAAGCGCTTACGAGCGGTCCCTCGATCGTTTTGCGGACAGCTTGGTAGTTCATTGCTTAGGTGTGGCAAGTTTTATGCCACGGGCAAGGGCCTTCTTCATTTTGCCGCCTTCTGCGTACATAACGTACCAGTCGAGGGGTGCGGTGCTGGTGGCGTTGCCGGAACCACTTACATCACCACGCTTGCCCTTGTCTGGACGTGAACCCCTGCTAACTACATCGCCTTTTGGAGGCGTTCCAGGGTACTTAAACTCTTGACGCGGTACGTCTACGAGGTCCAGTGCTATCGGAGCGTGATCGGCGATATTTTCGATTACAAATTTTGTTTTTCGTTGTGCTTCGCGGAATGTTGTGGGTAGTTCAGGTATATCGGATAGTGAATACGGATAGGCACCAGAGCCTGTTCCGCCGGCACCTGCGTGAGCGACCCAGCTGTCCTTAAACTCTCCGGTCCACTCAGGACCTGCTTCCGCAAGTCCGTTCATTATTTCTTTTGCTGCATTACGGGCTGTGTTGTTTAGCCAGCGGTAAGCGTCTTTTTCAAGGTCTCTTAGTGTGCCCATTATTGTGGCCTCACCAGCAAAGTATGCAGTACAGGTTTGTCGCCTCGGAGTAACTGTACTCGAATAATCCGCGCTTCTTTTGTGGTGCCTGCTTGGTTGTAGCGGATGCGATCACGGATACTCGGATAATAGTCTCCGAGTTCCGCTGCACCGATAATTATTTTGATGTCGTCTGTTTGGTAAAAACCCTCAAACTCTTCTGGGGTAGCTTGTGTTATCACACCTCGTACAGTCGTAGTTGTCTCTGTGGAGGTTATTTGGCCGGTTTCGGTGTTGTACGACTCCACGCCGGCGCGTACATACGTCAAATCCTGGCCCCAGTCGGCAAGGATTGGGGCAGGAATACCGCCAAATACTGTGTCGATAAGACTCATGTCAACCCCTCACGACGCGGACTTGGTAGCCGCCGCTGCCACCAAGGCAGTAGGCGCCCAAATAAGACTGGAGCCAAGGATATACGTCGAAAATGTTGTTGATCGTTCCAACGGCTTGAGAGGTTTGGCTGTACTTGACTTGGAGGTCGCCCAGTTTGACTTCGTCGTAGAGGCCGGTGGTGCCGGTGTTGCCCGTGACGGCGTCGGTGTCGTTGGCTAATGCACGTGCCAGCTCATAGGTGGCGTATTTGATGTCGGCGGGGATGACGCTGCAGACGAGCTCCACCTGATCGACGTGGTAGTTGTTGCGTGGCCACTTCAGGGCTTGGTCGTTGTCGCAACGGTCGCCGTAAAAGTTCAGGCTGTCGATCCAGCGGGTGGCGGAAATCAGTGCGCGATTCTTTGCGTCGTCTGATTTGTCATCCCAGGTAGTGGAACTTGGGACTGTTTCGAAGTACGTGTTTGCCTCGGCCAGCGTCACATAGCTGTTAGCGGAGGCGCTACTCAATGTGGCGTTGATCGTGGCGGCCACAACTACTACACATACTTTCTCGCAGTGTA
>Ga0255160_1000194_pt1 | contig 19606 bp, 22 predicted proteins | sample Atl_Colum_RepB_8_2_FD_186010 | JGI IMG/M metagenome (GOLD analysis project Ga0255160, IMG submission 186010) | Freshwater microbial communities from Altamaha River, Georgia, United States - Atl_Colum_RepB_8h | ecosystem: Environmental > Aquatic > Freshwater > River | place: USA: Georgia... | reverse complement strand
ATTTGCTATGACTCAAATTGCAAAGATTATTTTTGGAAATAAACTGCACACAAAGCCAACTGAACATCATCATCAAATTAACATTCATGAAAAATTCCAATAAGCCCAGGAATCTTATATGGCTTTGTCCAAAAAGCAAAAAAGCCATTGGCGGCGTCAAGATTATTTATCGACAAGCATCATTAGTTGAAGAATTTTTTTCAGAAAATGGCTTAAATTCTTACGTAGTCCATCCAAACTCTGGAAAATATCGAGCAACTTGGTTTGAATCCAATACAAAGGTTAAACCAATGAACTTCGGTTTTAGGTGGACAGGAAAAATTTCCAGGTCCGATATCAGTTTTTCATTTAATCATGATACTGACGTAGTAATTTTACCGGAAATGTGGGCATCTAAGTTTGGGCCACAGCTAAGAAGAAACAGAATTCCTTACGCAATATATGTTCAAAATGGATATCAAATTAACTCTGGTCCAATTGAAGATTTAGAATTCGCCTATGCCGGCGCAGCAATAATAATGGCAATCTCCGAAGACGCAAGGCGCTGCATAAAAGCAGCGTTCCCCAATATCAAAACAACGATAAAGAGGATTCATTATTCAATTGATGAAAATATTTTTAAATTTCACAAAGACAAGGAAAAAGTAATTACCTATATGCCCCGCAAACTGTCCAATCACTCGGATTTAGTTTTATTTTTCCTTAAATCAAGACTACCGCCAGACTGGCGAATAGAAAAAATAGAAGGACTACCAGAAACCGATGTTGGCTCTTTGCTGAAAAAATCTAGTATATTTATGTCTTTCAGCAGTTTTGAGGGATGCCCACTTCCACCTTTGGAGGCTGGCTTAGCCGGAAATATTGTTGTTGGCTACACAGGGCAAGGTGGACGAGAATATTGGCAAAGTGAAATATATCACCTGATTGAGGAAGGTGATGTTGTCGGGTTTTCAGAAAAGGTTTTAGAAATCATATCTGCGCTCGACAGAAAATTAAATATAAGCGAGCATCATCGAAAGGTACTTGATTTGGGAAGACCTTTCTCAAAGCAGTCAGAGCTTAGCGACATCCAAGAAGTTCTATCACATCTTGATCTGATTTAATTCGGTGCTATCAATATTTATTCACGTAAAATCAAACTGCCCACATCAACTTCAGAACAAGTGAACTAATTTGTTAGTAGTCAATCTAGTGATTCATAGAGAATAAGCAGGCCACTGTAAAACATGCGCCACCGCCCTGGCGAACTTCACAGTACGCGATCCAGCCATGCCTTTCCGCAATCGACTTGACCAACGCGAGCCCGAGCCCCACGCCACCCGCACGCTCACTGGCCCCCGGCAACCTGAAAAAAGGCTCAAAGATCCTATCCCGATACTCAGGCGGCACACCCGGTCCACGGTCGCACACGCGCAGCACGGGCGATCCGTTCTCGCGTGACAGGCTGAGCACCACATCGTCTTCGTGGCCTGCCGCTGCGCCGTAGCGCATGGCGTTTTCAAGCAGGTTGCGCACCATGCGGCGCAGCAGTTTGGCCACGCCTTGCACTTCCAGGCTGGCCATGCCCTCGGGCACGTCGAGTGTGGCGCCCACGCGGGCGCATTCTTCGGCGCACAGGCCCACCAGGTCCACACTCTCCACCGTACCCATGTCGGCCTCTCGCGCATCGAGGCGGCTGGCCAGCAATATTTCGTCGATCAGCTGATCGAGTTCGGCCATGTTGCGCAGGATTTCGTGTTGGGTGCGCTCACGCACCGCCGGATTGGTGGTGGGGGTGTCCATCAGTTCCAGCCCCATGCGGATGCGGGCCAGCGGTGAGCGCAGTTCGTGCGAGGCGTTGGCCAGCAGGGATTTCTGGGCGGCCATGAGGTTCTGAATGCGCTCGGCAGCGGCGTTGAAGCGGCGGGACAGATCGGCCACTTCGTCGTCACCAGATTCCGACACGCGCACGGACAGATCGCCCTCGCCCCAGCGCTGCACGCCTTGCTGCAACCCCTCCAGCCGCTTGGTCAGGCGGCGCACCACCGGGTAAAGCGCCAAGGCGGCAGCCAGCCCCATGAGGGCCAGCATCCAGATGAAACCATAGGGTGGTCGGGCCCACCACGGCGCCAGGTCTCGCGGGTGCGGCGGCCTTCCACCCAGGTGAACCATGCCTCCACCTCCCGGGCGCTCCAGGCGGCGTTCAAGGAACAGTTGCACCGTGGGGTGGCCAGCCATCGGCACCTGCAGCTCCAGCGGCGTGCCCGGTTGCGGCCGAGCGTTGGTGCTGGCCAGCACCTCGCCTTGGGCGTTGCGGACCACCCATTCACGCTGGGGCGGATTGGCGGCATTGTGTTCAACCGACAGGTGCCAGGCCCAGCCCACGAAGGTCATGAGCACCGCCACACCCAGCACCACGGCCAGCCAGATGCGCAGGTAAAGGTGTTTGGACCACATGGCCGTGACTCAATCCTGTTGCCGCGCAAACACGTAGCCCACGCCGCGCACGGTGAGGATGCGTTTGGGATGCTTGGCGTCGTCTTCGATGGCCGCGCGGATGCGGCCCATGTGCACGTCGATGGATCGGTCAAAGGCCTCAAGTTCGCGGCCGCGTACGGCCTCCATGATCTGGTCGCGCGTGAGTACACGGCCTGCGCGTTCGGCCAGCGCCACCAGCAAATCAAACTGGTAAGAGGTCAGGTCGCAGACAGCGCCCCGCACCGTGACCTGCCGCGCATCGCGGTCAATCTCGAGTGAACCGAACTGCAACGTCTGCGGCGCGGCGGCCATGCCGTTGGCCTGCCGTCGCAAAATGGCCCGAATGCGAGCGAGCAACTCGCGTGGCTCGAAGGGTTTGGGCAGGTAGTCGTCGGCCCCCATTTCCAGACCGATGATGCGGTCCATCGGGTCGCCTTTGGCCGTGAGCATCAGCACCGGCACCTGACCGGCGGCACCCGGCAGGCCGCGAATGCGCTGGCACACCTGCAGGCCATCCATGTCAGGGAGCATCAGGTCCAGAATCACCAGTCCAGGCGGGGGGGCGTGCTGCAGCCGCTCCAGCCCGGTGGCGGCATCGACGGCATGCTGCACGTCGTAGCCAGAAGCCGCGAGGTAGTCCGACACCATGCCCGCCAGGCGCTCGTCGTCTTCGATCATCAACAGCTTGGTCATGTCCGGATCATCCTCTGCTCAAGCCGACTGCCGATGTCGGGGCCGTAAAGTTCGGTAAATCACTTCACCCGCCCCGCCAGCCAGACCAACAGCAACACCGGCGCCCCGAGCCAGGCCGTGGCATGGAAGAACAGGGCATAGCCATGCGCGTTCACAAAGTCGCCAGAGAAACCGGCAATGAACTTGGGCAGCAGCAGCATCATGGAGCTGAGCAAAGCGTACTGGGTGGCCGAGTAGCTGACATTGGTGAGCGAGGACAGGTAGGCGATGAAAGCGGCGGAGGCAATGCCGCTGGCCAGGTTGTCGGCCGAGACCACGAACACCAGCGCCGTCACATCGTGCCCCACACCACTGAGCCAGGCAAACAGCAGGTTGCTCGCGGCGCTGAGCACCGCGCCCAGCATCAGCACGCGCATCACCCCCAGACGAGAGGCCAGCAGGCCGCCCACAAAAGCGCCGACCAGCGTCATGACCACGCCGTAGACCTTGGTCACGGCAGCCACCTCGTCCTTGGTGAAGCCCATGTCCACATAAAAAGGGTTGGCCATGATGCCCATGACCACGTCGCTGATGCGGTAGACCGCGATCAGCGCCAGCACCAGCACCGCCTGCCAGCGGTAGCGCTGCCAGAAATCGGCAAACGGATCGAACAGGGCCCCGCGCAGCCACTCACCCAGGCTGCGGGCGGGCGCCAGCGGACGCGGCGCCGGTTCAGGCGAAAAAAGCACTGTGAGCATGCCGGGCAGCACACTCAGGGCCATGACCAGATAAGCCGTTTGCCAGGCCGCATGGGCGTAGCCCGTCACCTGCTCCCCTTGCGCGCGAGCGGCGATCCACAGCACCCCCGCACCCGCCCAGATCATGGCCAGCCGGTAGCCGGTCTGGTAGGTGGCAGCCAGTGTGGCCTGCGCGTCGGCCCCGGCCGACTCGATGCGGTAAGCGTCCAGCGCGATGTCTTGCGTGGCCGAGCCAAAGGCCACCGCCAGTGCGCACCAGACCAGCGGCGCCAGCATCTGCGCGGGGTCATTGAACGCCATGCCCACCAGCCCCAGCGCAATGACCAGCTGCGCCATCAGCAACCAACTGCGCCGCCGCCCCAGACGGGCCGTGAGCCAGGGCAGAGGCATGCGGTCGACCAGCGGCGCCCAGACCCACTTGAATCCATACGCCAGACCCACCCAGCTCAGGTAACCGATCGTGCTGCGGTCGATGCCGGCTTCGCGCAGGCGAAAGCTCAGCGTGCCCAGCACCAGCAGCAGCGGCAACCCCGCCGAAAACCCCAGCGCCAGCATGCGCAGGCTGGCGGGTTGGGCGTACAGGCTCAGGGCCTGCCGCCAGGTGCGGCGCGGGGGAACAGACAAGGCCGAGGCATCGGCAGAAGCGTCATTCATGCGGTCAATTATCCGGTCTGGCAAGGTTGATCCGAACCGCTATCATTCGTCCACCATGTGCCTGTTTTGCGAACTTAAATCCTCTGTCAGCGCTGGCAGTGATGCGGCGCGGCGCTGGCACCCGCGCCGCGCCTTCCTGCTGGCTGCCGGGGCTGCAGCTGCCGCACCGGCACTGGCACAGGTGGATGTGGGCAAATCCTCGGAAGTGCGCAAGCTGGTGCCGGCTGAAACACTGGAGAACTCTGCCCGCCAGCAATACAGCCAGGTGCTTGCCGAGGCCAAGTCCAAAGGCGCACTGGCCCCTGACAACCATCCGCAGTTGCAGCGGCTGCATGCCATTGCCAGAAAACTCATCCCCCACACCGCACAGTGGAACCCGCGCGCGCGTGAATGGAAATGGCAGGTCAACCTGATCGGCAGCAAACAGCTCAACGCCTGGTGCATGCCTGGCGGCAAGATCGCTTTCTACACCGGCATCATCGACCAGTTGCAACTCGATGACGACCAGATCGCCATGATCATGGGCCACGAAATGGCGCATGCCCTGCGCGAACATGCCCGCGAGCGGCTGGCCAAGAGCCAGGTCACCAGCATCGGCCTGTCGGTGGCGTCGCAGCTGCTGGGTCTGGGCCAGCTGGGCAACGTGGCGGCCGATCTGGGCACGCAGCTGCTCTCGCTCAAATACAGCCGAGACGATGAAACGGATGCCGATCTGGTGGGCCTGGAGATCGCCGCGCGTGGCGGTTACCGGCCCGAAGCCAGCGTCGAACTGTGGAAGAAGATGCTGGCAGCCAACGGCAACGGCGGACCGGCTTTCCTGTCCACACACCCCAGCGGCAACAACCGCATCCAGGAACTCGAGGCCAACCTGCCCAAGGTGCAGCACCTGTACGAACAAGCCCGCAGAGGATAAGACCGGATCCTCGGGTCAGGCCCGAGGATGACAATGAAGGCTCATTGCCGCCCGACATTGTCATTGCCCGACTTGATCGGGCAATCCACCTCTTCACATGTCACGCACGTAAGGGTTGCTGCGGCGCTCACGCCCGAAAGTGCTCTCGGGCCCGTGCCCGGGAATGAACACCGTCTCATTGCCCATGGGCCACAGCCGCTCACGGATGCTGCGGATCAGGTCCTCGTGGTTGCCCTGTGGAAAGTCGGTGCGGCCAATGCTGCCGGCAAACAGCACATCGCCCACAAAGGCACGCCCGATCTCGGGCGAATGGAACACCACATGGCCCGGCGTGTGGCCTGGGCAATGGCGGACGTTGAGCGTGTGTCCGCCCAACGTGACCGTGTCACCGTCTTCAAGCCAGCGCGTGGGCGTGAACGGCCGCGCCGGCGGAAAGCCGTAGTTCATGGCCGCCATCGGCAGGCCATCGATCCAGAACTGGTCGCCCCGGTGCGGACCGATGATGGGCAGGCCCAGCTGCTCGGCCAGATCGGCCGCCCCGCTGCAATGGTCCAGATGGCCATGCGTGACCCAGACCTGTTCCAGCTTGAGACCGAGCTTCTTCACGGCGTCGAGCAGCACATCCAGATCGCCGCCCGGATCGATGACGGCGGCCTGCATCGTCTGGTCGTCCCAGACGAGCGAGCAGTTTTGCTGGAAAGCAGTGACGGGGATGGTGAGGTATTGCAGCATCCCCGAATTATCCAGGGTCAGAACGGGTAATGGCGTGGCGTGGTCTGCATCGTGATCCAGCGCAGCTCGGTGAACTCGGCGATGCCGGCCTTGCCGCCAAAGCGACCGATGCCGCTGCCCTTGACCCCGCCAAAGGGCATTTGTGCCTCGTCGTGCACCGTGGGGCCGTTGACATGGCAGATGCCCGAATCGATCTTGCGCGCCACATTGAAGGCGCGGGCCAGATCGCGCCCGAACACCGACGATGACAGGCCGTATTCGTTGTCGTTGGCACAGGCAATCGCCTCTTCCACGCCGCGCACCCGCACGATGGCCTTGACCGGGCCGAAGGTTTCTTCGCGGTAGATGCGCATGGCGGGGGTGACGTGGTCGATCAGCGTCGCCGGCATCAGGGTGCTGTCGGCCTTGCCGCCACAGACCAGTTTGGCGCCCTTGGCCAGGGCATCGTCGATGAGCGCGTTGCAGTGTTCGACGGTGGGCATGCCGATCACGCTGCCCAGCACCACCGGCTCGGGTTTGCGCGGATCGCCCAAGGGCAGGTTGCGGGCCTTGTCGGCAAAGCGGCGCACGAATTCGTCGGCGATTTTTTCGTCCACCACCAGGCGCTCGGTGCTCATGCAGATCTGGCCGCTGTTGGCAAAGCAGCCAAAGGCGGCAGCATTCACGGCATCGTCGATGTCGGCATCGTCCAGGATCACCATCGGGGCCTTGCCCCCGAGCTCCAGCACCACCGGCTTGAGGTATTTGGCACAGGTCTGCGCGATGATGCGGCCCACCTTGGTCGAGCCGGTGAAATTGACGCGGCGCACCGCCGGGTGGCCCACCATGGCTTCGACCACGGCACCTGCATCGGCCGGGGCATTGGTGATGTAGTTGACCACGCCGGCGGGGAAACCCGCTTCCTGGAAAGCCTCGACGATCAGCTGGTGGGTGCGCGGGCAGTTTTCCGAGCCCTTGAGGATGACGGTGTTGCCACAGGCCAGCGGGGTGGCGATGGCGCGCACACCCAGGATCACCGGCGCGTTCCAGGGCGCAATGCCCAGCACCACGCCTGCGGGCTGGCGCACGCCCATGGCCAGGCTGCCGGGCACGTCCGAGGGGATCACCTCGCCAGCCACCTGGGTGGTCAGGGCAGCGGCCTCGCGGATCATGCCGGCAGCCAGGAACACATTGAAACCGGCCCACATGCCGGTGGCCCCGGTCTCCGCCGGCACCGCCTCGACGAACTCGGGGGTCTTGGCTTCGAGCTTCTCGGCGGCCTTGAGCAAAAGGGCGCGGCGCTCGCCGGGGCCGGTCTCGCTCCAGGTCTTGAAGGCTTCGGCCGCGGCTTCGACCGCGAGCACGGCATCGGCCACCGAGGCCGCCGGCGCGCGCGTGGCCACGGTGCCGTCCAGCGGGTTGCGGCGCTCGAAAGTGGCGTTGTTTTCGGCGCTGACTTTCAGGCCGTTGATCAACATGGACAGATCGGACATGGGGGACTCCTTGGAAAATCAAACCATCAGGCGGTAACCGTGCTGCGGCGTACTGCACGCGCAGCAGACGAGGGCTCGCTGGACGGATCGCCCAGGTAGGCCTCGCGGATCACACTGGAGCGGGCCAGCAGCCGGGCGTCGCCGTGCGCCACCAGCGTGCCGCGTTCGAGCACATAACCACGGTCGGCCACTGCCAGCGCCTTGCGCACGTTTTGCTCGACCATCAGCACGGTGGTGCCGGCATCGGCGATGCGCCGTGCGATTGCCAGCAGCTCATCGACCATGCGCGGGGCCAGGCCGAGCGAGGGCTCATCGAGCATGAGCAGGCGCGGGGCCGACATCATGGCGCGCGCGATCGCCACCATCTGCTGTTCACCCCCGCTCATGGTGCCAGCCAGCTGGGTGCTGCGCTCACGCAATTTGGGAAAGTCGGCCAGCACCGCTTCGAGCCGCCGCTCGCGCTCGGCGGCAGACACCAGCCAGCCACCGAGCTCCAGGTTTTCGCGCACCGTCATCTGGGCAAACAGCTGACGCCCTTCCGGCACCAGCGCCATGCCGGCCTGCACGATTTCGTGGGTCTTCTCGGGCAATTCCTCGCCATCGAGCAGCACTTCCCCGCGCATCGGGATCTGCGCGGTCAAGGCCTTGAGCAAGGTGGTCTTGCCGGCACCGTTGGGCCCGAGCACCACCGTCAGGCCGGGGCGCACGTCCAGGCTCAGGTCCCGGATCACCTCGAAGCTGCCATAGCCAGCCGAGAGCTGGCGCACGCGCAGCTGCGCCAGGCCGCTGCCGCCAAGGACAAAAGGTTGGGGGCGGTACCACATCATGTCAGGCCCTCATGCGCATCGACCATCTCATCGCCCAGGTAAGCCTCGATCACATCGGGGTTGCGCACCACTTCCGACGGTTTGCCATCGGCGATCTTGCGGCCCTGGTGCAGCACGATCACGCGCTCGACATGCCGCAGCAGCACCTTGACCGCGTGCTCGATCCAGACCACGGACAAATCCAGTTCGTCGCGCAAGCGCCGGATCAGCCGGGCCATCTCCTCCACCTCGATTTCGGTCAGGCCCGCCGCCACTTCGTCGAGCAGCAACAGGCGCGGGCGCGTGGCCAGGGCCATGCCGATTTCCAGCAGCCGCTGCTGCGAAGGCGTGATGGCGGCGGCCGGCACATCCGCCAGCTGGGCCAGGCCAATGAGCTGCAGGATGCCGTCTTCGTTGCGCAAAGCCCAGGGCACGCCACGCTCCTCGCCCCACAGCCAGTACTTGCGCGGGCGGCGGCCGGCAAACTTGAGGCCGAAGCGGATGTTCTCGCGCACCGGCAGGTCGGCAAACACCCGCGGTGTCTGGAAGGTGCGCGCCAGACCCAGGGCAGCAAAGCGGTGGGGGGCTGCGCCCGCCAGGGCTCGGCCCTCGATGGCCAGCTCGCCCGCGCTCAGCGAGGTCACGCCCGAGATGGCGTTGAAGAAAGTCGTCTTGCCAGCGCCGTTGGGGCCCATGATGCCCACCAGCTCGCCGTGCCGGATGTCGGCGCTGACGGCATCCACCGCCGTCAGGCCGCCAAAGCGCACCGTCACGTTCTGCGCCCGCAAAAGAAGGTGTTCAGAGGCCGACAATTCTGTTCTCCCGGGCCTTGCGCTTGTCGCGGGCCTTGTCGCCACTCCACTCATAGCGGCGCGCCTTCCACCAGCTGCGCGAGTCCTGCCACCAGGCCTTGAAGGTCTGCCAGCGCAACGAGGCCAATCCGCCCGGCAAATACAGCACGCAAAGAATCAGCAGGATGCCCAGCGTCATCATGTAGATCTGCGGGGCCTGCAGACGCAGGGTCTCGGCCAGCACACTGAAAACGATGGCTGCGATCAGCGGGCCCCACACCGTCATGGCGCCACCGATCAGGGCAATCAGCACGGTCTGGAAACCGATGAAGGGGTTGAAGGCCGTGTGCGGGTCGATGTAAGTCCAGCGCACCGCCATGGCTGCCCCCACACCGCCGGCAATCGCGGCGGTGAAGGCAAAGCCTGCCACCTTGACCAGGCGCGTGTTCACCCCCAGCGTCTGCGCACGCTGCTCGTCACCGCCGATGCCCAGCAGGGCCAGGCCAAAGCGGGTGCGGCGCAGACCGATGGACAGCGCCACCGCCAGCACGGCCAGCAACAGCACCGTGTGGTAGATCGTGCCCATCTCGGGCACGGTGGCCAGCACGCGGCCCACGGTGCCGCTGACGCTTTTCTCGAAATAGCTGATGGCATGGCGGATCAGCTCGGCCATGCCAAAGGTCAGCACCGCAAAGTAGGTGCCCCGCAGGTGCAGCACCGCCAGGCCCATGACCACCGCCACCAGGGTGGCCAGGCCGGCGCCCAGGGCAATCACGCCGAACCAGGACAGTTCACCCAGCATCACGGCGGTGGTGTAGGCACCAATGCCGAAAAACGCCGAAGTGGCCAGCGAGAGGTAGCGGGAAGTTCCGCAGAAAAAGCCCCAGCTGCTCGACAAGGCCACATACATCAGGCAGGTCAGCGCCATGGACACGGCAAACTCGCTGGCATGCGCCGGCAGCGCCAGCGCCCAGCCACTCAGGCCGAACAACACCAGCAGGTCGCGCCAAAGAAGGTTTCGGGAATTCATTTGGCAAACAGGCCTTTGGGACGGAACAGCAAGACGCCGATGAACACGACGTAGGACAGCAGTGCCTTGAGCGAGGGATTGGTGAAATGCATGCCGATGGCTTCGATCACGCCCAACAGCAGGCCACCGGCCAGCGCCCCGCCCATGCTGCCGAAGCCGCCCAGCGTGATGACAATCAGCGCCGTGACGGTGTAGGGTTCTCCCATGGCCGGCGAGATGGTGTAGGCCATGGACAGGAGGCAACCGGCCAGTCCTGACAGGCCCAGCCCGATGCCGAACATCAGCGGGTGCAAGGTGCGGGTGTTGATGCCCACCAGCTGGGCACCGGCAGGCGACTGCATCAGGGCGCGCACGCCCTTGCCCAGAAGGGTCTTGCGCAGCAGCACCATCAGCGCCAGGCTGAAGAGCAAGGCCATGAAAAACACCAGCAGCTTGTTGGCGGCAAACTGCGCGCCGCCCATCGCCACCGGGTCGGTCATGTAGTCGTAGCCGCGCAATTCCCCGCCCCAGATGGCCGAGACCGCGTTCTGGATCAGGAACATCAGGCCGAAGGCCACCATGAGCCCACGCGCCTCGAAAACGTCGAGGTTGGGCGAGGTGGCCGTCAGCCGCCGAAAGCACAGCCAGTGAATCGCCAGGCCCAGCAGCATCAACAACGCAAACGACAGCGGAATCATCCAGAGCGGCGACAGACCAAACTGCGTCTGCACCATCCAGGTCAGGTAGGCACCGACCATCAGGAACTCACCGTGCGCAATGTTGAGAATGCGCATGAGCCCGTACTGCAGGTTCAGGCCCAGCGCCACCAGGGCGTAGATGCCACCCGTGATCAGCCCGCTGGCCAACAGCTCCAACCAGGCAGAAAAGGACACGGCTTACTTCCAGACAGGCTTGTTGGAATTGAGCTTGGCCGTGGCCAGCTTGGGGGGCCAGACCACTTCGAACTCGCCGTTCTGCCATTGGCTGACCGTACCCGGCGTGGCGGTGTTTTCGCTGCCCGTGAACTTGACCTCGCCAATGATGGTCTTGTGCGTGGTGTTGGCCACGTAATCGCGGATGGCCTTGCGGTCCAGACCCACCTGCCTGACGGCATTGGTGAGGATTTCGAGGCCAGCCCAACAGTGGCCGCTGGCCCAGCGGTCGGGCTCCTTGCCGCCAAATTTCTGGGTGTGGGCGTCAAAATAGGCTTTGGCCCCGGGGCTGGTCTTGGCATTCCATGAGCCCATGCCCAACACACCTTCTGCGCCTGCAGGTGTCATGACGTTGCGGTAGAGCTGGAAGGCCGTACCCACGGATGCATAGAAGAATTTGGGGTTGAAGCCGACTTCCTTGGCCTGCTTGCTGGCCAGGATGGTGTCGGGCGGGTAGGTGAAGCCGACAAACGCATCGGGGTTCTTGTCCTTGATGCTGCGCAGCACCGGCGAGAGGTCCTTGACACCGCCCGGGTAGCTCTTGTCTTCCACCAGCTGAATGCCACTGCCCTGCAAAGCCACTTTCAAGGCCGCATAGTTCTCCAGACCAAAGAGGTCGTCAACGTAAATGCAGGCCATCGTCTTGACACCATTGGCCTTGAACATGTCGACCAGTGCCTGCGTCATGGGCTGGGGCTGCTGCAGCAACAGGAAGAAGTAGGGCAGCTTCATCTCCACCAGCCGGCGGCTCAGTGCGGTGGGTGCCAGGAAGGGGTAGCCGAAACGGTTGGCCAGCGGAGCCACGGCAAAGTTGGCGTTGCTGCCCCAGGGGGGCAACACCAGATCGACCTTGTCAGATCCCATGAGCTTTTCATAGGTGCGCACACAGGTCTCCACATCGCTGCGGTCGTCGGAGCTGATCAGCTCGATGCGGCGCCTGACGCCCTTGACATCCAGTCCACCCGCAGCATTCATTTGCTCGGCCCACAACAGGTAGTTGGGCTCTTGACTGACCTGGGCACCGCCTGTCCAGGGGCCGGTACGGGCCATGGCGTAACCGATTCGGACCGGTTTGTCTTGTGCTCGCAAGCCCGGTGCAATGCTGACGGCACTGAGGGCTGCTGCGCCTTGAATGACTTGGCGACGGGTGGTCATGGTCTTGTCTCCTGTTGTCGGTAGAGGTTTCAACCTTACCGAAGCAGGCGGTGGGCCGCTTTGCCGTTTGTGCACTCTGTGCAGTGCCCAATGCGCACGCCGCCCCGGGTTTACCCCGAACACCGGTGCTTGTCATGCCCAAGCAGTGCTTCACATAATCCCTCTTCCCTTCACCAGGAGTCCACCATGCCCGTCAGTGAGCGCATGTCCACCGACGACGTCAACCCGCGTGACCGCATGGGACAGTGGGCGGAATGGATCACACGCCAGTTCGGCGGACTCGACTCCGACCTCTACGGCGATACCGTCTTCGACGGGCATATGCACACCTCGCGGGCCGGCAGCGTCATCCTGACCAAGCTCGAGGCCTCGCGTCACCGCGTGATCCGCACACCGCACATGGCGCGGACCACCGAAACGCCTTACCTCAAGATCGTGGCGCCCTGGCAAGGGATTGCAGAAGTCCAGCAAATGCAACGACAGGCTCAGGCCGACCGCGGGGGCTGGGTCATTTACGACACCACCACCGCTTACGAGATCGCCAACCCGGCGCGCGTGGAACACCTGGTGGTGATGGTCCCCAAGGACCTGGCCAGCCAGCGTGGCCTTCGGCTCGAAGGGCTGATGGCCCGCAGACTGGGGGCCGGAGGCATCTCGCGCGTGGCGCTGGAAACCATGCGCAACACGTACCTTGAACTGCCTTACATGAGCGATGCCGCCGCACAGGGCGCAGGGGATCTGATCGTGGACCTGGTGCGCTTGTCGCTGCTCGAACTGGCAGGCCAGGAGACCGCGCTCACCCAGCGTGAGGCTTTGCTGGACCGCATCCGTCAGCACATCCGCAAACACCTGCGCGACCCGGACCTGACCGTCGACAGCATCGCTCGAGCGCTCAACTGCAGCCGCAGGCACCTCTACAACGCCTTCGAAGGACAAGGCGAATCATTGGCGGGACACATTCAGCGCTTGCGACTGCAAGCCTGTGTGCGAGACCTGCAAAGCGCGGATGACCACAAACGGCCGATCACCGACATCGCGCAATCCTGGGGTTTTGGAAACCCCTCGCATTTCAGTCGCGTGTTCAAGGAACACGTCGGCACCAGCCCGAGCGAATACCGACAGGAATTGCTGCGGGCCCAAAAGCCCTGAACCGACAGATCACATCTGCAGGTCGTACTCGATCGTGATCGGCGCGTGGTCGCTGAACTTCTCGCCCTTGTAAATGGCTTCGGTGCGCGCCTTGTCGGCGATGGCTGGCGTGGCCAGGTGGTAGTCCAGGCGCCAGCCCACGTTCTTGGCGTAAGCCTGTCCACGGTTGCTCCACCAGGTGTAGCAAGCGTCGGTGGTGTCGGGCTGCAGGCGGCGGTACACATCGACGATGCCGCCTTCGGTGGTCAGCTTGGTCATCCAGGCGCGTTCTTCGGGCAGGAAACCGCTGTTCTTGAGGTTGCCCTTCCAATTTTTCAGGTCGGCTTCCTGGTGGGCGATGTTCACATCACTACAGACGATGAAATCGCGCTCGGCCTTGAGCGCCATCAGGTGCGGGTAGATCTTGTCCAGAAAGCGGAACTTGGCCTCCTGCCGCTCGGGGCCGGATGAGCCACTTGGAAAGTACACACTGATGATGGACAGCTTGCGCGAGGGCGTGTCAAAGCGTGTTTCCACATAGCGGCCCTCGGCGTCGAACTCGCCGCCGTCAAAGCCGATCACCACGTCGCTGGGCTCGTGCCGCGTGTAGACGCCCACGCCCGAATAGCCCTTTTTCTCGGCAAAGTGAAAGTGGCCCTGGAGGCCGGCCAGCGCCTCGAACTTGCCGGCCACGTCTGGCGCCTGGGCCTTGACTTCCTGCACGCAAATACAATCCGGGGCATGTTGCGCCAGCCAGGCTTCGACGCCTTTGGTCGTGGCCGAACGGATGCCGTTGAGGTTGAGGCTGGTGAGTTTGAACAAGGATGTCCCCATGAATCACGCCGCAGGCGAGGCTTCTGCCCTGGCGCAGGAATTTGTGCAATTTGCCATCGAGTCGGGCGTGCTGCGCTTTGGCGAGTTCAAGACCAAGGCCGGGCGCATGAGCCCTTACTTTTTCAACGCCGGTCTGTTTGATGACGGCGCCAAGCTCGGACGGCTGGCGCAATTCTATGCAAAGGCCCTGATGGCCAGCGGCATCGAATTCGACATGATCTTCGGCCCCGCCTACAAGGGCATCCCGCTGGGCGCAGCGGTGTCGGTGGAGCTGGCGCGCCTGGGCAAGAACGTGCCCTTTGCCTACAACCGCAAGGAAGCCAAGGACCACGGCGAAGGCGGCACCCTGGTGGGCGCTCCCCTCAAGGGCCGCGTGCTGATCGTGGATGATGTGATGAGCGCCGGAACCGCCGCACGCGAGTCGATTGCGCTGATCCAGGCTGCTGGCGCTACTGCGCATGCCGTGGCGATTGCGCTGGACCGCCAGGAAATGGCCACCGAAAAGCAGGCCGACGGATCGACCAAGGATGTGCCCCACAGCGCCGTGCAGTACGTGCGCAACACGCTCGGCCTGCAGGTCTGCGCGATCGCCAAGCTCGACGACCTGCTGGCTTATCTGGCCGCGCAAGGCGGCAGCGAACTGGGCCAGCACCTGCCCAAAGTGCAGGCCTACCGCGACAAATACGGGGTCTGAAGCCCCCTGTCATTCCCCGCGACCCATCTGTCATTCCCCGCGCACCTCTGTCATTCCCTGGGCACCTCTGTCATTCCCCGGCTTGACCGGGGAATCCATGCATCAGGCCGCTGCACCCGCCAGGTAGTCGCCCTTGCCCAGCACCACTCCGTTGTGGCGCAGGATGGCGTAGGCCGTGGTGATGTGGAAGAACATGTTGGGCAGCGCCCAGGTCTTGAGGTAGTCCTCGGCCGTCATGGTGCGCGTGCCAGCCTTGCCCACCGGGAAGGTGATCTCTTTAGCTTCTTGCCCGTCCAGCGCACTGGCCGGCACCGTCTGCAGCCAGGCCACCGTCTTGTCGATGCGGGCGATCAGCTCGGCCAGCGTGTTCTCGGTGTTGTCGTACTTGGGCGCATCGAGCCCACTGATGCGCGCCGCGCACAGCTTGGGCGCGTCACAGGCAATGCAGATCTGCGTCTTGAAGGGCAGCATGTCGGGCGCCAGGCGGTACTGCACCAGCGCCTGTTCGTCATAACCACGCGCGGCCACATCGGCCTGGGCTTTGGTCAGGATGTGGCGCAGGTTGCCCAGGAACTTGGTGAAGACGGGCAGGGAAGCGGAGGACAGGGTGATGGACATGGACAAGCCTTTCAGAGCCAAGGGTTCAAAAGCGCCACACCAGTGGCTTCGAAGTCGGACACATTGCGCGTCACCACGGTGAACTTGTGTTCAATCGCGGTGGCGGCAATCATCGCATCGCGGTCGGAACGCGGATTCGGAATGTGAAGTGCGGCGCACACCGGCGCCGTGTTTTCTGCAAAAGGCAGGATGCGACCGGCAAATGCAGCACGCACCCCACCCAGCCACGCACGCAAGGCGCCGCCTTGTGGCGGCGCCTTGCGCTCCAGCGCCTGAATGCCCAGCTCCAGCTCCAGCAGCGTGATGACCGACAAATACAGCTGGTGGCTGGGCTGCCGCGAAGCCCATTGGCGCACCGCCGCAGAAGGTTGGGGCTTGCCCTGGCGCAGTTCCGAGATGACGTTGGTGTCCAGAATGAACATGGCTCGCCTCTCAATCCAGAGTGGCTGCCTGAATCTGGATGCCGAGCTTGGGCGGCTCGAAATCGATGCCCACCCCGCCCGGAATACCGTCCATCACCTCCAGCAGCGATGGGGCCGACTGGCCCGCCATGCGGTGGTAATCGCCGATCTTGAGCAAGACAAAAGCAGGGCGCCCCCGGTCGGTGATGAACACCGGACCATCGCTTGCGGCGCGCTTGGCGGCGGACACATCGCGCGTGAAATCGCGGCTGGAGAAGGTGTGGATGCCCATGAGCTGCTCCCAGGCGAAAAAATTGTTTGTATGTTACGACAAAACAAGGGCGTGTCAATCCACAGGTTATGAAGCGTAAAACCGCCATTTAGGCTTCATTTTTGAAGCATAAATCCTGCGTGATGACAGCTGAACAGGCATCTGCTAGGATGTACAAGTACACACAAGGAGGATGCCATGCCCACAACCCGCTTGTTCAAAAACGGCAATTCACAAGCCGTCCGGATTCCCGCCGAACTCGCTTTCCCCACCCACGACATGGAACTGGTGATCGAACGCGTGGGCGAGGAACTGCGCATCCGCCCTGCGCGCCGACGCATCGGCCATGTGATGCAGACATTGGCCAGCTTCTCGCCCGATTTCATGGCCAATGGGCGCGGTGAACAAGAACAAGCCGAACGCGAGGTCCTGTGATGGCCCGCTACATGCTCGACACCAACATCTGCATCTACCTGATGAAGCACCACCCGCCCGAAGTGGCCGCGCGTTTTGCGCAGTGCTATGTAGGCGATGTGGTCATCTCGGCCATCACCCTGGCTGAACTGGAATACGGCGTGGCTTGCTCAGGCGATCAACAGGCCCGAAACCGCAAGGCGCTGGACGACTTTTTGCAGGAGGTGCCTGCCACACCTTTTGATGGTGCAGCCGCTGCCGTGTACGGCCCCATAAGACTCGCCACACGCGAACGCCAGCGCGATGCACTGGACAAGCTCATCGCTTCACATGCTCTCGCACTGGGGGTGACGCTGGTCACGAACAACCTGGCTGACTTTGCGGCCTACCCCGGACTGCAACTGGAGAACTGGGTGGGTGGGCATTAAGCAGCCGTATGCAAAACCCGCTTCTGGCCAAATTGCGTGAGCAACACCCGCAACTCACGCCCACGCAAACCAAGGTCGTCAACAAACTCTACGACGCCGGCTCCGACGGCTTTTCGGGTGGCATGAGCGCCGAAAAATACGTGAACCTATGCAGCGTGTCACGCGCCACGGATTACCGCGAACTCATGGCGCTGCGATGGGGGCGCTGGTGCAGACGGGGGTGGGCCGGGGGACGCGGTATCAGCTGCTGTTTAGCCCCTCCTGACACCTCTCGAATTTAAGCATCACACCATTGGGACTCCCAGATGAAGCGAGGAGGCAGAAAACGGAATCACCTCGCCAAAATACAGACATACCCCACTTATATGTGCCTGAAAGAAAGGGCCACCAAGGCCTTTTTTACCAGTCCCAAACATAAGAAGCAGCCAGCAATGCCAAGAACAATCCTACTCCCCAGAGAAACTGCGCTCTAAGTTCTCGGATGTACATCCCTCGAGCCTCTTCGCTTTCAGGAAAAAGAAATTTGGCTTTTCGGAACTCCTTATAGAGTTCGTAAACCAAGATCAAGAACAGAATCAACAGCCATCCTTGAGCAGTCATTCTTTTTCCCCTTTTGCTATCAGCCCAATTTACGCTTCAGTAATTCATTGACCTGCGCCGGGTTGGCCTTGCCCTTGCTGGCCTTCATGATCGGGCCGACCAGACCGTTGAGCGCCTTGGCGTTGCCCGCCTTGAACTCTTCAACATTCTTGGGGTTGGCAGCCAGTACCTCGTCGATGATCTTTTCCAGCTCGCCGGTGTCGTTCATCTGCTTGAGGCCTTTGGCCTCGATGATGGCATCCACCTCACCGCCTTCGGTCCACAGTGCTTCAAACACTTGGCGCGCCGCGTTGTTGCTGATGGTGTTGTCGCTGATGCGGCCGATCAGAGCGGCCAGCTGCGCGGCACTCACCGGGGCTTGCTCGATGCCGATGTCAGCGGCGTTCAGGCGGCGCGAGACTTCGCCCATGATCCAGTTGCTGGCCAGTTTGGGTTGGCCGCAGGCTTTGGCGGCGGCTTCAAAGTAGGCGGCCATGGCCTTGCTCTGGGTGAGCGTGGTGGCGTCGTACTCGGGCAGCGCGTAGTCCTTCACAAAACGCTCGGCCATCACGCGCGGCAGCTCGGTCATCTCGCTTTTCACCCGCTCCACCCAGTCGCGGCCGATCACGAGCGGTGGCAGGTCGGGATCTGGGAAGTAGCGGTAGTCGGCCGAGTCTTCCTTGGTGCGCATGGCGCGGGTCTCGCCCGTGTCGGGGTCGAACAGCACGGTGGCCTGCTGGATGGCGCGGCCGTCTTCGATTTCTTCGATCTGCCAGCGCACTTCAAAGTCGATGGCCTGCTGCATGAACTTGAAGCTGTTCAGGTTCTTGATCTCGCGGCGTGTGCCCAGCGGCTGGCCGGGCTTGCGCACGGACACGTTGGCGTCGCAGCGGAACGAGCCCTCCTGCATGTTGCCGTCGCAGATGCCGATCCAGGTGACGATCTTGTGCAATTCCTTGGCATAGGCCACGGCTTCTTCGCTGCTGCGGATGTCGGGCTCGGTCACGATTTCCAAGAGTGGCGTGCCCGCGCGGTTGAGGTCGATGCCCGACTGGCCAATGAAGTCTTCGTGCAGCGATTTGCCGGCGTCTTCTTCGAGGTGGGCGCGCACCAGGCGCACGGTTTTCTTTTCGTCCCCCAGATAGAACGACACCTCGCCGCCCTGCACCACCGGGATCTCGAACTGGCTGATCTGGTAGCCCTTGGGCAGGTCGGGGTAGAAGTAGTTTTTGCGCGCAAAGACGCTGCGCTCGGCCACATGCGAATTGACGGCCAGACCGAACTGGATGGCGCGCTCCACGGCGCCCTTGTTCATCACCGGCAGCGTGCCGGGCAGGGCCATGTCGAGGGCGCAAGCCTGGGTGTTGGGTTCGGCGCCAAAGGCCACGCTGGCGCGGCTGAAGATCTTGCTGTTCGTGGACAGCTGGGCGTGGGTTTCGAAGCCGATCACGACTTCGTAGCCTTGAACGAGTTTGGCGGTCATATCAAATGCCCTCCGGCTTGCGAAGGTGGAAATCGGTGACCTGCTGCAGGCGGTGCGCCACGTTCAGCAGCTGCGCTTCCCTGAAGTAGTTGCCGATCAACTGCAGGCCCACGGGCATGCTGTGCGCGCCAAAGCCAGCGGGCACACTCATGCCGGGCAGGCCGGCCAGAGAAGCCGGCAGGGTGAAGATGTCGGCCAGGTAGTCGGCCACCGGGTCGTTGGCGTTTTCGCCGAGCTTCCACGCCACCTTGGGCGCCACCGGGCCGGCGATCACGTCGCATTGCTTGAAGGCGTTCTGGAAGTCGTCGGCGATCATGCGGCGGATCTTCTGTGCCTGCAGGTAGTAGGCGTCGTAGTAGCCGTGGCTCAGCACATAGGTGCCGGTCATGATGCGGCGCTTGACTT
>Ga0255160_1000192_pt1 | contig 19909 bp, 12 predicted proteins | sample Atl_Colum_RepB_8_2_FD_186010 | JGI IMG/M metagenome (GOLD analysis project Ga0255160, IMG submission 186010) | Freshwater microbial communities from Altamaha River, Georgia, United States - Atl_Colum_RepB_8h | ecosystem: Environmental > Aquatic > Freshwater > River | place: USA: Georgia... | reverse complement strand
AAGTCATGAGAAAAGTTCAAGATACTTTTATCCTAGGAATCAGTAGGCAAATCAAGGTTTTAATTGGGGAAACCCTGCCTGTTAAACATTGAAAAGGAAATGGCAAATATCACCATCCTGCATGATATATTCCTTCCCCACCAGTTTCAGCTTTCCAGCGCCCCGAATTTCTTTTTCAGACTTGTACTGTTCAAGGTCTGCCAGGGTGTAGACCTCGGCACGGATGAAGCCCCGTTCAAAATCTGTATGAATAACGCCCGCAGCTTGGGGGGCTGTGGCACCAATTGGAACTGCCCAAGCTCTAACCTCTTTTTCGCCGGCAGTGAAATAACTTTGGTAACCCAGAGCCTTATAGGCGGCCCGGGCCAGAACCGCCAAGGCAGGTTCACTAATACCAGCGCTTGCCAGCATTTCCGCGCGATCCGCTTCATCTAATTCAGCAATTTCAGCCTCTAGCTTTGCGCAAACGGGTACCACTTCCGCACCCACTTTGGTGGCAAAATCCCGAACTTTCATCACTGTCGGGCCTTTGCCTTCCAGATCGGTTTCATCCACATTGGCAACATAAAGCACCTGCTTGGCTGTCATAAGCCCAAAAGCTTGAATGGCCTTGGCCTCGGCTTCCGGGAGTTTGAGTTTGCGTATCGGCTGGTCTGCCTTAAGTTGGGCCAGGCATTTCTTGATGGCCTCCACGCGATCTTTGGCTTCCTTGTCCCCGCCCTTGGCAGATCGTTCCGCTTTGGGAAGTGCATTTTCCAAGGTCTGCAAATCAGCCAGCATTAGTTCTATTTCAATGGTTTCAATGTCGCTTAGCGGGTCGACCTTACCTGCCACATGGATAACATCGGGGTCTTCAAAGCAGCGTACTACCTGAAGGATGGCGTCCACCTCGCGGATATGGCTTAGGAATTTGTTGCCCATGCCTTCGCCTTCACTGGCGCCTTTCACAATACCGGCGATATCTACCAAGGTTAGGGCAGAGGGAACCACTTTCTGAGGGACAATAAACTTGGTGATTCTTGTGAGGCGTGGGTCTGGGACAGGAACGATACCTTCGTTGGGTTCGATGGTGCAGAAAGGATAATTGGCAGCCTGTGCGCTTTTGGAGCTAGTTAGAGCGTTGAATAAAGTGCTTTTGCCAACATTTGGCAAACCTACAATTCCAGCTTTCATGTTTTGTGCCCGCCTTTTGCGTTTGGCAATGTTTCCCAGTTTAAGACTGCCCATGACAGCGAACTGGAAGTATGCGAATTATCATTCTATATTCGCAAGCTTATATGTCCGGTGCCAAAATGGGACCCCGAAAAATGCATGAATGATGCTTGTTTTTCAAGGATATCGTGAAAACACCTATTCGAACCAAAAATCCCAGGACTTGCCAAGCTGATAGGCAGGGCCAAGCCTGTTGCCGAGGTTGTTGGCAAGGGATTGCCAGTATTCCCGGCCTCTTTTTTGAACCCAGGCGCTGGGGCCCCCGGTGAACGCAGGCCAGCCCAATCCCCGAACCATCAGGTAATCCCAGTCCTTGGGATCAAGATGGTTATTCAAAGCACGAAGCCTTGAAATTTCCAAGAGCATTCGAAGCAAGATTCTCTCCCTACCTTCCCGCAGTCGATTGCTTTTGGACATGGATTCCCAAATAGGATCTTTGGGGGTGGTGACAAACTGGGCTGTTAAGTTGGCGGCAAGATTGTTGGGTACCCAGGAGTTTTTTAGGTGCAAAAACCAACCCTTGCCAGAGTCGATACCATTCCAGCCCCGTTTTGCCATCTGTTGGAAAAGATCGAGGATCGAGGTTGAGATACCTTTTTGTTGACCCAATTCCAAAAGGTTATCCATTCCGAACCAGTCAGCCCAGTACAAGGGGCCAGCGGTAAATCCCCAGGACCGCAGGCTTTTTTCCATTAGTAACAAGGGAACCTTGATGGCAAGCAATAGAAGCGATTCCAGAAATCCCTCAAAGAAAACCTGAGTGGCCAGACTTTCACGCCTTGGACTGGTTTCCACGCAGGTTCGCCCTAGTTTTCCCAGCCAGCATCGAATCCTATGCTTGTGTTCGGTGGAAGTACCTGATGGAAAAGATAATTCCGCACAGGGATATCTTCCCAGAGGTAGTTGCTGAAAAAGTAACGCCTGGCAGTGCATTTTTGACTCACCGTTGGAAATTACCAAACGGTTGGGGTTGGTTTCACCAAACGCTCCGGGTTCTAAATCTCGAGACGTTTTCGAGAAAAGGAAAGCCATATCTATGTTGGGTGGTAATTGTGTTTTTTCGCTGCCTTCCAATTGTGCCAGCCTGCTTTGTGCCTCGGCGGGGGACCAGAATCGCTTGCGGACCATTTCGCGTAAGAGTAGTTCGATCCCCACTAGAGTGGAACCCAGGGCGGAATGGCTTGTGGAAATCAGCGTTGAAGGGATGGATCTGGAGAGATGTAAAAATGCCCATTCTGCCATGCCCTTGCCGGCGCCAATTAAGGCAACCTTTTGGGGAAGAATTGGCTGTCCATCCGGGGATGGCATATGTTCCAAGTCTGCAATCATAAACTTCAGAAGGTTTTGGCAAATGTCCGATTCAAAGAGCCGGATTGCATGGGATGAAATAAGTTCTAATGCGTTTGTCGGGTCTTCGATGGCGCAAAGGTTGGCCAGTAATTTCAAAGTGCTTGCCTGAGTGGTGTTTTCCTCGCAAGCGGTTCGTTTCAAGAAACGCTCAAATACCCTTCGAAGTAAATATCTGGAAAGGCGGTTTCCCTCTAAGATTGTTCTCCGCAGGGATCGATGCTTTTTGGATCCTGTGGTTCCCTTCCCATGCAGCATAGCCAAGCAAGTCAGCCGGGTAAATTCTGAGCGCAACTGCTGTTCATTGGTGGCTATGCCGTCCAATAATCCGAATCGGGCCAATTGGGTGGGCTTCCATTTTTCTCCGAAGGCCACAAGTTTGACCGACGCTTCGAGACCGGCCTTTTTTAACAACCTGAAAATCATTCCCCAGGAAGGGCAGGCTCCCATTTCTGTTTCTGGAAATGAGAAAACCGTGTCAGGCCTCGCGTAAGCAAGCCGGTAATCACAGGCCAAGGCTATTTCAAACCCAGCTCCCATGCAGGGACCATGTATGGCTGCAATAGTGGGGCAGGGCAGTTTAGAAATGGTTTCCACTAGGCGCATGCCTTCTTTTTGCCATTCGGCATATCCGCCACTAGCATGAAACTCTTTCCACTCTTGAAGATCGGGGCCCAGGGCGAAGCCATTACTTTTTCCGGAACGGAAGATAATGACAGGTGGTGTCGTTGATTTTTGAAGAAAATCCACGCCGGCTTGCAAATCCCTAATCAATGACAGGGTTACTCGGTTCACCGGGTCATCCTTGCTGTCCAAAATGACCATGACGCTGCCATCCTGATCTTTTTCGATGCGGACAGTACTGCTTTTGAATAAAACCATAATAGTGGCAGCCATCGTGAGAATGGTGGTGTACGACTCAGATTAAAGGATATTCCGGCACGATGCCGGGGTAAAGGAAAAGGTTAAATACCATGGCCAAACCAAAGGCATTCACCCGCAGTGAAATCCACGGTTACCCTGTGATGCGTGGGAAAGTTCGTGATGTTTATGATTTGGGGGACAGGCTTGTCATTATTACCACCGACCGGGTGAGTGCCTTTGACTGGATTTTACCCCAAGGGATTCCCGACAAGGGACGAATGCTAAACCAGATGTCCATTTTCTGGATGAACTTTCTGAATGTGCCCAATCATCTTATCTCTCAAAATTTGAGCCACATGGGACCTGAATTCGCAAAGCATGCGGATGATTTACAGGGACGTTCCATTCTGGTGAAAAAGACCAAGGTGTATCCGGTGGAATGCGTGGCCAGGGGATATATATCAGGTTCAGGATGGAAGGAATACCAGGGGAACCGCAAGGTTTGTGGAATTAGTTTGCCGGATGGATTGAGACAAAGTGACCGTTTACCAGAACCTATTTTTACCCCTGCCACCAAGGCTCAGGCTGGCCATGATGAAAATATTTCCCTGGAAGCCATGGAAAAAGTGGTTGGTGCAAGAGTTGCAAAAGAGTTAAAGCAAAAAACGTTGGACATCTATCAGCGGGCTTCAGAATATGCCAAAACTAAGGGGATTATTCTGGCGGATACCAAGCTGGAATGGGGCTACATGCCAGATGGCCAGACGATTTTGATTGATGAAGTGCTTACCCCGGATAGCTCTCGTTTTTGGGATCAAAAAACGTACAAGCCAGGAATAAGCCCGCCTTCGTTTGACAAGCAGTTTATCAGAGATTGGTTGGAGACCACTTCTTGGGATAAAAACAGCCCTCCGCCCGATTTGCCTGAAGAAATCACTCTGCAAACCCGCGAGCGCTATCTGGAAGCATATCGATTACTCACAGGAAAAGAGTTTGAAAATTCGTGAAGCATGCTGCCTGGATTGTAAAAAGAAAACCTTGCCTTAAATTTATTTCAAGGCAAGGTTGGTTTGTTAATTCAGCGATTTTAGTTTTTCACAACTTCACAGCAAGGACCGGTAGGGCAGCATGCTCCATCCGGGCAGCAATCTGCCTTTTTGGATACTTTTGCAAAAGAGTTGCATGTACCGTCCTGACAGCAAGGCGAATCTGGGCAAGTGCCATCTAGGCAGCAAGCGCCTGAATTACAGCAGTTCGTTTTGTATGGGGAAAAGCTGGAATTCGTGATGGCAAAAGCCAGCCCACTTACAGTTAGGGCAACTGATAAAGTGGCAAAAATACGATTAACAATATTCTGAAACATTTGAAGTCTCCTCATTTTATTCAAATACTTGCCTTAAATTTGCCGCTTGATAACCTATTCAAGCTAAAAACAAACTATTGGCTGATCAAGGTGAGAAGACTTAACAATTCCACTGACAATTGAGAACATGAGTTTTTTGAAAGTTGGGATAAGTGGTTTGGTTGATTTCGGTCAACAGAAAAAAAGAAGCCTGACTAGGTAAAGTATAAAGCTTTGTTAAATAATTGTGTGAATATGGTGGATCTTCCAGACTATTAGATTTTTTAACAAGGCCACCATGAACTTTTTCGCAGCAGCAAAAGCCAGTGAGTGGCCGGGGGGAGTCAAAAGGATTTTGATCGGAATCTTCGTGAGATGATTTATGATGATTACAAAACGGGCAGCTATCAACCTTTGGAGCGGATTTTGAAGAATGTTGCATATTTCCTTGAGGAACCAGGCAACACCAACCTCGAGGCAGTGTGATAGCTAGTGCCAATAAACCTAAGTAGATATATTTAATTACTTTGCTCATGTCTAATTATCCGCGGTGGGGTTTCTCGAAGTCAAGCCTTGGTGACTTTTTTGCCCAAAATCCCTGAGATTTTCCTGAAAAGACTTTCCGTAAGAATTTCCAAACTGCCAGCCGCAAGAGTCGCAATTTTCTCCTGATAAATGCCATACCCATAGGTCGATGCCTCGGGAAGGTAACCCGGTTGCCAGTCGTTTGCCACGGTGACAACTACCACAGCGTATTCTTGGAATCGTTGTCGTAAGGTCATTTGGATTGACTGGTACAATTCACCTTGGGCAAATATCCAGATTGTTCCCCCCCAGATAAATATTTTTGTCTTGTGGGGGAAAGTTTTACCCTGAGGTAAAACGGAAAGCCTGGTTATTTGGCGGGTCATTTGTTCCACAATTGCCCGGGCATCCCTGGCTTGCAAATGATCTCCAATAGAAATAGCCTTGGCTTCCTCCGCCTCCCAGTGTGCCTTTTGTGCCTTGGTGTCCGAAAGCGAAGGCAAATCTGGACGATAGGGCAAATCGAGATTCAGTTCTTCAGAGATCATTAGGCGCCTTGCAGGGAATTCATGTTTGGAAATTGGTTCGTCTTGCCAGGTGCCTAAAATTGCTCCAGAGATGACGGGTCCCTTGTAAACAAAACGGGTCTTGGCGGGTGGGATATCCTCAATGGTTGCCAAAGTCGCATATCCGAGCTTGCGCCCATTCCTGTCGGCAGTGGCATGATCGCCAACAAAACCTTCGCGGGGTCCAAGGTCTCCTGATGCACCTTGCAGAAAAATACACGGAGCACCTGTGTGCTCTTCCACCAGTTCGCGGAAGGAACCGATGTAATCAGGGCTGATGCTGGTGTTTTCCCAAGCCAGCGTCGTGGGATGGCAGGCATAGTTGACAACCGTTCCAATGCATTGGCCATCTTCACCATCGATCCGGCCAACAAGCAAAGTGCTGTCGGCAATGCCTTTTGGGTTGAATCCACAAACGAAGCTGTTGTTTCTCGGGTCAAAATAGTCACGGTGCCTGGCCAGATGACATGTTCCAGTGCCAAAGGTAATCCAGGCTTGCTTGCAGTTTCCCCTGGCTTCAACCGAAGCCTCGGCACAGATGCGTGCCAATTCGTCTAGATATGGTCCTATCATTTCACCGCCGGGCAATTCACTGCGGCTTCTGGACATCCATCCGGAACCATGGGTGTGGGAAAGGCATATTTCAATGTCCTGCGGGGCGACTTGTGTTGCAGCGGAAACCTTGGCGCGAATATTTTTAATTTCCTCACCATCCAGAATGCAGTGATCCATCGCAAGGACTAGGTTCGGCGAGGGTGGGGATTTATCGGCTTCAATCCACATTGCGGTAAGAAGCAGGGGCTTGTGAACCGAGGTGGAACGGTCATGCTTGGCAGCCCCCCACATGCGGTGATACATTCCAATCGGAGGGGTTATGTCATTTCTGGAGATGCCTATTTTCCCGCCACACTGAGGGCTTTCCATGCGGTCCATCATTTTTCCTCCGTGTCAAACAGTGGCTTTTTGGGATTCAGCAAAGCCCATATGACAGCATCAATTGCAAAAATTCCTGCAAAAAGAAACAGGGCAAAGCTCCAGTTGTTTCCCATTTGAATCCATTTGCCAACGATCAGGGGAAATAAACCAGCGCCGATGTTGCCACACATGTTCATGACGCTGAAAACCGTGGCAATGCGCGACCCGCCAAAATCAATGGCAACGGAGTAACCGCTGATTCCACCAAATGCCCCACAATAAGCCCCAAGGGCCATGATGAAAACCGAAAGGTGAACATCGCTGATGAAATGGGAAAAGATGAATAGCATTGAACATAGAGTCATGCTGATTACCGCAAGGCCCTGCCTGCTGAGTCTTTTGTTGTTGGTTTTCTTTAGTACCCAATCACTTACAGTGCCTCCGGAAATACCCCCGAGCATGACTCCGATTCCTGCCCAGGCGGTTAGTCGGCCGGCGTCGAGCGTTGTAATTCTTTTGGTTTCCTCGAGAAATCGCGTGAACCAGGTGCCAAAAAATACCATGGCGGCAGCTCTTAGAAACTGTTGCAGGCAAAGAAGCAGCATCGATTGGCTCGTAAGCATCGCTTGCCAGTCAGATTTCAGGCTGCCCTTGGAGATAGATTTGGTTTGGGAAGTACCTGTTTCCGGGATCAGCCAGAAGAATAAAAGTGACCAAGCCATTCCGGGTATCGCATAGATCAGGAGAATTGTTTGCCAGGATATTTTCAACAAGAGTTGCGCGGTAATTGCGGGTGCCAGGGCTGCCCCCACGGCCATGCTGGAAGCCAATAAGCCAGATGCAAAGGCTCTTCCCTGAGTGGGGAACCAGGCGCCGATTGCCTTTGCGGAAGCGGGAAAAATTCCTGCCTGAGCCATTCCCATGAGCCCCCACAGGAATATTAACGATCCGAAACTTCCGGAAAACCCGGCCACACCGGTGAGGATTGACCAGGCGAATGCATACACTGCAAGCGCTTTTCGGCTGCCAATTGAATCCGCAATCCAACCTGCGGGCACCTGAAGAATGGCGTATCCCCAATACCAGGTAGCCATCACCCAGCCCATGGCGGAAGCATCAATTCCAAGGTCGGCTTGAATATTTTTGGTGGGAACGCTTAGGGCAGACCGCTGCACATATGCGATCAGGGCAGCCAGGCACAGCATTCCCATTCCCCAGCGGTGCATCTAGTTTACTTTCCTGATTGTTTTTGATGGCAGAGGCAGTCCGTTAATAATTTCATTAATCGATCCACTTCGTGTGCGGTTTCCTGGTCCATTTCCCACGAATAGGGCTTTCTCCGAAAAGTATTCGGAAAGATGCCCCGCTTGTGGAGGATGTGTTTCTCTATGGCTAAAAAACCATCCAAGCCCGCCTGTAATTGTAATGCAACGATGGCACACACAGGGAAGTAAAGGGCATAAGCGGCTCTATCATCCTTGCGTTGAAGGGCATTCCATATACCAACGATGCCATCCAGAAGATCAACCCCCGGCATGGTTCCTGCAATTCCCCTGCGGAAACTGTCGATCAGTAGAATGCCGCCCGAACCCTCAAATATTTGTGCCTTGCCTTGGGACGCATCCCTGAGGGCGCTGAGGTTGGGGCCGATGGGAGATGCTTCCGGCTTGAAGAGGATTTTTTCAGGGCCATAAAGTTCCAGAAGTCTGATGTAGATGGAGAGGGGAATGGCTTTCCCCACATAGCCAGAGGCATCCTGAACGATGAGGGGTACGGAAACTCCCTCAGCCAGTGCGCGAAAATGATCGAGCACCGCATTATCTGGCAGCCCTGTGGTAAGAGGTGGAACCGCCATAATGCCATCGCAACCGGCTTGATCCGCAGCCCTGGCGTATACCATGGCCTGACGGGTGCTTTCCGCACTTACCCCGGCGAAAGTGGCCCCGCGACCGGCAGTAAAATCCACCATCGCCTTGGTCAGGGTGATTCTTTCCTCTACGGTCAGGCGCAGCAGTTCGGAAACCATGCCGCTACCCAGTCCATGCGCCCCTTGAGAATAAATCCAGTCTATTTCACCCTTCAGCGTGGGCAGGTCGATGTCTTCGTTGGATAAGAACGGTACGTGGACTATTGGCAAAACCCCGGATAGTTTCTTTGACATGATTTTCTCCTACCAGTCACCCACACTGCCATCGGTGTAAAAGACCTGTTGGGGCAATTCTTGTTGGAATGGATGTTTCTTTACTTCGGCTTCTTGGATGGTGATTCCCAGGCCTGGCTTTGTATTTGGCCGAACAATGCGCCCCTTGCGCTCAGTGGTAAATCCTTCCTGAACGATGTCAGCGCGCCAAGGAACATCGTTGTTTACCGTCTCGCAGATGATGTAAGAAGGCTGGGAAAACCCAAACTCAAGGGATGCCGCGGTGCTAACAGGCCCCTGAGGGTTATGCGGGGCAAGTGATATGCGGTATGCTTCCGCAAGAGCCGCAACCCGGCGCGCTTCGCTTAATCCACCGCAATGGGTGATGTCCAACTGGCACACATCACATGCCTGGGCTGCGAACAAATCCCGAAAATCAGCCAGGCGCGTTACCCTTTCCCCGGTTGCGATGGGGGTTTTAACCGAGCGTTTGATGTTGGCTAATCCCTCAACACTTTCGGGCCAGCAGGGTTCTTCAAAGAAATAGAGTCCGTAGGGTTCCAATGCCTTGGCAAACTGCAATCCCATGGCGGGGGATGGCCTGGCGTGGCAATCCACCATGATGTCAATGGAATCTCCCACAGCTTCTCGCATGGCGGCCACGCACTTTTCAGCCGTTCGCACGGGCCTCAAGCCCTCCAAGGGCAGGGTAGGGGGAACTGCCATGGATTTAAACGCGGTAAAACCATCCTCCACAGCCTGCCGGGCCAAGTCCGCAAAACGCTTCGCATCCTCGGTGGAGGTTTCATAGAAATCCTCCATCTTGCCACCGCCCAGATGACAGTAGGTGCGAATCTGGTCTCGGACTGGGCCCCCCCATAGTTTCGAACAGGGCACTCCGAGATGCTTTCCGAGAATATCCCAAAGGGCGATGTCGATTCCAGAAATCGCAGTGGCGCGGACTATCCCATTGCCATGCCAGAAATGCTGCCGATACATCATCTGCCAGAGATGCTCGATCCTTGTCGGATCCTGGCCGATCAAAAGTTCGGCTATGTCCGCGATGGCGCCCACCACGCTTCTTGTGTGCCATTCCAAGGTTGCTTCGCCCCAGCCAACCAAGCCATCCTGATCAGTTAGGACTTTTACAAAGATCCAGTTGCGCATGCGGGCATGGCATACCAGAGATTCTATTCCTGTGATTTTCATGGAAGTATTCCCAATTCTTGTTGCCTTGATCTGGCTTTTTCTTCTGCCAGGTCAGGCAAGCATTTCTTTTACCACATGACCATGGACATCTGTCAGGCGGAAGTCGCGGCCGGCGTATCGGTAAGTGAGTTTTTCGTGATCAAAACCCAGTAAGTGAAGCATGGTGGCATGAAGATCGTGGACATGTACAGGGTTTTCTACCGCTTGGAACCCAAATTCATCCGTGGCTCCCACAACCGTTCCACCGCGTACACCACCCCCAGCCAGCCAGCATGTGAATCCGTAATGGTTGTGGTCCCTGCCATTCAGTGCGGGTAATTCCGCCACGGGAGTGCGGCCGAACTCCCCACCCCACAGTACCAGCGTACTGTCAAACAAACCTGTTCGTTTCAAGTCGAACAAGAATGCGGAAATGGCCCTGTCCCAATCACCGGCAAGTTTGCGATGCTGTTTTTCAAGATTGTCATGGTTATCCCAGGGCTGACCGGCACCGCTCCAAACCTGAATGAATCTAACGCCACGTTCAATCAGTCTGCGTGTGTAAAGCAACTGCCTGCCGTGGAGATTGTCTCCATAAAGTTCCCGGGTGCTTTTGGACTCGCGTGTAATATCGAAGGCATCGGTGGCTTCTGACTGCATCCGGAATGCGAGTTCAAAGGTCCGAATTCGTGTTTCTAGCTGGGCATCCGCCTTGCGGTTGGCCAGATGCTCCTCGTTGAACGCCTTTAGCAAGCCAAGTTGCTTTTCCTGCCTTTCTGGAGACATCTGGGTATTTCGGATGTTTGCAACCAGCTTTTCCACTTCGGTTTGTTTGGTGTCCAGGTAAGTACCTTGATAAACTCCGGGAAGAAAACTGGAACGCCAGTTTTGAGTTGCAACAATTGGGAATCCGCCCGGGCACATCACCACAAAACCTGGAAGATTGCGGTTTTCACTCCCAAGCCCATAGGTTGCCCATGCCCCAAAGCTTGGCCTGGGCAATCTGCCTTCGCCACAGTTCATCAACATCAGCGAGGGTTCATGGTTGGGAACATCGGCGTGCATGGAGCGGATGATGCACATGTCATCCACATGCTTTGCGGTGGCCTCGAAGATTTCGCTTACCTCGATGCCGGATTTGCCATGCTTTTTGAATTGAAATGGAGAACGCATGGCAGCGCCTGTTTTTCTCTCTGTTCGCAGGTTAGTCTTGGGGAGTGGCTTTCCATGGTATTTATCCAGTGCGGGCTTGGGGTCAAAGGTATCCACCTGGGATGGTCCGCCATTCATGAACAAATGCACAACATGTTTAGCCTTGGCATTAAAGTGTGGCTTTTTGGGCGCAAGTGGATTGGTATCGATCTCGCTTCCATGAGATTGATCAGCCAGCATGGTGCCAAGGGCCAGCATTCCCATGCCGGTTCCGCAGCGTTTCAATGCATCGCGTCTGCTCTGGGCAAACATTCGTTTCTCCTGTCAATCCACGAAGGCAAATTCGTTGGTAAGAAACAGCCCATGTACAAGGTCGACCCAGGCTTCCTGCTGATTTCCCTGGCCAAGGAATTCAAGAACCCTTTTTATTTCCCCGGGAGAGGGGGAACGCGAGAACATGGCCTGCATAATGCTTTCCAATTTATCCTTGGCTGTTGATGCATTGCGAACATTGGGGGTGTTCAAGAGTCTTGTCGCGGCATCACGCACAAATGGTCCATTCATCAGATAAAGTGCCTGTGGAGCAACAATGGTGGAGTTGCGTTCCGGGTTTGAAGCGTTGGGGTTTGGCACATCGAAGGTTGCAAGCAGACTTGGAAAATCAAGGCGGTCTATGAAGCCATAAAGTGCTTTTCTGGGTACCCCGGTAAATAAGCGAAAAGAAGGGCCCCCCACCGTGGTTTCAAGTCTTCCGGACACAGAAAGCATGGAGTCATGCAGGGGTTCAAATTCAAGGCGACGGCGGTTTTGTTTCCATAGAAAACGATTTTCCGGGTCCTTTTGTGAGCAGTCATCGCGATCACCACTTTGCTGTTGATAGGTTGCCGAAGTTAAAATCAGCTTGTGGAGTTTTTTCAGGCTCCAGCCGTTGTCCATGAATTCAGAAGCGAGCCAGTCTAAGAGTTCCGGATGGCTGGGTGGATCACTCCGCACCCCAAAATCATCAGGTGTGGAAACCAGTCCACGGCCAAAATGGCGCATCCAGATCTGATTTACAATCACCCGGGCTGTAAGAGGATTTTCCCGGGAAGCGATTGCCTTGGCTAATTCGAGTCTACCACTACCCTGGGTGAATGGATTTCTCTGGGGAGAAAGAATCTCTAAAAATTGTCGCGGTACCTGAACACCCTGACGATTGGGATGCCCGCGCAAAAATACCCGCGGTTCATATGGTCGCTCCGAGTCCCATAGAACCATAGACCTTGGCGGCCCTTCGTTTAGTTTGGCCTCCACTTCCTTAATAAGTTTTTGGTATTCGGCCTGCGAGGCCCTGTCTGGAAGAAGCGATAAAAACCCCCAGTCCATTTGCTTGGGTGCATCTGCCGGAGAATCAGGCCCGTATAGTGCAAGCCGCAGTTCTTCCAGATGTTTGTCTGCAAGAGGCTCTTTGGATGGACTTTCCAGCCACAATCTTTCAGCATTCAAAAGAAGCTTTCCATAACGCTGGGCAACTTCTTTCATATCTTTGGGAATGGTCTTAAAGGCTTCTGAAACCAATGGGTTTTCCCGGTAATCTTGTATAAGGGCTGGGGAAGCCTTCGCGAATTGTTCCATTTCTAAATCTGATAGTTGATGCCAAAGTTTCCAGGCGGGTGATTTTTTCTTTTTGGCGGTTGCCAGAAATGCCCGCCATCGGGCGATCATGGCTGGATTCAGGTCGCCTTTGTCGGCAAGCAGCATGAAATCATCAGAGGGGGGCTGTTTTTGAGCCTCGTGGGCTGCAAAAAGGTAATCGGCACACCTTTCTCTTGCCTGTTTGACCAACTCACCATGCTTTTGAGTTACAAAATCAATAAGGCTGTTTTCTTTTCGGGCCAATTCGACGGAAAAGAATTCGTATTCCTCGTTAGCCGGTTCTGTTTCCCAAAGTGGTGGCACCAGCGGTTCGAAGCAACTTCGGAATATCCCATACAGGGAGTAATAATCCTCGGTGGGAATGGGATCATATTTGTGGTCATGGCAACGCGCACACGATACCGTCAGTCCCATGACGCCCCGGGAAATTACATCGATTCGATCATCAATTAAATCATGGGTGTTGCCCATGAAATGGCTGCCCACGGTTAGAAAACCCAACGCCGCGAGGGACTTTGGATTACGGGTTGATGATTGGTCTGCGGCTATTTGTTCGATAATGAATTGGTTGTAGGGCAAATCCTGATTTAGTGCATCGATCACATAGTTGCGATATGTCCAGGCCCATGGATAATTCTTTTCCTCAAAAAACACATAGCCTTTGTTATCCGCATATCTGGCGATATCCAGCCAGTGTCGCGCCCACCTTTCACCGTAGGCCGTTGAACCAAGCAATTGATCGATTAATTCCTCATACGCCTTGGGTGATTTAGAATTCGAGAAATTCTTCACAGCTTCGGGGCTTGGAGGAATACCATGGAGGTCCATCGTGATGCGGCGAATGAGCGTTCTTTTGTCTGCCTGTGATGAGGGTTTAATTTGTTTTTCTTGAAGTGTTTTTTGAATGAAGGCATCGATGGGGTGCGACTCATTCTGGGATGGTACTTTTGGTTTTCGGATGGGCGAGAAAGCCCAATGGCTTTGTTGAGTAGGGGGCTGCGCCAAAGAGGTTTCATTGGGCCAAGGCAGACCCATGGCAACCCATTTTTCCAAAGAATCAATATCCTTGGAGGTTAACTTTCGCCCCTGGGGCATTTTAAGCTCCCCTTTTTGATGTATAGCCTGAACCAAAAGGCTTTCCGATGGTTTGCCGGGAATTACCACCGGGCCACTTATGCCACCTTTTAAAATCGCAGCCTTGGAATCAAGGCGAAGGGAAGACTTTTGAACCTTGGCACCGTGGCAGCCCAGGCATTGTTCCGCAAGGATCGGACGAACGGATCGTTCGAAGAAATCCTCACCTGCTTTATCGGCCCAAGCTAGGGGAGTAGTCACGAGACCAATCAGGATTGCAAAGGCCATTTTAGGCATGAACTCTCCGGGGAAGGAGAATTTAGCTTGTACAAAAAGTCAGCCACAGGCAAGCTTTTTGTGCCACGGATCATTCATCTTCGGCGAATTATCGTTGAAAAATGGGAATATACTGGGCAGGAACAGAAAGGGCTATCACGCCAATACTGGTTTGGTAGACGGGGCCGACCTGATGATCATCAAATTTCTTTCCAGTCCATGAACCGTCAGAATCCTGCGCTGGCAGCAGCATTTCCTTTAACTGGGCATACCAGGTGTCCCAGGCCTTTCCGCCCACCTGATGCATGGCATGGCTGGCATAATAATGCCCGTACCAGAAGTGATTCCTGGTCTTGTGCTTGCTTTGAAGAAACTCGACAGCTTTGGGAATCTCGGCTGCATCATATTTGCCCGCTAATTGAAGCACACACATACCAGCCGCTGTTCTGGCGAATTCCGGGGCCCTTTGCTTGGGTTGATAGTTGTAACCGCCAGTTTTTTCATCTCTACAGCTTTCGATGTATTCGATGGCCTTGGAGAGGGTTTCATCAGGCACATGCAGCCCCGCGTTTCGGGCGGCGCGCAGTGCCATCACCTGCATGACGGTAACGGAAATATCGGCATCCTCTGGCTTGGGTTGATAACGCCAACCACCCTTGGAATTCTGGCATCTCACAATTAAATCCACGGCCCGCTTTAAAACAGGCCGGATGGAGTCGTCCTGGGTGTGACCCCAAAGCTGGGAAAGCGCCAGTGTGGATATTCCATGGGCGTACATCACCTGCCCACTGCCTCTGGCACCAATTAAAAGTCCATCGGCTTCTCGAGCGGATGCCACCAAAAATCTACCACCTTTGGCCACTTCCGGTCCATATTTGCCCTGACCCGGAAGATGACCTGTACTCATGAAAGCCAGCATGGCAAACGAAGTGATGGCAGTGCTATGTTGATGCCCACCATCGGACCAGGAACCATCAGGGTTTTGCTTGGCGGCAATAAAGGCAAGGGCCCTGTCAATCGACTTTCGGGTGGCATCATCCAATTTAGCTGGTGGTGCAGGCTTGGTGGCATCCTGGGCTTCAAGCGGGGAAAGTGCCAGTGCAACCAAGCACGATAAGCCTGCAATTGAAAGAAGAACTTTCCTGAATGGAATGAGTAGGACCATTATCGTTTTGGTGTCGCTGGAGCGGTAAGGTTTGTTTTGCCTGCGGCCAGATCACGGTAATACTTGCGAATCATGGCAGAGTATTCAGGAGGCAGGTCAGCCGTCATAGCCTGTAAAAGCGCTTCCCGCTGTTTTTCAGGAAGTTTTAGGAAAGCACCAGTTCCTTCACCTTTGAGAAGCTTGGCCAGATCCGGTTCCGGGGGCATTTCCGGTTGCTTTTCCTCATTACCCTGCGGAGGGGCTTGGGACTTTTTGTTCATCGGGTCGGACTTGTTAGGGTTTTTCTCATTGGTAGGGAGATCAGCCTTGGCCAAAGCTTGTTTCTGGTCTGCTGGCATATCATCCAAGGCTTTTGCTAACTCCTTAAGCATATCGAGGGATTTTTCCAGTTTTTCTGCTGCCTTTGCATTTTCCATGGCCGCTTTTTCAGCGTTGCCTTTGGCGGCGGCTTCAGCACCTTTTTCAAGCATCGCCTCGGCGGCTTTTAGGTCATTCTTCAAGTTTTCGGGAACCAAGGCTTCAGCTTGGGTAGTCGCATCCTTGGCCATGCTTGCAGCATCCGACGACTTTGCAAGGTCTTTGGTTGCCTGCATTAATTCCTTTTGCTGCATGGCGGCCTTTTCGAGCCCATTTTTTTCGGTGCCATCGGTGCTTTTGGTGGAGGATCCCTCAAGCATTTCAAGGGATTCCTTTTGTTGTTCCATGGCTTTGGCCAGGTCACCTTTTTTGATGGCCTCTGCCGCCTCTTTGGCGGGTTCCGCGGCAGCCTTGCCTTTTTCTTTCATGCCCTCCAGGTTCTTGGCCAAGTCTTCTTGTTTTTTAGCCAGGTCATTGGCAGGGTCGCTGGATTTTTTTGTCAAATCCCCAACAGCTTTTTCAGCTTGCTTCTGGGCTTCCCGGGTTTTTTCCAAAGCCTGGGATACACGGCGGGCAGCCTCCGCCACCTGAATGGATTCATTATCCTTCATGGCAAGTTCCAGTGCCTTCTTTTGCATGTCTGCCCGTGCCATCTCTGCGGCCTCTTTGGCGGCTTGCTCAAGCTTTTTCGCAGCTTCCATTGCGGTCTCCGCAGCTTTGGCGAGATCATTCTTTGCCAGGGCTTTTTCAGTGGTTTTCTGATCAGCCATCGCATCATCGGCTTTCTTTTTGGCAGAATCCTGAGCCATTTTTGCCGCAGCCGTTGCCTGATTAGTTGCCTTGGCTTGTTCCTTGTACAGTTCTTTGGCAAAATCCTTTTGCCTTAAGGCATCCATGGATGCCTCTGCCTTGCTGATTTTTTCAGCGACATTTTTTTGCATCTCTGCCGCCTTGGCCAGGGCCTCCACGGATTTTTCCCTGTTGGCCAGTTTCTCGGCTTCTTCGCGCTTTGCAGCAAGATTTTTCTGGGCAACGTCCAGAGCCTTCTTCAATTCCTGGCGGGCATCCTCCATGCTTGCCTTGGATTTTTCAGCAGCTTGGGCGGCTTTCTCCGCCTTCTTCAATTGTTCCGCGGCCATCTCCTGAGACTTGGCGGCCTTTGCCAGAGCATCTTTCACTTCCTTGGGAGTTTCTTTGTCATTGGATTTTGCAGTCTCTTTTGCTTGTTCGGAAAGTTCCATTTCCTGCTTGGCCAGGCTTTCAGCCTTTTTCATGGAGGCTTCTTCCTTTTTGGGATCTGGCTTTGGCTCTGGTTGTTCAAGCTTTTTCGTTGAATCTTGGATTTGTTTTTGCTGTTGCTCCATTTTGGCAATCTTTTCCACCAGATCCATCGCCTTGGCCACGGGGTCATTCTTTTTGTTCATCTCCTTGGTCACGGCTTGATTGATTTTCTCCAATGCGGCTTCCAAAGCCATCTCTGCCTTTTCCTGCGATTCCAAGGTCTTTTTATCATCCTTGTTTACAAGGGCCTTGGATGCTTCCTTGAGACTCTTTTCAGCCTTGGAAAGTTCCTGCAAAGCTGGTGCGATAATCGATTCCCTGGATTTCATGATATCCCGGGTTTCAGCCGCCATGTCAGCTTGCTTTTGGGCAACCTCGTTGCGGGTTTCCTCGTCACGCTTGGAGGCGTTTTGCTTGGAATCTTCGACCATTTCCTTTTGGTCGCGTGCCAGTTTTGCAATCTTCTCCTGAATTTCCCTGAGGCTGTTTTTTTCAGGTACTGTTCCACGCCAGGCCTTTGCCACCTTGTGCATAATGTCGTGAGAGCGCAAAGTTGTATCTATCGCAGGTTTAAGCCTGCCAGCTTTTTCCTGGTTATTGCCTGTCAGGGGCATGTTGGTTTGAATGCTTGCCAGGGTCGATCGCAGGCCTTCTTGGGTAGAAATCTGCAGGCCTTGCTTCAGCCTCGCTTTTCTTTCCTCGTCCAGTTTGGGTTCCAGTTCTGTTGCCTGTGTAAGCAGAACAGCCACCTCGGCGTTGAGGTCTGCCTGACGGTCGAGAAGCTTTAGGGCGATTTTTTGAAGATCAACTCTGGAGGGGTTGTTTCCCTCAAGGGCGGAAATCAACAATCCCAAAGTGGTGTGAACTTTGTTTTCCTCACGGGAGGCGCGCTCCATTCTCTCAGCCGCCATCTCTAATGATCTCACGGCATTTTGGCGCGCGGCAAGTTCCCGGAGTTTTTCCAGAATGAATTGATGACGTTTGTAGGCCTCTGTAGTTTCTCCATCAGCGGATTGCCTGACTTTTGCCTTGGCGGCATTTTCGAGGTGGTGAATGACAGCGGCCATATCTTCCTTGCGCAAGCCTCCCAAAACCTCGGTTGCTTCTTGAATAAGCTTGGTTTCTTCGGATTGATTAAGCTGATAGTACTGTAAAACACTTAAAAGGGTTTCCATTCTGCGAATGGTACGCTCGGTTTGGCCGGCAACGGCTTTTTGTTTTTCAATAAATTGTTTGGTTTGTGTGGCTTCCTGTGCAAACACAGGAATGCATATGGTCAAAGTTGCCAGAAAGATTCGAAATGGCTTTAACATTAAATTTCCCCGCTAGAAATTAAGCATTTTCATCCCAAAAGCTTACCTTAACTAACACCTGTCAACCAAGGGGGTTTTGCCCGTAAAGGTCATCAAATCAAGGAATATTCCTTTTTAAAGGCATAAAACCGTCAAAAACCTGCCCCTGCCGGTTTTTCAGTTCCATTAGTTTTTCTGTTTCTTTTTCCTTTCGGCGCCACCAGGCAAGCAATTCTTCCACCCCCACCACTTCCTTTACTCGTATTTCCGATTGGCCTACAAGTGGATCTTCGGGTCGCAAATCGGATGCTTCCACAAAGTATTCAATCCTGTCGCCAATGCGTAGTTCCTTGATGGAACCAATTTGGAAATCAAATCTCCCACCAGCCTGCCTTCTGGAGGGTGATTTCCATAAATCCTCGGAAGGTAGTGGGTAGAAATCAATATTCGATTCCGGCGTGCTTTTCGTGAATGCGCCTTGATCCGGTAAAAAATCACCGAGGTTGTCATTTTTTGCAAATTCTTGAAGAGGAAGACTTCTCCAGGAACCTTTCTCATTAATTCGGTACCGAAACCTTGCAGAGGCGATTCCCGCCATGCTTTTAGCTTGATACACAACCCGGAATTTCTGTCCAACTAAAACCGGCAGACCGTCAATGTCGGTATCTTCCGGAGTTGATCCGGGGCGGTTTGTTCCCGGTAGTTGATCCGGTAACAGCGTTACCACGGGGGGCTCATCCGGTAAAACCAGAATTCGCCTTTGGAAAGGTCTCAGGCTTTCAAGGCCACCCGTATTCGTCGCATGTACCTGGTACTTGTGGTCCCCTTCCAACACCTTGAAATTCACTTCGCCCCCGTGGCCATTTTCTACCAACTTGCAGGGAAATTGTCGGCTTGAACCATTGGGATCATAAGGCTTGACACTGATCGTTGCAGAGGCAAGTTTCTGAGAACAAGTAAAATTAAGCTTTACTGTGGAACCAGCCAAACCGGTAACATCACCTTTTGCGAATGTTTCCTCATAAAGTGATCCATCCGGTCTTTTGCCATACCAATCAGGGCTAGCAACACTTGCTTGTGCCATTTCCAAAACCGGTCGAAGCATCCGCATCAATGGGATGGGGCCGGCCCTTGAATCGCCAGCTCGAAACATCAGCACACCTTCACCCAGCGAAAATGGAATATTGCATTCCATGGTCTCATTTCCGGAAGAAGTTGCTTCCAGGATGGTTTGTTCAGACTGTTTTGAAACCCATGTCACCCTGCCTTTGGGAATGATTTTTCCGGAGTGAGATCTCACTTCAAATGCCAGCACAGTTGTTTCTCCCTCAGGAAGTACAACCTTTTCTGGCAAGCCTATCACCGTGTCTCGCGGAATTTGCCGGGGGATTAGCAGTTGCCTTAAAAGCAACGCCTTGGTGGTGGCAGGATGTAAGCCAAAACATAAGAGGGCAAAAATGATGGGTGTGGCCAGCCTTCTTGCAGAAATGGTCCATCGTTTTTTGTCCAGACAGTTGGAAAATTCCAAGTCTTTGGACAGGTGCAGGACTTCCGAGGTAAGTTGGCACCTGTCCAAAG
>Ga0255160_1000191_pt1 | contig 19945 bp, 36 predicted proteins | sample Atl_Colum_RepB_8_2_FD_186010 | JGI IMG/M metagenome (GOLD analysis project Ga0255160, IMG submission 186010) | Freshwater microbial communities from Altamaha River, Georgia, United States - Atl_Colum_RepB_8h | ecosystem: Environmental > Aquatic > Freshwater > River | place: USA: Georgia... | reverse complement strand
CCGATGAACGACCCACACAGGATGGGGTGGGAAGGACCCATAAACGTTGGGAGGGTGCCGGGTATCTGCAAGTGATGGGGCGGGGTCGGGCGTCGTCGCGGTCGCGATCATCGATGCACCCACTCTCCCCTCCTGCCCCAGGCTGTTGCGCAAAAGTTATCGCGCATTGCTCAGTGCTTTCTCAAGGCTGCTCATCAAGTAGTCATTGAAGCGGCGCTTGATGACCTTGCCTGCGATGTCCGGCAGGTTGAACCGTGAGCTGTAGGTCGGCGCTTCCTTGGCGATGAAGTAGGCGAACAGGCGCTCGCGGCTGCGGCGGTAGATGCCAGGGGGGCGGGTGCCTGCACCCCGGGGGGTGCCTACAAAGAAGCCCCCCCGGGCATTGCCACCTAGCCCCTTGCCGATTGATTTGAGTGTGGCGAGGGATACGTTGCCGGAGGCGTTGAGCTTGACGTTGCGCGTCGGTACGAGGGTGGTGCCCTGCGGAATTGTGCCGTCGTTGGATACACCAGCGAAGTAGCGCTCAAAGCCCTTGGCTGGGCGTGCGCCGCCTTGGATGCCATAGCGCAGGTATTTGGCGCGGTTCTTGCCGGGTGCGTCGTTGGCGTAGATGGCGGCCTGCAGATCGCGCTTGGTGGACTTCTGAACCAAGAAGGCGGTCTGCGTGAAGCGGGTTGGTTTGTTGAACGCGCCAACGGTTGCGCTGTTGGCTGCTGTGCGGCCGTCGAAGGCGACAGCGTTAAGGGCGACGGAGGTGGCAAAGGGTAGTTGCTTCTGCACGGCCGAGCCAAAGCGCGAGAGCTTGTCGAGCCCCTGCTGATCAATGGTGAGAAGGATGGCCATGTGCCAAGGGTAGGGGGACTGGGGTGCCCCCATCCATGGGGTTGCCAACTTGCCAACTTGCCTACCTTCGCCTTAGGAGCCAGGAAATCCCCCCTCCCCCCCCTCCTCCTCTTATTACTATTACTCTTTTATAAAGGTTAGATAGTTAGCAAGGTAAGAAGACGCCATGCGCTGCAAGGGATCTGGGGTTGCCAACCAGCTCTAGCGAGGTTGGAAGAAAACCCACTTCTGGGCGCCGTCGATCATCTGCCGGCGTTTGCGGTAGCCGAGGTCCTTGAGGATGGATGCCACCTGCATCTGGTCGCCGCGGGTCTGACGTTCGATGGGTTTGAGGATCGCCTCGTTGAGCAGCAGCTCGCTGGTGATGGGTCTGCCGTCGTTGCTTGGTGCTGCCAGCCACTTCTGGATGGGTGCCATCCAGGGGGACTCGACGACGTAGGCGACGTTCTCGGCTTCAACGGCAGCGAGGTGCTGAACGGCCAGCTCGTTGCCCTCTCCGGCCCTGTAAGCAGCTACAGCAGCTGACCAGATGGCATCGCGCTCGATCAGGAGATTGGGCACGTCGATGGGGCGCTGGAGGGTGCAGGAGACGGGGATCACCCAGAAGCGACGGTTTCCGGTTTCGTCCACCAGGAAACCGCTATCGCGGTTGGTGGAGCCGACGATGATGCAGCGGCGTGGGAAGGCTTCAGTGGCCTTGCCGTAAGGCACGCGATACATGTCGGTGCATTGGGAGAGAAAGGCTTTAACTTGGCCGGCGTGTTTCTTGCTTGTGATGTGATCCAGCTCGGCCCACTCCATGAGCCAGGAGCGGTGCAGCACCATTAGGTCATCTTTTGAGCTGATGTCGCGCAGGGCATCAGAGAAGAAGGGACCACCGAGCGCAGCCCAGAAAGAAGACTTGCGTGCGCCTTGATCGCCCATTAGGACGCAGGCGTAATCGTGCTTGCAGCCGGGCTCAAAGATGCGGCGGACGGCGCCGATGAGGGTCTTCTTCAACATGTGGTCATAGAGGGTGGGCTCAGGCAGGTCGGCGTCTTCTGGGCGTAGGTAGGTGGATGCAAGGCGGTCGATGTAGGTGGGCTGTACTTGTGCGGCTACATGGTCGAGGTAAAGGGCCACGGGGTCGTATGGGTTTTCGTGCGCTACTTCAACAAGGCAGTCGAGCGCCATCTCCTTGCCGACTTTGTATCCGGTCTCTGCGAGCTGGAGATAAAAGCGTTCGACGCCTTCAGCTACTGCACCGCGTATCTCGATCTGCTGAGTGAAGAGGTTGTAGCGAAAGCGTGGGGAGCCGTCGTGTTCGGGTTGGCGGAGCATGGTGAGCAGCTCCTTGGCCTCAAGCTTGGTGGGCTTGTCGGGTGCTGGTGATGGTGTTGCAGGTTGCTGTGTGGCTGGTGTGGTGGCGGATTGATAGGGCGGCAGTTGGCGTTGCTTTGGCTCCCAACCGTCTTCTTTGGCGAGGTTGCAGAGGTGGCGGATGTCGCGCTTGCCATCAGCTGAGAAGGTGCGCCAGTGGTATTCGCACGAGCCTGATTCCCATTTGGCGGATTGACGGGACCATGCCTCCCAGTCAGCGAGCATGTGATCACCGACTGATTGAAGGCACTGGCCAACGGCGATCCATTCGTCGTAGTCATCAGCGCGCCATGGCTTGAGTGCATCTAGCCAAATGCGCGCCCAGTCTTCATCGGTGCGATCGGACTGGCGTGGTTGCGGAGGTGGGATGAGCGGCTGCTGGGGTGCGGGCTGCTGCTGCGGCAGCATTTGCTCAATTAGGGCTAGCGGCGCATCGGCTAGTGGGAGGTCATTTGGGCCGCGGCCTTTTAGCCAGCGATAGCCGGAGGTGGTTGGGTGAGCACCGGCTACGACGGATTGGCAGCCTGTCCAGCGGAGCTCGAGCTGCTCCAGCTTGCCTTCATCGTCGTGCTTGCCGGTTTTGAACTTACGGGTGCTGATCGCATCCCAGTAGTCGGGGGGGACGCGATAGATGATCTGCAGGCGACCGTTGCGGCCTGATGTGACGGCCCAAGACTTGGGCAGATCGCTGAGCGGTGTGCCGAGCTTGTCGAGGATCTCACCGGCTGAGATGCCATCGTGATCGACGAAGAGGAGACCACCGGATTGGGGGCCAGCGATAACGCCGATTGCGACGGCACGGCCTGAATTGATTTCAACGGTGAGCTGCTGCTTGGTGAGTGGGTTCTTTTGCCACTGAGGTTGATAGGGCCGTTTGCCGTGACCTACGGCTACATAGCCCCAGTCATCAGGAAGGATGGCGAGCTGCTGTAGGAGATCTGGCACGGGTTGGCGATGAAGGCCGGCGCATCATGGCGTCAGTTGCCAACCTTGCCAAGCAATCTCAGGAGATTATTTGCGACGCATCTGCGACGGAGCGAGCGATGCCTGCGATGCCGCCTGCGCCCGTGACGGCGCTGAGCCATGCAGCTTGCTCTGGGCGTACGCGCCCGGTGGGTGTCTTGACCTCGATTGAGGTGAACACGGCTACCTGCCGGCCCACCATGTCGGGCGTGATGGTGATGGTGCGCCAGCCGATCAGGTCTGCTGAGCCCTTGGCCAGCCCAAAGGTCACGAGCCTGCCCGTTCGCGGATCAGGGAGACTGCCTACCTGATTCCTAAAAAGACGCAAATTAGGAGATGTTCCGAGTGCGAGGCGGATGCGTTGCTGTAGGTCCGTCTCAGCGTTGGCCACAATGCAGATCCAGAACGCGTTGCAATGGAATCATGGCGACTTGTGGCACCACAGCGTTGCCTAGGGCTTTAAGGCGGTCCACCCGACCGGAAAGCCCATCATCTCCTCGACAAAGGACGGGTTTAGATACGTAGCTTCGCCAGTCGGGATTGAGTCGTCGCGGAGCATCGTTCCAGCTAGGCCATCCCTGTTGATCTGCGACGGCGGTAGTGTGCTGTTCTTGCTGTCGTTGGTCGTTGGAGTAGGGAGCAGCCGATCCCGCACTGAAGTTGCCAGTTCCCTCGCTTTGGTATCCGGCCTGGTGCGTGCCTTGTCCCTGCCTCGCTCGCCGTCTGCTGCTTTGGGGGTTGGCAGCATCCACCTCAAATGATTTTGCAGATCCACCTGCATCTTCTTGCCGTCCTTGTATGCGCTCAGTCCTTTGCGTACCGCATCCTCGGGCACGCTCCTTCCGCCAGTTGGGCGCACTGGGGTAGGCAACAAGCCACCATCGGTCACGCTGATGGCAGGCTCCCACAGCACTTGCTGGTATACATGCCCACTCCGCATCAAACCCTGCCGCGGCCAGTTCTCCGAGAACGGTGTCCAATCCGTTAGCAAGGATCGCTGCGACGTTTTCCAAGACGACGTATTGGGGTCGAACCATGCGAACGACTCGCATGAGTTCGTAAAAGAGACCAGACCGAGTGCCTTCCTTGATACCGGCTTGTTTGCCTGCAGTGCTGATGTCTTGGCAGGGAAACCCACCGCAAATAACGTCAGCTGAGCCGGGCTCTGGATTGAAAGTGGTGATGTCGTCATAGATCGGAATGCCGGCGAAGTTCTTTGAAAGGATTTTCTGGCAAAACGGCTCGCGCTCTACAAAGCCGATGGTCTGAAAGCCGCCGAGTTGATGCGCTGCGAGAGAAAAACCGCCGATGCCTGCGAAGGTGTCGAGGAGCCTGAGAGTCATCGCCCGCCTCTAGCGGCATGGATCCGATACGCCCAGCCGGGACTGTAACCGCGTTCCTTGGCCAAGGCGAGCAGTTGGGGGAGGGTGCGAGCTGCTTGGCGTTCACGCTTAGCGCGGTCGCGATCTGCGATGCGTTGCTGCACTTGCTCGCGCTTGAGTTCTTTTAGCTCGCCCACCAACTGGCGGATTTTGGTGCTGCGTATAGGTGCGCAGGCTGCCCCACACATCGGGCAGATCGGCTGGGGCTTAAACGCGGCGTAGCACTGCGGGCATGTGCGCACTGATGGGGCTGCGGTGCTGCGGCTGCGCACGACGCCTTCTGCCAGGCTCCACTGGCGCGGATCATCTGGAAACCCATGCCGGGTGACATTGCCCACATGGTCGAGGATCAGCGCGTGAGGCTTCCCCGGCGCAGGGCGCAATACACGACCCACCTGCTGCAGGTAAAGGCCGAGTGATTGCGTGGGCCTGAGCAGGATGGCGCAGCTGGCGGCTGGGACATCAAAGCCTTCGCTGACCACGTCGACGGTGACGAGAACGCGGATGCGATGGCTGGCGAAGGCGGTCACGACCTGCTCGCGGTCTGGAGTATTGCCTAGCAACAGTTCGGCGCTAATACCTGCCGTCTTAAATGCGTCGCACACTGAGACGGCATGCGCGACATTGCAGCAGAAGGCGATCGCTTGCTGGCCTGCTGCTAGGCGCTGGTAGTGGGCGATGGCATCGCCGGTCACCGTGGGCCGATCCATAGCGGCCGCGGCCTGATCGTTGGCGTAATCACCACCACGTGAGCGAATGCCTTGCAGATCAGCGACCACTGGTGGCGCATAGATCCGTGCGGGCGATAGGAAGCCAGCAAAGATCAGATCGGCCACTGACGGGCCCAACACCATGTCAGTGAAGTAGCCACCGTGACCTTCGCCTAAGCCTTCACCGCCGAGCCTGGCAGGCGTTGCTGTTTTGCCGATCAGATAGGCGTCAGGCCAAGCATCCACAATGCGGCCCCACATGTTGCCCCGAATTAAATGGTGCGCCTCGTCCTGCACGATCAGGGATGGTTCAGGTATGCGGTCGATCCTGCGCACAATGGTCTGCACACTGCCGACTTGAACTGGCTTGGTCAGATCTTCTGAGTAGCCGGCGCAAATAATGCCGTGATCAATGCCTAGCCAACTGATGCGCTTGGACAGATCAGCAATCAGCTCTTTGCGATGCGCAAGGATCAGCACACGCTTGCCGCGGTCTGCTGCGCTTTGCACCATCACGGCAATGGTTGTGCCTTTGCCAGCACCAGTCGGCATGACAGCAAGGATGCGCCGATGCCCTTGCCGCATGGATTGGCGAAGATCTTCTAGAAGTTTCTCTTGGTAGGGGCGGAGCTTAAGCATGACCACGTTTCCGCTGAGGTTGAGAGACGATGCGCTCCATGGGCCAACCCCTATCCAAGCGATGTTGGATTGACGCATAAGTAAGTCCCAGCTCTCTGGCCCAGTTAGCCGCAGTCATTGAACGACCTTGCCACGTGATGATCCTGTTGCGCCTTGTGTTGTTTGCTTGAACTACGGCATCAACAAAACGGCAATTACCTGGGCAGTAGTCCCCGTGCACATCAATGCGGTCAATTTGTAGACCTTTGCTGTAGCCAGCCTCTAGCGCCCATCCGTAAAAGTTCTGTCGTCCATCGGTTCCGATCCAATCAGCGCAGACATTGATGCCACGGCCGCCATAAGAAATCCAGCGTTTATCAGTCGGATCAGTGCATCTCCGCAACATGTTGCGGTAGCAGTTTTTTAGCCCTGAGCGCAAGTGCTCAGGAATATGCTCGTTTTTCCTCCACCACTTCTGGCAGTTGAGTCGAGCTTGCCTGCGCGATCCGCAACCGCAGCTGGCAACAGTTCCGTTTCTAAGCAGTGCTGCTCTAACAACGCTTGAGCCACCACAGTCGCACCGGCAGTTCCAGTGAGCAGCGTTACGGCTAAAAGCGAACGATTGAACAAGCAACCGTCCAAAGCGCTGCCCCGTCAAATCAATGGGTTGGGCCATGCAGTCTCTTTAGTGACTTGACGGAATCCTAACAGCTGCCAGTTGAAGCAACCCGCCGCAACTGCTAGTATTTGGCCGCAACTGCCCGCAACTATGGACAACACCGCGTATCACGCACATCCGGCTGTCTCAAAGTCTCATCTGGATCTCATCGCGCGATCAGGGCTGCACTACTGGTCCCGCTACCTCGATCCAAACCGCGTCTGGCCTGAGCCAACCCCAGCCATGCGTCTTGGCACGGCGCTTCATACACACGTGCTGGAGCTGGACCAATGGGACAATCAAATCGCGGTGGCCCCGAGCGACATCAACCGCCGGACTAAGGAAGGCAAAGAGCAATGGGCCGCGTTCGAGGCCGCTGCCAAACGCAAGACCGTGATCACCGCCGACGATGCCGAGGTGGTGATGGCCATGGGGCGCAGCATCATGCGTCATCCCGGTGCAGCAATGCTGCTGGGCCTGCCGGGCAAGGCTGAGACCACGCACATGTGGACCGACGCCACCTATGGATTGGAGTGCAAATGTCGCCCCGACTGGCTCACGGATGACGGCAGCATCATGGTGGATCTCAAGACCACACGTGACGCCAGCCCACGCGGCTTCATGCGCAGCATTGCTGATTACCGCTATCACGTGCAGGCAGCTTGGTATCTCAACGGGGTTGAGCATGCCACCGGCAAGCGCCCGGATCAGTTCATCTTCATCTGCGTGGAATCGACCGCGCCATACGCCGTGGCGGTTTATGCCGCTGATGAGGTAATGACTGATCGCGGCTACGAACAGGCCATGAAGGATCTAGGCAAGCTGGCCGTTTGCCGTGCTGCTGACAGCTGGCCGAGCTACAGCGATCAGATCGAAACCATCAGCCTGCCGGCGTGGATGACTGGCGCCACCATCCAGCAGCAGGCCACAACCGAAATCGAAATGTACTGATGATCCGAACTACCCGCCAGATTCCGATTGCCGATGGATTCCGCTCAGGGAACGAGGAATACGGAGAACCTGAACACAGCGTTAGTTGGACAGCTCACACTTGGGATTGTCCCACTTGTGCATCGTTGCTGTTGGCGATTGCTCAGGAATCCCTTGCCCACACCCGCGAGTTCGATCCGGTTACATGCCCTGTTTGCGGGGACAAGTCGGTGTTTATCTGCGCCAGCCATCATCCCAGCGTTGATTGCCTGATCTCAGGCAAGAGCCGCCTATCTGAGGAAGAGTATCTCAATGACTGACAGCACAGCACTTACAACCACCAGCCCCGGCGGCTCGGTGTTCTCGGGCATCCAAGCATTCGAGGACGCCCAGCGAATCGCAAAGGCCCTCGCCAGCAGCACGCTGATCCCGCCGCAGTTCCAAGGGCAGCAGGGTTTTGCCAACTGCCTGGTGGCGCTCGAGATCGCAGGCCGGATGGGCATCAGTCCATTCCTGGCCATGCAGCATCTGCACGTGATCCATGGCCGCCCCAGTTGGAGCAGCAGCTTCATCATTGCGATGGTGAACGGCTGCGGCCGGTTCAGCCCGCTGCGGTTTGAACTCAGCGGCGAGGGCGACTCGCTCGCTTGCTATGCGGTCGCTAAGGATCTCGCCAGCGGCCAGGAGCTCAAGGGCCCCACCATCACGATGGCGATGGCCAAGAAAGAAGGATGGGCCACCAAGCAGGGGTCAAAGTGGCAGACCTTCCCGGAGATCATGATCCAATACAGAGCAGCGTCTTTCTGGGGCCGTCTGTACGCCAGCGATATGTTGCTCGGGATGCAGAGCCAAGAGGAAGTGCTCGATGTGCAGCCGGTCACCGTGACTGAGACCAGCGTGGCGGATCTCAATGCCGCGATCGCCCAGCCAGCACCTGCACCTGAGCCCGTTGCTTCATCAGTGGAGGCCGATCAGGATGAGCTCTTCTGAGTATCTGACCGCACCCCAGCTTGCGCAGCGATGGGGCTTGCACCGCGACACGTTGAAGCGCTGGCGTGATGCCGGCAAGGGCCCTGCTTATTTCCGCACGCCCGGTTTCGTGCTCTATCCCCTGGCCGAGGTGGAGCGCTACGAACAGGCCAACACCATTACCCCCGGACAGCAATGAGCTTCAAACTGAACCTGAGCATCTTCAAGAGCACCAAGCCCGACAGCAAGATCGACTTTTCGGGAATGATGAACGTGAAGGTCGAAGAGCTGGATGCCTTCTGCGCATTCGTGCTCAGCCAGACGCCAGATCAATACGGCAGCGTGCAGGTGCCCATCAGCGGCTGGAAGAAGACCAGCCAGAAGGGTTTGGCGTATGTGAGTGCTGTTGCGCAGCCGCCGCGTGACTGGGTGCCCCCTGCCCCCGCTGCTGCGCAGGTGACCGCTGCCGCGCAAAGCCTGGCCGCTGCCACCGATGGCGTGGTGGTTGATATTGAGCCGGACCTGTTCTAGGGCCGCCCCATCAGCTCGCACTCAAGGCGAGCGATCTCGTTCACGGCCTGCTGCAGCAGTTGTTGCTGATAGCAGGCTTGCTTAAGCAAAGCCGCTGCCATGGTGCCGGCGTCAGGGCTGTTGAGCAGGCTACGAGCCTGCTTTTCTATTTCAAACTGCTGCTCAGGCGTCAGCTGGACAGCCATCCACTCACCGAAGTTCATGGTGCCATAGTGGTGGTGTACAACGTCAGGCTAGCGAGGCTGTGAACTGTCCCCGGTGCGGTTGCTGTGAGATTCGCGCAACCTATACCAATGGAGCGCTTGAGGATCGCGTGATTAGGCAACGCCGTTGCAATAGCTGCCGGCATGTTTGGTACACGGCCGAGTTGCCTGTGAGCGTGGCTGTAGTGGGCTGGCAGCGCACGCAAGGATCAGGGAAAAGCGTGCCGATACTGCGCGTGCCGGTCGAATTGGCAGTCGGCAGCGACGCCGTGTAACGCAATGTGACTGCACCCCTAGCGCGTACACCGCAGACGGTGTAGGATCAGATCACGCCACAAGCCCGATAGACGGCGCGGGATTCTCTCCATGCAGACAAGAGGCCATGGGGCGGAACAGATCACACGACGCCTACACCTCGAGATCAACACGGCCTGAATAAGCCCGCTTCGCCGGTTGGCCCGGCACCCCATTACACCCACACCATGAAACGCCTCCTAACTAGCGACTGGGGGCCAACGTTCTACCTATGGACAGCCCAGCTCGCAGAGATCATTGTGGCCATGTACGTCGCCGGGCAAATGTTCGGCCAGTGGCTGCATCGCCTAAACGACCGCATCGCAAGGATCACACGATGATGAACCGCATTAACAACGCCATCTGTCTACTAATCGCCGCGGCCGTGTTCGCGATGATCGGCATTGAATCCGGCGCACATCACAGCCCCACTCACTCCGGCACGCAGCAGGTGGTGCGCCATGACTGAACGCCGCTTTTACTTTCAGATCCGCTCCGCCAACGTCGTTGAGTGCATCTCAGCGCATAGCCTCACCGAGGCCAAATTGATCGCCGCCGATACGTGGCTCCCTTGGTGGAACCAGATCGAATGGCTGAACCCTGGAACCGTTACTGATCCGAACTGCCATGGCTGAGGTTGCTGCATTCCAGTGGCGCACTGATCCTGAGACCCTTGGAAGCTATGGCGAGGGCGTCAGCCGCCCACGCCACAACGCCCGCGTGCGTGACTTCAAAGTGATCGTCTACCCCAAGAGCGCCCGGCCAGTCACTTGGTACACGCGTGCGGAATCGAAGGCCGCCGCTAAGCGCTATGCACATGCCCGCTGGCCAGATGCCGCTGCAGTGGAGGTGGCGTGAGCACCATCCGCGACCGCATCAATCAGTTGATCACAGACTCCGGCGCATACCAGCAAGGGCGGCAGGATGAGCGCGAGCGCCTGCAGCATCTGATCGATTTCAGAATCCAGCAGCTTCGTGCCATACCCCGCACTCAGCAGCTCTGCGCTGAACTGCAACACATCTCCCAGCTACTTGAGCCATGAACGACCGCATTCGATTGGATCAGCAACGCGTCGACATGATGGAGGCGCTCTATCAGCGCAGCGGTCGTGATGACCTGCCATACGGTCACCCATTGCGCTGCACCTATACCGGCCTCTGGGATGAGTTTGCCCGTGACCTGGCCGCCAATTTCCGCGACACGTACTACCCCGATCTACTAGATCGCGTGGTGCGTGCCATGGATGCAACCGAGTCAGTGATGACACAGAAGAATGCGCAGCAGGCCATCGAGGCGTGCCGTCAGCAGCTCCTGAGAGACAAGTGGAAGTGAACGGCAACCCCCACCGCTTCAAGGCCGGCCACATCCCAGGCACTGCCGTGCTGACGCCGCAGAACGCCATCGAGATCCGCGAGCTGTACGCCAAGGGGCAGACGATGCTCGATATCGCGCTGACCTATGGCATCAGTACCGCGCACGTTTGCGACATTGTGAACCGCAAGCGCTGGAAGAATGCCGAGCGGCAGGTTGCGGCATGACCGACCCGATTAACCCACCGCACTACCGCCGCGGCCCAGTCGAGGCGATTGATGTGATCGAGGCTGCGGTGAGCGATGCGCCCCACATGGTGCCCGCTTATCTGCAGGGCCAGGCGCTGAAATATCTGCTGCGGATCTGGTGCAAAGGGAACGCCCTCGAGGATGCCCGCAAGTGCCGATGGTATATCGAGCGATTGATTGCCAAACTGGAGGGATGATGCAACAGCTGCCGGGCCTGAATATCCTCGAGCGCCTTGCGCTTCGGATTCTCACGCGCAGCCGTAACACCGGGCTAGTGGTGGTGAAGCCATACGGCTACCCCTGCATCTATGTGGCATCTGATGGCACTGATCCGGTTGCCGCGTATGTGACCGATACGCCAAGCGAGCCGGCTTCAATGCTGCTCGAGCGGATCTATCACCAGCCAGCGGCAGGCGAGGTGGAATGATCAGCCTGCACGGCGGCCGATTGTTGCTGCTGTGCAGTCGCTCAGATCGCACCTGGCACGCTCGAGTGATTCTGGGGCCCAAGCCAGAGCATCAGATTGAGATGGATACCGGTGCCATTCAGCTGCAACCAGCATTGTTGAAGGCCCAGCAGTTCTACCAGGCCGCACGGCGGAAGTTACGGCCTGATGAGCCATTGATGTGCTGGGATTGTCAGCAGTGGGATATGGGCAGGCAGCGCTGCGCTTTTGAGTTGCCAGAATCAAAGAGAAGCGGCGGCCGTTACGCGGCCAGGTGCGAGTTGTATGTTCGGCACGGAAGTCATCAGCCGCACTGACCGAGACGGCGGCTACATCGAAACCCTGATGCCAGTGCAGGGTGAGGTCTACTACCGCAGCTGCGTCGGTAGTGTCTGCCGGTATAGCTCCGATCTATGGCAGGCGGAGCTGTATCTCGATCATCTGCTGGCCCGCTGATGCTACGCGATGTGCTGATCCTCATCGTCGAGTATTGGGCGACGTGCCTGATCGCGCTGTGGGTGTGTAGTCGCATCCTGCCCTAACCATTGCGCGATTGCCCACTCTCCGAGCGTGGTCCAGAAGGGCTGAGCGCGATACCAATCGACCCATGGTTTGTGCCCCTTGCTTGAGTTGCACGCCCAGCAGCAGGCCACCATGTTGCTGCGCACCGTTAGCCCGCCATGCGCCTTTGGGATGATGTGATCGAGCGTTGGCGACCGACCCAGCTGATCGCCGCAATAGGCGCAGCGATAGTTCCAGGCGAGGAGAATCTGATCGCGTGCTGACCGCCGTGTGATCAGGCGCGTCTCTTCAATGTGATGGCGATCCAAGGTCTGGCGGCAGAGGAACGCAGTTCACCTCGATATCGATGATGTCCTCATCGGATGGGATGAACTCAGCCAGATGGCTATAGATATCAGCAGGCAAATCATCCGGCTCCGTATCAGAGCGGATGATCAGCTTGGCGGAGATCTCTAGGTAGAACGCCCGCATGGGCTGGCCGCCGCTTGGCTAACGGTAGCGGTCGCCACTGAGTCTCATGGGATTACAGATTTGCTATGGGATTGCAGCGCAGGATTCGCGCTACGGTCTCGCGCATGACCTACATCCTCCGCATCGGCCCGTGGCACGTTGGCCCGTTCCTCAGCCACACAGCCGCCAGCCACTTCGCTGAATCGCACGGCTGCGATGATTACACGATGATTCCAATGGATGATCCTGCCGAAGCGCCAAACAAGATCTATCGCCTACGGATGGGTGAGCTATCGCATCCCATGAAAAAAAGCGCCAGTTGCTCAGGCCGGCGCTTAGTGGACCTTTGGCTCTCCGATTGAACGCTAGCCCTTGGATGATGTAACGCCCAGGTCTGCGTTATATCTTCCGGTTTCGGCGTAGCTGCGCTCAACAGTGCCGCTCACCAAGATGAATTTCATCTGCCCGATCTTCATGCCGGGCCAGATGCCGAGCGGATGCAGGCGGCGTTGATTGCAGATCTCCATCGTGAGCCTGCTGCCATACCAACCGGGATCACACCAGCCGGCCTCAGCATGATCCCAGCCCTCACGTGCGCGGCTGGATTTGAGCACGAACTGAGCGCCGATGTGATTCGGCAGGTTGAAGATCTCACGGGTTTCAGCCAGGAAGAACTCGCCCGGCTGGATCAGGTATGGATCATCTGCCGTGTGGCCGAGAATATCGACCACCTGCAGCTCAGGTGTCTCTGCCACCTCGATCATGATCCGGCTTCCTAGGGTCACATCCAAGCTGGCCGGGTTCAGCAGCTCTTCATCGAACGGCATCACCATGGCGTGCTGCTTGCACAGCCGCCGGATTTCATGATCAGGAACGAGCACAGGCCCTCAATAATCCCAGCGGACTTTAGCCTTGCTGCTGCGGATGCCTACGTGGATGAAACCTTTGTAGGCGCCGTATCCGATTGAGTATGGCCAGTTCTTATCGCACCAGTTCTGGACCGCGTAGATATCGGCGCCATCGATGTAGAAATCGACCGCACCGCAACCGGGTTTGTAGATGTGCTCGCTGTTGCTCGCGCCACCGGCTGCGGCATTGATAGCAGGCGGGCGATAGCCCGATGTGATCACGATAGGCTTGCCGCCGAATTGCACGCGCACGCGCTCAAGGAATGCGGCTAGCTCCGCTGCGATATCGAGCTGGCCCTGATTCTGAAAGCGCCTGGCCTCCTGATCCAAGGCGAACTCTCCCAGCCGGATGTGCGGCGTGATCCGTGCCGTGAATGGGCTGCCGGGCCGTAGCTTCGCAGTCTCCGGTGCTGCCTGGCTGGCATGGCTGCCCCATAGCTCGCCCTCAGCGCGGCGGCGGCGCAATAGTCCAGCCTCAACTGGGGTGCCAGGGTTGCGATAGAGCTCCAGCGCTGCTGGCACTGCGGCCCAATCACGCTCACGCAGGCACTTGCTAATGGTCTCGAATCCAGCGGATCCGTAGAAACCAGCACCGAGGTTGTAGGCGAAGCTCACCAACGCCGAGCGCTGGTTGTCATCCATCACATTCCAGTGCGGAATGCTGGTGCGCAGCTTGTCTGTGATGCGGTCAATTTCGAGGCGCAGCAGCATGTCGGCTTCGATCACGTTGATCTTGTCGCCACGCTTCACGGCATTGCCGTTGCTGTAGCGCGTGGTGCCATAGCCGATGGTCCACGGATCGCCACCGCTCAGTGGATCGGGGTAGGCGCTGAGGTGGCAGCCTTCGAACTCCTTAACGAGCTTGATGGCCGCGGCCAGATCAGTTTGCTTGCCGTCTTGGCTCCACGTTTGAAACCACGCGCGATCTCGGCGCATCGCGGCGTCGTAGCCGTTGGCGGAGAGATCGGATTCGAGCTGCTGAATCGCGGCGGTCTGATGCGGCTGGCCCTTGTAATACTTGAAGAGCTGCTGCAATGAGATTGGCGCGTCGTTCGCCATGATTCAGCGGCGCTGCTTTGGGAACATAAGGCGCAGCGCTTGAAATAGCAGCTGCAGCCAGCTGTTGGATTTCAGAGGGCTGATGGCAATGATTTCAGAGCCAGCGGCGACGATGATCGCGACGATAGCGAGAGTGGTTGCCTGTTCCATTGCTAGCGGTTGGGTGATGCCTCCAACCTAGAGACCCGTTGCTCTACCGTCGATAGCCGGCCGAATGTCTCTTTGCGGTCTTCCTTGATATCAGTGTGAAGCACCTCGAGCTGTGAAGCGATGTGCTCCACGGCTGAGGTGAGACGGATTACGGCCTCGCGGGCTTCATCAGATTTGCGGCTGAAACCAGCAGCACCCATGGCGGCAACTGATATAGAAGCGCCAGCAACGGCGGCGATGACTTCGATCATGGCGCTATGGGGCTACCCCTTCAGCTTACCGACCCTGACCGCGTAAGGGCTTTTTACCGCGACGCCGGGGCCGGGAGTGCTGGCCGAATCCAGCGCGTGTCGTCTTAGGCGGTCCGGGCTGATGATCGATCCGCGCGGTGCCGGTTTTGGCTTTTACTGCCACGGTACGCCAGCTTGCTTGGTGGGCTGGCGCTGTTCTTCGATCTGGCTAAGCAGTGCCTGACCGATCTCTAGCACCTTGTCATCACCAAGGACTTCCTTGACCCACTCAATTACCTGATCCTTGGTGAGATCCTTAAATGGGATCAGCTGTTCGGGGCGCTCAAACCCGATGGAGCCATAGGCACCAGCTGAGTAGGTGCCGTCTGTCGCGTCAACGGTGTAGTGCGCTGTATAGACATAGCCATCGGCGGTTTCGCGCTCGAGGTTGGCGATGTTCCAAGCAACCGTAACGGTCGGTTCAGGTGCAGGCGCGGCTTTAGCCATGGATGAGGTGGCGATGTTCCAGCTTATTGGTGGGTGCAACCTGTTGAACAGGCCGGTTGCCCGCCTTAGTGAAGGTGACTACTGGGCTTCAAGCTCAGCGGCGATTTCGCACAAAGCATCAACGCAGTTAAAGCCTGACCAGTCGTGATCAACGTGATCCGCAGCAGCTCGCAGGGCGGCGGCAGCAATCCAGCGAGATTCGTTGAGGCAATCATCTGAGCCATAGGATTGGGCACCATTGGCAGCATCTAGCACTGCCTGCGCGGTGGGTGAAAGTTCAGACATAGAAGTGGAAGCGGCTAAGAGGGCGGATAAAGCTGATTGATTGCATCACGAATGAGAAGAGCGTCTTCTTTGCTAAGGCTTAGCTTTATCTCACCCACTTGATCATTGTCGTCGTGATACTTGATGGTGAGGCCAGAGCCAGGCTCTACATCGTACTCGGCAGCGCAGTCTTCAACTGTCCACCACCACTCAAATTCAGATTGACAGCGTTTGATTGTTGTTACGGGCATGGGTAATTAGGGGTAATGACTACTTGGCGTACTTAGCAAGTAGGTCGCGGGCAAATGAAGCGAAATGATCTGCGTGGATCACATCGTTGACGTACGTTGCCTTTTCGTGGCGTGGATCTGCGACAAAACCAAAGTGCTGCCACCAGTCAACGGCGAAAGCTCGCAGCTCGTCGTCCGATGGAATCGGGTAAGGTTCTTGGGTCATGGTTTCTAGGGAACTGTGGCCAGGGGCAGGAGGTGCAAACTCGCTGCCCTACCACATTACACCCGTGTCAAGCCCAACCATCCGGGATTTCCAGATAGTTGAGCCAGACCTCGATGTGAGTAGGACTTATGGCTCTAGCGCAGTAACACGAGCCTTCAGACTCTCGATCTCAGCCAGTGCTTCCTGCAGCGCAGCAGTCAGCAACGGCACCAGCTTGGACTGGTCGATGCCTTGGTAAATCGGGTTTCCGTCATCATCGACTGCATCCTTTTCGCCAGTGATGGCCTCAGGAACAACGCTCTGCACTTCATGAGCGAGGAAGCCGTCAACCGTCTTGGCGGGATCCGCGATGAAGTTGAAGCGGCTTGGCTTCAGTTGCTGCAGACGGGTGATGCCATCTGTGACAGTGGTGACGTTTTCCTTGAGGCGGTAGTCGGAGGAGGTGTTGTAGGCAGTGGCAGACCCGTTAGTCGAAATACTGCCAACAGTGCCGTTCCCGTTTATGAAATAGAAATGGGTATAAGTTGAGGTTGACGTGCCAGCCGAAGACGAGAAGTAAGGAGAAGCAGCGCTCCCAATGTAGGCTCCGCCTTTTATTGTTGAGCTTGGGTCGCCAATGCAGGCAAAGAGTAACTTCCCGTCGTTGGTAATTCTCATGCGCTCCGTCGGGCCACTGTCACCATCGGCGGTGGTACCGAAGACCAAGCGCCCTGGGAGGTCGGTTGTGTCGCCGGAGCTAAACGGAGTGCCATCCACTGCAGTGTAGATTTCTGCACCGACGTTGCTTAAATCTGTTCCGTTTGCACCCGCAAACTTAATAACGCCTAAAACATCGCCATTTTGAACAGCGGTTACGCCTCCGATAGCTCCTGATCTTGATTTACCAAGAACAAACTGCGGCCCAGAGCTGTCTGCTTTATTGCCAACCGCAGTAAAACTTGCTATATCAACAGTTTCAAACAGTATCTGGTTTGTTGTTGAGCCAAAGTTTCCTGCAACGCTACGTGTACTAGACGTGCCAACCAAGAGCCTGCCGGAGCTGTCGATGCGGGCGCGTTCGGTGCCAGATGAGCCGGTTCCAAAAACTAACTCGCCGGGTGCATCAGCTCTAAGTCGTGCTGTTTCTGTTCCTGCAGTTGCGAGGAAGTAATAAGAAGAATTCCCTGATGCACCATTTGCATAAAACGCGCCGTATCCAGTAGAACCATTTGATTTAATAATACAATTAGCGCCAGAGGCTTCAAGCAAGCTTGTCGGCGCTGTGGTGCCGATGCCGACGTTGCCGCCGGAGGGGTTGAGGAGAAGTGCTTCGCCTGTGCTTTCAGCTTGATTGGTCGCTTGGATTAAAGAGTAAGCTCCAACACCAGATTGCCAGTAAGAACCGATAATGGTGCGCTGATCGGTATTCTCTAGTGTTATGCGCGATTGATAGTTGCCGCTTGAAACGTCTTGATTAACGTGCAGGATTGAGGCTGGGCTACTAGTCCCCAGCCCCAGCTTCCCGTCCGATGTGACGCGCAGGCGTTCTTGAGTAAATGCGCCGACACCAGACGGGCGCGTATCAAGGGTAATATAACCACTAACATCATTGGTTCCAGCTATACCTTGAACAACGTATTTAATCCCTCCTATGCTCTGATACGTCGTTCCATCAAAAGCTAGACCAAAGAAAGCGGCAGATACATCCTCGCTTAGTACAGCTGTGGGGGATGACGCAGTTCCTCTACTTTTGCAGAAGGCGATATTTGCAGGGTTAGTCCCATCGTTTGACTTTTGGAGGACAAGCAGATTCCCGACTGCTGTATTTGTGCTGGCTCGCAGCCCGAGGGAAGTTGCACCCGAAAACGTCAACGCGTTGCCAACACTGACAGTGCCGTCGCTATTCACAAACAACCTGCCAGACCCACCAGTGCTGATGGCTACTTGGTCTGCGCCGGGTGAATAGATGCCGGTGTTTTCGTCGCCGGTAAAGGTCAGCGATGGCGATGCAGCACTGCCCAGCGGCACGCTGAAGCGTTCGCTGCTGGTCCACGCATCGGTGGCATCAACCCAGTTGATCGTTTTGTCGGTGGCGCCTTTCAGCGTGATGCCACCGCCGTCGGCGGTTACATCAGTCGGGCTGGTGACATTGCCGATGATGATGTTCTTATCTTCGACCAGCAGGTCCTGAGTGTTGATGGTGGTCGTGGTGCCGTTGACGGTCAGGTTGCCCGCCAGCGTCAGGTCATCGGACCAGCTGACATTTGTGCCGTCGGTGACGATCACCTGATTGGCGGTGCCGTTCGCCAGCTTGCTAACCGCGATTTCAGCGTTGGCCGCGATGTCGGCGTTGACGATGCTGGCGTTGCCGCTCACCACTACGGTGCCGCTCTGATTGGGCAGCGTGATCGTGCGGTCAGCCGTTGGATTGGTGACGGCCAGCGTGGTCTCAAAACCATCAGCAGTGCTGCCCTCAAAGGTCAGCGTGCCAGTGCTGCCGATCTCGAGGTTACCGAGCACCGTGCCGCCACTGACGATGCTGGGGAAGTAGGCGAGGCTATTCCACGCGCTGCTGCCGTTGCCTACTTTCAGTTTCTTGGTATCAGTCTCGAGCCCTACCTCATTCGCCAGCAGCGTCGGATTTGCCGCAGTCCAGTTCGCGGCTGTATCAGCACGCAACTGCAGCCGGACGTTGACGGTGGTAGGTGTTGTCACTGGTCGGCGCCTCCGCCTTTGAGAATCAGTGTTGCCTCTGGATCCTCAGGATCAGCGGCATTTGCATCAAGGATAAACGGGGCGTTGCCTGTGAAAGCAAACGACTGGAACGCCGCAACTGCTGCCAGCGTTGCAGTGCCGCCGTACAACACATAAAGCAGATTGATGCCAAACAGCATCCGCAGCGTGACCGTGACATTGAAGAACACGCCAAAGTGTTCTTCCTCTGGCGGCTCCTCATAGCGGAAGACTGATGTGGTTTCGCCAACGGGTGCGCCACCCCATACGGCGACAGGCACTGCGAAGTAGCGGTGCGTGCCATCGCTACCGGTCCAGTGGTCGCGGATCTGCTGGATTTGCGTCTGCGTGAGGTTGGTGTATTCCAAGCTCACTAAGCCGCCGGTGGTGCGCAGCGAATGACGGAAGCGAATCGGCCCCGCGCCGATCGTCGCCTCCTCGCTCATATTCAGCGCACCGATGTCATAAGTGATCCGATCGGCGTAGAGGGCAGGGAAATCAGCCATCTCAGTAGGTGCAGCCGATGGTGTAGTTCCATTCTGTCCCGGCGGTCGGTGCTTCCACGGTCACGTAGATGTAGCGGTCTGTGGTGGTCTTGGTGATTGGAACGGTGACATTGGTGCCGCTGACAAAGCCGGAGTCGTAATCTGCAGCGCCGGTGATGATGATCCGATCGGCAACAGTGAAAGTGCTGTAGGTCAGGTTGAAGGTGCCTGCGCCAGGGCCGATGTCAAAGGTCTGCGTGAATGTGCCTTGCGTGCCGGACTGCTGGCCAGCGGGGCAGGTAAGGATTGGCAGTGATCCACCACCACCGGTGAAAGGTTGCGGCGGGATTAGCTCCAGCTCAACGCTGCAGACGATCTGACCGCAGATCTCCTCAGTCTCTGGTGGGCTCACATAGATCCATTGATACCCCGATGGGAATGTGAGGCCAGATCCTGCGAGCGGTTCAGATGGCAGATCAAACGCCTCGAATCTGCCATGCAGCGCGTAGTGGCTGATCAGGCTGTAATGATCGGCGCGGCTGATCTGCTGAAAGCCCATGCGCAGGCGATGGCCAACGCTGCTGCTGCTATGGCGCACGCTGGATTCGTCACCCGTCAGCACCCGCAACGCGGTATTCGGGCTACTGGCCGGGGTGTAGGTGCGGCTGCTGGGCGTAAGCGCGGGGAAGGTGGCCATCAGCTGATTGGGGGCACGATATGGCCGCTAGATTTGTATT
>Ga0255160_1000176_pt1 | contig 20801 bp, 12 predicted proteins | sample Atl_Colum_RepB_8_2_FD_186010 | JGI IMG/M metagenome (GOLD analysis project Ga0255160, IMG submission 186010) | Freshwater microbial communities from Altamaha River, Georgia, United States - Atl_Colum_RepB_8h | ecosystem: Environmental > Aquatic > Freshwater > River | place: USA: Georgia... | reverse complement strand
GCCGCTGGTGCAACCGGCGGGCGAAGGCGGTATCGGCCACCACCACATTGGCTTCGCGCGCCAGCAGCAGGCTCAGGGGGTCCAGGTTGGAGGAGCCCACCGTGGCCCAGGGCCGCTCATTGTCCGGGTCTACCACCGCCACCTTGGCATGCAGGAAGCTGGCGGTGTACTCATGGATCTCGATGCCAGCGGCCAGCAGCTTGCCATACACCGGCCGCACGGCGTGGTACTGCATGAAATAGTCATAACGCCCCTGCAAAATGAGGCGAACCCGCACCCCGCGGCGTGCTGCCATCACCAGCGCCTTGCGCAGCCGCCGGCCCGGCAGAAAGTAGGCATTGGCAATGACCACCTCGTGCCGGGCACTGGCAATCGCCTTGAGGTAGGCCCGCTCGATCTGCGTCCGGTGCAGCACGTTGTCACGCAACAGCAGACCGGCGCGGGCGACCAGCTGGTCCTTGCCGGCTTCGCCCTCCTGCGTCCAGGGCAAATGCAGGCCCGCAGCCCTGAAAGAGCTGAAGGCCTCCGGAAAATTGTGCTGGCGCGCATGCTGCACCGCCTGCAGGCGCCACCACAGCCTGGTCATGGTCTCCTGCACCTGCAGCACCATCGCACCACGGGCCTGCACTGCAAAATCCAGACGCGGGTGCGTGAGCGTGCCGTGACGGGGGTCGAACCAGTCGTCCAGGATGTTGATGCCACCACAAAATGCGAGCTGTCCGTCCACCACCGCCAGCTTGCGGTGCAGCCGCCGCCAGCGGCTCGGGATCAACAAGCCCAGGGCACCCAGCGGCGAATAGATACGGCACTCCACCCCCGCCTGTGCAAAACGTTCGGCCCAGACCCGTGGCAGACGGCCTGTGCCCACCCCATCGACCACCAGCCACACACGCACCCCCCGCAGGGCCGCGCGCTCCAGCGCTTCGGCCACCGCAGCAGCAGCCCCGTGGAAATCGAAAATGTAGGTCTCCAGCTGCACCTGCGAGCGCGCCTGCTCGATGGCCGCGATCAGGTGACGGAAATACGCCTCACCGCCCTCGATCAGGCGCAACTGGTGGCCGTCGGTGAGCAACGGGCTGTGGCGCATGCGTCAGTCCACCCAGGAAAACTCGGCCACCAGTGGCAGGTGGTCGGACATCTGAGGCCAGATGCGCCCGCGCGGCACCATGGTCGACAGCGGTCGCAGACCACGCGCGTAAACATGGTCGAGCTGCGTAAGGGGCAACCGCGAGGGGTAGGTGGGAGTGCGCGGACCTCTGTATTCATGGAAACCGGACTGCGCCATCAGCCGCGTCAGCCGGGTGCCCCAATCGTTGAAGTCGCCCGCCACCAGCACCGGCTCGTGCGCGGCGATTTCGCGGGCGATGTAGGACTGGAGCTGCGCCACCTGCCGCTCACGGCTGCCCGGAATCAGGCCCAGGTGCACCACCAACGCATGCACGGTTCGCCCGGCGATGTGCACCTCGGTGTGCAGCAGACCGCGCTGCTCGAAACGGTGGTCCGAAATGTCTTCATGCTGGTGCGAGAGCACCGGCCAGCGCGAGAGCAGCGCATTGCCATGCTCGCCATGGCGCGTGATGGCATTGGTGCGGTAGACCGGTTCGTAGCCCTCTGGCGCCAGAAAATCCGCCTGCGGCAACTCGGGCCAATGGGCAAAACGGCGCGCCTCGCGGTGGTTCATCAAACGCACTTCCTGCAGGCAAACCAGATCGGCGTCCAGCTGCTCCACCGCATGGCCAATGTTGTGGATCTCCAGCCGCCTGACCGGCCCCAGGCCCTGTACCCCCTTGTGGATATTCCAGGTGGCCACCCGCAACACCGGGTGCTCGTGCGCGTGGCGAATCATGCCTGCAACTCCCGCATCCGCGGCAACATGAGAATTGCCTCGGCGTTGGAGGGCGAGAACACCGCATCGGCAGCCGCCTGCCAGGGCAGCCACTGGTGCGCGGTGTGCTCGTGCGGGCTGAGTACCACGGGTGTGCCTTGCGGCACACGCAGGCCAAACACCCGCTCGGTGTTGCGGCTGACCTCGGGCGGGTAACGCCAGCGCCAGGCGGGGTAGATGTCGTAGACGTTTTCCAGCGCCCAGTCACTCAAGATGCAATCGGGGTGGAGCGCATGGATACCGGTTTCCTCGCGCACCTCGCGCACGGCGGTGTCCCACCAGTCCTCCAGGGCATGGTCCTTGCTGCCCGTCACCGACTGCCAGGTGCCCGCGTCGGCACGGCGGATCAACAGCACATCGAGCGCGGGCGTGTGGATGACGACCAGCACGGACTCGGGGATCTTGTAGGGGCGCTCGGGGACAGCCATCGTTTCATTCTAATGAGCCGCTGTTAGCATCCTCGGCATGTGGAATCAGGTCGTCAACAACACCCGCACACCGCCCCTGCTGGAATGGCAAGGCCTTCGCCTGCTGCCAGGCCTGAACGCGGTGACAGGCGACGAAGGCAGTGGCAAAACACGGCTGCTGCAAACACTCGCGCACAGCGCTGACGACGCGCTGTGGCTTGACCTGCGCCTGCCCGAACACGACGAACACACGCCTGAGCAGGTCTGGGCCGGGCTGCAGGCGCGCTGCCCTCGCTGGAATGTCCCACTGCAGGCCGACCTGACTGATGCCCTGCAGCTGCAGGACCACCTGGGCAAACAGCTGTTCATGCTCTCGGCTGGCAGCCGCCGCAAAGTGGCGCTGGCCGGCCTGCTGGCCAGCGGCGTCACACTGACCTGCATCGACCAGCCCTACGCCGCGCTGGACTTGGCCTCGGTGCGCGTGATCCGGGAGTTTCTGAGCGACATGGCCGACCACCCCTGCCGGGCATGGGTGGTGGCGGACTACGAGGCGGATCAGGCGCTGAGCTGGTGCAGTGTCGTCGCGCTGCCAGCGCCTTGACACCCCGGCGTCAAACGATGTGTCCGGGCACGGGTCAGGGGGCTTTGACCTGGCTGCGTTCGAGCAAAGACGCCAGGTTGCGCAGCGAGAGCATCTGGGCGTGCAGGGCCGCCAGCTCACCGCTCTTGAACCAGGCCAACACCTTGGCATCGCTGAGCTGACGCAGTTTGCCTTCGTCGACGATCCACACACCCTCGACCCCGGCGCTGCGCCCATCTCCCAGTCGAACCTGCAAATTTTGCTGGACCAGCAAACCGGCATCTGCGAGCTGCCCAATGAAATGGGCCGTGGCCTTGGCCTGCCCCTCAAAATCCACCAGCATCTGCATGATGCGATTGGCCAAATCGGTCGGCTGACCACGCTCATCAAACAGGGCCTCGCCCTCCGAGCCCAGCTGAGGCGCGGCCAGATCGGCAGCCAGGCTGAGCTGCTGGCCCTGCCCCTGGGCCAGGATGAAGGGGTAGCGGCGCACGCTGGCTGGCAGATACCGCGCGTTCCATTGCCCCCTGGCGTCCACAAACGCATTCACGCCAGCGGTCAGACCGGTGAGCGCCAAAGCCAGCCATTGACCATCCTGCCCTTTGGCAAAGGCGATCGGGTACTCCAGACTGGCTGATGGAAACTCGGTGACCAGCAAAGGCACCGCCTGGTTTTTGGCCGCGAAGCGGGCATCGGCAGGCTTGAGTCGCAAACCCTTGTGCTGCTCGCGGTCCAATACGACGGGCCTCTGGTAGAAGAAGGCCGTCGTTTGAACATCAGTGGCCGAGGGGCGCAGCAGCGGAGCCGCCGCCTGGGGCGTGTTCTGGGCGAAGACGCTGGTGGTGAGCGCCAACAGCGCCGTCGCAAGTGCTTTCATAGCCGCCCATCATAGACCCAGCACGTAGCGCACCGTGGCCGATGTGACCCAATCGGAGTTGGTGAAGTGCTTGCTGTGCGACAGGCCAAACAACAGTTGCTGATTTTTGGCAATGTCAAAGCGCAGCGAAGCCGTGGCAAAGGGCCTGTTCTTGCTGAGCACCGGCGTCATCTGCACCGCGCTCAGACCGTCCAGCCCTGTGGCGCTGATCTGTGCCGCGCTGGTGCTGATGTAGCGCTCCACCCCCGCACTCAGGTCCAGTCCAATCGGACCCTCGGGCTTGTCGTACAGGTTCACACCCGCCATCACCGACTTGGCCGACTGGCTGGTCTTGGCAAAGCTCAAGGGGCTGAAAACGTCCGCACCCTCGGTGTAGCCCTTGTTGGACATGCTGGCGTAGCGCAGACCGGCAAACGGCGAGATGCTGGTGCGCGCATTGAGCGCCATGCCATAAGCCACGCTGGCTTCGGCCACCAGGGTCGAGAGCCTGGCGTTGCCCTGACCGCGCTCGGACGTGCCCACCACCGGGCGGGCCAGCGACAGGTCTTTCTGGCCATAAGCGCCCGAGAGCTTGAGCTGCAGGCCTTCACCGGTTTGCGGATTCTCGTTCCAGACCGCAAAGGCGCCGAACATCGGCGTGCTGTTGCCCGCCGTCACATTCATGCCCATCTTGCGCGACTCGTTCTGGTCGATCCAGCCTCCCAGGCGCACATCGGGCCTGGCGCGGTACGCGGCAATGAGCGCCACGCCATCGTAGGTAGAGCCATCGGCCCGGCTGTGCGTGGTGCGCGCGCCGGCCGACAGGCACAGGTTTTTCTCGTCAAACAGCTTGCAGTCGTAAGACAGGCCCAGCTGCGCCACACCGTACTGGGCGTTGTAGACCTTATTCAGGTCGCCGCCCAAGGCGCGGATGGAGGCCATGGTGTCGGCGGCATTCGCGCGCAGGTACAGGTACACGTTGTTGGCGTCGTAGCCCAGGCTGTAGTCGTAGCGGGTGACGTCACGCAAATTGGTGCTGAGCGACGCAAAGGTGCCAGCGAGGGCTCCCGTCGACGTCATCAGCGTGTACTTGGCAGGACGGTAGCTGTCCGCCGCGGCCAGCAGATCGAGCGTGCCGCCCAGGCTGGCTGTGCCGGTGACTTCGATCTTCTGGTTGCTGGCCGGATCACCCGAGATGTTCATCTTGAGCGTGGCACCTGAGCCTTGGGTGTAGTTCTGGATGGCCACATTGCCGTTAATGGCGGTGACGTTCAAGGTGGCGTTGTTGGTGACCGAAGTGCTTTGCGCGATCGCACCCGAACCGCTGAGGGCGAGGACGCCGGCATCGATGGTGGTCGGACCGGTGTAGGTGTTATTGGCCGTCAACACCAAAGTGCCCGCACCGATCTTGTTCACATAACCAGGTGCACCACCATCGGCAATGACGCCGCTGATCGTGGTCGTGGTTGCGTCGGCGACATCAAAGGTCGGGTCTTTCTTGACGGTAATCGCGTTGGCAATCGTCATGCTGGCTGTGGTGCGCAGGGTCGCTGACACCGTCTCCGTACCCACCAGCGCCAGGGTGCCGGTGCCCAGCGCGCTGGCCGAGGCAATGCTGAGCGTCGTGGCGGCGGTGGCGCCATCGAGCACCTTCACTTCAATGCCACCGCTGTGCGTGTTGCTGCCTGACAGTGTCTGGGTACCTCCACTGATCTGCAACGTGCCCGCGCCGCTGATCGACCCAGCAAACGAACCGCCCGCGCTCACCTCCAGCGTCTTGCCACTGGCCAGGGCCAGTGCGCCGCCTGCGCCATTGAGGTTGGCAATCGTGTCATTGGCGTTGATGTTGGCCGTGCCGCTGTTGATCGTGAGGTTGGTGGCAGCGGTAAAACCGCCGTTGGCATTGGTCAGCGTGCCACCCGCCACGGTCACCGCCGTGCTGGCCAGGCTGCCCGTCAGGTTGAGCGTACCGCCATTGACGTTGGTGGCACCGGTGTAGGTGTTGGCGCCAGCCAGGGTCTCGGTGCCCGAAGACAGGTTGACCCCACCCGCGCCACTGATCACACCCGAGAAAGTGCCCGCGGCATTGGTCAGCGTCAGCGACTTGTTGCTGGCCGTGACCACGCTGCCCGAGCCCGAAAGTGACTTGATGGAAGCGCCGCTGGTGGTGGCCGTGATGTCGAACACACCATTGGCCGTCACACCGCTGGAAGTGGCCACAGAACCCGAACCGCTGAGCGCCAGCTTGGCACCCGCATTGACCGTGGTGGCGCCCGTGTAAGTGTTGACGCCTTGCAAGGTCACAGAGCCCGTACCGGCCGTGCCCGAGTTGGTCACTGTCAAGCTGCCTGCATCAGCACCATCGTTGGACATCACCCCGGTGAAGGTGGATGCATAACCCCCTTGATCAATCGTGCCGCCGCTGGCGGTGATGGTGAAATTGCCCGCATAGAAGCCTGCCGGCGACTGATCGACTCTCAACGTACCGCCGTTGAAGCGGTTGTTGAAGTTGGCGCTGGCACCGCTCAGGATGGTCGAGGCCAGATTGACGCTGCTGTTGCCAGTCGAGAGGATGTCAGGTTTAGCGTTGCCGTAGGTGGGCGGCAATACAACGCTGCCTGGAAAACTGTAGACCGTCTGAGGCTGTCCCGCTTGAGCGTTATTTGTCAAGGTCAAGCCGATGTTGAAGCCACTGTAGACCTCAGGCGCAGTCACCGTCCAGCTGATGCTGCCGTATGTGCCCAAAAATTGAATGACCCCGTTACCCTCCAGCCCCGTCAGATAGTAGCCACCCTGATACAGACCCGAGCTGTACTGACCAGAGGTCAGGTCGCCATTGCTGCTCAGGACAACAAAGGGCTGAGTGAACACCAGTGTGGAAGAAGTAGAGGGGCTGCCCAGAGACCAGAGCGCCATGACAGCGTTGCTGACGTCATTGCTGAAAGTGAGTGTATGGGCCTTGTATTGGTCTTCTGTATAGCCTGATTGGGTCACCATGGCGCCGTTGTTCGGGCTCGTCGTGGAAACCACATTACTGGTATACATCGTTAATGACTGATTCGGCGCAGCTGAATTGTCAACTCCCCACAATGTGGAAGTCGTGCGCGAGTATTGATTGACCTCTCCGGACAAGGTGAGTCCAATGTTGCTCCCTCCTTGTGGATTAACGATCGATCCGACTGCTCCAGCAGCATACGTAAATGGGTAATCACCCGACGCAGCAAATGTATTGGTTGACGTCAGTGTGTAACTGGGAAAAGTCCATGTCGCCCAATTGGTTGTTTGAGCGAATCCCACGCAAGGCAGTACAGCACCACCAACCAATACAACAAGAGATTTGAAACAGGAAAATGACCGGGCGTGCAAGCCGCATGCCCTGAACCTACGCCCCTCTCGACTCCCATTGCCACGCGCCGCTGATCTGGTATTTTCAGACACCACCACCAGACCACCACGCGCAGCCGACCACACCAGCGAATAAATGCGATTCATACCCTGTTCGTCCTTCACATCAGAAAAAATCTCTGTAAAAAACTATAGGAATGCGCAAACCCTCAAACCAAACCTAACCAACCACTCTCCGAGCGACGTGTGCAGGAGCCATTGGCCTCAACGCACTTCGATATCCACCAGCAATTTGTACCCTTGCCCACGGATCGCCTTGATGGCCGGCAAATCCGCACCACAAGCGATGAGCTTCTTGCGCAGACGGCCGATCCGGACTTCCTGGCTGTCTTTGCTGATCGCGGCATCGGCCCCCAGATGCTGGGCCACTTGCCAATGCTCCAGGGACTGGTTGGGTGCGCGAGCCAGCGCTCCCAGGATGAAGGCTTCGGCCTGCGTCAAGGCGGCATGGGCCTGTGGTCCATGCAGTGCCAGTTTTTGCTGGAACAAGACCAGCTTTTCCAAGTTTTGGCCACCACGCTCCACCGCACGTTCACTCAGGCTTTGTGCGATCGCCACCAGTTCTTCAGGGTCGACTGGTTTGGGCAAGTAAATGTCGGCGCCTGCGGCATAGCCTGCCACCCTGTCCACAATGGCGGTACGCGCGGTGGCCAGAACAATCTTGGTGGTCGGCGCGCTGGCCCGAATGCGTCGCACCAGACTCAGGCCATCTTCGCCCGGCAGGTTCAGGTCGATGACGTACATGTCTGGCAGGCAGCCCATCGGCAGATCGTCCACATCCTCAGCCATGTCCACGCCCAGGACACGGTGTCCGGCACGGGTCAGGGTTCTGACCATGGCATCGCGCAAGACTTCGTAGTCTTCAACCACCAGGATGTTCAGCGCCTTATCTGGCATGGGGCATGGCTTCAAAAAATCACGAAAGTCGAGACTCTAGAGTCCAAATTTCGCGATAACCGACAAAAACCAAACACATGGACCCGCCTGTGCTCATGGCACTGGCGAAAATTGCACCGGCAGTGTGACCTCAAAAATCACCTGCTGCACGCCATCGCTGGGGCAAGAGACGCATTCGATGTGTCCCCCCAGAACTTTGAGCAAACCATTGACCAGGTAAAGGCCCAGACCCGACCCAACCTGATGGTGTGCTGCCGGGCTCCTGTAGTACTTCTGGAAAATTTTCTCTTTGTCGGGAACGCCTGATGGGCCTGCGACGTTGGCTATGCGAAAGCGCAGGGCTGTCGGCAGCTGCTGGGGCAGCCACTCCGTTTGGAACCTGACCACGGAGGACTCCGGGCTGTATTTGAGGGCGTTGTCGACCAAGTTGGCCAGCACGATGGACAGCAAGAGCTTGTCCGTCAGGATGTGCTCTGGCAAAGCCTGCATCTGCAGCTGCAGGCGCTCTGGTGGTGCCCGTCGGCCCAACTCCTTGAGCAAATCACGCAGATGAACGGGATGGACGTGCGGCTGAAAACCACCTTCTTCAAGCTGCTCCGCTTGCACGCTGCGCTCCAGAACCAGACTCATATCCTGCACGGCACGGCGAATTTGTTGCCCTTCGGGCGTCTTGGCATCTGCCAGGAAATTCACGGCTGACAGCGGATTGCGTAATTCATGCCCCAGCATGGCCAGAAATTGCTGCTGCTCCTGGCGTTTGGATTTTTCTTCCTGCGCCGACCGTTCTGCCAGCGCAATGCGCCATTCGGCCTGCTGCTGCAGTTTGTGTTGCTGTTGTGCGCGCAGCTGCAACATCGCCATCATCATCAAACTGCCACCCATGGGGTACACCAAAAAAATATCCCATGCATCAAAAATACCGGGAAAGATATTCATGGCGATCAATCGATTGGCGACATTGATGAGCGCCAAAAAAAGGTAGTAGCCAACCAGCACTTTTTTTGATATGACTGGCCTTGGCTGATCACTGGTCTCAGACCAAACACGGGTAGAAGCGGCGGTCAAAAAAACGGTGACACTGGCCAGCAAAACCCCAATGGCATAGATACGCAATGCCCATCCAACATCCGCTGCAGCCCTGAGTATCAGCCCACTGATAAACACGAAAAGTAAAACATACAGCGCCTTGATCAGTTCATTTCGGGGTTTGAATTTCTTGAGAAAGTGAATATCAAACCAGATACCCACCACGCCCACCATGAAAAAACCCAGATTGCTGATCCAATCGATCCATTCCGAAGACACGATTTCTGACCCCAGCACACGCCAGACACCCAAAATGATGAGGACGTATGCGATCATGAAAAACTCCCGGAAAACATACAACCGCACCAACTGGTCACGCGAAGTCAGCCAGGACAAAACGCCCCAGCCCAGACAAATCAAGAGAATGGATATGTAAATCAGACTCCGAACCACCTGACGCATGTCATTGGCCCGGGCTGTTTTCAGATCCAGCACCTCGATGGCACTCAGGGTGGAGGTGGTGGTTTTCAGCCGCAGCCAGATGTCTCGCGGCGCTGACCCCAGGGGCACCACAAAATTGTTGTTCAGAGACTGGTAGTCGTCTTCTGTCCAGGGGTGGCGATCGCCCGTGTACCGAACCTCCCCGCCAGGCGCCAAGGGGTCATGCAGCCTGATTTCGTCCAGATAGACCGGTCGCAGCCGAACCACCAGCTCTTGCTCGGGCGATGCACCGGGCCATTGCGCAGGATCGATCCGAAGACGAATCCAGAACGCCGATGCACTGAAGCCTTGCCCAAAGTAGGTGCCCGTCCATGGCTTTTGCTCTGCGACCACCACCTCTGCCAGCGTCATGTTGCCCGAGGGGTCTTCCACCCAGGACCGTTCGGTCACGATGTCGGTGGCCCATACGCCCATTGAGCAGCACACCAGCCACAGTGAAACTGCCATCCGCCTCAGCACTTGCATCCCAAACTCCGACAGGCCATCCAGGAAAGGCGGCCACCGCACGAACTGTAAAGGACGAAGCTGACCATGCTTGGATTGGCGGTCTGAAATACGAAAGGCGGCCGAAGCCGCCTATTTCGCTGGGTGGACAGCTGGTTCACACCAGCATGATCAGAAGCGTCAAAACGCGTAGCGCATTTCAAACCAGACCCGCGGTTTATCCGCGGTTTTCGCATCCGCCTCGGGCACACCGCCTCGAGTGCGCCAGGCCAGGGCTGCGTTCCAGCTCAGTGGTCCATCCTGGTAGCGCAAACCAAAGCCGGCACCCGAGCGGGTTTTGTCAGCGCTCGGCAAGCTCACCAGATCGGGGCGCGCATCGACCTTAACTTTGCCGTGGTCGTAAAACGCATAGGGCGACCAGGCACCCGCGCTGTAACGCAACTCGGCCTGCAGCAATTGCGCCTTGTCGCCAGCTGCTTCACCAGAGGGGTAGGCACGCACGCCAGTGGCACCACCCAGCAGGGCTTTCTCGGAACTGTCCAGATTGTCTGATGTGTGCTGCTGGAACCAGCGTCCATACAAGCTCCAGCCCTCGCCCAACTGATGTATGCGGGCGGCATCGAGCGTCCACTTGGTAAACGTCTGAGCGCCAGCACCCGCATTCACCTTGCCAGACACGGCCGACAAAGCGCCATAGCTCAGCCCCCCCCCGAGCAGGGCATCTCGCTGGTCAAACGACAGTGTCAGGGGCGTCACTTCTGCCTTCTTGTTCACCGTCTGGAAGGTGCTTACATCCTTGAGCTCCTTGTTCTGGTAGGCCAGCGCGGCAGACAGGTTCAGGGCACGGCTGCGGATCAGTGGGTAGCTCAGCGTGAAGCTGCGCACATCCGCCTGCCCGTTGAAACCTTCGAAATCTTCCCGCAGCTTGTAGTGCAGACGGCTCACACCCACTTGCGCACGCAAGCCATCGCTGCCCAAAGGCAACCCGTAATTGACGCTGCCAACCCACAGACCCTGTAACGGTGCGATACCGGTCAGGCTCAGCTGGTCACCCACAGTGAACGCGCGGTTGATGGCACCATTGAACTGCAAGCGGTAAGGGCCGGTGTAGCGGCTGCCGTGGTTGTCCAAGCTGACACTCGCCGTGCTCGTTTGAACCTGTTCGACCAAAACGTCCAGATCGCCAGCACCTGTCTGCGCACCCGGCTTCATGACCGGCACCACACCCACACCTGGCAAATCATTGATCAGCAAAGTGGCGCGCTCCAGCGCCCGCGAGGCGATGACCTCACCGGTCACCAGTGAGCCCAAAAAGCCCTGCGCGGTTTCGGCCAGCGGGACATCGACCGACTTGGCCAGAACCTTGCCGTATCGCCCTTCGAGAACCTGGATCACCAATTGACCGTCCTTGAGGTCTTGCACCGGCACCAAAGCCCTCGCAAACGGGTAACCCTGTTCGCGGTAATGTGCTGTCACCTGATCGGCCAGGGCGCGCAAGCCGTCAATGTTCAGTGGCTGCGCGATGGCCTGGCTGGCCCCCACCGCCTCCAGCACCGACTCGGTGTTCAGGCGGGTGTTGCCCTGAAGGACGACGGAGCGAACCTGCACCGCCTGGCCGCTCAAGGTCCTGGCCATCTCGCGCTCGGGCACCGTCAGGGCTGGGCCCAGCGGCAATGGCTGAGGCTGTCTGCGCAGCAGCTCCAGGCTGCTGCCTGCATCTGGTGCGACTTGCGCGAAGACCGAAAAGGATGTGGTCAAACCCGCCACCTGCAGGCCTGCCATCAGAAGAGTCAATTGCATCGTGTTTTTCATTGGAATTCCTTTTACGTTCAGCGCACACTGTCAGGCAGGCGAACGCCCCCCTCCACCACCAGCACGCCGGTATAGCCCAGCGCCTGCGCCGACTGCAACCAGCCTGCCGTTGCGGGCTTGACGCTGCCCTCGGACTTATCTGCCGAGGGCATGGCGGCTGCTTCAAGCACTTTGGCTTGGTCTGCACCTACAGGAATCATCATCAAACCGCTGGAGACCTGCGCGGAGGCATTGGCACTGGCCAGAGGTGCCACCGGGTTGACGATCGCCTGAGGAGCCGACAGCGCGGCTGAGCTGGTGGCCTGGGCCGCTGGCTGCACAGGCGCCACGGTCAGCAGACCATTGACCAAGGTGGGTGACTCGATGCGGTTGGCAACGGTGAGGTAAGCATCGTCAGCGCTGATCTGGTAGTTGGGGTTGGCGGCCGAAATCAGATACTTGCCGGGGGCTTCGCCTGCAAGGCGAGAAAGCGTGAGCTCATCGCCGGACAGCAGGCTGCCATTCAGGAGCTGGTACGTCCATGCCGGATCGGAATCACCGCTGCGCTTGTTCTTGCTGTCAATCAATACACCAAGCGCACGAGGCCCAATCGTCAGATTCGCGCTGTTGGCGGTGACCGCATAGTTGCTGTTGGCCGCTGTGATGGCGTAGTTGCCCGCGTTCTCACCACTGACCCTCGAGAGGGTGAGCACATCGCTGCCGATCAGGTTGCCGCCACTGATGCTGTAAGACAGCGTTGGATCGCTGTCGCCATAGGTCTTACTCTTGGCATCGATGGTTACCGTAATCGGGCGCGGAGTTACTGCAAAGTTTCCACCCGAAAAATTGATGATGTAGTTGCTGTTGGCGAGCGTGCCCTGCGTGATGGCGTAACTGTTACCCACGTTGGCACCAGTAGCACGTGCCAGCACACCGGAGAAGGTGTCACCATTGACCAATCCTCTGCCTGCGCTGTTGGCTTCCAGGGTATAGGTCAGCGCGGGATCTGCGTTGCCGTACACCTTGCTCTGTCCGCTGTCGACAGTGATATTGATCGGGCGAGGCGTGATTGCAAAGTTGGCACCGTTGAAGGTGATCGTGTAATTGCCATTGGCCAGCGTACCCTGCATGATGGCGTAGTTGTTACCAACGCTCTCACCGGCAGCCCGCGAAAGTGCGCCTGTAAAGACGTCACCGTCCATCAGCCCCCGGCCCGTGCCATTGGCTTCCGTGGTGTAGGTCAGCACCGGGTCGCTTTCCCCGTAAACCTTGGTTTTCCCACTGTTGGCTGTGATGGTGATCGGACGTGCGGTCACCGTCACACCAGAGGAATAGCCCAGGTCAGCCAGGTTCGAGTTACCGCCCGAGGCCATGGTGTAGCTGCCCGCATTGAGGTAGTTGCCCGTCATGACCGGGTTAATCACCTGCATGTCTTGAGGCAGGCTCTCGCCATACACGTAGGTGCCACCCAGGCTGGGTCTTTCCCTGTAGATGGCAAAGGTACCGGAAGATCCCAGCGAAGCCGTCGAAGTATTGAAACGGGTCGTCGTTTCGTCACTGCCATAGCGCAGATTTCCGCTGTCCGCCACCACCCTGGCCACGCCCGTGCTGTTGTCTATGCTGCCTGTGTAAAGTACCACACGGCCATTGGTGGCAGTGGTGATCGACACACCATCGACAATGAGGATGTCACCTGCTGTGTCCACCCCCACTGATGGCGCCGCCGATGCGATGTTGGTTGATCTGCTGGCATTCAGGATCACAGCGCCGCTGGTGACATCGGTTGTGACAACGTCTTTGGCCACGGTAAGGTTACCGCTGAGTGTCTGCACATCCACTGCGCCTGTCGCAGTGATTCCATCCGTACCAGAAACAGTTCCAATCGTTAAGGCATTGCTGTCCCAGTATTTGACACTTCCAACACCGCTGGCCGCCAGTGTGCTCACATTGTTGCTGGCGTGATCAAGAGTGACGTTTCCACCCAACAGCAGTAAATCATTGGCGGTGATGGCTCCGGTTTGTGACACTGCGCCCGAGCCTTTGAGCGTGACACTGCTGGCTGTCAAAGCAGCATTGACGGCCACATTGCCGCCATAAAGGCTGACGGGGCCAGCGATGTTGATAGCGCTGTTCACCGTCACGTTTTTATCTGCGGTGCCGTCAGCACTGCTCAAGCTCTTGCCGATCGTCAGACCACCCAAGTTCGATGAAAAGTTCCACGCGCTGGTTGAAAAGGCACCAGAAAAATCGTCACCGGCAGGCTGAATCATCAAAGCACCCGCGCCGGAGAACCCACTGGAAGCACTGGTCGGCGCATCGTTGGCGAGGATAAGCTGTCCGCCATTGATCGCTGAAGCGCCTGTGTAGGTGTGGTTGGCAGTCAGGCTCAACGCACCGTTGCCCGTCTTGGTGAGCGTGCCCGTTCCGGAAATGACACCGCCATAGGTCACGTCGTCACTGCGGTTGAAGGTGACATCGCCCTTGTTGCTGATGTTACCCGTCAGGCTGCCAGCGGTGTTTCCATTACCGACCGAAAGGGTGCCAGCATTCACATAGGTCATGCCCGTATAGGTACCCGCGCCCAAATACGTCACTGTATTGCTGTTGTCTTTGATCACTTTTCCCGCACCGGAAATGTCACGATCAAAAGCAAGATTATCATTCCAATTAAATATTAAAATCCCTTCATTAACTAAATTTTGGGTGCTTGCAATATTACCCATGGCCCCACCATTACCCAGACTTAATATACCAAGCGTCTTTCTTTCATAGGTAGAATAGCTGCCATTCTGGAGTAGATCGGTTGAAGCACGGATAGTATTTAGAATACTCGTTGTACCCGAATATGTATTATCTGCAGTGAACGTGATTTTCGAACTGGAAAATAACTTACTAACCCCATATCCCTGATCAGTCGGAGAGGTTGCAGGTAAACCATTATTTAAAGAACCCGTGATAGCGGCAGTAGTGAAATCATCCCCAAGATGATTATATCTAGCGTACACAGTATAGTAATTATCACGACCTTGATATGCTGCAACCTGTACATCATTACCCGACTGAGTTAACTTAACGAAAACCACTTTCGTGAATTGGTTGAGAGATGTTCCACCAGTAACGTATTGACCGTCATAAAAAGATTGAATTTGAAATGTGGCAGTGTTGGTGGCGGCATCGTACTTTTTATGATAAGCCCCTGCAGGTATGGCAATGCAAATATTCCCCGTGCAATTAATGTGCGTACCATTCTGTTCGCCTCCGGCAATACGTTCCAATACATCCAAAACAGTGGTGTTGCTGGCTACTGTTTGCGGTGTCCTTGTCACAAAATTGGAGAAAAGCGTGCTTTCTCCGCCTTTGATTTCCACATTGCCCGTTCCGCTGATCACATACGGTACCGTCTTATCGGTTCCTGCGTAGTAGCGCAATGTGCCATTGTTGGTGACACCCGAAGTAACCAAAGAGCCTGTGTCTCCGCCATTACCCACTTGCAAAGTTCCAGCCGAAATGGTTGTACTGCCGGTGTAGGTGTGATCGGCCGACAAGGTCAGCGCACCTGTACCTTGTTTGACCAAGGAGGCATCTGTTCCCGATATGACACCGCTGTACGTACTGTTCCCAGACTGGTTGACCGTCAAAGACTGGCCAGAACCCAAGGCAATACCGCCCGTGCCTGACAGTCCTGTGGTGGTGATGGACACATCGCCACGCACTGCAATGGAGTTACTGAGGGTCACCGTGCCGTCGGCAATCAGAGACAAGCTGGCAGAGCCAGCGTTTGGGGTGATTGCACTGCTGACCAAAATATTCCCTGCTTGAGTGCCTGACCCAGCGGTATTGATGGTGACATTGGTTTCACCGTTGAGCAGCGTTTCAATCGTACCGCTCAGGATCTTTGAACTGTCACCACTTGCAGACCAAGTTCCACTAGAGAAGCTACCGTTGGTGTCACCATTACTGGCCACAATTTCAATGTCGTAAGGGTCAAACAACCACTCCCCCGCACGACCTTTTGGTGCCGCAGCAGAACCAGTCACCCCTTCGGTAATGAGCTTGGCCCCCGAAGTCTCGATCTGTCCGCCGTCGCCCCCCTGGCTGCCGCCCTTGGCGTAAATGGCCCCGCTGGCGGTGGTCACCGAATTGGCGTTGCGCACATCACTCCACAACACCACTTTGCCGCCGTTGCCGTTATCTGTGGCGCTGGCATCGATCACACTGCCGGACTCCATCGTCACTGTGGTGGCCTGCCGCAGGCTGCCGCTGCCTTGCCAATCGCCGCCGACCAGCACAGTGCCGCCGCCTTTGGCTCCAGTGGCGTCGATGAGGCTGCCACTGCCCAAACGGATGTGGTCTGCCTCCAGCACCACCAGACCGCCTTTGGCGTCAATGCTGCCGGCTTCGATCAGGCCGCTCTGGTTGATGGCACTGCCACTGAGCTGCGAGGCAGCTTTGGCCGTCAGGTAAACCATGCCGTCGGCCGCGCGGATGCTGCCGCTTTGCTCGATCAGGGCATTGAGGGTGCCTTCTTCGACTTCGATCTGTGCGGGGCCACCCAGGTCCAGCCGCACCTTGCGACCGGCGGCAAGCAACGCCGATCCAGAGGGTGCAGAAATTTCACCCACATTGGTCACCCTGGCCGCCACCAGCGCCACGGTACCGCCCTGCGCGGTGCGAATCTGGCCCTGGTTGGTCACGGCGCTGGTGCTGTCGCCCGACAGCCGGTCGTTACCTGCCATGAAGTCGGCGTTGCTCATTCCCAGCGTGGAGGCCACTAAACCACCCACATTGACCTGAGCACTGGGTGTGAACAGGATGCCATTGGGGTTGAGCAGGTATACACGGCCATTGGCATGGATCTGCCCCTGGATGGTGGACACGTCACTGCCCAGCACGCGGTTGAGCGCCGTGGCCTGGGCATTGGGCTGGACAAAATTCACCATATGCCCGGCACCAATATTGAAGCTCTGCCAGTCCAGTGCCATACGCTGGCTGGCCTGGTTGACCGTCATGACTGTGCCCTGGGTCTGGATGCTGCCCTGCCCCGCCACCACCTGACCGCCCGCAGGCAATGCCGCTGTCTGGGCCCACGCTACAGGCGCCAGCACGGCACAGGCCACTGCCATGCAAAGCGTGCGAATGCTCGCTTGAATGCCACTTGCGCCCCGCGCCACAGACGCAGAGACAGCGCGGGTGCTTTTGGCTTTGCCCAGCGACGAGGCGATTTCGGACACCACCACAAACTGTTGGTGGACGTGGCTCCAAACCACTTTGCAGATGTTGTTCAAGGCAACGCTCCAGATCGAATTAATAAAGCAGACAAAATTGCTTAATTCGACAATCTAGAGACAAGCAATCCTTAAAACCAACCAGATCTAACCGACGCAGAATACACACAGTGTCTCTGGCCTCTCCTCTTCTCTACAAGCCACGCCAATGTTCCTCTCTGTCTTCCGTCTCTTGCTACTGCTTTGCGCATCGCTGTGGCTGACTGCTTGCGCACCGGGCTCTGCGCCGCCACAGTCCTCTCTGGTGGAATCAGCCCAGTGGCGGATGGATCACACGGGGCAAGAGACACTGCAGGACGCCGTAAAAACCACCGACTGGCAGCCCTTGCCTGAATGGAAATCCTGGGGTTTCGGCACAGAAACGGTCTGGGTACGGCTGCAGCTGCAAGCAGCTGAAAAAGGGGGGCGAACACCTTGGGTGGTCAGGGTACGCCCGTCTTATCTGGACTATGTGACGCTGCATGATCCGGCTTCAGGCTTGGTGCTGCGCACCGGGGATGCGCTGCCTCCTGGCGGTGACGATCTGGCCTCCATCAATTTCTCGCTGCCGATCCCGGCGATTGACCATGCCAGGTCGGTGTATCTGCAAATCCGCAGTACCAGTGTGCGCACTTTACATGTGGAGGTGCTGCCCTACGGTCACGCTCAGCAAAAAAACCGGCTGCAGGAGTGGTTGGTGGGCTTTGTAACGGCTGCGTCAGCCATCTTTACAGTTTGGGCGCTGGCGCAGTGGTGGATCTCGCGCGAAAAGGTGATCCTGGCATTTGCCATCAAGCAAGTTTTCGCGACCATATTCGCTTTCTTTGTCCTGGGCTTTGCGCGCATCGTCATCGGTCCGATGCTGCATGAGGGTGTATTGACCACCATCGCGTCCAGCATTTTCATCTGGGTGATCAGTGTGACGACCTGGTTTCTCAGTCTGCTCATTGAGGGCTACCGGCCCTCGCGCTGGGTCTTGCGGGCTTGTCGCCTTACGGCATTTTTGATCGCCTTGTTACCTGCACTGCAGTGGTCAATACAAACTCACCTGATGCTGCGCATGGCCAACACCGGTGCTCTGGTCTGCTTTGCACTTCTCCTGCTCGCACTGGCCACTGCGATCCCCAAACGGACGAAGCAGGGTATTCCTCTGCCGGTGTTCATGGTTTACCTGGTGGTGTACTCAACACTCAGCACTTTGCCCATCATGATGCACCTCGGCTGGTTTGCGCCACGGCCAATTGTGCTTTTTGGGACCCTGGCCCATACCGTGATGGATGGCCTGGTGATGTTCGTCATGCTGCAGATCCGCGCCCGCACCATGCGCCAGGAGCAGATGCAGACGGCACTGGCGCTGCAACGCAGCCAGCAGCATGCCGAAGACGAAAAGCGCCACCGCGAAGAACAAAGCCAGCTCTTTGCCATGTTGGCGCACGAGATGAAGACCCCATTGGCCACCTTGCGCATGTGGATGGAGGCGGGCCAGCTCAAACCCGAGGCCATGGAACGGGCCATCGCCGACATGAACCAGGTGATCGAGCGCTGTGTGCATACCGGGCAGCTGGCCGACCAGGGGCTGCAGCCGGACTGGAAAGTGGTCGATCCGCAGGAAATCACCCGGGCGTGCATTCGCAGTTGCCGCGCGCCGGAGCGGGTGGACCTGCAGGCCCCCGAAAGCTCCGAAGGGCTGCAGACGGATGCGCAGATGCTGTCCATCGTGCTGGGCAATCTGCTGGACAACGCCTGCAAATACGGGACAGCCGAGCGCCGCATCCAGCTCACACTGGCGCCGTCGATGCGCAACGGCCAGCCCGGCTGGCTCTGGCAAGTGCGCAACACAACAGGCCCTGCAGGCTTGCCCGATGCCCATCGTCTGTTTGAAAAGTATTACCGCAGCCCACGCGCACGCCGCCTGTCGGGTTCCGGGCTGGGCCTGTTTCTGGTCAAGGGTTTGCTGGACCTGATGCAGGGCAGCATCGATTACGAGGCGCAGGAGGGGGACGCTGTTTTCAGCGTCTGGCTGCCGCAGCAGCCTGTAACCCGGTCGCGTCGTTAGTTATTGTTGGAAGTTTGGCGCCTAAAACGTCAAGATCACCCAAACAGCCAACGAACTCCAACCCATTCCCATGCATGACGTCGCCCTGAAAATCCTGGTGGTCGAGGACAACGATGCATTGCGCGAAGCCACGCTGGCTTTCTTGCAGCAGCAGGGGCACTACGTGCGTGGTGTGGCCATGGCCGAAGACATTGACGACATGGGTGGTGGTTTTGTGCCTGATGTGTATGTGATCGACCTGAACCTGCCCGACGAGGATGGCCTGAGCCTGACACGTCGGCTGCGGGCAGCCCATCCGAACGTGGGCATCGTGATCGCCACGGCCCGGACCCAGATTGGCGACAAGGTGGTGGGCTACGAGAGCGGGGCCGATCTGTACCTGACCAAGCCTGTGCATCCACAAGAGCTGATGGCCGGCGTGGTTGCGCTGGGCAAACGACTGCGAACCTTGGGTCGGTCAGCCCATGCTGGCACGGTGCTCGATGTCTCGCGCATGCAGCTCAGCGGCCCCGACGCCCGGGTGGAGCTGACCGCCAGCGATGCCCTGATCCTGAGCGCCCTGGCCCGTGCGCCTGGCCAGAAGCTCGAGAGGTGGCAGATTGCCGAGATCGTGGGCGGCAGCGATGGCGACACGCCATCGGCCGCCACACTCGAAATGCGCATCACCCGTCTGCGCAAGAAGCTCGCTGCCGTGGGTGCCCCAGCCCCACACATCAAGGCACTGCACAAGGTGGGCTACACGCTGTGTACGCCGGTGGTGCTGCAGTAAGCCACTGCTGCGACTCACGACCGCCCGCTCAGCGCCTGTCTGCATCGGCTTTTCGGCTTTGAATCTCGTTCAAAATACAAATAGATATTTACAAAATGGCAATTTTCACTACAATCTTTGCGTATGCCCAAGACCGCCAAAGCGCTGCTGCAATTGCCCCCTGCCACTCTGGCGGCCATCCAGAAGCTGGGGGCAGACCTGGCCGTGGCACGCTTGCGCCGCAAGGAATCCCTGAAAACCTGGGCACAGCGCATGGGCGTTTCGGTGCCCACACTGCAAAGGCTCGAGGCCGGTGACCCCGGGGTGGGCATCGGCATCGTGGCGTCTGCCCTGTGGCTGATCCAGCGCGACGCGCAACTGGGCGAGCTGGCAGCGCCAGAGCATGACCGTGGCGCCATCGAAATGGACGTGCGGCAAGCCATGGCCCTCGGTCGCACGCGCGCCCGCGCCGCAGCAGAGGCCCGCCTGAACACCCCCAAACGCAAGGACTGACGTGCGTCTGGACGACTTGCACCTTTGGTACCTGGCCGACCCGGGCAGGCCGCAGTATGTGGGCGCCTTGAGGCTGGTGTCTGCCGGCAAGGGCGTGTCCCTGCACTACGGACCCGAATGGCTGCGCAAGGGCTTTGCGCTGAGTGAAGACCTGCCACTGGTCGACACCGAATTTTTACCGCCCGACCGCTGGGGGGCCGATGGCCAGCGCGCAGTGGGCGCGGTAGACGACGCCAGACCCGACCGCTGGGGAGAAAAAGTGATCCGTTTCGTGGACAGGCCAAAACGGCTGTCCCTGATGGAGTACCTGTATTACGCAGGCGACGAACGCTTTGGGGCCCTGGGTGTTTCCACCTCGGCCGAACGTTACCAACCGCGCCCGGGAGGCCCTTTGCCCCGGCTGGAAGACGCGCAAGACCTGAGTGAAG
>Ga0255160_1000169_pt1 | contig 21457 bp, 19 predicted proteins | sample Atl_Colum_RepB_8_2_FD_186010 | JGI IMG/M metagenome (GOLD analysis project Ga0255160, IMG submission 186010) | Freshwater microbial communities from Altamaha River, Georgia, United States - Atl_Colum_RepB_8h | ecosystem: Environmental > Aquatic > Freshwater > River | place: USA: Georgia... | reverse complement strand
ACCACTGCGCCCAGCTCGATGTGTTTTTCGGCCCCGCCATCTACATGGGCAGCACCAACGTCATCACGGCCAAACCCACCCCCGACAACCTGCTGCCAATGATCGAAAAATTCGGCATCACCAGCTTCTTTGCCCCGCCCACGGTGTGGATCGCCTTGTTGCGCTCGCCGCTGTTCGACCCGCTCAAACTCGCCAAACTGGCCAAGGGCTACTACGGTGCCTCCATCATGCCGGTGGAGGTGATGAAGGAAATCGCTGCCCGCTTGCCCAGTGTGCGGCTGTGGAACCTGTATGGCCAGACCGAGATCGCGCCGCTGGCCACCATGCTTGGCCCCGAGGACCAGCTGCGCAAGCCGGGCTCGTGCGGCAAGGCGGTGCGCAACGTCGAGACCCGCGTCGTGGACGACCAGATGCGGGACGTGAAACCGGGCGAGGTCGGCGAGATCGTGCACCGCTCGCCGCACCTGATGCTGGGCTACTTCCACGACGACGAGCGCACAAAAGCCGCATTCGAGGGCGACTGGTTCCACAGCGGCGACCTGGCCACCATCGACGAGGAAGGCTACATCACGGTGGTCGACCGCAAAAAGGACATGATCAAGACCGGGGGCGAAAACGTGGCCAGCCGCGAGGTCGAGGAAATGATCTACCGCCTGCCCCAGGTCAGCGAGGTGGCCGTGATCGGCCTGCCCGATGCCAAATGGGTAGAGGCGGTGACGGCGGTCATCGTGGTCAAGGCCGGGCAGACGCTCGACGAGGCCGCCGTGATCGCGCACTGCAGCCAGCATATGGCGCACTTCAAGGCGCCCAAGCGTGTGGTGTTCACCGACACGCTGCCCAAGAACCCCAGCGGCAAACTGCTCAAACGCGAGCTGAGGCTGCGGTACGTGGCCTGAAGTTCCGGCTCATTCTTCCTGCACGATCCTGCAGGGCGCGTGAATGCGTTTCTTCTCCCGGTCTTCTTCGCAGTAGCGCATGGCGCGTCTTGCGCCTTCGGCCCCGAGTTTGATGTAGATCGAGCACTTGAGCGTCATGCGCTCGTGGTCGCTGTGGTTGTCAAAGGCGGCTGCGCAGCGGCTGTTGCTGCTCATCTCTGGCCTGGTCTGCAGCCACTGCTGCTTGAGTGCTTCGGGCAGTTCCCGCACTTTCATGGTCGGGTGGACTTGTGCCAGGGCGGCGACGCAAGCCAGGCAAGTCGCCAGCAGCGTCCAGGTCGATTTCAGGATGGGCGTGTGCATGGGGTCGGCTGTCCAAATGGCGTCAATTTAGGCGTGCCCGCGGAGAGTCACCTTGATGTCCATCAAGAAATCGCCCAGGGGGGGCGGTCTGGCGTTCGTGCCGGGGCGGTGATGGATGCCTTCAAAGCAGGCTATAATGCCGATCTTTCGTTGCGGAGCCTTCTGGTGGCGCAGCGTGACCTCAGGAGATATAGCTCAGTTGGTGAGAGCGCGGGATTCATAACCCCGAGGTCGGTGGTTCAAATCCACCTATCTCCACCAAATCCAAGGGGACAGCTGCATGCTGTCCCCTTTTTTATGGCCCGCATGGCGGCATGGGGAAAACCGCAAAGACTTTAAAAACATGAAAGTCATTAGAATCGATCGCGACGATTCAAGGACCCATGTTCAGTTTTTTCAAAACCGCCGAACCCGACCCGAAGCAGACAGCCCGCGAGCTGTTTGAAAAAGTCACGGGGCTGTCTTCGGACTCGCACGATGCACGCAGTGCCCGTTTGCGCCTGGGGATGCTGATCCGGGCCCATGCAGACAAGACCTTTGTGGCCGGCGCCGAACAAACCGCCCTGTGGCAGGAGCAGGTGGCGCAGGCGGTTGTCAAAGGGGAAGAAAAGCCGCCGCTGCCGCAAGCGAGCGAGTACCAGCAGGTCAAGTCTGGCAACAAACCCATCTGGGTGTACCTGCCCCAGGAATACGCCGACGGTTTTTTCGAGATCGGGGCGCGTTACCAGCGTGTGCAGATCGACGCACACCAGGCCATCCGGGAGGCGCAGTCCTTGATGGACCGGATCTGTTTTCAAGATCTGCAGCTCGAGACGCCGTTTGAAATCCTGCAGTTCCTGCGGCAGGAACAGCAGGAATCCCTGGCCGACTCGCCCCAGCCCGGGGACGATGGGTCCTCCGCGCCAACCTGAAGCCACCGGTTTCAGCAGGGCCTGATCTTCACTTGCTGTCGCAGGCGCTGCACGTCCTGTGAATGGCACAGCGCGGTGCCCGGTTGCATCACTGCAGCGGCGCCGGCGGCCATGGCGGTGGCCAGCGCATCCTCCAGGGTGGTCTGCGCATCGAGTGCCCACACCAGACCCGCCAGAAAGCTGTCGCCAGCGCCCACACTGCCTGCCACCGGCACGGACAGTGCATCGGAGACCAGACACTGTTCGGCGGTGATCAGCATGGCACCCTCGGGGCCGAGTGACAGTGCAACCATGCGGGCCCGATCCTGTGCAATCCACTGGCGTGCTGCCTGTTTTTGCAAAGCCCGTGTGCCCAGTGTGCTGCCCGTGAGTTCCGCCAACTCGCGCAGGCTGGGCTTGACCAGCCACACCCCCTGCTCCATCGCGGCAGCCAGTGCCGGGCCGGAACTGTCCACCACCATGCGTGCACCGGTGTCCCGGGCCAATCGTGCGATCTGTGCGTGGCCGTCGACTGCCACACCCGGTGGCAGGCTGCCACTGGAGACGATCCAGCGCGGCGCGGGCGAGCGCTGCGTGAGTTGCACCAGGCAAGCCTGCCATTCGGTGGCGGTCAGGCTGGGACCTGGCAGAACGAATCGGTATTCGTGTCCGGTGTCGCGTGCCTGCACCGTGAAGCTTTCACGGGTTTCGCCGGCAATCGGCAGCCGCAGGTCATCGACCTGCTCCTGCTCAAGCAGTGCATGCAGACGCTCTCCTGTGGCGCTGCCGCAGGGATAAACCGCCAGCACATCTGCCCCCAGCCGGTGCAGCACCCTCGCCACATTGATGCCGCCGCCGCCCGGGTGCATCTGCGGTGCGTCGCAGCGCATCTTGTGGGCGTCCAGCAGGCGCTCGACCGAGGTGGAGACATCCAGTGCCGGGTTGGGTGTGAAGGTGAGGAAGCGTGCCATTGGGCGATTGCGCAGGGGAGGGTGTCGTGGGCATTATCCCGCCCGCTGGCAAGTCCCGGGACTGAACGGGTTTCAGGGCCTTGAGGCTTGGACCCGGACGCCATCGCGCAGCGTTGCCGCCGGGTAGGCCACCAGTTCGGCACCCGTGCCCAGATCGGTGCGCAGCCAGGCCTGTTGTCCGTTGCGGCCCAGCAGCGTCACCTGTTGCAGCCGTGCACGGCCGGCCTCGACGCGGAACACCGCATGGCCGCTGCCATGCGGAAACACGGAGCTCACGGGGGCCAGGGCCACGTCGCGGGCTTGCTGCACGACGATGCGGATTTCCATCTTGAAGCCATCACCGAGTCCGGCCGGTGGCGGGTCCTGCCAGTCGAACACGGCTTTCACGCGCTGCTCCGTCACCCCCAGCGCGGACACTTTGGTGAACGCAGACGGTTCGATGCGTGAGAGCCTGGCATTCAGGCGGCCTTCACCGCCCCAGTGGCCCAGCGTGGCCTGGGCCTGGTCCGGCAGCCCGGCGGCATCTTCGGTCAGCAATTCGGTCACGATTTCCTGCTGGCGTGGATCGCCCAGATCGAGCAGGGGCGTGCCGGCCGTGACCGGCCCCTCGCTGTCGCGGTGCAGCCGCAGGACATGGCCGGCCACGGGCGCGGTGACGCGCCACAAGGGGCTGCCCTGGGATCCCGTAGCCTGTGTCAGGCCGATGCGCAGGCGTTGCAGCTCGTGTGCAGCGGTGTCGACCTCGCCCGTGGCCATGCGCAATTCCTGGCGTCTTTGCTGCAGGGCCAGCTGCGAAGTTTCGAGCTGGATGGACGAGACAAAGCCCTGCCGGGCCAGCGACTCGCTGCGCTGCAGATCGGCCTGAGCCTGTGCCTCGGCCGCACGGGCACGTGCCTGATTGGCCTGGGCACGCGCCAGCCCTGCTTGCGCGGCACCCACCCGCTCCTGTTGCTCGGCCAGGCTGCGCGCGTCGAGCAGGCCTGGGGCTGCGGGCCGGATCTCGGCCACCACCTGGCCCGCCTGGACCGCATCGCCCGCCCTGAGCATGGGGCGCACCAGCGCTCCGCTCAGCGGTGCTGCCACGGTGTAGCGCTCGCGCACACGGGTCTGGGCGTCTTCTACCAGCTCACGCACAAAATCGCCTTGCGCCAGGCGCACCGTTTCCACCCGCTGCGGCTCGGGCCAGGCGGCCCAAGCGAGCAAGCCCAGGGCCAGCAGGCTGGCGGTGGCGATGGTGAGTTTCTTGTGGTTCATGGCAGACCTCATTCACGGACCTTGAGCACCCCGACCAGGTCGAGGTGGCGGATGCGGCGGTTGACCATCCAGGCGCTCAAGAGTGCGGCCACCACCACACACACCGAAGCAAAAGCATACGTGGCAGGCCGGATGTGCACCGCAAAGAAAAACTCGTCGGTCTGGACCAGCCGCACGATGCTGCCCGACAGCCACCAGCCGCCCCACCAGCCCAGCGGCAGGGCGATCAGCATCTCCAGCAGCCATTGCCCCAGCAGCAGGCCCGAGACCTCGGCCTGGGTGAAGCCCAGCACCCGCAGGCTGGCCAGTTCCCAGGCACGCTCGGCCAGCGCGATGCGGGTCTGGTTGTAGACCACGCCCACGGCGATCACGCTGGCAAACGCGGTCAGCACCGCGCTGAAGACCAGCAGGTTGCGTGCGGTGATGCCTTCCACATTGCGCAGCATCACCGCCTTGCTGAAGGCCCCTGCCACCCGCGGGCGTTGCTGCAGGGCCTGCAGCAACCCGGTTTCGCGGCCGCGCTCGACCGAGAGCGTGAGCTGGTTGACCAGATCGCCTTCGCGCAGCAGCCGGTTCAGGGCGGGACGGGCGATGTAGGCGTTCATGCCCATCATTTCCTGCACAACGCCCGTGACCGGCAGCGTCCAGACGCTGCGTGCGCCGTCCTGCCATTCCACCCGCACCACATCGCCCACGCGCAGATCCAGGCGGCTGGCCAGGCGGTCGGTCAGCAGCAGACCTTCGTGTGGGGCTTCGTGGTGTTGACCGGCCACGTCGACGATGCGCTGCAGCTGCAATCCCGTCTCGCGTCCCTGCAGGTTGCCCAGCCATTGCCGGTGGCCGTGAACCAGCCGCACGCCCACGTTGCGCGAGCCCTCGACCGCGGTCACGCCGGGCAAGCGCAGGGCTTCGGACGTCACCTGTGACGGTGTGGCCTCGACCAGGGCCAGCACCACATCGCCGCGCAGCACCTGGCGGAACTGGGTGTGCAGCAGCAGGTCGATGCTGTCGCGCCAGAAGCTGCCGCTGATCACGATGGCCACCGACGAGGCCAGGCCCAGCACCGTGAGCAGACTGCGCCAGGGATGGCGCTGCATGTGGCGCAGCACCATGCGCTGGCCCGGCCCCAGCCAGGCCCCCAGGGCGGTGCCTTCGAACCAGCTGCGGCGGTACAGACCTGGCGAGGGCGGTCGCATGGCCTCGGCCGGCGGCAGCCGCACGCTGGCGCGGATCGCCTGCGCGGTGGCCAGCAGGCCCATGCCCACGCTCAGACCCAGCGCCACCGCCAGCACATCGCCCCGCAACCGGTGCTGCAGTTGCGGGAAGGCGAAGACCTGGACATACAGGGTGCTGAACCATTGCCCCAGCGCATCGCCCAGCGCCACGCCCACAGCGCAGCCCAGACCCACGATCAGCAGCACCATGCGCAGGTAATGCCAGGCGATCTGCCGGTTGTCGTAACCCAGGGCCTTGAGCGCAGCGATCTGCTCACGCTGCAGGCCGATGTGGCGGGTCATCACCGTCTGCAGCAAAAAGGCCGCCACCAGCAAAAAGATGCTGGGCAGCACCGTGCCCAGCACCTGCTGCTCGCGGATTTCGGAATTGAGCATGCGGTGCGACAGGTGGTCTGCCCGTCCGTGCGCATGACCACCCCCGTAGGGTGCCAGCAGCGCGTCGATCGCCTCGGTCACTTCGGCCTCGCGGGCACCGGGGGCCAGCCGCACCGACAGCTGGTTGAAGGTACCGCGCATGTCGTAGGCCGCCGCCACCGCGTCGCGGTGCGCCCAGAAGACGCCAAAACCGTGGATGTCCGGCGAACCGCCCATACCGGCAAAAATGAACTCGGGCGAGAGCGCGATGCCCGTCACCGTGAGCGCCTGCAGCTTGCCGTTCATCAGTGCCTGCAGTGGGTCGCCGGGGCGCAGCTGGCGGGCCTGGGCAAAGGCAGCCGAGACCAGCACCTCCAGCCGCCCCGAAGTCACGCTGTCGGCAGGCCAACGGCCCGCGCGCAGGGAGACCTGGTTGAGCAGCTGCGGCGTGCGCGGGTCGATGGCCGTCAGGCGTCCCCGGATCGGGTCTGCCACCCCGGGCAGAACAATCTGCACCCCATGCGCCACGCCGTCCTGTACCTGGGCCACGCCGGGCACTGCCGCGATGCGTGGCAGCAGCGACACGGGTGCGCGGCGGGCGTTGGCGAACACGTCGGCAAAGCGGGACTCGGTGTAGTAAAGATCGCGCGACCAGGACAGCGCATCCCAGGCGCTGAAGGTGGCCAGAAAGCCGGCCACGCCGCTGGTCACCACCAGCGCAATCGTCAGCACCTGGCTCCAGAGCTGGCGCAGGTCACGCCAGAGCTTGCGGTCCAGGGCTTTCATGGCAGCGCCTCACCACGACAACTCATCCGGGCGCAGCCTGCGCACAGGGCGCTCCTCACGCTGGATGCGCCCACCCGCAAGGTGGATCACCCGGTCGGCCATGCCGGCAATGGCGGCGTTGTGGGTGATGACCACGGTGGTTGTGCCCAGCTCGCGGTTGATGGTCTCGATGACTTCGAGCACCTGTTTGCCGGTGGCGTAGTCCAGCGCTCCTGTCGGCTCATCGCACAGCAGCAGCTGCGGGCGCTTGACGATGGCGCGCGCGATCGCCACGCGCTGCTGCTCGCCGCCCGAGAGCTGCGCCGGAAAATGGTCCAGTCGCCCGGACAGCCCCACCAGTGCCAGCGCTTCTTCGGCACGCATGGCGCCGGGCACCAGGTCGGTCACCAGCTGCACGTTCTCGCGCACCGTCAGGCCAGGCATGAGGTTGTAGAACTGGAACACAAAGCCCACATGCTCGCGCCGGTAGCGCGTGAGCGCGGCGTCGTCAGCCTCGCTGAGGTCGTGTTCGGCAAACCAGGCGCGGCCCTCGCTGGGCCGGTCCAGGCCGCCCAGGATGTTGAGCAGGGTGGACTTGCCGCTGCCCGAGGGGCCCAGCAGCACGATGAATTCGCCTGGCAGTACCTGCAGGTTGACATCCTGCAGCGCCAGGATTTCCTGCCCGCCCGTGTGGTAGCGCTTGCCCAGGTGTTGCGCAATCAGCACGGCGGCATGACTGGCAGGGGCGGGAGCGGGCAAAGTGTTCACTTCGGCGAGACAGGGTTGCAGAACATTCTAGGGGTGTCAGGGGGTTGATGCGGCGCCTTCCAGCACCCCCCAGTCAGGTGTGTGTGCGCTGGCACAATGTTCTGCATGGCCAAGCATCTGCTGTGTGTGGGGCACATCGCCCTCGACCTGATTTTCAGCGTCAGCGAATTTCCGGACCACCCGACCAAGACCCCTGCACACCGTTACCACCGCGGTGTGGGTGGCATGTCGGGCAATGCCGCAGTGGCACTGGCCCGGCTGGGGGCCAGGGTGGATTTCTGCGGACCGGTCGGTGACGATGATGCCGCCGACGTGTTTGAGCAGGTTTTGCGTGCTGAGGGGGTGGGTCTGGGTGGCTTGCGCCGTGTCCCGGGCGCCAGCAGTTCTGTCTCCAGCATCATCGTGGACCGGCATGGCGAGCGCATGATCTTCAATGCCAAAGGTTCGGCGCTTGACGCACCGGGGCCATTCGATCCGGCTGTGCTCGATGGCATCGATTTCGTGCTGGTCGATCCACGCTGCCCGGTCTGGGCCGAAGCCGCCTTGTGCGAGGCCCGGCAGCGAGGTATCCCAAGCATGCTGGACGGTGAACTTTCACCGCGCCCCGACCTGCAGCGCCTGGTGCCGCTGGCCGACTGGCGGGTGTTTTCGGAGCGAGGTCTGCTGGCCTGGGCCGATGGCGAGCCCGAAGTCCTGCTGCAAGGTCTGGCTGCGCTTGAACCACAACAGCGTGTGGTGCGGACCCTGGGGCCTGCAGGGCTGCAGTGGTGCGATGCGCAGGGGCGGCTGTGTCAGATGCCGGCCATCAATGCAGGACCGGTGGTGGACACCTTGGGCGCCGGTGATGTGTTCCATGCGGCGCTGGCGCTGGCGTTGGCCGAAGGCCAGGCCGACCGCGAGGCCTTGCGCTTTGCTTCGGCCGCTGCGGCCATCAAATGCAGCCGGCCCGACGGCATTGCCGGGGCTCCGACCCGGCTGGAGGTCCAGGCCTTGATCGAAGGCATGACCTGCCCGGTCTGGCCAGGCCATGACAAAGAAAAAGAGTGTCATCCTCGGGCTTGACCCGAGGATGCATGCGCCTCCTCAGCCGTTGACGAAATTCGGTGTGCGCTTGCCGAGGAAAGCGTCCATGCCTTCCTTTTGGTCGGCGGTGGCGAACAGTGCGTGGAACAGGCGGCGCTCGAACATCACGCCGTCCGACAGTCCGCTCTCAAAGGCCCGGTTCACGCTTTCTTTGGCGGCGATGGTGGCCAGCTGGCCCATGCCGCAGATCACCAGAGCGGCGCCCAGGGTTTCGTCCATGAGCTTGTCCAGCGGCACCACGCGGCTGACCAGGCCGGCACGCTCGGCCTCCTGGGCGTCCATCATGCGGGCCGTCAGCACCATGTCCATCGCCTTGGATTTGCCGATCGCACGCGGCAGGCGCTGCGTGCCGCCGGCGCCGGGGATGATGCCGATCTTGATTTCAGGTTGACCGAACCTGGCGTTGTCGGCAGCGATGATGAAGTCGCACATCATGGCCAGTTCGCAGCCGCCGCCCAGCGCAAAGCCGGCCACGGCAGCGATCACGGGCTTGCGAATGGAGCGAATGGTTTCCCAGTTGCGGGTGATGAAGTCGTTCTTGTAGACCTCATGGAAGTTGTATTTGGCCATCGCGGCGATGTCGGCGCCGGCGGCAAAGGCTTTTTCACTGCCAGTGATGACCATGCAGCCAATGGCTTCGTCGGCGTCAAAGGCCTTGAGCGCGGTGCCCAGTTCGTCCATCAGCGGACTGTTGAGGGCGTTGAGCGCCTTGGGGCGGTTGAGGGTGATGATGCCGACCTTGCCGCCTTCGACGCGGACTTCGATGTTTTCGTAGCTCATGGGTTCTCCTGCGAATGAACCGGACCACTATACCCAAGCCGGCTTCGGCCTGGCTGTCATGCGGCAACGCCGGATATGAGGGAAAACATTAACCAACCGATCGGTCGGTTAATGCTACATTTCTGCTCCAAGGAGAGTTCAATGACCGATTCGACCCTGGATTCCGTGCTCTACGAGGAGCGCGGGGCCATTGCTGTTGTCACACTCAACCGCCCTCAAGCCCTCAACAGCTTCACCCGCGAGATGCACCAGCGCCTGCGCGCCGCCTTGGACCAAGCCGAGGCCGCACCGCACATCCGCGCCCTGGTGCTCACAGGTGCAGGCCGCGGCTTTTGTGCAGGGCTGGACCTGTCCGAGCTGGATTTCACGCCTGGCCCCGGCCTGCTTGAGCGTGCCGATCCCGGTCCAGTGATCGAGCAGGAATTCAACCCGACCACGCGCCGCCTGCAGTCGCTCAAACTGCCTACAGTCGTGGCCGTCAATGGCGTGGCCGCTGGCGCGGGTGCGTCGATCGCCATGGCCTGCGACATCGCGGTGGCCGCGCCCAACGCCAGCTTTGTGCAGGCTTTCAGCAAGATCGGCCTGATTCCGGACGCGGGTGGCAGCTGGCTGCTGGTCGAGCGTCTGGGCCTGGCCCGCGCGATGGCCCTGGCCATGACCGGCGACAAACTCACGGCCGACAAGGCCCTTGAATGGGGCCTGATCTGGCAAGTGGCTGAAGACCCACTGGCCACGGCAGTGGCGATTGCCGAAAAACTCGCCCTCATGCCGACGAAAGCGCTGGTCGCGACCCGACACCTGCTGGTGGGGGCTGGCACCCGCTCGCTCGATGCACATCTGAATGTCGAGCGTGACACCCAGTCGGCGCTGGGCAAGACGCACGATTACATGGAGGGTGTGAACGCCTTCCTGGAAAAGCGCGCGCCGCAGTTCAAGGGGCAATGAGATGACGCCTCAGGACATCGCACGCAAAGTCGGCGAAACCATGTTCCCGGTGGACGTGGCGTCCAAGGACACCATGGGCATGGAACTGCTGAGCTGTGAGCCAGGCCGTGCCGTGCTGCGCATGGAGGTCAAGGAGCTGCACCTCAACGGTCACAAGATCTGCCACGGCGGCTTCATCTTCACGCTGGCCGATTCGACCTTTGCCTTTGCCTGCAACAGCTACAACAAGAACGCGGTGGCTGCCGGTTGCAGCATCGAGTTTTTACGGCCCGGCAAGCTCGGCGATGTGCTGACCTGCGAAGGCGTCGAGCAGACCCTGAGCGGTCGCCACGGCATCTATGACATGAAAGTCACGAACCAGAACGGCGAAGTGGTGGCCGTGTTCCGTGGCAAGAGCGCCCAGATCCCGGGCACGGTTTTTCCGGAGTGATCCCAGATGAGCAAGACCTTTGCACTTGAGCCGATCGAAAAAGCCAGCATCGACGAGATGCGTTCCCTGCAGCTCAAGCGCCTGCAGCAGACCCTGCACCACGCCTACGCCAACTCGCCGGTTTACCGGGCCAAGTTCGACGCCGCCGGGGTGCACCCGGACGACTGCAAGAGCCTGGCCGACATCGCCAAGTTCCCCTTCACGACCAAGGCCGATCTGCGCGAAAGCTACCCCTTTGGCATGTTCGCCGTGCCGCGCGAACAATGCGCGCGCATCCACGCGTCCAGTGGCACCACCGGCAAGCCCACCGTGGTGGGCTACACGTTCAAGGACATCGACACCTGGGCCACGGTGGTGGCGCGCAGCATCCGCGCCGGTGGCGCTCGCCCCGGCGACATGGTGCATGTGAGCTACGGTTACGGCCTCTTTACCGGTGGCATGGGCGCGCACTATGGCGCCGAAAAACTGGGCCTGACGGTGGTGCCCTTTGGTGGCGGCCAGACCGAGCGCCAGGTGCAGCTCATCCAGGATTTCAAGTCCAACATCATCATGGTCACACCCAGCTACATGCTGGCGATTGCCGACGAATTCGAGCGCCAGGGGATCGATCCCAAGAGCAGCTCGCTGCGCATCGGCATTTTTGGCGCCGAGCCCTGGACCAACGACATGCGCGCTGCCATCGAAAAGCGCATGAACATCGATGCGGTGGACATCTACGGTCTGTCCGAAGTGATGGGTCCGGGCGTGGCCAGCGAGTGCATCGAGACCAAGGATGGCCCGACCATCTGGGAAGACCATTTCTACCCCGAAATCATCAACCCCGAAACCGGCGAGCCGGTGCAGGACGGCGAGATGGGCGAGCTGGTCTTCACCAGCCTGACCAAGGAGGCCTTGCCCATCATCCGCTACCGCACTCGTGACCTCACGCGTCTGTTGCCGGGCACGGCGCGCCCGAGCATGCGCCGCATCGAAAAGATCACCGGCCGCAGCGACGACATGATGATCATCCGCGGTGTCAACGTGTTCCCGAGCCAGATCGAGGAACTGATCCTCAAGCGTGCCGAATTGGCGCCGCACTACCAGTGTGTGCTCACGCGTGACGGCCCGATGGACGACCTCAAGGTGCTGGTGGAGACCCGCCCCGGCGTGTCACCCGAGAGCATCGAGGCCCGCGCTGCGGCCAAGATGCTGCAGCACGAGATCAAGGTCTACATTGGCTCGAGCGTGGCGATCGAGCTCAAGGCTGAAGGCGGCGTCGAGCGCAGCCAGGGCAAAGCCAAGCGGGTGGTGGATTTGCGGCGCAAGTAAGTGCCTTTTCGTGGGCGCTGAGGCTGTGCGGGGGTATTCAAGCCAAAATCAGCGCCGTCAGTCAGAGAGGGATTGGGGACGTGTGGTGACGATTTATGCGTACCCGCATCATGAGGAACCAGACGTCCCCAATCCCTCTCCCCCGGGAACATGCAAACACCGGACCTCAAAATGTCAAGCGGCAGGCCAAGCAGAAGAACGTCCCGATGTGGCTTCCAGTCGCCACACCGTGCTCTGCTGCGGCACCGTCAAAGGCAAGCGCAGCAACTGCTTGTCGCGCGACACCAGCGCCACCGCCTTGCGCTCCTTGCCCAGCAGCACCGGCACATCGTCGAGTTTGTTCACCCGCCAGTGCCCAGACTGACCGCGTGCACCCACCTCCAGCCCCAGCCATTCGTCGCCTGCCGCAAAGCCAGCCTGCTCGGCCGCGCTGCCGCGCAGCACCGCCTTGACCTGCACACTGCCGTTCGCATCCTGGTGGCGCAGGCCCAGGTGCTGGGCGAAGTTGCCCGGCTCGGCGTGGATGCGGATGCCTTGGGCTTCCAGCAATTTCGCCAGCGGCAGTTCGGTGGTGGAATGGACCCAGGTCTGCAACTCCCTGTGCCATGAGCGGCCCGTGACAGCCTGCAGTTCGTCCAGCACATCCTGCTCGCGCATCGGCCCGGCTTTGCAGCGCTTGTAAAGGCCACGCATCACGGTATCGAGGGTGTGCCCTTCGGCCCGCAAGGACAGGTCCAGGCACAAGGCCACCAGCGCGCCCTTGGTGTAGTAGCTCACCGTGGCGTTGGCCGTGTTTTCGTCCTGGCGGTAGTACTTGACCCAGGCATCAAAGCTCGATTGCGCCACGCTCTGCACCTGGCGGCCCGGCGTCTGCGCGACCTGGTTGATCGTCTTGCCCAGCAACTGGAGGTAGGTGGCGTCGTCGATCAGGCCGGCGCGGCGCAGCAGCAGGTCGTCGTAGTAGCTGGTGAAGCCCTCGAAGAACCACAGGAGCGGCGTGTAGTTCTCGCGCGTGTAGTCGTAGCGGGCAAAGGCGTCGGGGCGCAGCTGCTTGACGTTCCAGGTGTGGAAATACTCATGGCTGATCAGGCCCAGCAAGGTGGTGTAGCCCTCACCGGGCTTGGCTTCGCCTACGCGCGGCAGGTCGCGGCGGCTGCAGATCAGGGCAGTGCTGTTGCGGTGCTCCAGACCGCCGTAGCCGTCATCGACGGCATTGAGCATGAACAGGTAGTTCTTGTGCGGTGCCTTGCGGCCAGCCTGCGCGCCCTGTCCGTGCCAGAAGCGGATTTCGGCTTCGCAGATTTTCAGCGTGTCGGCCAGCAGGCGCTCGCCGTCGAACGAGGGCAAGGCACCGGCCACCACAAAGCGATGCTCGATGCCGCAGGCCTTGAAGCGACCGCTCCAGAAGGAGCCCAGCTCCACCGGGCAGTCGACCAGCTCGTCGTAGTCAGCCGCCTGGTACAGACCAAAGCCTTTCTTGTCGGTCTTGACGGACGTGAGCCCGGTGGCGGCCTGCCAGTCGGGTCGGCCTTTGACCGGCATCAGCTGCAGCTGATGCGGCAGACCTTCCTGTCCATGCACCCGCAGGCACAGGCTGGTGCCATTGAAAAAGCCGCGCCGGGCATCGAGCCAGGCGGTGCGCACCGAGTTGTCGAAGGCGTAGACCTCGTACTGCAGCTGCAGTGCCTGCCCGGGCTGGCAGTCGATCTGCCAGCTGCATTTGTCCAACTGTTGCAGCGCTACCTGGCGGCGTCCTTGCCGGGCGCGCAGGTTCTGCAGGTTTTTGGAAAACTCCCGCACCAGATAGCTTCCCGGAATCCACACTGGCAGCGAGACGGTCTGTCTGGCAGCTGGCTCGGGAATGGTCAGCGTGACGCGCAACAGGTGGGCATGCAGGTCGAGGACTTCAACGGCGTAGATCGGGTGCGGCATGGTGGTACGGCAGGGGTATCAGGTCGCGCCGGCGGCCAGAAAACAGCTCAGGCTGGAAACGATGGTCAGCTGCAACCGCATGGGCAGCCAGGGGGCCAGGCCGGCGGCGGGCCAGGTCCTGCGGTCCACCAGGTAACAGCCGATCAGCACAAAGCCCAACAGTGGCAGGCCAGCGAAGGCCGGCATCATCACGCCGATCCAGGCCAGGATGGAGGGCAGCACCCCCCAGGTGAAATGCACCTGCGGTGCCTGGGGCATGGTGATGGCATTGCGAAAACCCACGCCCCAGTGGATGCCGCCCAGAAAGGACACGATCACGCCGCCATACGCCTGCATGGACAGCGCCACATAGGGGTGCAGGTCTTCGCCCACCACCCACAGGCACAGGGCCAGAAAGACAAAGGGGATCAGGCCGGCGTAGCCCAACCGGCGGATCAGGACCCAGGTCGGGTCTTCAGGGTGCTGCAGCTTCATCATCTCATTTCATGTTGGCAAGCTGGCTTTCGATCTGTGCCAGCGGGACGGCGCCGACCACGCGCGTGCCGTCGGCAAAGAACAGGGTGGGGGTGCCGGTGATGCGGTTTTTCTTGCCGAAGTCGACGTTGGCGTCGATGCCGGTGGTGTCACAGCTGGCGCCAGGGGGCGTGACGCCGTTGATCATCCAGTCGTTCCAGACTTTGGCCTTGTCCTTGGCGCACCAGATGTTCCTCGACTTGGTCTTGGAGTCCTCGCCCAGGATGGGGTAGAGCACGTGCAAGATGGTCACATTGTCGAGTTTTTGCAAGTCCTTCTCGAAGCGTTTGCAAAAGCCGCAATTGGGGTCGGCAAACACCACCAGCTTGCGCTTGCCATTGCCGCGCACCTGTTGGAAGGCGTTCTTGAGCGGCAGCTGATCGAACGGCACGGCAGAGAGCTTGTCCAGACGCTCTTCGGTCAGGTTGCGCTTTTGCCTGACATCGATCAGCGCCCCCTGGATCAGGAAGTTGCCTTCCGCATCGCTGTACATGATGTCACCGCCCATGCGGATTTCGTACAGACCGTTCATCGGGGTCTTGCTGATCTCGTCGATTTTGGGGATGTTGGGCAGGCGTTCGGTCAGGTTCTTGCGGATGGCGGCTTCCTGGGCCTGGGCGCTGCCCAGGGCCAGCAGCGCAATGGCGATGCAGTGTCGGAGTTTCATATGCTGGTGTTTTCGTTGGAAGCTGGCGTGCCCATGGCTTGGCGGGTCATCCAGCGTTTGATCGGACCAGTGCGGTCAAAGCCGCTCAGCCCCCTGTTGCGCAGCTGTGGCCAGAGCCCGCCACTGCGGGCAAACAGGCGCTGCAGACCGTCTGTGACCAGACCCATGGCGATCACATCGGCCTGGCGTGCACGTTCGTAGCGGCGCAGCAGCCGCAGGTCGTGCAGCGGACGCCAGTATTCCTTGTCGCGTATCACCCGGGCCAGTTCGGCGACATCGCCCAGACCCACATTCAGGCCCTGGCCGGCCAGCGGGTGCATGGCGTGCGCTGCGTCACCGGCCAGCGCAAAAGCCTGGTCGGTGGTCCCCGGCAGGCGGCCGGTCCAGCGACCGGCGCGCGCGAGCTGCAGTGGCCACACGGCGCGTTCGCTGCACAGTTGCATACGGCCCAGCGCAAAGCCGCAGGCACTGCCCAGGGCCTGGGCGAAGGCTTCGGCCTCCATGTCTTGCAGTTCGCGGGCGCGTGCTGGATGGACCGACCACACCAGGGCCACTTCGTGTCCGCCCTCACCGCCCAGCGGCAACAGGGCCAGGATTTCGGCATGGGGCTGATCGCGCTCGGGCACGGGGCCAAAACGGAACCACTGTCGCGCCACGCCGCCATGCGCCTGTTCGCAACGCAAGCGAGCGGCCAAGGCGTGCTGTTCGTAGTGGATGACTTCGAACGCCACGCCCAATTCGGCGCGGGTTTGGCTGGAGCGGCCTTCGCAGATGACGCTCAGTGTGGCGGCCACGGGCTCGCGCACGACTTCGATGCGGGGCTGGAACTGCACCGCAGAGGCCAGCAGTGCTTCGAGCGCGGGCACATCGACCATCCAGTTGAGTTCGCCCGTGCCCTGGTCGGCAGCGTTGAAATGCAGGTGTCCGCCCGCATCGCCAAACACTTGCATGGCGTGCACCGGCGTCACGGCCGGCGCATCGGGCCAGCAACGCAGGTCCTGCAGCAGCGCCCGGGCTGCTGCGTTGAGGGAGTAGGCCCGCACATCCGGTCCGGTGTCGGGGCGCGGATGGTCAACCAGGGCCACGCGCAGCGATTCGCGCGCCAGCAGCAGGGCCAAAGTGCGACCGACGATACCGGCGCCGCGGATGCAGATGTCATGCGTGTGAGCCATGCCGACGATTGTAGAAGCCTGCGCCAGTGCCGGCAGGACGGGCCCGCGAAGCACGTTCAGGGGTTGCAGCGGTCGCAGCGCGCGGGATCGGCCAGCGCTGGCAAGCCTTCGCGTCGCTCTTCGGTGTGGTGGCAAGCCTGACAGGACCACAGATGCGCCAGTGGTTCGCGGGTGGCGCTGGCGCAGCGGCGGCAGGGGCGGCCTGGTCGATGTCCGCTCAGTGCAAAACCAGGTCGGGCGCAGCTTGGGCAGGTGCTGAGCATCTTGTGGCAAAGATCTTCTGTGGCGCGGCGGATCATGGCCTGACGCGTGGGGTTGCAGTGCGCGCGCAGATCGCTCTCGGCGAACACCCGGCCATGCGCCGACTGTGCCATCGCCTGGGTGAACGCCTGCAACAGGTCGTCTGCCGAGCCCAATCCTTTGATCACACGGTGGTCTTCGCTGTGATCCGGCCGCAGGCAAAGTCGGTGTTCCGGGAAACCCAGTTCCCGTGCCAGCTGCAAAAGTTCGTCGCAAGTGCGGGCCAGCCCCTGGCCGGCACGTGCCGGCCCCTGGGCCAGGCCCACGATCTCCTGGTCGGACGCGACATCGAGCAACAGCACGATCTCGATGTTCCAGGGGACCACGCCGGCGATCGGGTCCGACACAAATGCCCCTTCGCTGGCCAGGGCCAGGTCCAGCTGGCTGTGTGCCAGTGCGGCCCGGGCCTTCGCGCGCGCCGCCTCAAGCTGGCTGCCGACGCGGGCCACATCGCGGGTGAACGTGCCCAGGCGGTCGGTGTCGATGCCGGTCACATGCACCACCTTGCAGCCGGTGACTGGCTCCAGGACCGGGGCGATGATCGCTTCCTTGCCGTGTTGCGTGGCCAGTGCGATGGCCCGATGCCAATGGTGCGGGTCCATGCCGATCAAGCCCAGACCCGGTCCGCCGCCTCGGTGTAGAGCGGAATTCCCACCAGGATGTTGAGCGGGAAGGTCAGCCCCAGCGACAAACCGAAGTACAGCGATGGATTGGCTTCCGGGATGGCGTAGCGCACCACCGCAGGCACAGCGATATAGGACGCACTGGCGGCCAGCACCATCAGCAAGGTGGCATCGCCCTGAGAGACGCCGGCCAGCAGACACAGACCCATTGCCAGGCTGGCGTGCACCAGGGGGGCCGTCAGACCGTAGGCCAGCAGCCAGGGCGACTGCCCGCGCAGTCCGGGCAGATTGCGCGCTGCCATCAGGCCCATGTCCAGCAGGAAGAACGCCAGCATGCCCTTGAACAGATCGCCCGAGAAAGGCTGCATTGCGGCCTGCCCCGATTCTCCGGTGAGAATGCCCACCGCCATGGCGCCGAGGAGCAGCAGCTGGGCACCGTCGGTGAAGGATTCGTGCAGCACCTTGCCCAGCGAAAAGCCGCTCGTGCCGGGGCTGGTGCCGTCGGCCCAGACGCCGGCTCCGGCGCTGTTGAACTGCACGCTGCCAGGTTGCTGCCGGCGCAGCGCGTTGGCCATGAGCACGGCCATGATGATGGCGGGCGATTCCATCAATGCCATGGCGGCCGCCATGTGGCCGCCAAAGGCAATGCCCTGGTTTTCCAGATGCCCGATGGCGGTGATGAAGGTGACGGCGCTGACCGAGCCATAGGTTGCAGCGACAGCGGCCGCGTCAAACCCGGACAGAAAGCGCCGCAGCAGGGCATAGCTGAGCAGTGGCACCAGCACCGCCAGCACGATGGCCAGCCCCAGACCAGTGGCCACTTCTGTGGTCAGGCCCGATTTGGCCAGGGCAAATCCGCCCTTGAGCCCGAGGGCCATCAGCAGGTAAAGAGACAGGAAACGGGAGATGGCCGGCGGGATTTCCAGGTTGGACTTGACCAGTCCGGCGAACACACCGAAAACAAAAAACAGGATTGCAGGATCAATGAGGCTGTGCATGTGTGAAGGCTGCAGCGGTGCGCAGCACGGTGAAGATGGGTGAATTCTGCGATCGAAAGGTCATAAAGTAAAATCGATTATTCAAAACACGTTCATTGATTTTTATCTATGAATATCACCTTTCGCCAGCTGCGGCTGTTTCTGGCCCTGTCCGACACCGGCAGCGTCAGCGCGGCCGCGCGCGCCCTGCACGTCACCCAACCCACGGCTTCGATGCAGTTGCGCGAGATCACCGAATCGGTGGGTCTGCCGCTGTACGAGGTGATTGCCCGCAAGGTCTATCTGACCGAGGCGGGGCGTCAGCTGGCGCGCACGGCACGCACCATCGTGGACGAATGGGAGCGATTTGGCCAGACCGTCAATGCGATGCAGGGTCTCACCAGCGGGCGCCTGCGTGTGGCGGTGGTCAGCACCGCCAAATACTTTGTGCCCCGGCTGCTGGGCAGTTTTTGCGAGCGCCATCCGGGCATCGACATCTCACTGGAGGTGCTCAACCGCGATGGCGTGGTGCAGCGCCTGCGTGAAAACCGCGACGATCTCTACGTCATGTCCATGCCGCCCAGGGATGTGGAGCTGGAAGACGAGACCTTTCTGGCCAACCCGCTGGTGATGATCGCCCCCGCCGGCCACCCCCTGGCCAGCCGCCAGCGTCTGCCGCTCAAGGCCCTGACCGGTGAACGCCTGATCCTGCGCGAACGCGGCTCGGGCACACGCCTGGCCACCGACCGTTTTTTCGAGTCACAGGACTTTGTGCCGCAGAACTGGCTGGAGCTGGGCAGCAACGAGGCCATCAAGGAAGCGGTCGCCGGCCACCTGGGCGTGGCCGTCATTTCCCGCCATGCCATCAAGGCTGGCGATCTCGGCCGCGACCTGTGCCTGTTGCCGGTCAGTGGCTTTCCGATCCGCTCACAGTGGCATGTGGTGTACCCGCGCGCCAAACAGCTTTCGCCGATCGCACGCGTTTTTCGCGAGCATCTGCTGGGTGAGGCCAGGCATTGGCCTCTGGCCGGCGCCGAAGGACTGACTCACACCCCGGAAGCAGGCGATCCCAGCGCGTAAGGTTGCAGGACATGCGGCAATGGGCGATCGGCAACAGCGCCGATTTTCCGGAGGGCGTCCGCAGGGGGTGACAACGGTGCCTCGGTACAATCTGCAAGCTTGTGCGGCACAGCCCGCGCACTGCTGCCAGCCAGCCCCCAGATCCAAGGAACCCTCCCCATGAGCCTCAAATGCGGCATCGTGGGCCTGCCCAATGTGGGCAAGTCCACCCTCTTCAACGCCCTGACCAAAGCCGGCATCGCGGCCGAGAACTACCCCTTCTGCACCATCGAGCCCAACACCGGCGTGGTCGAAGTGCCCGATCCGCGCCTGAACGAGCTGGCCAAGATCATCTCGCCCGAGCGCATCGTGCCGGCCATCGTCGAGTTTGTGGACATCGCCGGCCTGGTGGCGGGCGCCTCCAAGGGCGAAGGCCTGGGCAACCAGTTCCTGGCCCACATCCGCGAGACAGATGCCATCGTCAACGTGGTGCGCTGCTTTGAAGACCCGAACGTGATCCATGTGGCTGGCAAGGTCGACCCGATCGCCGACATCGAAGTGATCCAGACCGAGCTGTGCCTGGCCGATATGGGCACCGTTGAGAAAGCGCTGCAGCGCTATACCAAGGCCGCCAAGAGCGGCAACGACAAGGAAGCCACCGCCCTGGTGCAACTGCTCACCAAGGTGCAGGCCGTACTGGACCAGGGCAAGCCGGTGCGCACGCTCGACCTGAACGACCAGGAGCGCGCCTTGCTCAAGCCGCTGTGCCTGATCACCGCCAAGCGCGCCATGTTCGTGGGCAACGTGAGCGAAGACGGTTTCGAGAACAACCCCTTGCTCGATCGCCTCAAGGAATACGCGGCCGGACAGAATGCCCCGGTGGTCGCGATCTGCGCCAAGATGGAGGCCGACATGTCCGAGATGAGTGACGAGGACAAGGCGCTCTTCCTTGAGGAGATGGGCCAGACCGAGCCGGGCCTCAACCGCCTGATCCGCGCCGCCTTCAAGCTGCTGGGTCTGCAGACCTACTTCACCGCCGGCGTCAAGGAAGTACGAGCCTGGACCATCCACATCGGCGACACCGCACCGCAAGCCGCAGGCGTGATCCACGGTGACTTCGAGCGTGGATTCATCCGCGCCCAGACCATAGCCTACGACGACTACATCGCCTACAAGGGCGAGCAGGGCGCCAAGGACGCGGGCAAGATGCGCGCCGAGGGCAAGGAATACGTGGTCAAGGATGGTGACGTGATGAACTTCCTGTTCAACGTCTGACGCTTGAATGACCCGCCCGCGCCCTCAGTCGCGCGCGGGCAAAGGCCGGTTCTGGCCATCGATGAAATTGGCCAGGATGGTGGGCAGCACCGGCATGAACTGACGCTCGTGCCCGAGCTTGTTGGCCAGCAGGTACAACTGCGTGGCGGCGTCGGCCAGGTGGGTGATGCCGCCATCCTTTTCGGCGAGGCGACGGTAGTACTGCAGGTCTTTCACGCCAATGCTCATCATGGCCTGGAAGTGCGAGTCGTCCTGGTCCAGCATCCAGTGCATGAAGCGCTGGAACATGACGCTGTTGCCGCCTGCGCTGTCCACCACCTGCTTGAGCACCTTCATGTCCACATTCATGCGCAAGGCGGTCGACAGGGCCTCGCCCACCACCGCGCTGGTGGCCAGGGCCAGGAAGTTGTTGAGCAGCTTCATGGTGTGCCCGCTGCCCAGGGGGCCGGTCTCGATGATGGTGCTGGCGTAGGTCTGCATGACCGGGCGCAGCGCCTGCACCACCGCCGGGTCACCGCCGACAAAAGTGCTGAGCGTGCCTTCTTCGGCTTCCTTGGGGGTGCGGCCAAATGGTGCGTCGACCATGTGCGCACCTTGCGCCTGCAGGGCGGCCGCCAGCCGCATGGTCACCTCGGGCTCGGAGGTGGTGCAGTCGACCACAGTCAGGCCCGGCCGCGCTGCCTGCAGGATGCCTGGTGTGCCGGTGATGGCCAGCTCGACATGGCCAGCTGAGGGCAGGCACATGAAGAGCACGTCGCTGCGCCGCGCCAGATCGGCTGGGTCACTGGCCTCGCTGGCGCCGCGTGCCAGCAGGTCTTCCACCGGCTGCCGGTTGCGATGGCCCAGTACCGTGAGCGGATAGCCTTTTTCCAGAATGTTGCGGGCGGCGCCATGGCCCTTGAAACCCACACCCATGAA
>Ga0255160_1000156_pt1 | contig 22156 bp, 18 predicted proteins | sample Atl_Colum_RepB_8_2_FD_186010 | JGI IMG/M metagenome (GOLD analysis project Ga0255160, IMG submission 186010) | Freshwater microbial communities from Altamaha River, Georgia, United States - Atl_Colum_RepB_8h | ecosystem: Environmental > Aquatic > Freshwater > River | place: USA: Georgia... | reverse complement strand
TGCTGATCGACGGCCAGGCGCAGTTCGTCGAGACCTCGACGCCGCGCGCCCTGGAAGTCTCCGAGCTGCCCGGCATCGTGGCCGACTACCGCCGCGCCGCCGCCAACGCCATCGCTGCCGGTTTTGACGGCGTCGAGGTGCATGCCGCCAACGGTTACCTGATCGACCAGTTTTTGCGCAGCGGCAGCAACCAGCGCAGCGACGCCTACGGCGGCACCATCGAGAACCGTGCCCGCTTCCTGGGCGAAGTGATGCAGGCCGTCGTGGCCGAGATCGGCGGCGGCCGCACCGGCATCCGACTTTCGCCCGTGACCCCGGCCAACGACGCCAGCGACGATCAGCCGCAGCCGCTGTTCGCGCATGTGGTGCGCCTGCTGGCCCCGCTGGGCCTGGCCTATGTGCATGTGATCGAAGGGTCGACCGGTGGCCCGCGCGAGCACCAGCAGGGCCCTGCGCCGTTCGACTATGCGGCGCTGCGCCAGGCCTACCGCGCCGCCGGCGGGCTGGGCGCCTGGATGGTCAACAACGGCTACGACCTGACGCTGGCCAAGCAGTCGCTGGCCGAAGGTGCCGACATCGTGGCCTTTGGCCGCCCTTTCATCGCCAACCCCGACCTGGGCGCGCGCCTGAAGCAGGGCGGCCCCTTCAATGTCCTGGACCGCGCCACGCTTTACGGCGGTGGCGATGCGGGCTACCTGGACTACCCGGCGCTGGGCTGAAACGACAGGCTCACCCGCAGACCCAGGCCTTCGTCCCCTGGCGACAGGTTGAGCGATGCGTCCAGCAAGCGAGCGTATTCGGCCACGATGGCCAGCCCCAGACCCGAACCCTGCCCCAGGGCAGTGCCAGCCTGGCCCTGAGCCCAGCGCGAGAGCAGGTGGGTGCGCTGGGCAGCATCGATGCCGGGACCGTTGTCAACCACCGACAGGATCACGCCCCGGCCAGCATCGCTTGCCAACCCGACAGTGACACGTGCGGCTGTGCCATCGGCAGGTCGTCCATAGCGCAGGGCGTTGTCGATCAGGTTGTCCAGCACACCCTCGAGCAGGGCGTGCTGGCCCCGCACCCACACCGGCAGATCCAGCCCGCGCCCGCCCAGATCGACGCCCAGGCTATCGGCGCGCGGCAGGTGGTGCAGCAGACGCTCACGCACCACCTCATCGAGCCGCAAGGGCTCAAGCTGGAACACCTCGCGTGCCTCCTGCGCCAGCGCCAGCGCCAGCAACTGGTCGACCAGGTGGCTGGCGCGCTCCTGGCTCTGGGCAACGCTGACCAGTTGCTCCCGCCAGATGTGCGGTTTGTCCTGTGACAGCCCGTATTCGGCCAGCGCACGGATACCGGCCAGCGGGGTGCGCAACTCGTGCGCGACATTGCCGGCAAATTCCTTCTGGCTGCGCACCGTTCGCTCCACCCGCGCCAGCAGTTCATTGATGGCGTGCGCGAGCCGCTGCACGTCACGCGTATGCGCTGACACGCTCACGGGCGCGAGCTCGCGCGCATCGCGACGGGCCACCGCACGCTCCAGGTCCATCAGTGGCTGCACGTCGTGCTGGATGGCGCGGCGCAACCACAACGCCAGCAAGCCCAGCAACAGGACCTGCGGTGCGATGGAGAAGAACAGCAGCCGGTCGAAATGGCTGGCACGGCTGCGCGTGGTCTGGCCCACCACCACCTTGAACGGCGCGGGCCGCGTGCGGGCAATGACCACCACCCGCAGGTCCTGGTTGTGGAAGCGGGCTTCATCGAAATGCGGTCCGGGCACTTCGGGCAAGGGCGGCATGGGCGGCAGGGCCAGCCCGGGGTGTCCAGCCAGCAGGTGACCATCGTCCAGGTAAATGGCGAAGTACATGGCCTCGTTCTGGTCGAACAGCAGGGTGCGCATCTCGGCCGCCGTCAGGCCCAGCGTCAGGCCGCCGTCTTCGGCGTGTTGCACATGGGCCGCCACGGCATAGGCATCGTCGAGCAAGGCGCGGTCGAAGGCCTGCTGGGTGAAATAGCGCGCCACACCCAGCGCGATCAGCACCCCCAGCAGCCAGGTCAGCGCCAGCGGCACGATGACGTGGCGCAACAGCCGGTGGCGCAGGGAAGGCAGGGCTTTCATTCGGACGGGTCTTCCTCGAGGCGGTAACCCAGGCCACGCAGGGTGCGGATGGACGCACCCGAGCCGGCCAGCTTTTTGCGCAGGCGCGAGATGAAGGCTTCGAGTGCGTTGTCGGCCAGCGCATCCTGAAACTCGGAGAGCTTGTCCGACAGGTCTTTCTTGCTCACGGTGCGGCCGGGTGGCGTGAGCAGCTCGGCCAGCACCTCGTATTCGCGTGCCGGCAGGGTCAGCTCCAGGCCATGAACCCGCACCCGACGGGCCTGTCGCTCCAGCTGCAGCTGGCCGACCTGCACCACATCGTCGGCGCCTTGGCTGCGCCGCACCAGTGCGCGCAGGCGGGCCTCGACTTCGGCCAGCTCAAAAGGCTTGCCCAGGTAATCGTCGGCCCCCGCATCCAGTCCGGCAATGCGCTCATCGGTGCGGTTGCGGGCCGTCAGCACCAGCACCGGCGTGCGGTCACCACGGCTGCGCATCTCGCGCAGCAGGTTCAGGCCACTGCCCATGCCGCTGTCGGCGCGTTGCTGCAGGGGCAGGTTCAGGTCAAGCAGCACGGCATCAAAAGGCTGCACCCGCCACCAGTGGGCGGCGGTGGCCAGATCGCTGGCCACCTCCACGCGGTGGCCGGCGTCGCTCAGGCTGCGCTGCACCACGCTCAGCAGCACAGGATCGTCTTCGACCAGGAGGATGCGCATGGGGAGGCTGGGTCAGGGGCGCGACAGCAAGTCAGGTGCTGGTCAGGCCGGTTCTTCGATAAACAGGGCATGAGGATACGACACTTGTTTCTGTCGGGTTGCCTGCTGGGGGTGCTGGCCATGTCACCGGCAGGGGCCCAGCATGCGCCCCCCGCCGAGGCGGCCAGCCTGGCCGCACCGGTTACCACACTGAGCCTGGCACAGGTGCTGCAGGCCGCCCGGCAAAACCCCGATGTGCTGGCCGCCCGACGCGCCCGCGACGCGGCCCAGGCCGATGTACGGGCCGCCGACCGCACGCCCGCACCGGTCCTGTCGGCCGGGCTCTCGTCCATCGACCTGCGCAATGGCAGCGGTGGCGGCTCGTTCTGGACACACAAGCGTGTGGACAAATCGCTGGGCATGGACTGGACCTGGGAGCGCGGCAACAAGCGCAGCCTGCGGACCGAAGCGGCCGAACGCGCCGCCCGGGCCGCGGCCGCCGACAGCCAGGACATGCTGGTGCTGCAGCAGATTGGCGCCGCAGGCGCGTTCTACGACCTGCTGGCCGCGCAGGAAAGGCTGCACAGCCTGCTGGCCCTGACCGACAGCGCCCGAGCCCTGGCCCGCACCGCTGAGCTGCGCCTGAAGGCGGGTGACCTCTCGGCCCAGGACGCCGCACGCACCCGCATCGAGGCCGAGCGCGCCCAAGCCGAATTGCACTCAGCCCGGCTGGCGCACCAGCAAGCCATGCTCGCACTGGCCGGCTGGACCGGACAAAACCTCCCTGCCGGTGGCTGGCAGGCCGAAGGCGGCTGGCCACCGGCCACAGCCACGGCCACGACAGCGACGGCCGACATCGACACCCTGGTGGAGCAGCGCCCGGACGTGCTCGCCGCGCGCGAACGACTGGCTGCGGCCGATGCGGCGCTGCAGAGCGCCCAGGCCCTCACCCGGGCCGATCCCACCCTCGGCGCGACTTTCGACCACTACCCGGACGGCACGCAGACCAACCGCCTGCTGGCGCTGCGGGTCTCGATCCCGATCAACGGCTCATCGCGCTTCGAGGGCGAAATCGGCCGCGCCCTGGCTCAGAAAGAGCAGGCACAGGACCTGCTGGACAAGACCCGCATCCAGGCCCGCGCCGAGTTGCTCGGGCTGCTGCAGGCCTGGCAAAGCCAGACCCAGCGGCTGCAGGCTTATGAAACACGCATCCTGCCGCAGGCACAGCAGGTGGCCGCGCAGGCCGAGCTGGCCTACGGCAAAGGCGGTCTGAGCCTGACCGATCTGCTGGACGCGCGCCGCACCCTGCGCGCCACCCAGCTCGAAGCCACCGGCGTGCGCAACGAGCACGCCCGTGCGCTGGGCGCCTGGCAGCTGCGCACGGCGCCCTGAGCCTCGGCCCGCCTTCCCACCATCGACCGAATCCGAAGAGCACCACACGGTTTTCCACCCCATGCGACCCATGCAACACACCCCCGCAGCCGTCCTGATGCTGCTCCTGCTGACCTTGCTGGCCGGCTGCCAGGACAAAGCCGAGCCCGTGGCCGCCGCGCCCCTGCCCATCATCGAAAACCAGCAGCTGCGTTACCCGGCGGGCCATCCGCAGCTCAGGCTGCTGGCGACCGAACCGGCCAAGGCGGCGAGCAGCTTCGAGGTGGAGCTGCCCGCACGACTGGTGTGGAACGAAGAACGCACGCAGCGCATTTACCCGGCCTTTGCCGGCCGTGTCAGCCGCATCGTGGCCGATGTGGGCCAGCGGGTGGGCACCGGCCAGGTGCTGGCCGAACTGGCCTCGCCCGATTTCGGCGCGGCCCAGGCCGATGCCGCACGCGCCCAGGCCGATGCCCAGCTGGCCCGGCAGGCCCTGCAACGCCAGCGCGAACTGTTCGAGGCGGGCGTGGTCGCGCGCAAGGATCTCGAGCAGGCCCAGGCCGAAGCCGCGCGCGCGCAGGCCGATGTGGACCGGGCCCAGGCCCGCACCCGGCTGTACGGCAGCAGCGCCGGGGTCAACCAAATGCTGGCCCTGCGCAGTGACATGGGCGGCACCGTGGTCGAGCGCAACCTCAACCCCGGTCAGGAAGTGCGCCCCGACAACAACGGCAGCAGCCCCCTGTTCGTGGTCACCGATCCGACCAGCCTGTGGCTGCTGATCGATGCACACGAAGCCGATGTGCGCGACCTGCGCCCCGGCGCCCGGGTGCAGCTGACGGTGCCGGTGCTGGGCGCGCAAGGTTTCGAGGCCACTGTCCATGCGGTCACCGACCAGATCGATCCTGCCACCCGCACCATCAAAGTCCGCGCCAGCGTGGCCAACCCACAGCGCCTGCTCAAAAGCGAGATGCTGGGCAAGGTGCGCTACGCGCGCGCCGTGGGCCAGAGCGTGGAGGTGCCAGCCACTGCCGTGTTCCTGCGCGACAAGGAGCATTACGTGTTCGTGCAAAGCGCCAGCGGCGTATTCGAGCCGCGTGACGTGAAGGTCCGGGTCGAGGGCGCGCAAAAGGTGTTGCTGGGCGAGGGCCTGCAGGTGGGTGAACAGGTTGTGGTGCAAAACGGTCTGCTGCTGGCGCGCGAGCTGCGCATCGCGCAAGAGACCGCCAGGCGCATGCCGCAGGAGGCGGCCAAGTGAAGAAGCTGATCCATTACGCACTCAACCAGCCGCTGTTCATTGTGCTGGGCACGTTGCTGTTTGCGCTGGCCGGCTTCACCGCTTTCAAGAACCTCTCGGTCGAGGCTTTCCCGGATGTGACCGACACCCAGGTCACCGTGATCGCGCTCTACCCCGGGCGTGCGGCAGAAGAGGTGGAAAAACAGATCACGCTGCCGCTCGAAGCGAATCTCTCGGGCCTGCCCAACGCGATCCGGGTGTTCTCCCACACCCAGTTCGGTCTGTCCTTCACCGTGATCACCTTCGACGATCAGGCCAATGTGAACCTGGCGCGCCAGCAGGTCTACGAGCGCCTGTCTTCTGTGGACCTGCCCGAGGGAGCCCAGGTGAACGTGGCCCCCAACGCCACCCCGGTGGGCGAGATCATGCGCTACCGGGTGCGCGGCGACGGTCTCTCGCCCACCGATCTGCGCACCATCGAGGACTGGACCATCGAGCGCGCGCTGCGCCAGGTGCCGGGCGTGGCCGATGTGGTGGCCATGGGCGGCTTCATCAAGCAGTATGAAGTCCAGCCCGACCTGGACAAGCTGCGGGCCTACCGGCTGACCTTCCAGAACCTGCTCGACGCGCTGGGCCGCGGCAATGCCAACGCCGGCGGCAGCTATGTGGCGCAGGGCGCGCAGCAGTTCGCCATCCGTGGCATCGGGCTGCTGCGTTCGCCCGAGGAGATCGGGCAGATCGTGCTGGCCTCTCGCAACGGCACACCGATCCTGATCCGCGACGTGGCCGAGGTGCGGCTGGGCGCGGTGCCGCGCCTGGGCACCACCGGGCAGGACGACGACGACGACGCGGTGATCGGCATCGTCATCATGCGCAAGGGCGAGAACCCCAGCGTGGTGCTCAAGGCCGTGAAGGACAAGATCGCCAGTCTCAACGAGCGCGGCCTGCCCCCGGGCGTGCAGATCGTGCCCTTCTACGACCGCACCTGGCTGATGAACAAGACGCTGTCGACGGTGTTCAGGAACATGGTCGAGGGCGCCCTGCTGGTCTCGCTGGTGCTCTACCTCTTCCTGTCGAACCTGCGCGCCACGCTGGCGGTGGTGCTGGTGATCCCGCTGGCCCTGCTGTCAACCTTCATGGGTCTGAAAATCATGGGCGTGCCCGCCAACCTGCTGAGCCTGGGCGCGATGGACTTCGGCATCATCGTGGACGGTGCTGTGATCGTGATCGAGAACATCATGCATCGCCTGGCCGAGCGTGGCGAGGGCATGAACGAGAAAGAGCGCAAGACCCTCATCACCGAAGCGGCCAACGAGGTGGGCCGACCGACGCTGTTTTCAATGCTGATCATCATCGCGGCGCACATCCCGATCTTTGCGCTGCAGCGCCACGAAGGCCGAATATTCCAGCCGATGGCGCTGTCGGTCACGGCCGCGCTGATCGGCGCACTGGTGTTCTCGCTCACGCTGGTGCCCTTGCTGGCTTACTGGATGCTGCGCCGGCGCCTGCCGCACGAGGACAACCGGCTGGTCAAGTCGCTCAAAAACCTGTATGCCCCCACGCTGGACTGGGCCCTCGCGCACCGCCGCAAGGTGGTGCTGATCGCGGTCTCCGCCTTTGCGCTCTCCATCGGTGCGGCCTCGCGCCTGGGTTCGGAGTTCCTGCCCGAACTCAATGAGGGCACCTTCTGGGTCAACTGGGATATGCCTGCCAGCGTCTCACAGCAGGAAGCCACACACATCCTGCGTCTGGCGCGCAAGGCCCTGCTCACCATCCCCGAGGTACGCACAGCGGTCTCCAAGTCGGGCCAGCCCGAAGACGGCACCGACCCCAAGACGCTGAGCATGGCCGAGGTCTTTGTCGATGTGAAACCGCAGGACGAGTGGCGCAAGGGGCTCACCCGCGAGGGGCTGATCGAGGAGATGGACCGCGCGCTGTCGGTGATCCCGGGCGTCGATCCGGCGTTTTCTCAGCCCATCCGCGACAACGTGCTGGAGTCGATCTCGCAGATCAAGGGCCAGATCGTGGTCAAGGTGGCCGGCGACGACCTGGGTGAGCTGCGCCGCATCGTCGAGGCCATGCAGCATGAATTCAAGCAGGTGCAGGGCGTGCAACGCGCCGAGGTGGACCGACTCGGTGAGCTGCCGCAGCTGGTGATCGACATCGACCGCGAGCGCGCCGCGCGCTACGGCCTGAACGTCAGCGATGTGCAGGATGTGATCGAAGCGGCCCTGGCCGGCAAGGCCGCCACCCAGATCTGGGAGGGCGAGCGCAAGTTCGCCGTGGCGGTGCGCTTGCCCGAAGAGCGCCGCGCCATCGCGCAACTGTCCAGCACCCCGCTGGCCACACCCGATGGCGGCTACATCACGCTGGGCGCGGTGACCCACATCCGCCAGGCCAGCGGCGCCATGAACATCGCCCGCGAGGCCGGACGGCGGACCATGGCCATTGGCATCTTCATCAAGGGCCGCGACATGGGCTCGGTGGTGGCCGACATGAAAAAGCGCGTGGCCGACAACGTGAAAGTGCCCGACAACTATGCAGTCAACTGGTCCGGCGAATTCGAAAACCAGGAGCGCGCCATGCAGCGCCTGTCGGTGGTGGTGCTGATTTCGCTGCTGCTGATCTTCGTGCTGCTGTTCGACGCCTTCCGTACCGTCAAGACCGCGCTGCTGATCCTGGTCAACGTGCCGCTGGCCATGATCGGCGGCTTTGTGGCGTTGTGGGTGTTCGGTATCCCGCTGTCGGTGTCGGCGGCCATCGGCTTCATCGCGCTGTCGGGACAGGCGGTGCTCAACGGGGTGGTGATGCTGTCCGTGTTCCAGCAGCTGCGCAATGCCGGTTACAGCGTGCTCGACGCGGTGCGCGAAGGGGCCATGCAGCGCCTGCGCACGGTGCTGATGACCGCCATGCTTGCAGCCCTGGGACTGCTGCCCATGGCGCTGAGCCACGACATCGGCTCGGAAACCCAGCGCCCGCTGGCGATCGTGGTGATCGGCGGCCTGATCACGGCCACGCTGCTGACCCTGGTGGTGCTGCCTGTGCTGTATGTGATGTGGTTCACCAAGGAACGGCCTCCAGCCGAGCCAGCCTGACTGACCTGTAGGAGTGGAGGCGACAGCACCGACAGTGTCGTTTCAGCCCAGGCCGATGGGGGCCGGGGCGCGTGAAACGATCAGGCTGAACAGTTTTTCATATTCGGCCGGCGGTGGGTACTTGCCGGTCAGCGGGTCCGCGTTTTTTTCGAATGCCGCGTCGATCTCTGCCCATTCGGCAGTACCCAATGTTTTTTCAGCCTCCGGCAGGATGACTTCTTCCTCCAGGTGCATGTGGTCGAGGTAGAAGTCGATGTACTTGGCGAAGGCTTCCTGAAAGGCCGCGCGGCGCGTGGTGCCCAGAAGCTCCCAGGCCAGCAGCAGGTGCTGCAGTTCGCGGGCGGCCTTTTCACTGTACATGTGGTCGCGCTCGAGCCGGTCAATTGCACCCAATACCTTGGGCGAGGCCTTGACCACCTTGGGAAAAAGCAGGTTCGATTCCTTGGGGTGGTGCAAACGCTCGGGGTATTCGTCGATGTAGAACAGCATGGCGCGCAGCACATCGAAGAAGTTCTTTCGCCCTTCATCGGGGCCGCGCTCGACCAGCATGCGCATGGATTGCAGCATGGCCGCCAGCGAGGCGTGTTCGTCACGGATGATTTGCAGGCTGCGGGGCATGGCCATGGCTCGTCTCTCCTGTTTTTGCCTGCCTCCAGTGTGTGAAGTTTGTGCCTGCCGATTCCTGATGCAGGTCAAGAACTTTTACTTTTCCCAACCGCTCGGTCGGGGAATTTCCAGCGCTTGAGCAACAGGGCATTGGTCATCACGCTGACCGAGCTGAGCGCCATGGCAGCGCCCGCGATCACCGGGCTGAGGTAGCCCAGCGCCGCCAGCGGGATGCCCGCCGTGTTGTAGGCAAAGGCCCAGAACAGGTTCTGGCGGATCTTGGCCACGGTACGGGCCGAGATGTCGAGGGCCGCGCCCACCAGGGCCACATCGCCGCGCATCAGGGTGATGCCGGCCGCGTGCATGGCCACATCCGTGCCATTGCCCATGGCCAGGCCCACATCGGCGGCGGCCAGCGCAGGCGCATCGTTGACGCCGTCGCCGACCATGGCCACCACGCGCCCTCCCTCCCTGAGTCTGGCCACGGCCTGTGCCTTGTCGCCGGGCAGCACTTCGGCCAGCACCTCGCCGTTTTCGGGCCGCAGGCCCAGACGTTGCGCCATGGCCTCGGCGGCAGCACGGTTGTCACCCGAGATCATGACCAACCGCAGCCCGCGTGCCCGCAGGGCATCGAGCGCTTCGCGCGCCCCGGGCTTGGGTTCGTCGCCAAATGCCATGAGCAGCAGGCCCTGCACACCTGCCGGGCCACGTTCGGCCAGGGCCGACAAGCTCGCACCATGCTGCTGAAATTGTGCGATTTCCGCGGCCCACAGGCGCGCATCCAGGCCCTGCTCGTGCAACCAGCGCAAACTGCCGAGCAACAGTTCTCGTCCATCCACCCTGGCCTGGATGCCGCGCCCCGGCACAGCCTGCACATCCTGTGCAACAGGCAGGGCCATGCCTTGCGCGGCCGCCAGCACGGCCCGCGCCAAGGGGTGTTCACTGCCACTTTGCACGGCAGCGGCCCATGCCAGCACGGTGGTTGCGTCCTGCTGCGGCGCGGCGGCTTGGCCCACCAATCGGGGCTGGCCCACGGTCAAGGTGCCGGTTTTGTCAAAAGCCACCGTCTGTACCTGGTGGGCCATCTCCAGTGCCTGCGCGTCCTTGATCAGGATGCCGTGTCGGGCGGCCACACCGGTGCCGGCCATGATGGCTGCCGGCGTGGCCAGTCCCAGAGCGCACGGACAGGCAATCACCAGCACAGCCACCGCATGGATCAGCGCATGCTCGTAGGCTGCGCCATGCAGCAGCCAGACGATGCTGGTGACCAGGGCAATGGCGATCACAGCCGGTACAAAAACCTCGGCCACGCGATCGACCAGTCGCTGGATCGGTGCTTTGGCAGCCTGTGCATCCTCCACCAGACGGATGATTCTCGAGAGCACCGTTTCGTGCCCGACGGCCGTCACCTGCATGCGCACCCGGCCTTCACCGTTGATGGAGCCTCCGGTCACCGAAGCACCCACGGCCTTGGCCACGGGCAAGGGCTCGCCGGTGAGCATCGATTCATCGACCTGGGTATGGCCGTCGCGCAGTTCGCCATCGAGTGGAAACCGCTCACCCGGCTTGACCAGCAACTGGTCACCAACGCGGATTTCGGCCACAGGAACATCCTGTTCACCTTCGTCGGTGACAAGGTGTGCCGTGTCCGGGCGCAGGGCGTGCAGCGCACGGATGGCCTCCGTCGTCTGTCGCTTGGCACGCACCTCCAGCCATTTGCCGAGCAGCACCAGCGTGATGACCACCGCCGAGCCTTCGAAATACAGATGCGGCACATGGCCCTCGTGTGCCGTCAGCCACAGCCACATTGACAGCAGCCAGCCCGCAGTGGTTCCAATCGCCACCAGCAGGTCCATGTTGCCGGTGAGGGCCTTGAGCGCGTGCCACCCGGCTTTGTAGAAACGCGCACCCAGAACAAACTGCACGGGCGTGGCCAATACGAACTGCAGCCATGCTGGCAACATCCAGTGCTGCCCGAGCAGGTCACCGGCCATGGGCAGCACCAGTGGTGTCGACAGCGCCAGACCCCAGGCGACAGGCGCAAAACCGGTCCATGGGCCGGATGTCTGCATCGATTCGGTGTCCGCTGTGGCCAGCGGCTCGTAGCCTGCGTCACGGATGGCGCGGCGCAGTGGCCCTTCCTGCAGACCCGGATCACTGACCGTCACATGGGCCGATTCTGTGGCCAGGTTCACCGTGGCGCTGTCCACACCGGGAATTTTTTTCAGGGCTTTTTCCACCCTGGCTACACACGAGGCACAGGTCATGCCCCCGATGCCGATGTCGTAGGTCTGTAGAGGGGAATTGATCTGTGTCATGTGGATGGTCCGCTGCAGGCGTATGCTCACACCATACCGTCAAGGGTATGAATCGAGGATACACCCATGAAACGGGTTTTTGATGTGGAAGGCATGAGCTGCAACCATTGCGCCAAGGCCGTGACCAAAGCTGTCCAGCAAATCGACCCGCAAGCCCTGGTGCAGGTGGATCTGGCGAGCAAGAAGGTGGAAGTCGAATCCACGCAGACACGCCAGGCCATTGCACAGGCGATTGCCGACGAAGGCTACACAGTAGTCCCCTGAATTTCACCCAAGGAGCATTTCCATGAAAAGCAATGTTGGCGGCATTGACCGCATCCTGCGCATCGCCATCGGTGCCTTGCTGGTGGTTCTGGCCGCCACCGGACAAATCGGCCTGTGGGGCTGGATCGGCCTGTTGCCGCTGGCCACCGGTCTGATCGGCTGGTGCCCGCCCTACAGCCTGCTGGGCATCAACACCTGCAAGAACCGCAATCTGCCCGAGTGAACATCCGGCAACGGAACTTTACAAATCTCTGCAGCACTGGCGTGCGGGCATTACATGCGGGGCGCACACTCCTTTTCAGCCTGTGACGTTGGTTCCAGGTCCCACTTCAAGGAGCACATGATGAAAGCACTGCACACCACCCTCGTCACCGCCGGTCTGCTCGCGGTACTCGGCGGCTCGGCCCTGGCCCAGATGGGTCCTGGCGGCATGCACGGCCCCGACGGGCAGCAAACACCGCGCAACGAAAAAATGCGCGAACAGATGCAAACCAACATGGGTGAGCGCCATGCCCGACACCTGGCCGAGCTCAAAGGCAAGCTCAAGCTCGATGCCTCGCAGGAAGCAGCCTGGAAAAATTTTGCCGAGAGCATGCACCATGCGGGCAAGCCACATGCATATCCCGACCGTGCCGCACTGCAAAAAATGACCACACCGGAACGCATCGACCAGATGCAGGCGCTGCATGCCCAGCACGATGCAGAAATGAAAAAGCACGGTGAAGCGACCAAGTCCTTGTACGCCGGCCTGAATGCCGAACAGAAGAAAATTTTCGACACCGAAACCGGTCGTTTCATGGACCGCAAGGGCCACGCCCACGGCATGCATCAGCACCGTTTTTGAACATTTTCGATTGACATGGGTCAATTCGGGCGGTTGGCTGGCCCGATAAGCTTGACCCATGTCACCTCTGATCCCACCCAGCGCCCATTCAAGCGCCCGCCCTCCACTGCCCCCCATCCTGGCTGTCGAGCCTGACCAGCCTTTGCGCTGGCTGGTGCTGGGCATGCGCGATCTGGTGCGCAACCCCTGGCTGAGCCTGGCGCATGGCCTGGTCATGGCGCTGGCAGGCTGGCTGCTGACCTGGTTGGCCTACGACCAGTTCTGGCTGCTGGCCGGCATGGTCTCGGGCTTCATGGTCGCCTCGCCAGTGTTGGCCACCAGCCTGTACGCCATGAGCCGTGCCATCGAGCATGGCGAGCGGGTGGATCTGGCCTTGCTGGTGCGCACCTGGACAAACTGGCAACTCAAGCTGCAGGCGCAACCCGACAGCTACTGGGCATTGATCCGTTTCGGATTGCTGTTGGGTCTGGCAGCCGCAGGTTGGGTGCTCACTTCTTCGGCCTTCATCTGGTTGATGTCCCCTGTGCCCGTGCACACACCGATGGATTTCATACGTCACATCGTACTGGGCCACGACCACCATCTGTTCGAAATCTGGCTCGGGCTCGGAGGATTGCTGGCAGCCCCCTTGTTCGCCTCCAGCGTCGTGTCGATGCCCATGCTGTTGGATCGGCATGTGAGTGTGCGCATCGCCGTGCTGACCAGCTGGAAAGCTGTGCTGACCTACCCGATCACCATGGCTCTGTGGGCCTTTTTGCTGATGGGCCTGACAGCGTTGGGTCTTTTTTCCTTTTACCTGGGCCTGATCGTGGTGGTTCCGGTGTTGGGCCACGCAAGCTGGCATGCCTACCGCGAACTGGTGGATGTGAGCGCCTTGCCCGAACGCCTGGGCGCCGAAGAAGGCGGTGCATGATGGATTTCACCGAAGAACAGTTCGCCTGGTTCGGACTGACCATCGGCGTGGGTGCCTTCATGCTCTACATGCTGTTCATCATTGGTCAACTGGCCTGGGAATCCAAGGCCGGCAAGTTCGGCACTTTCGTGATTTTTCTAGGCCTGGCCTTTGGCATGGTGGGTTTCATTGCCAAAGGCGTCATCCAGTGGCTGATCGACACCCACTGATCCCTGCGTGAAAAAAATTTTCTGAACAAGTCTGTGGATAAAAAAAGGGCAAGCCAGCAGTTGTCCACAGCCCGGTGGCAACAAGCAAACTTGTTCATTCGATCAGCACAACAGCGAAGCGCACCGGCACACACCTTCACGAATAAGACAAGTGCTTGTCGTCAAAAGGAAAAATGTGCTTTTCCACAGCAGGATGTGGTCCTTACCTACTACCACTAATTTGAATTAAAGAGAAAGAAGGAAAACAGGAAAACCCTTTGCAGGGCGCTTTTGACGGGCTGTTAAGATTTGACCTTTCCTGCCCGAGCCCATGCCGATTTCTCCAGCCACCCCCGCGTACGACATCAAGAGCGCCGACTTGCCTCTGGTGGCTTTCCAGCTCAAAACCGTCGACCTCGCCACGGTGGCCCAGGCTCTGGCCGAGCAACTGGCCGAAACACCGGATTTTTTTGATCAGGACCCGACGCTGATCGATCTGGACGGTCTCCCGCAAGATACCGATGCGGTTGACTTTGCGACCCTGATGGGCCTGCTTGAACGGCACGGCCTACGCCCCGTTGCTGTCAAAGCTTCAAAGACAGACTGGCTGGAGGCGGCCAAGACGGCAGGGCTGGTGCAGGCCGACGATGCCCGCATACGCCGTCAGGCGCCTACAGCCCCCCAGGCAAGCACACCGGCAGCTGAACCGGTGACCAGACCCGTGGCGCCCATCCTGAGTGATGCCATGGTGATCGACAAACCGCTGCGCTCGGGCCAGCAGGTCTACGCCAAAGGCCGTGACCTGATCGTGCTGGCCATGGTCAATCCGGGGGCAGAAGTGATTGCCGATGGCCACATCCATGTCTACGCCCCCCTGCGCGGCAAGGCGATTGCTGGCGCACGCGGCTTCACGGGCGCGCGCATCTTTGCGCAAAGCATGGACCCGGAACTGATTTCCATCGCAGGCGTTTACCGCACCAGCGAAAACCCTTTGCCCGCCGAGGTGCGTGGCCTGTCCGCACAGGTGTCGCTGCAAAGCGGCCCGGATGGCGACAAATTGCGGATCACCCCGCTCAAAACCTGAAAGAAAGACCCCCATGGCAAAAATCGTTGTAGTGACCTCCGGCAAAGGTGGCGTGGGCAAAACCACCACCAGCGCCAGTTTTGCGACGGGCCTGGCCCTCAAAGGCTTCAAGACGGCCGTGATCGATTTCGATGTGGGCCTGCGCAACCTCGACCTGATCATGGGCTGTGAGCGCCGCGTGGTGTACGACTTCATCAACGTGATCCACGGTGAAGCCAACCTGAACCAGGCCCTCATCAAGGACAAGCAGTGCGACAACCTGTTCATACTGGCTGCCTCGCAGACGCGTGACAAGGACGCGCTGACGCAGGAAGGCGTGGAAAAGGTGCTCAAGGACCTGGGCGAAATGGGTTTTGAGTACATCGTCTGCGATTCGCCTGCCGGCATCGAAACCGGCGCCCTGATGGCGATGCACTTTGCAGACGAAGCCCTGATCGTCACCAACCCCGAAGTCTCTTCGGTGCGCGACTCCGACCGCATCCTGGGCATGTTGGGCAGCAAGACCAAACGTGCGATCGAAGGCGCCGAGCCGATCAAGGAACACCTGCTGATCACCCGCTACAACCCCAACCGCGTGGAAGACGGCCAGATGCTGTCGCTGCAGGATATCCAGGACATCTTGCGCATCCAGTTGATCGGCGTGATTCCCGAGAGTGAAAACGTGCTGCAGGCCTCCAACCAGGGCACGCCCGCCATCAACATGACCGGTACCGACGTGGCCGAAGCCTACAAGGACGTGATCGACCGCTTCCTGGGCCAGGACAAGCCCATGCGCTTCACCGAAGCTGAAAAGCCCGGTTTCTTCAAGCGCCTGTTCGGGAGCAAGTGACCATGTCTTTCCTGTCCTTCCTGCTGGGCGAAAAGAAAAAGACAGCCAGTGTTGCCAAGGAACGCCTGCAGATCATCCTGGCGCACGAGCGCAGCGGCCGCAACGCTGCCGAACCCGATTACCTGCCCGACCTGCAGCGCGAGCTGGTGGCCGTGATCAGCAAGTACATCAAGATCAATCCCAACGACATCAAGGTGAACCTGGAGCGCCAGGACAACCTTGAGGTGCTGGAGGTCAAGATCGAGCTGCCGGAAGCGCGCTGAGCTCAGACATGTCATGCCGGGCTCGACCCGGCATCCATGTCCTTGAAGCCATAGACCCCGGATCAAGTCCGGGGTGACAAAAACAGTGAATCACTGGCCCAGCAACTGTTTCCACTGCAGGCGCGCGGCCTGCAAGTTGCGCTCCTTCACATGGCCAAAGCCCTTGATGGTCTCTGGCACACGGGCGATCTCGACGGCTTTGGCATGGTTATCGGCCGTGAGTGAAGCCAGCTGATGTTCCACCATGGCCATGTATTCGCCGATCAAGGCGCGTTCGGTGCGGCGTTCTTCGGTGTAGCCAAAAACATCCAGCGCACTGCCACGCAAGCCCTTGAGGGCGGCCAGCAGCTTGAATGCGGTGTGCATGCCGGGGCCGAATTTCTGCTTGACCAGCTGGCCCTTGTCATTGCGTTTGGCCAGCAAGGGTGGAGCCAGGTGGTAGTGGACCTTGAAGTCGCCTTCGAATTGCCCTGCGATGCGTTCCATGAAGCCGGTCTGCGTGTGCAGGCGCGCCACCTCGTATTCGTCCTTGTAGGCCATGAGTTTGAACAGGGACTTGGCCACCGACTCGGTGAGCAGCGTTTTGCCGAGCGGCGCTTCGGCCTGCTTCACACGTTCCACAAAGCCACGGTAACGCTCGGCATAAGTCGCGTTCTGGTAATCCGTCAGGTACGCCACGCGCCTGGCGATCAGGTCATTCAGCGTTTCGCGTTTCCTGAATTCGATGACCTGTGCCGGTTGCAGCACGGCCAGCACTTTCTCGGGATGGTGTGCGGCGTGGCGTCCCCATTCAAAGGCGAGCTGGTTGTTGGTCACGGCCACTTCGTTGAGTTCCATGGCACGCAGCAAGGATTCGCGTGACAGCGGCACCCAGCCTTTTTGCCAGGCGTAGCCCAGGATCATGGGGTTGACGTAAATCGTGTCACCCATCAGCTGTCTGGCCATGCGGTCGGCATCGAAGGTGCTGACACCAGCCGCGCCCACCTGCTGTGCGATTTCGGCCACGCACTGCTCAGCCGGGTTTTGCCAGTTCCCGTTTTTCACGAAAGCGGCGGTGGGTGTGCTGTGGCTGTTGAGCGCCACATGGGTGCGGCCCTCGCGCATGCGCAGCAGGGTTTCCTTGCCGGCGCTCACGATCGGGTCGCAGCCAAAGATCAGGTCGGCGGTGGCCATGCCCACCCGCGTGGTGCGGATGTCGGCCTGCGTGTTGGCGACGATCACATGGCTCCAGGTGGCACCGCCTTTTTGGGCCAGACCTGCCGCATCCTGCGTGACGATGCCCTTGCCTTCCAGGTGCGCGGCCATGCCCAGCAGCTGGCCGATGGTGATCACGCCGGTGCCCCCCACGCCGGCCACCACCATGCCCCAGGGGTGCTGGAGGCTGGGCTGTGCGGGTTCGGGCAGTTCGCCCAAAGCGGCAGGGGAGCTGGCTTCCGATTTGGCTTTCTTTTTGAGTTGGCCACCTTCGACGGTGACGAAGCTCGGGCAAAAGCCCTTGAGGCAGCTGGTGTCCTTGTTGCAGGTGCTCTGGTTGATGGTGCGCTTGCGACCGAATTCGGTTTCCAGCGGTTCCACCGACAGGCAGTTGGACTGCACACCGCAGTCGCCGCAGCCCTCGCACACAGCCTCATTGATGACCACGCGCACGGCCGGGTCCACCATGGTGCCGCGCTTGCGGCGGCGGCGTTTTTCGGTGGCGCAGGTCTGGTCGTAGATGATGACGGTGGTGCCCTTGATCTCGCGCATCTCGCGCTGGATGCGGTCGAGTTCGTCGCGGTGGTGCACCGTCACGCCTTCGGCCAGGGCCACGCCTTTGTATTTTTCGGGTTCGTCGGTCACCACGTCGATGCGCTGCGCACCCTCGGCCCGCATGCTCATGGCGATCTGGACCACGCTGTGCCCCTCAGGCCGCTCGCCCACACGCTGGCCGCCGGTCATGGCCACGGCGTCGTTGTAGAGGATCTTGTAAGTGATGTTCACGCCTGCGGCCACACTCTGGCGCACGGCGAGGATCCCGCTGTGGAAGTAGGTGCCGTCGCCGAGGTTGGCGAACATGTGCTGCGTGTGGCTGAAGGGCTGCTGGCCCACCCAGGGCACACCTTCGCCGCCCATCTGGGTGAAGCCCAGGGTGCTGCGGTCCATCCACAAAGCCATGAAGTGGCAACCGATGCCGGCCATGGCGCGCGAACCTTCGGGCACGCGGGTGCTGGTGTTGTGCGGACAGCCCGAGCAGAACCAGGGCGTGCGGTCGGCCGCTGCGCCCAGTGTGAGCGTCTGCATCGAACGCTCCTTGGCGTCGAGCACAGCCAGGTGGGCGTCGATGCGGGCGGTGGTGTCTGCGTCGATGCCGATTTTTTTCAGGCGTTTGGCAACAGCGCGGGCGATGATGGCCGGGCTCAGGTCGGCATTGGCACGCAGCAGGGTGTTGGCGCTGGGGTTGGGCATGGACCATTCACCACCGCTGTGGTCACCGCTGACTTCGTCAAACTTGCCGATCACATCCGGACGCACATCGTCGCGCCAGTTGTAGAGCTCTTCCTTGAGCTGGTATTCGATGACCTGGCGCTTTTCTTCCACCACCAGGATCTCGCGCAGGCCGGTGGCGAACGCGCGTGTGGTTTGCGCTTCCAGTGGCCACACCACATTGACTTTGTGCAGGCGGATGCCCAGACGCTGGCAGGTGGCGTCGTCCAGACCCAGGTCCAGCAGGGCCTGGCGGGTGTCGTTGTAGGCCTTGCCGCTGGCCATCAGGCCGAAGCGGTCATGGGCGCTTTCGATGACGTTGTGGTTGAGTTTGTTGGCGCGGATGTAGGCCAGCGCGGCGTACCACTTGTAGTCGAACAGACGTGCTTCCTGGTCGAGTGCGGTGTCGGGCCAGCGGATGTGCACGCCACCGGTTGGCATCTCGAATTCGGGCAGCACGATCTGCACGCGGTCGGGGTCGATGTGCGCCGTGGCGCTGGACTCGACAATTTCCTGAATCGTCTTCATGCCCGACCACACGCCGGCAAAGCGGCTCATCGCAATCGCATGCAGGCCCTGGTCGAGGATGTCCTGCACGCTGGCCGGAAAGAACACCGGCAGACCACAGGCCTTGAAGATGTGGTCGCTCTGGTGCGCAGCCGTCGAACTCTTGGCCACATGGTCGTCACCGGCCACGGCCAGCACGCCGCCCCAGGGCGTGGTGCCGGCCATGTTGGCGTGCTTGAACACGTCCGCGCAGCGGTCCACACCCGGGCCTTTGCCATACCAGATGCCGAACACGCCATCGAAGCGGTTGCTGCCCGGCGGCGCAAAGCCCAGCTGCTGCGTGCCCCACAGCGCGGTGGCGGCCAGTTCTTCGTTGACGCCCGGCTGGAAAACGATGTTCTGCGCCTTCAGGTATTTCTGGGCTTTCCAGAGCGCCTGGTCGTAGCCACCCAGTGGTGAGCCGCGGTAGCCGCTGATGAAGCCAGCCGTGTTTTTGCCCTGCAGGGCGTCGCGCTGGCGCTGCAGCATGGGCAGCTTGACCAGGGCCTGCACCCCGCTCATGAAGGCCCGGCCCACATCGAGGCTGTATTTGTCGTCCAGCGTGACGGTTTCCAGGGCTTTGCGGATGTGGTCGGGCAGGGGGGCGTTCATGGTTTCTTTAATCAGTTGGGGACAGAGCTAAAGATCTGTCCCCAAAGTCATTCGGGAGGGGACAGAGCTGTAGATCGGTCCCAAGGTCACTGGGGTGTCTGTCAGTGTAGGAGCTCGCTGCAGACAGGTGCTTTCTTTTGGGGTCCGTGAAATCCCTCGGATTGGAAAGAATCTTGCTAGATAATGTCTTTTATGGAAACACTTGATAAATTCGATTGGTTGATCCTGAACGAATTGCAGCGCAACGGCCGCCTGTCGAATGCCGAGCTGGCCGACCGGGTAGGCCTGTCGGCTGCGCCTTGCTGGCGGCGGGTCAAGGCGCTCGAAAAAGGGGGTTACATCACCGGCTACCGTGCGGTGATCGACCGCCACAAAGTGGGGCTGGATGTGCTGGCCTTTGTGCGGCTCGACGCCGAGCGCAATCGGGGCGACATCACCCGCGAGCTGGAAGAAGCCATCCGCAAGATTCCCGAAGTGATCGCCTGCCACTACATCAGCGGCACCGGCACCTTCGAGCTGGAGGTGGTGGCGCGCGACCTCAACGCCTTCAGCACCTTCGCGCGCGAGGTGCTGATCAACCTGCCCAATGTGAAGGACCTGCACACCAGCTTCTCGCTGGGCGAGGTCAAGGCCGGCGGGGCCCTGCCGCTGCCAGGTCAGGGATAAAGCCCGCGCAACTCGCGCGCCTGCAGCATGCGGGTACAGGCGATGATGAAGGTGGCCGTGCGCAGGCTGACCTGGTGTTCCTCGGCGGTCTGCCAGACGGCGGCAAAGGCTTCGCGCATCAGGCGCACCAGACGGGCGTTGATCTCGTCCTCGCTCCAGAAAAAGCTGGAGAAATCCTGCACCCACTCGAAGTAGCTTACGGTCACGCCGCCGGCGTTGGCCACCACATCGGGCACCACCAGAATGCCGCGCCCGGCCAGGATGTCGTCGGCCTCGGGCGTGGTCGGGCCGTTGGCGCCTTCGATCACCAGCCGCGCCTGGATCTGGTGGGCGTTGTCGCCGGTGATCTGCTGCTCCAGTGCGGCGGGCACCAGGATGTCGCAAGGCACCTGCCAGAACTGGTCTGCAGCCAGTGTCTGCGCCGGGGCAAAGCCCAGCACGCTGCCCTGCGCTGCCACATGGGCCAGCAGGGCAGGGACGTCGAGCCCGGCCTCCTGGAACACGGTGCCGGCATGGTCCTGTACCGCCACCACTCGGCTGCCGGCCTGTGCGAACAGCTTGGCCGCCACGCCGCCTACATTGCCCAGGCCCTGCACGGCCACCCGAGCGCCGGGCAGTTCCAGACCGATGCGGCGTGCTGCCTCTTCGGCCACCGTGAAGACCCCGCGTCCTGTGGCGTCCTTGCGTCCCAGCGAGCCGCCCAAAGCGACGGGCTTACCGGTCACCACACCGGTGGCGGTGGCGCCTTCGTTCATCGAATAGGTGTCCATCATCCAGGCCATGATCTGCTCGTTCGTATTCACGTCCGGCGCCGGGATGTCGCGGGTGGGGCCGATGATGATGCCGATCTCGCTGGTGTAGCGGCGGGTCAGGCGTTCGAGTTCGGCGCGCGAGAGGGTTTTGGGGTCGACCCGGATGCCGCCCTTGGCTCCGCCATAGGGCAGGTTGACAGCGGCGTTCTTGACCGACATCCAGGCCGACAGGGCCATGACTTCGGACAGGGTGACGTCCTGGTGAAAGCGCACGCCGCCCTTGCCCGGGCCGCGGCTGGTGTTGTGCTGCACCCGGTAGCCCTCGAAGTGCGCCACGGTGCCGTTGTCCAGTTCGATCGGGACGTCCACGATCAGGATGCGCTTGGGCCTTTTCAGCGTTTCCACCCAGCGCGAGAGGTGGCCGAGGTAGGGCGTGACCCGGTCAATCTGCTCCAGATAGATGCCCCAGGGGCCCAGGTGCGCGGGGTCGAGGTAGGAGGGGAGGCTGTGGTTTGACATGGGCATCCTTTCGAACGGGATGGCCTCAGCTTAAGGCTTGGTTTGGGACGCTGTCCAAAGCCGTTTGGCTGTCGGGTTATGCATCTAACGCATAAACCCTGGGCATTGCAGGCGCAGCGGGCGCGCAGGGAGTGCCAGTAAAATAGGCAACTTTTGTTTTTCCCTCTGCAGAGGGAAAAATCGGCACAGGCTGTGCCCTCGATGCCCCCCTTTTCTGGCGCCCGCGCGGGCGAACAAGCTCATGCTCTACCCTCAGGAATTCGATGTGATCGTGGTCGGCGGCGGCCACGCCGGGACCGAAGCCGCGCTGGCCGCGGCCCGCATGGGCTGCAAGACGCTGCTGCTCTCGCACAACATCGAAACGCTGGGCCAGATGAGCTGCAACCCCAGCATCGGCGGCATCGGCAAGGGCCATCTGGTCAAAGAAGTAGACGCTTTGGGCGGCGCCATGGCGCTGGCCACCGACGAAGGTGGCATCCAGTTCCGCATCCTCAACTCTTCCAAAGGCCCGGCCGTGCGCGCCACCCGCGCCCAGGCCGACCGCATCCTGTACAAGGCGGCGATTCGCCGCATGCTCGAGAACCAGCCGAACCTGTGGCTGTTCCAGCAGGCGGTGGATGACCTGATGGTGGAGGGCGACCGGGTCGTGGGCGCCGTGACGCAGGTGGGCATCCGTTTCCGTTCGCGCACCGTGGTGCTGACGGCCGGCACCTTTCTGGACGGCAAGATCCATGTGGGTTTGCAGAACTACGCAGCCGGTCGCGCGGGCGATCCGCCAGCGGTGAGCCTGTCGGCGCGCCTGAAGGAGCTCAAGTTG
>Ga0255160_1000130_pt1 | contig 25058 bp, 20 predicted proteins | sample Atl_Colum_RepB_8_2_FD_186010 | JGI IMG/M metagenome (GOLD analysis project Ga0255160, IMG submission 186010) | Freshwater microbial communities from Altamaha River, Georgia, United States - Atl_Colum_RepB_8h | ecosystem: Environmental > Aquatic > Freshwater > River | place: USA: Georgia... | reverse complement strand
CCGGATCAGCTTGTCGACATCGGCCATGTGCAGGCCCACGGTGGGTTCATCGAGCACATACAGGGTGTGCGGCGCTTTCTGGCCCCGCTTGCCCACCTCGTCGCGCACCTTGGTGAGTTCGGTCACCAGCTTGATGCGCTGGGCCTCGCCGCCGCTGAGCGTGGGAGAGGGCTGACCCAGCGTCAGGTAACCCAGGCCCACATCCTTGAGCAGCTGCAGCGGATGCGCAATGCTGGGCATGCTGGCGAAAAACTCGACGGCTTCATCGACTTCCATCTGCAACACGTCGCCGATGCTCTTGCCACGCCAGCTCACGGCCAGCGTTTCGGGGTTGAAGCGGGCACCGTGGCAGGTTTCGCAGGGCACCTTCACGTCGGGCAAGAAGCTCATTTCGATGGTGCGCATGCCCTGGCCTTCGCAGCTGGGGCAACGGCCTTCGCCGGTGTTGAAGCTGAAGCGGCCCGGGCCATAGCCGCGCGCCTTGGCTTCGAGGGTTTCGGCGAACAGTTTGCGGATCGTGTCCCAAAAGCCGATGTAGGTGGCCGGGCAGGAACGCGGCGTCTTGCCGATCGGGGTCTGGTCAACTTCGAGCACACGGTCAATCACCTCGTAGCCCCGCACATCGGCGCAGCCCGCCAGCGGCACACGCTTGCCCATTTCCTGCGCGACACGGCCGGACTGGGTGCTGCGTTGCTGAACGAGTGCCTGCACATTGGTCAACAACACATCGCGCGCCAGCGTGGACTTGCCCGAACCGCTGACACCGGTGATGGCCACCAGGCGTTGGAGGGGAACGGCGGCATTGACGTTTTGCAGGTTGTGCAGCTGGGCGTCGGTGATACCGAGCCAGTGCAGGGCAGCGCTTTGCGCTGAATTGGGATCAGAGCCCAAGTTTTTCTTCGAAAAATCAGGATCCGACCCCAATTTTTCCGGCGATACCACGGCACGACGAGGCTGCAGCGGATGCTTCATTGCGTGCAGCAGATAACGCCCGGTCTGCGAGTCCGCTGCCCGGGTGATGTCCTCGGCCCTGCCCTCGGCGATCAGGCGGCCGCCGCGCTTGCCGGCACTCGGACCGATGTCGATGATGTGGTCGGCGCGGCGGATGGTGTCTTCGTCGTGTTCCACCACCACCAGGGTGTTGCCCTTGTCACCCAGCTTGTGCAGGGCATTGAGCAGGATCTGGTTGTCGCGCGCATGCAGGCCGATCGTGGGCTCGTCGAGCACATAACACACCCCCTGCAGGTTGCTGCCCAGCTGGGCGGCCAGACGGATGCGCTGCGCCTCTCCGCCGGATAAGGTGGGCGCACCGCGGTCCAGCGTGAGGTAGCCCAGGCCGACTTCTTCGAGGAATTCGAGACGGCTTTTGATTTCGGGGATCAGGTCACGCGCAATGTCGGCCTCGCGGCCAGTCAGTTGCAGCGTTTCGACCCAGCGGCGCACATCGCTGACCGACAGACGTGCGATGTCGGTGATGCGCCAGGCATTGCTGCCAGCGCTGTGCAGCTTGACCGCGCGGGCCGTGGCGTTCAGGCGCGTGCCTTCGCAGGTCGGGCAAACGGTGTCGACCACGTCTTCGACCTCGGGCTCGGCAAAGGTCTGTTCGCGCCCCTTCTCCTTGTCATCGCGCACCGAATCGTCGAAGGCTTTGCGTTGCTCCTTGGTGAGCTTGACGCCCGTGCCCACGCAGTCCGGGCACCAGCCGTGCTTGCTGTTGTAGGAAAACAGGCGCGGGTCCAGCTCGGCATAGGAGGTGGCGCAGGCCGGGCAGGCGCGCAGCGTGGAAAACACGCGGTGCTGGCCGATGCGCGCGGTGGAGGCGCCATGCACTATCGCGTCTTTGAGGCCGTCCAGATGGCTGAGCACATGCACCACACCCTTGCCGTGTTCGAGCGCGGTGGCGAGCGCCTTGCGCAGCGCAGTCTCCTGCGCGGGCAGCACATCGAGGCTGGCCACCGGCAGTTCGATGGTGTGCTCCTTGAAGCGGTCGATGCGCGGGAAGCCCTGCGTGGGCAGGAATTCACCATCGACGCGCAGATGGGTGTAGCCGCGCGGGCGTGCCCAGTCGGCCAGTTCGGTGTAGACGCCCTTGCGGTTGACCACCAGCGGCGCCAGCAGGCCGATGTGCTGGCCCTTGAACTGGGTCATGAGCTGGGCGGCAATGCTGTCGGGCGTTTGCGGTTGGACGGGCGTGTCGTCGTGCACGCAGTGCTGGACGCCGAGCTTGACGTACAGGAGGCGCAAAAAGTGCCAGACCTCGGTGGTGGTGCCGACGGTGGATTTGCGGCCGCCACGCGAAAGGCGCTGTTCGATGGCCACGGTGGGCGGGATGCCATAGACGGCATCGACTTCGGGGCGACCTGCGGGCTGGACGATGCTTCTCGCATAAGCGTTGAGGCTCTCCAGGTAACGGCGTTGTCCTTCGTTGAAGAGGATGTCGAAGGCGAGCGTGGACTTGCCCGAGCCGCTGACGCCGGTGATGACGTTGAACTGGCCACGCGGAATGTTGACGCTCAGGTTCTTGAGGTTGTGTTCCTTGGCGTTGACGATCTGGATAGCGCCTTGTTGCCGCGAGCTTGCCCCTTCGGCGGGCTCCTCATGCTGCGGGGGTACGCAGAAATCGTCACCCACCGAAGGGGCAAGCTCGCTGCGTTCCCTGTATAGCGGGGTCTTCTCCGCCACTGCAATAGCTTCACCCATCGCCTCGGCATAGTCACGCAGGGCTTGTCCAGTGTGAGATGTCGGGTGTTGCCGCACATCTTCCGGCGTGCCTTCGGCCACCACCAGACCGCCACCCTCTCCGCCCTCGGGGCCCAGATCGATCAGCCAGTCGCTGGCGCGGATCACGTCGAGGTTGTGCTCGATGACGATGAGGGAGTGCCCGGCTTCGAGTAGTTTGCGCAGGGCGCGCATCAGCTTGGCGATGTCGTCAAAGTGCAGGCCGGTGGTCGGTTCGTCGAACAGGAACAGCGTGCCTTTGCGCGCCAGGCTCTGGCGGCTGTTGCTGGCCGTTTTGGCGGCTTCGGCCAGAAAGCCGGCCAGCTTCAGGCGCTGCGCCTCGCCGCCCGAGAGCGTGGGGACGGGCTGGCCCAGACGGACGTATTCCAGGCCCACATCGACGATGGGTTGCAGGGCGCGGATGACTTCGCGGTCTTGCGCGAACAAGGCTGCGGCCTCACTGACGGTGAGTTCGAGGATGTCGGCGACGTTCAACAAACGGAGCTGACCACCGATGGCCTGACGCTCGATCTTGATCTCTAGAATTTCGGGGCGGTAGCGCTTGCCGTCGCAATCAGGACAACGCAGGTACACATCGCTCAAGAACTGCATTTCGACGTGTTCAAAGCCCGAACCGCCGCAGGTCGGGCAGCGGCCGTCGCCACTGTTGAAGCTGAATTTGGCGGCGGTGTAGCCGCGCTGGCGCGCTTCGGAGGTGGTGGCGAAAATTTCCCGAATCGCATCCCAGGCGCCGACATAGCTGACCGGGTTGGAGCGGGCCGTCTTGCCGATCGGCGACTGGTCCACGAACACCACATCGCTCAGGTGGTCCGCACCCAGCAGGCGGTCGTGCGCACCGGGCGTTTCGGTGGCCTTGCCAAAGTGGCGCATCAGTGCCGGGGCCAGCACGTCCTGAATGAGGGTGGACTTGCCCGAGCCGCTGACACCGGTCACGGTGACCAGGCGCTGCAACGGGAAGTCGACCGAGACGTTTTGCAGGTTGTGCTCGCGCGCACCTTCGAGGATGAGGCGCGGCGTGCTGTCGGTGACCATGCGCTTGAGGCCCAGACCGACCTGCTTGCGCGCCCCCAGGTAGGCACCGGTCAGTGTGTCGGCACGGCGCAGTTCGTCGGTGCTGCCGTCAAAGACGATCTGGCCGCCACGCTCGCCCGGGCCGGGGCCCATGTCGATCATGCGGTCGGCGGCAAACATCACCGCCGGGTCGTGCTCGACCACCACCAGCGTGTTGCCCGCATCGCGCAGGCGCATCATGGCCTGGGTGATGCGGTTCATGTCGCGCGGGTGCAGGCCGATGCTGGGCTCGTCGAGCACAAACAGGGTGTTGACGAGGCTGGTGCCCAGCGCGGTGGTGAGGTTGATGCGCTGGACCTCACCGCCGCTGAGGGTGCGGCTCTGGCGGTCGAGGGTGAGGTAGCCGATGCCGACATCGCACAGGTATTTGAGGCGGGTGGTGATTTCTTCGAGCAGGAGCTGTAGGGCTTTGTGTTCTGCGCTCTGTGCCTCCGTTGGGGGCGTGCCGGGGCCGGTTTCGGGCGACGATTTCTGCGTACCCCCGCAGCATGAGGAGTCCGGAACCGGCCCCGGCACGCCGTCTGCCGAAGCCTGCCCAGCGCGCTCAGACACCAAAGCAAAAAACCGCCGCAGCCGATCCAGCGGCATCAACATCATGTCGTGCAACGACAGCCCCGGCAGCGCCTCCAGCTGCGCACGCGTCCACTTGACCCCTGTGGGCATGAACCGTTTCGACGGCGCCAGCACCGCATCCGCGTCTTCTTTGGAGCCGATGCGCCACAACAGGCTCTCGGTCTTGAGGCGGGCACCGCTGCAGGACGGGCACTCGGTGTAGCTGCGGTACTTGGACAGCAACACCCGGATGTGCATCTTGTAGGCCTTGCTCTCCAGGTACTCGAAAAAGCGCGCAATGCCGTACCACTGCTGGTTCCACTTGCCGTTCCAGTTGGGCGAACCTTTAATGACCCAGTCCTTCTGCGCCTCGGTCAGCTTGGCCCACGGCGTATCGCGCGGAATGCCTGCGGCCTCGGCGTGGCGCATCAGGTCGTCCTGACACTCCTGCCAGGCCGGCGTCTGGATCGTCTTGATGGCACCGGCGCGCAAGGTCAGCTTGTCGTTCGGGATCACCAGCCCGTAATCGACCCCGATCACACGGCCAAAACCGCGGCAGGCCTCGCAGGCGCCCACGGCCGAGTTGAAGGAGAACATCGACGGGATGGGGTCGGTGTAGCGCAGGTCGCTGTCAGGGCAATGCAGGCCGGTGGAGAAGCGCCAGAGATCCTGACCCGCATCACTTTCCACATACACATTCAAACGTCCGCTGCCCCGCTTCAACGCCACCTCGATGGCCTCGACCACGCGGGCCTTTTCAGCATTGGATGAACGGAAGCGATCGGCCACCACGTCCAGCACCTTGCGCGGACCGGTGGGCGTGGCCACCTCGCGTTCGGCCTGCACCTTGGTGAAACCGCTGGCCGAGAGCCATTGCTCGACTTGTTCGGCCGTGGTGTTGGAAGGCAGCTCGACCGGAAAGGTCAGGTACAGGCGCGGGTCACCGGCCTCGGCAGCGCGGCGCTGCAGTTCGGCGTAAATCGTCTCGGGGCTGTCGTGGCGCACCGGCTGGGCGGTGTCACGGTCGAACAGCTGACCCAGACGGGCAAACAGCAGCTTGAGGTGGTCGTTCAGCTCGGTCATCGTCCCGACCGTCGAGCGCGAGCTGCGCACCGGGTTGGTCTGGTCGATCGCAATCGCGGGCGGCACGCCTTCGACCTTGTCCACCGCCGGCTTGTCCATGCGGTCCAGAAACTGGCGGGCATAGGCGCTGAAGGTTTCCACATAACGCCGCTGGCCCTCGGCGTACAGCGTGTCGAACACCAGACTCGACTTGCCCGAACCGCTCGGGCCGGTGACCACGGTCAGCTCGCCGGTGCGGATGTCGAGGTCGAGGTTCTTGAGGTTGTGCTGGCGGGCGCCACGGATGCGGATGAGGCCTTGGGACGACATGCTCTGCCTTGTTGACTACAGGCCGAACATTCTAGGGGCGGCCCGAAAGGGCCGTCGGGCTCAGTGGACATCGTCCAGCGGGATGTTCCTGACTTCACGGATGCCGAACAGGCCGATCAGCAGAGTGATGAGCGCGACCACCACCGGATACCACAGGCCGTGATAAGGGTTGCCGTTGTGCGCGACCATGGCCAGGGCAATGAACGGCATCAGGCCACCGAACCAGCCATTGCCGATGTGGTAGGGCACCGACACCGAGGTGTATCGGATGCGGGTCGGGAACAACTCGACCAGCATGGCGGCCATGGGCCCGTACACCATGGCCACGTAGATCACCAGTACAGTCAGGATGGCCAACACCAGGATGTGGTTGATGTTGTCGGCCCGACTGTGGGGGCCGGGGTAACCGGCAGATTCCAGCGCCTGCTGCAGTGCCTCGTGGAAAGCGGCCAGCTCGGCAGTCGAGGCCTGGGTGAAGCGGCCTTGCTCGAGCTGCACGGTCGGCACCGGCACCTCGCGCTCGCCCACCCTTACGCGTGCGGACTCGCCCGCAGCGGTCGGCAGCGTGACATGGCGCACCGATTGCGACACCAGCAGACGCCGCGCGATGTCACAGGCCTGGGTGAAATCGGTCTCGCGTGCGAGCGGATTGCCCAGAAAGCTGCAGCTTGCAGCGGGCGCCAGCAGCTCGACAGGCGCGGCCTTGTGGGCAGCCGCCAGCTTCGGATTGGCGGCCTCGGTCAGACGCTCGAACAAGGGCATGTACGTCAGGGCCGCAATCAGCAGGCCGGTCATTATGATCGGCTTGCGCCCGATCTTGTCGGACAGCGAGCCAAACACCAGGATCAAGGGACTGCCCAGAAGCAAGGCACCCACCATCAGCAGGTTGGCGGTGATCTCGTCCACACGCAGCACACTGGTGAGGAAAAACAGCGCATAGAACTGCCCGGCATACCAGACCACCGCCTGCCCGGCCACCAGGCCGAAGAGAGCCAGCAGCATCACCCTCAGGCGGCGCCACTGGCCCAGCGCCTCGGCCAGCGGAGCCGCAGAGCGTTCGCCTTTTTGCCGCATGCGTTCAAACAGCGGCGACTCGACCATCGACATGCGGAACCACACCGACAGCAGCAGCAGCGGAAACGCGAGCAGGAAGGGGATACGCCAGCCCCAGGCGGCAAAGGCCGACTCGCCCACCGACCACCGCGTGAGCGTGACCACCAGCAGCGCCAGCAGCAAGCCGACCGTGGCGCTCAGCTGCACCCAGGAGGTCTGCAGACCACGCTGATCGGCTTGCGCATGTTCGGCCACATAGGTGACCGCACCGCCATATTCGCCGCCCAGGGCCAGGCCCTGCAACATTCGCATGGCCACAAAAATCACCGGTGCGGCCACGCCGATGCTGGCATAGCCTGGCAGCAAACCGACATTGAGCGTGGCCAGCCCCATGATGATGACGGTGATCAGGAAGGTGTATTTGCGACCGATCAGGTCACCGATGCGCCCAAACACCAGCGCCCCGACGGGACGCACCACAAAACCGACGCCAAACACCGTGAGCGCCAGAAAAACGCCGGCAGCGGCCTGGTCCTTCGGCAGGAACTGCGCCCCCAGCACGCTGGCCATGGCGGCAAACAGGTAGAACTCGTACCACTCGACGATGTTTCCGAGACCAGTGGCCAGCACCACCCGCCACTGGGTGGTCTGGAACATCGGGATCTGCATGGACAAGGACTCCTGAAGGGGCAAAAAGCACAGCATGGTCTGCCGCATGACTGACCAAGTGCTGACGGAAATCGCACTGCTTGACACAGGTCAATTCCATGCGCCCAGCGATCATTCGGTGCGAGGCACAATTGTCCATGAGAGTCTCAGCCAAGACACCGCCATGCCTACCTCCCGCCCAGCCCTTGCGGCCTCGACAGATACCGGCCTGCTCAACCTGCAGCTCTCGGGCCTACTCAAGCACGAGCCGGTGACACTGCCGCCGCAAACCCCGGTGATCGAGGTGGCGCGCACCATGCGTGCACAGGGGGTGTCCTCGGTCATGCTGGTGGAGCAGGACCATTTGTTCGGGCTGATCACCGACCGCGACCTGCGCAACCGCGTGCTGGCCGACGATCTGCCACCCCATACTGCCGCTGCCGATGTGGCCACGCTGGCCCCCATCACGCTGCAGCAGGACCAGCCGGCCTTTACAGCCTTGCTGCTGATGGCGCGGCACAACATCCACCATGTGCCGGTGATGCACGGTACGCGCATCGCCGGCATGGTGACCGCCACCGACCTGACGCAGCACAACAGCACCTCGCCGGTGTTCCTGGCCGGCGAGATCCACCACCAGAACACGCTTGAGGGCCTGGTGCGCGCCAGCCAGCGCATCCGTGAGCTGCAAATGGCGCTCTCGAGCGCACAGACCAGCGCCTACAACGTGGGCCATGTCATCAGCACCATCACCGATGCGCTGACCGAGCGGCTGATCCACCTGACCGAGGCCGAGCTGGGGCCGCCGCCGGTCGACTATGTCTGGGTGGCGGCCGGCTCGCAGGGGCGCATGGAGCAGACCGCCAAGTCCGACCAGGACAATTGCATGATCCTGTCGGACGACTACGACGAGGCCCTGCATAGCGACTACTTCAAGCAGTTCGCGCGGCGAGTGTGCGATGGTCTGGCCGCTTGCGGCTATGTGCACTGCCCGGGCGAGATGATGGCCATGACCGACCGCTGGCGCCAACCGCTGCGGACCTGGCGCGAGTACTTTCGCCACTGGATCCAGGTGCCCGAGAGCATGTCCCTCATGCTCACCACCGTGTTCTTCGACATCCGCGCGGTCCATGGCAGCTTCTCGCTCTTTGAGCAACTGCGCGACGAGGTGCTGAGCCAGACCCGGGGCAACAGCCTGTTTCTGGCCCACATGGTGCGCAACTGCATCAAGATGCGCCCGGCCCTGGGCTGGTTCGGCCAGATCAAGCCCATCCGGACGGGCGAGTACGCCGGTACCGTGGACCTCAAGCACAACGGCATCGTGCCCATCGTGGACCTGGCGCGCATTTATGCGCTGGCGGGCGGGCTGGCCCCGGTCAACACGCATGACCGCCTGACAGCCGCCCTGCAAAGCCAGGAGGTGACTACCGGGGCTGTCAAGGACCTGCAGGTGATGCTGGAGTTCATCTCCAACCTGCGCATCCGCCACCAGACACGTCGCATGAAGGCCGGCAAGCCGGCCGACAACTACCTGCTGCTGCTGGGCATGTCGAATTTCGAAAAGCGCCAGCTCAAGGACGCCTTCCGCCTGATCGCCTCGCTGCAGGACGCGCTCGCCAACCGCTACCACTTCTGAGGCAGGCGCGGTCCGGGCGATTCAGTACTTGAGCCTGGCGTAATAGGTCTTCTGCGCCGCTTCGCGCGCCTGGCCCAGGGTCGTGATGCCCTGCTCGGCCAGCAGTGGGATCATGCGCAGAAACACCTCGGCCGTGACCATGGCGTCGCCCAGCGCGGTGTGGCGGCCCAGCACGGTGATGTTCATGCGTTCGGCGATCGCTTCAAGCCTGTGCGATTCCTGGTTGGGGTGGATCACTGCTGACAGCATCAGGGTGTCGAGCACCGGCTGGTCAAAGCGCAGGCCGGTCTCCTGTTCCTTGAGCTGCAGGAACTTCATGTCGAAGGCGGCGTTGTGCGCCACCAGCACCGTGTCCTGCGCATAGGCATGGAATACCGGCAAGATGTCGGTGAGCCGGGGCTTGCCCTCGACCATGTCCTGCGTGATGCCGTGGATCGGAATCGAGGCAGCGGGGATGCGCCGGCCCGGATCGATCAGCTGCTCAAAGGCCTCCTGACGCAAGAGCTTGCCGTTGACGATGCGGGTGGCGCCAATCTGGATGATTTCGTCGCCCTGCGTGGGGTTGAGCCCGGTGGTTTCAGTGTCGAACACGGTGTAGGTCAGGCTGCTCAGGAGCAGGTCGTCCAGATCGTGGTGCTGCGCGCTGGGCTTGAACAGGTCGAAATCGAAGAACTCGGGGCGGCTGTCGCTGCGCACCACTTGGGCGGCCTCGACGCTGGTCTGGGCCTGCGCCGAGGGCAGCACCATGCGGAAGAACGACCGGTGGCGCACCCGTTCGCGTTCAAACCACATCACGCCGCTGTGCCGATCCATCACGTCGCGCACCGTCAGCGGGTTGCGGTCCTGCCCCAGGTGCATCGGATCCAGCTCCCAGCTCATCACGGTTTCGGTGCTCATGGCGGTACCGGCCCACAGCAGGTCCAGGTGCACCTTGTCGCCCTGCGTCTGCAGCCGCAGGTGCAACAGTCGCACCTCGAACTCTTCTACCAGGCGGTTGGCCAGGTAGGTCATGACCTGCAGCAGGCCAAAGCTGTCGACCTTGACCCAGACCTCGTCGGTGCAGGACTCGATCAGGGTCTCGCAGCCGGTCTGCGCCTGGATGCGCCGCTGGGCCGCCAGCAACAGATCATGGCCAGGCATGTCCTCCAGCGGCCAGCGGGTCTTGAGGGCTTCGGTGTTCTGCGCCACCAGCTCGGTGATGCGCGTGCTCATGCGACGAACCTCTTCGCGCACCACGCCCAAAAAGCGCTCGCGCATCACGGGATCCAGGTCGTCGAAGGCCAGCATGTCAACCGCTGCCTGCACATTGGCCAGGGCGGCACGGTGGCCTTCGGTCAGACCCAGCAGCAGCTGGTCACGCTCGGCCTCCTGGGCAAAGACGGTGGTGACGTTGTCGAGCAGCAGGACAAAGCCAGCCAGTTCCGGCGCAGCCTCCACTGCGACCTGGGCCTGGTGCACCGGCGACATCTGCACCCGCAGCAGCTGACCCGAGGGCGTGCTGGTGAGGAACTGGCTGCTGGGGTGGCTGGCGCCGCGTGCCAGGCGCTGGTGGATGTTGTCCAGCGCATGCGCGAGCATGGCCCGGTCCAGCAGGGCATAGATCGAGCGCCCGATGCCCACCCACGCGGTGTCTGCCGCATCGCCGGCCAGGGCCCTGAACTGCAGGCGGGCACGCCGGTTGTAGAGCAGGATGCGGCCGTCCAGGTTGCACACCACCACGCTCTGGGTGAGCTCGGCCATCAGCGCGGCCAGCCGGTTGCGCTCTTCCTGTACCGCCTGGCTGGCGGCCTGGACCTGGCTCTGCATGTCCTGGCGCAGCGCATCGCGCTGCCCAACCAGCTCGGCCACGCTGCGAGCCACCTCTGCCAGGGCTTGTCCGCCACCGTTGTGCAGGCCATCGAGTGGCTGCATGCTGTCGCTGCGGGTCAAGAGGCGGATGCGTTCGGCCAGCTGGCGCGGCGCGCGCAGGAATCGCCGGTCGAGGTCGCGCCAGAACACGCCCACCGCGGCCAGCAGCACCAGCACCGCCAGCACCAGCGGCGCACCATGGCCGTGCAAAGCGTCGAGCCAGGGGCCGCGCAGGTCCTGGGGCATGCTCAGCGCGGTCAGCCACAGCGCCAGACCTGCCCACAGCACGATCGCCACCACCGTCAGCAAGGCGGCCAGCAGCCAGACCCAGGAACGCTTCATCACGCGCCCCCGGCCAGCAGCTGGGCCACCCGCGAAACCAGCTCCTGTGTGGAGAAGGGTTTGGCCATGTAGGCATTGGCGCCCAGCGCCAGCCCCTTGGCCACATCCGTTTCGCGGCCCTTGGCGGTGAGCATGAGGATCTTGATGGTTTCCCACTCAGGGCGCGAGCGCAGGGTTTCACAGACTTCGAAGCCGGTCTTGCGCGGCATCATCACGTCCAGCAGGATCAGGTCGGGCACCGACTGCGCCACCAGATCCAGGGCTTCCTGCCCGTCACGGGCGACGCGCACGGCATAGCCTTCCCGGCGCATGAGGTACTCCAGCGAAATGACGATGTTGGGTTCGTCGTCGGCGATCAGGATCTGGTGGGTCATGGTGAGTCTTCCCTTGCAGGCGCCCTGGCCGCAGGGGCTGTCCAGGGCAATTCAAAACAGAAGCAGGCGCCCGGACCGTCCTGCGGCGCCAGCCACAGGCGACCTCCGAAATGCGAGACGATTTCGCGGCTGATCGGCAGGCCCAGGCCGGTGCCCTGGGGGCGGTGATCGTCTGCGCCGCCCTGACGGAATTTTTCAAAAATCAGCTCGCGCTGCTCGGGCGGCACCCCAGGGCCGTTGTCACGCACACAGACCTGGAGACCTTGTGCATCAGTGCGCAGTTGCAGGCTGATCTGCCCTCCCGGCTGGGGCACGAACTTGGCGGCATTGGACAGCAGATTCAGCAGCACCTGCAGCAGGCGATCGGCATCGGCCTGCAACGGGGACACCTGATCGGGCAGGTCCAGCGTGAGCGCGATGCCGCGCTCACGCAGCGGTTCGACCAGCGTGAGCGCGGCACGCTCGGCAAGCTCGCGCAAGTCCACCGCGCCAATCACCCACTCGGCATGGCCCGATTCGATCTTGGCCAGATCGAGCACCTGGTTGACCAGGCGCGAAAGCCGTTCGGCCTCGGCCACGACAATGCCGACAAACTGCGCACGCTGAGCCTGCGGCATGTCCGGGTCGTCGCGCATGAGTTCGGCCAGCGCCCGGATCGAGGTCAGCGGGGTACGCAGCTCGTGGGTGACCGAGGACATGAAATCGTCCTTGAGCCGGTCCAGGCTCTTGAGCTGCTCATTGGCGCGCCGCAACTCGTCGGTGGCCTGCTGCAGCGACTGGGACTTGGCTTCGAGTTCGCGCGAGTAGCTGCGCAGCTGCGAAGCTTCGTCCAGGATGCTGAGCACATCGTCGGTGGACAGGGTTTCCTCCTGCGCCACCGAAGCGACCAGCACCCGCGCCGAGGCGCTGCCCACGGCGCCCGCCAGCTGGGTTTCGACCCGCTGCACCAGGCGGGCGTCGGGCACGATGCGCTCGACCGAGGACACACCGATCTGCCGCGCATGCTCTTGCAGCAAGGCATGGGTGCGTGCGGCGCCCAGAAAGCGGGCGCTCAGTTGCTGTAGATCCTGCAGGCGCGTGCGACCGCGCCAGAACACCGGCGAGGCCTGGCCCTCGCGCCGCATCACATCAACGAACAGCAAGGCCTGGCTGGCCTCGGCCCCCGAAGGCGCGCGCCAGAGCGAGACCACCACATAGGCACCGATGTTGAGCAACAGGCTCCAGAACAGCGAATGGGTCAGCGGATCCATGCCGGCCAGACCCAGCAGCTGCTCGGGTCGCAGCAGCGACCAACCCAGCGGCCCCTGGGTCAGCCAGTCCATGTCAAAAAGCCAGCCCGACTTGACCAGCGAGGGCAGCATGAGCGTGTAAGCCCACATCAGGCAGCCGGCACTCAGACCCATGAGGGCGCCCAGCCGTGTGCCCCCCTTCCAGAACATGCCGCCCAGCAAGGCCGGCGCAAACTGGGCCACCGCGGCGAAGCTGATCAGGCCAATGCTCACCAACGCATACGCCTCGCCGGCCAGGTGGTAATACACATAACCGAGCAGCAGCACGCCCAGCACAGTGGCACGCCGGATGCCCAGCAGCATGGCGGTCAGGTCCTGCGCCGCAGCCACCTGCTGCTGGCGCCAGCGCAACACCAGGGGCAGCAGCAAATCGTTGCAGACCATGGTGGAGACGGCAATCGTCTCCACGATCACCATGCCGGTGGCGGCCGACAGTCCGCCAATGAACGCCAGCAGGGCCAGCGCATGCGCCTCCCCCGCCAGCGGCAGCGAGAGGATGAAATAGTCGGGATTGCTGCCGGCGGTCTGGCCCAGCACCAGACCAGCCAGGGCAATGGGCAGCACAAACAGGTTGATCAGCAGCATGTACAGCGGAAACACCCACAGCGCCCGGTTGAGGTGGCGCTCGCGCACGTTCTCAACCACCATGACCTGGAACTGCCGGGGCAGCAGCAGCACCGAAAGGCCCGACAGCAAGGTCAGCGAGAACCACTGCGAGGCGCCCAGTCCGCCGTTACCGATGGTCAGCAGCTGGTGGGTACGCTCGACGGCGCGAGCCTGGCTGAAGATCTGGCCCAGGCCGTCAAACAGGCCCACACCACGAACACCCCCACCGCCAGAAAGGCCAGCAGCTTGACAATCGACTCGAAGGCGATGGCCGCCACCATGCCCTCGTGGCGTTCACTGCTGCTGAGATGGCGCACGCCGAACACCATGGTGAAGCCCGCCAGCAGCAGCGCCACATAAAACGCGGTGTCGTTGCTCCAGTGGACCGCATGGGTAGCGCCGGCGCCAGTCATCACGCCATAGCCTGCAGCAATCGCCTTGAGCTGCAGCGCGATGTAGGGAATGATGCCGATGACCGCGATCAGGCTGACCAGTGCAGCCAGCAAAGGGCTTTTGCCATAACGGCTGGCGATGAAGTCGGCGATCGAGGTGATGCCCTGCGCCCGCGCGATGCGCAGCATGCGCCGCAACACCACCCAACCGAGCATCATGGCCAGCGTGGGGCCCAGGTAGATGGGCAGAAACCACATGCCCTGCGTGGCCGCGCGACCAATGCTGCCAAAGTAGGTCCAGGCGGTGCAGTACACCGCCATCGACAAGGCATAGACCCAGGCATTGTCGATCACGGTGCGGCCCTGCGCGGCGCGGCGGTCGGCCCACCAGGCCACGCCATAGAGCAGCAGGAGGTAAGCGATCGAAGCGGCCGCCACCCAGGCCGGTGAAATCATCCCTGCCCCTCCGCCTCATCAACGCCATCGGCCTGGGCGTGCTCCAGCAGCCAGGCCAGCGCCGCGATCAGGCCGGCCCAGATCAGGAACAGGGCCAGCGGAAACAGCGCCACGCCAAACACCGTGGTGTCGACGTTCCACAGCAAAAGCAAGGGGTAATTGAACAGGGCGCAGGCGGCCACGAACAGGGCGATCAGGCGCTGCGCACTCAAACGCTCGAACATGGCTCATCTCCTCGGTCACACAGGACGCCGGCTCGCGCACCCGCCTGCTGACGATTGTCCGCCTGTCTCTGACCTCCGACTGACGCGTGGACCGGCGGATTTGCCACAGATCAAGAAGCGCTCAATCCTTCTTATCGGCAGCGCGGGGCTTGGGCGGATGCGCATGCCGCCCCAGGATGAAATTGGCAAAGAACTTGCACCAGATGGTGCTGCCGGCCAGGGCCGTCCAGCTGTCAAAGTCGAGCCTGCCCAGCAGCACGAAAACGATGACCAGCGACACCACGGCGGCGGCGATCAGGTTGATGACCACTTCGTAGGGCGCAAACTTCTCGGGGTTGGGCGGCGATTCGCCGCGTCGAAGGGCCACTTCGGAAAAATCACGTCGGATCAGGATGCGCCAGACTCGGCGCCACCAGAAAAACGCCATCGGAAACAGCGCCAGGAACAGGATCCAGTTGAGCGCCACGCTCACATCGAAAATCATCACACACCCTTGGGCACACAGCCCTGTTCGTGGAAATAAAAAAACCCTGCGGCACCGAAGTGACGCAGGGCCGGATTGTCGCACCGGCTGGCCCTGCGGGGCCAGACCGGTAGCGCCTCGTCAGTGGGCGCCGTGCACGACGCCAGAGCCGCGCGGCACGCGCACGTCTTCCACCATCTGCTGGATGTGGGCCGGCGGTTCGGCAGTCATCTTGTCGACCACGAAGGCGACGATGAAGTTCACGATCGCGCCGACGGCACCGATGGCTTCAGGCGTGATGCCAAAGAAGCTGTTGGCGCCACCGATCAGGCCCAGGTACTCGGTGCCCTTGATGAAGAAGATGCCCTTGTGCGCGAACACATAGAACAGGGTCACGAACAGACCGGCCAGCATGCCTGCCATCGCGCCTTCCTTGTTCATCTTCTTGGAGAAGATGCCCATCATGATGGCGGGGAACAGCGAGGAAGCGGCAATACCGAAGGCCAGGGCCACGGTACCGGCGGCGAAGCCCGGCGGGTTCAGACCGAGGTAACCGGCCACCACGATGGCCACGGCCATCGAGATCTTGCCGGCGAGCAGCTCGTTCTTCTCGGAGATGTCCGGCACGAACACGTTCTTGATCAGGTCGTGCGAGACGGCGGCCGAGATGGCCATCAGCAGACCGGCAGCGGTCGACAGGGCGGCGGCCAGACCACCGGCAGCCACCAGGGCGATCACCCAGTTCGGCAGCAGCGCGATTTCGGGGTTGGCCAGCACGATGATGTCGGCGTTGACGGTCAGCTCGTTGCCTTTCCAGCCGGCGGCTTCGGCCTTGGCCTTGGCATCGGCGTTCTTGGTCTTGTCGTTGTAGTACTGGATGCGGCCATCGCCGTTCTTGTCGTCGAACTTCAGCAGGCCGGTCTTCTCCCAGCGCTTCATCCAGTCCGGACGCTCATCGGCCTTGATGCTGGCTTCGGGCGCGTACAGGTCACCACCGGCCTTGACGGCGGTGTTGACGGTGGCGTGCAGGTTCAGCTTGGCCATGGCACCCACAGCAGGCGCCGTGGTGTACAGGATGGCGATGAAGATCAGGGCCCAGCCGGCAGAGCTGCGGGCGTCCTTGACCGAAGGCACGGTGAAGAAGCGCATGATCACGTGCGGCAGACCGGCGGTACCGATCATCAGCGACATGGTGTAGAAGAACATGTTGAGCATGCTGCCCGGCATCTGGGTGGTGTACTTGTCAAAACCCAGATCGGTCACCACCTGGTCAAGCTTGGCCAGCAGGGACGCATCGGTACCGGAGAAGTTGCTGCCCAGGCCCAGCTGCGGCAGGAAGTTGCCGGTCAGCTGCAGGGAGATGAAGATGGCCGGCACGGTGTAGGCCAGGATCAGCACGATGTACTGGGCCACCTGGGTGTAGGTGATGCCCTTCATGCCGCCGAACACGGCGTAGGCGAACACGATGGCCATGCCCACATAGATGCCGACGTCGCTGCTCACGCCCAGGAAGCGGGAGAAAGCCACGCCCACACCGGTCATCTGGCCGATGATGTAGGTCAGCGAAGCGGTCAGCAGACAGATCACGGCCACGGTGGAGGCCGACTTCGAGTAGAAGCGGTCGCCAATGAACTGGGGCACGGTGAACTTGCCGAATTTGCGCAGGTACGGGGCCAGCAGCATGGCCAGCAGCACGTAGCCGCCGGTCCAGCCCATGAGGAACAGCGAGCCGCCGTAACCCATGTTGGCGATCAGGCCGGCCATGGAAATGAAGGATGCAGCCGACATCCAGTCGGCGGCGGTGGCCATGCCGTTCAGGCGCGGACCCACCTGACCGCCCGCGGCGTAGAACTCGCTGGTGGAGCCGGCACGGGTCATGAAGGCGATCCCGAAGTAGAGCGCAAAACTTGCGCCAACTACGAGGTAAATGGTGGTTTGAAGATCCATGGAGGGCTCCTTTTATTCTTCGTGCACGTCAAATTGACGGTCGATGTCATTCATCCGCTTCGCGTAATAGAAGATCTGGATGATGAAGATGTAGATGGAGCCTTGCTGGGCAAACCAGAAGCCCAGCGGATAGCCACCGAGTTTGATGCTGTCGAGCATCGGGGCCAGGAGAATGCCTGCACCGAAAGACACCAGGAACCAGACGATGAGGATGTTCCTCAACAGGCTGACCGTGGCATTCCAGTAGGCATGGCTTTTGTCGTCCATGTGAATTACCTCTTGATCACGTTATGACTGCCGGAAATGGCTTTCCGGGCCGACACACGCTACGGACCTTTCCGTATCGGTGGGCGGACTGTGAGGGCCATTCCTTACGGTTTTCTGAAGTTTTTGTGCCCGATCTGGCACAAGCGACTGAATCAAGGGTAAACACCAAGCGAAACCCGACCGGTGGAAGTGTTTATGCTTGCGTTCAACTGACGCCTCCCATGAACCAGACCCCCCCATTGCCCGAGACGACTGCGTGGCTGCGCCGCAAGGTTCGGCGACTGACGTTCGCCTGCCTGGGGCTGTGGATGCTGGTCACACTGCTGCCCCTCGGCCTGAGCTTGCTGCCTGGCTGGCACTTCGGCGACTGGCCACTGGACTTCTGGATGGCGGCACAGGGCAGCGTGCTGGGCTATCTGGCCTTGACCGTTGTCTATGCCTGGTTGGTCAACCGCTGGGAACGCCAGGCCGGGACATCTTCCGTCGAACCTCCAGCCGCTCAGGAAGACTGACGACGGATGCCCACCGCGGTGCTCTGCACCCCATGCCATTGCGGGCCATCGAACCAGGGGTCGCCCTGGAGGCTGGCACGCAGCATGGGCAAGGCATCCTGGCCCCAGAAAACCTTGTCTTCGACCACGAAGCTGGGTACGCCAAACACGCCCAGATCGATCGCCTCCTGGGTATGGGCCTGCAATTGCTGCCTGACCTCGGCCCCGGCCGGATCACGCAGGGGCATGAGCTGGGCCGTCAGGCCCGCCAGACGCTGACTGTCTGCCGCATCTTCGCCGCTGCACCAGACATGGCGGAACAACTGTTCGCAGACATAACGGTTGGGTTCGCCATCGGCATCGCAGGCCAAACCCAGCCGCAGCAGGCCCAAGGGGTTGAACGGGTGGGCTGCCGGCAGCTGCAGCTCGCAGCCCTGCTGGCGCGCCAGCCAGAGCACCTGACGGTAAGTCCAGTCCCTCTTGGCCGGAATTTCCGCGGGTCCGAGCTGGCCATGGTGCTTGAGCATGGCTGCGAACAAGACCGGCCTGTAGACCAGCCGGTGGCTGATGCCCTGCAGCGCCTGCGGCAGCGCATGGAAAGCCAGCCAGGCGTAGGGTGAGATGAAGTCCAGGTAAAAAGTGATGGTTTTCAAGACCGTTTCCTTGTTCGACTGCACAGTGGCCGCTGGCCATGCATCTTAGTGGCTCGCGGCAGGCTTTGGTCTATGCTCTGCACACCTTGCCGCCCCAGCGCGAGGACGCAGCAACCTACGCCATGAGTCCCAAGAAATCGCCACCGGCGAACATCGCTACCCCAGATCAGGATGCCGCTTTGCGCGTCCTGCGCCAGTTCCGTCTGGTATTCGGCGCCGTGCGTCGCCACTTTCAGGACATGGAGAAAAGCGCCGGACTGGGTGGCGCCCCCATATGGGCCATGAGTCTGATCGCACAACAGCCGGGCATGCGCGTCACCGAGCTGGCCCGCGCCATGGACATCCACCAGTCCACCGCCAGCAATCTGGTGCGCGCCTTGATCCGTGCCGGCTGTGTGCGCAGCGAAAAGTCAGCCACCGATCGCCGCGCGGCCGAGCTCCACCCTTTGCCCGCCGGCCGCAAACTGCTCGCCAAAGTGCCCGGCCCCTACGCCGGCGTACTGCCTCAGGCGCTGCGGGAACTCGACACACAGACGCTGCTGGAACTGGAAAACCACCTGGCCGCGCTGCTGCAGAAACTGGAGGTGGATGCACGCTCGGCCCGCACACCCATGGCCCTCATGTAATGGACACGCCACGTCGCCATTCACCGCAGCAACTGCGCCCGCACTGAAGCCAGCAGCAAATCATCAAAGGCATAAAAGCCTGCGGGCTGGTCGCGCAACGCCTCCAGTGCAAAGGCCGCGCCCGTGCCAAAGGCCTCGCGCCGGATCGCGTCGTGGATCAAACGCACTGTCTGGTGCGGAAAACCGAAGATGACCTCATGATGACCCACGATGCCACCCACACGCAGGGAGGTCACCTTGTCGTCATCCAGTTGCAGGCTCTCGGCGATCTTGCGCGCTGTGCCCGACACCTCGGGTTTGTCGCGGAAATGCTGCTCCACGATCTCCACATCGGCAAACGGCGCCACCCCGCGCAGCAGGCGCGCCGCGAGCATCAGGAAGTTGATGCCCAGCGTGATGTTGGGTGAGCACAGCACCCGGGTGTCCTGCCCGATGGCACGCAGGTAATGCAGATGCAACGGTGAATAGCCCGAAATGGCGGTCACCAGCATGATCTGTCGGTGACGCAGCGCCTCGCCGTAGCTGTAGACCGCATCGGCCGACGAGAAATCGACCAGCGCATCGACCGGATGCGCATCCAGCCAGTCCTCCATCACCTGCTCCTGCAAGGCGGCAATGGGCACCTGTGCGTGACCTGGCAAGGTGGCTTCGGCCCCCGGCTGGCGGCGCATCACCCACTGCAGGCTGTAACGCTCGTCTTCGGCCAGCACCCGCGCCACGGCCTGTCCGGCCTTGCCATATCCCATCAATCCGATCCTGAGCATGGTGTCCTCCTTTGTGTCGCATGCGTGAAACAGGCGAACAATTTTGCACCATTTACATTTGTACAAATGTAAAATCCAGATCCTGAAAGGGCTCTCCATGCACCGTCCACCACCTTTTCTGCAAGCGCTCCAGGCAGAGCTGGCCAACTGGCGGCTGTGGGCCGACCGTGCCGTGGTGCTGCTGTTTGCCATGCTGGCCGGGCTGACGGTGGTGGGTTTCACCTGGCTCTCCGAGCTGGCACTGCGGACTTTTTTCGGTCTGTATGCCAGCGCCTTCTGGCTGCCCCTGCTGTGGACCCCTCTGCTGACCATGGGGATCGTCTGGCTGACCCGGCGCTTTGCGGCGGGGGCAGCAGGCTCGGGCATCCCGCAGGTCATGGCGGCGCTGTCGCCCGGCACACCGCGCGAGCACCGCGGCCTGTATGTGTCCTTGCGGCTGAGCCTGTCCAAGCTGGTGCTGACGGCATCGGGCCTGCTGGCCGGTCTGTCGGCCGGGCGCGAGGGGCCGTCGGTGCAGATTGCCTCGGGCGTGATGCACAGTGCAAGGCGCTGGCTCTCGCCCGGCTCGCCCATCCAGGACTCCGGCCTGATCCTTGCCGGCGGGGCTGCCGGGATTGCCGCCGCCTTCAACACACCACTGGGCGGGATCATGTTCGCCATCGAAGAGCTGTCCCGGCGTGCCGAAGACCGCCGCAGCGGACTGCTGATGGCCGCCATCATCCTGGCGGGCCTGATGGCGGTTTCGGTCTACGGCAATGCCACCTATTTCGGCACGATCCGGGTGGAACAGATCAGCTGGGCGCTGTTGTGGCCGGGCCTGCTGGTGGCCGTGGTCAGCGGCACAGCCGGAGGGCTGTTCGCGCGGCTGCTGATCTACAGCCTTCACACCGACTCCGGGCGCTGGATCCACCGGTTCAGGCGGCAGGCCCCCATCCGGTTTGCGGGTGCCTGCGGGCTGCTGGTGGCCGTGATCGGCCTGTCCACCGCAGGCGCCACCTTCGGCAGCGGCTACGAGCACACCCGCGCCATGCTCGACAACCAAGATGCCGTTTCTCCGCTGTACGTGCTGCTCAAGTCGATCAGCACCTGGCTGACGGTCTGGGCTGGCGTACCGGCAGGTGTTTTTGCCCCCTCGCTGGCCATTGGCGCAGCGGTCGGCAACGACCTGGCCAGCTGGCTGGCCTACCCCAATGCGCCCACGCTGATAGCCTTGGGCATGGCCGGTTTTCTGGCAGCGGTCACGCAGGCCCCGCTGACCGCGTTCATCATCGTCATGGAGATGGTGACGGGCCATGAGCTGGTGCTGAGCCTGATGGCCAGCGCACTGATTGCCAGCGGGGTTTCGCGCCTGATCAGTCAGCCGCTGTATGCCGCGCTCACCCTGTCGCAGCTGCAACGGCTGCCGCCCCAGACCTGTCAGCCCGACCAGGGCCAGGCAAACCGATTGGCCAACAAGGAGACCCACCATGTACAAGCGCATCATCCTGGCTTATGACGGCTCGGCCAGCGGGCAGCGGGCCCTGCTGGGCCTGCGCGATCTCTCGCACTGGGAGCGCCCCCGGCTCACGCTGGTGGCGGTGGTGCCATCGCCCGAACTGGAGGCAGGCACCATCGAAATGGGTTATTTCTCCAGCGCCAGCCCTGCCGCCATGGAGGAGTCACTGCGCGAGCAGCTGGACAAGGGCGTGAAGGCCTTGCGCGCCATGGGTTTCGAGGCCGATGGCGAACTGCTGCGAGGCGAGGTGATCCGTGAGATCACGCAGTTTGCGCAGGCACAGAAAGCCGACCTGATCGTGGTCGGCCACAAGCATGAAAAAAGTCTGCTGCGCCGCTGGTGGAGCGGTTCGACCGCCAAGTCACTGGTGGAAGAATCGCCTTGCAATGTGCTGGTCGTGGTGGAGCGCTGAAGCGGTCAGAACCGCAGTGGCCAACCTCGGGATCAGGGTGCGTCCTGAGCGGCGCCTTCGAGCTGCAGGCGACGGGTCAGCCGCTCGGGCAGCTGCGCCCACACCACCCGCTTGGCCGCATTGTCCATGCGGCTCCAGGCCGCAATCTCATCGAGGTTGCGCAAACAGCCCTCACACCAACCTGTGGCCGGATGCATGACGCAGACCGATTGGCAGGGCGATGGCACGTGGGGGCCATCGCCCACCTGGACGGCCATTTCGGCCACGCGCCGCCAGCGGCGGTTGCTCAGGGTTTTCGGATCGAGCGTCATGCCACCACCACATCGGCCACCGGGGCGCCGGTGAGTTGCTTCAGGTCTTCGGGCCTGAGCCGGAAAACCCCATGCGGATGCCCGGCGGCCGCCCAGATGTCCTCAAAACGCCAAAGGTCCTGGTCGAGCAAGGTCACCGGCGGGTTCAGATGCGCCAGCGGCGACACGCCACCGATGGTGAAACCGGTGCTGGCCTTGACGAAATCGGCATCGGCCCGCCCCACCTTGCCCACCAGGGCAGCCACTTTTTTCTCGTCGACACGCCGATCGCCCGAAGTCACGACGAGCACGGCCACGTCATCCTGCCGGCGCCGGAAGATCACGCTCTTGGCAATCTGCCCCAGCTGCACCCCCAGGCCATCGGCGGCCTCCTGCGCGGTGCGGGCGGCACCATCGAGCATGACGGGCGCATGCGCGTGACCTGCCTGCTGCAAGGCCCTGGCCACGCGTTGCACCCCTTCGGGCAAGCTGTGAAGTTCGGCACCACACATCTTCTTTCCTCTGTCTGCGTCCTTGTATCAGCTGGCAGATTATCGCCCCGCAGACTGGTCTGCACGGCCCTCGGCCACATGGGTGACTGGGCATGCCCGGTGACCGTCCTATGATGCGTGCATGAAAACCTCCACACCCCGACGAATTACCGCCCTGCTGGCTTGTCTGGCCATGTCCTTGCCGTTCATCGCCCATGCCCAGGCTGACAACTACCCCTCCAAACCCATCACCATCGTGGTCGGCTACCCGCCCGGGGGCAGCACCGACCTGACCGGTCGCGTGGTGGCTGCAGCCCTGGGCAAAAGCCTGAATGCCACCGTGGTGGTCGAGAACGTAGGCGGTGCCGGCGGCGCGATCGGTGCCCAAAAGGTACTCAACGCGACACCGGACGGCTACACCCTGCTGGTGGGCGCCAACAACGAAGTGGCCATCAACCGGCTGGTCTCGCCTTCCATCAAATACAGCTGGCAGGACTTCACGCCGATCGGACTGATCGCTTCACAGCCGCTGGTGCTGGTGGCGTCCCCCAAGATGGGCGTCAAGAACGCCGAGGAATTCATCAAGCTGGCCAAGGCCAACCCGGGCCGCTTCAGTTATGGCAGCTCGGGGGTGGGCACTTCGCTGCACCTGGCCGGAGAAATGGTCAAGGAACAGGCGGGCGTTTTCATGACCCACATCCCCTACCGTGGTGTGGCGCCGCTGACCAACGATCTGGTGGGCAACAACCTGGAGTTCGGCGTGTTTGTGCTCTCCAGCGGTTTGCCGCACATCCGCAGCGGCAAGGTGGTCGCCCTGGGCACCACCGAAAAGAACCGCTCCAAGGTCACGCCAGACATACCCGCGCTGGCCGAGCACCCGTCCCTCAAGCACACCGACATCAGCACCTGGTTCGTGTTGATGGCGCCTGGCAAGCTGCCCGATGCCATTGCTGCCAAACTGAAAAAAGCGCTGACCGAGGCCCTTCAGAACCCGGAATTGCGCGCCAAGCTCGAAGCCTCCGGCTCGGCCGTGGCACAAGGCGCGGTCGACATGAACAAATTCCTGCGTGACGAGACAAGCAAGTACCAACGCATCGTCGACTTTGCCAAGATCCGCGAATGAACACCCTGTCGTTTGATCTCCCCTGCCCCGACATCTCGATGTGGCGGCAGGGCAACACGGGCACCGAAGGTGTCTGGCATTTTGATTCCGGCCTGCCCGGGCGGCATGTGCTGATCAGCGCCCTGATCCATGGCAATGAACTGTGTGGCGCCTGGGCGCTCAAAGGCATGCTGGAAGCCGGAATCCAGCCCGCGAGCGGCAAGCTGACCCTGATGTTTGCCAACCTGTCGGCATTCGAGCGCTTTGACCCGGCGAACCACGACGCCTCGCGCTTCGTGGATGAAGACATGAACCGCCAGTGGATGGACGAGCGCATCGTCCAGCCCCACACGCTCGAGCGCCAGCGTGTGGCCGCCCTGGCCCCCTGGGTTCGTAAAGCCGACTGGGTGCTGGACCTGCATTCCATGCACGAACCCGGCGCACCACTGCTGCTGACCGGCACGCACCCGCGCAACCTGGCACTGGCACGCGCGCTGGCCAACCCGGTGCACATCGTGGTCGATGCCGGCCACAAGGACGGCGTGCGGATGCGGGACTATGGCCGTCTGGGTCTGCCCGATGCGCAGGCCCCCGAGACCCGCTCACTGCTGATCGAGTGCGGCTTTCACGGCGACCCGGCCAGCCGCGATGTGGCGCGCGACATGTGCGCCCGGTTCCTGGAGGTTTCCGGCGCTGTGGCCGCATCCGTACTGCAAGCGACCCTGCCCGGCTGGAAGCAGGCCGACGCCCGCGAGCAATGGGCACTGGAGGTGACTGGGCCAGTGGTGGCGCGCAGCGGGAATTTCCGCTTCACCGAGCCGTTCACAGGGCTGGAATGCATTCCCCGGGCAGGCACTGTCATTGGCGACAACGATGGCGAACCCGTGACCACCCCCTACGACGACTGCGTGCTGGTCATGCCTTCGGTACGCCAGGCGCGCGCAGGCGTCACCGTGGTGCGCTTCGCACGGCGGCGTGCGCTGACATGAGCGACGCGGGCTTCAGCCCGCGCGCTTGCTCAGGATGGCGGAGGCCACCCGCGAGTTGGGTTTGCGACCGAGGTGCTGGCTGATGAAAGCCCCTGCGTCGACCAGCCGGTCCAGGTCAATGCCGGTCTCGATGCCCATGCCGTGAAGCATGTACACCAGGTCTTCGGTAGCCACATTGCCGGTTGCCCCTTTGGCATAGGGGCAACCACCCAGCCCGGCCACCGAGGACTGGAAATTCCAGACCCCCATCTGCAGGGCAGCCAGCGTGTTGGACAGCGCTTGGCCGTAGGTGTCATGGAAATGGCCGCTGATGTGGTCGATGCCGAAATGCTTCAGCGCCGCCTCGAGCGCGCGTTGCACCTTGAGCGGCGTGCCCACGCCAATGGTGTCGGCCACGTCCACCCGCTGCACCCCGATCTGCCGCATCAGACCCGCGAGGTAGGCCA
>Ga0255160_1000124_pt1 | contig 26346 bp, 40 predicted proteins | sample Atl_Colum_RepB_8_2_FD_186010 | JGI IMG/M metagenome (GOLD analysis project Ga0255160, IMG submission 186010) | Freshwater microbial communities from Altamaha River, Georgia, United States - Atl_Colum_RepB_8h | ecosystem: Environmental > Aquatic > Freshwater > River | place: USA: Georgia... | reverse complement strand
CCTGCGGGAGCGTTTGCAGGTGCAGCTTGTGGTGGTGCTGTTTGCCCTGTCGTAACGCCTGGGTAATTTGGCGTTCTGATTTGCCCTGATTGTGGCCCGCTTTGTGCAAATGTTGCGGGTTGTCCACCGGATGTTGTAAGTTGTGGCAATGCAGAACTAAATTGCGTTTCGTTGCTAACCAAGCCATTACGCAAGTTTGAAAGCGTTGATCTTACGCCTTCAATATTATTGTTTTTTAACAAATCGTTGATTACGCCAAACGTCTTTTGCGTAGGAATCTTATTAGCTTCAAGAATGTTTTGCACAACACCTAATTGTGCTTTCATCCCTGCCGCATCGCCGTTTTTAAATGCGTCCGAGTTTTCCAACCCTGTTAGCATCCCGCCAACAATGCTTAATTGCTTTTGATTCAACCCAAGTTCAGCCGCACCTGCTTGCGCCTCTGCTTGTCGCAACGCAATCGGATTCATTTGTTCCGCTTGTTGATATGCTTGTGCGCCACGGGCAATATTTAACATATCACCTAAAGATGATAATCCTTGTGGTGCTTTTGCAGCCAAAGGAATGGTTGGGTCTACATAAGATGTTGCCATATTTATTCCTTAAAACGCATAATCAGCAACTGAACTAGGCACAACACCTTGTCCACCAAATCCATAGACGTTTTCTGCGCCATATTGATTCATTGCATTTTGAGCGTTTTGCAATGGCGATCCGGTTTTGGGTTTAAGCAATTGGCTTAATGCGTATGTTTGACCTGCGTTAGTAATTCCACCCGTTAAGGCATTTGCTACGCCAACATCGCCCGCTGCACCCGCTTGTGCTGATCCGGTAATACCTGCCGCTGTTGCCGCTGCACCGCCTGTCAACAAATCAGCAATGTTTTTACCAACGCCTGTTGTTAGACCAGTTCCGGTATAACCGTATACATTACCTGCATTGATTGCTTGACCTGTACCCGTTGTGCCTAAACCTGCAATGCCTGACAATGTGCTAAATATGTTGTTGCGCTGCGCTTGCCAATTGTTAAATGCTTGTTGATAAGCATTACCTGCATAATCTTCGGCAAACTTTGTTGCGCCCCTTGCAATGTTAGAGCCGCCACCACCAACGTTTAGGGCTTGCTTTGTAGCACCTAAACCTTGGTTAAGCATAAACTCATAATTAGGCGCAAGGTTAGATTTAAGATCAGCCGCCGTAAATGGTTGGCTGAAATAACCCGAATTAACCAATTCGTTTAGCTTTGCGGCTGCGTTTGTGCCTGTCGTAATAAACGGTGCTGTATACGCTTGGGATTGCCCATATATGCCGCCCAAATTACTCATTTGGCGATCAGCAATATCTCGCAATACAACAGCGTTACGTTCCGCTGTTTCTCGTTGCGCTGCCGATGCCTCTTTAGCGGCTTGTGCTTGTTTAGATGCGGCTGATGATGCTGCGCTACCGGAAATAGCACTTCCAAGCAATTGACCGCCAACCATAACGGCAGCGGAAACAGGATCACGCATTTCACGATACGCTGCGCCACCCGTAGGATCGCCGATAGGATGATCAATAGACATCGCCTTAGTTTGGCGGCGGGATAGGTATACTTTATGGTACATATTTGCTCCGATAGCATCTAAGTAGGATTTTATCGCTTTCTTGCCCTAATTCAATAAAACCCAATCTTTTGCAGAAATTTAAACCTTTGGGGTTGTCTTTTAAAACCGATGTTGTTGCATATCCGTATTTATCTATTACTTTCTTCAATGCCATCAAATGTCCCCTAATAGATGCTTTTGATGGTTTTCCGTATCCAATATGCAATTCGTGCCCTTTTTGCATAATTGCGCCAATTACTTCATCGTTTTGACGCAACGGGATAATTTCCCAATCAACCAAACATTTATTAAAGTCATTTAAAGAAATAGTTAGCCTATCCTTTACTGATTCATACAGCATAGAAATGGCTTGGTCTCTCATTACACAATGCTCGTAATAATGCCGTTTGTTACGGTAATTGTTTTTTGCACCGCATCACCGGATTTAAACGTTCCTGTTGCGCCGCCAACTACGTTGCTGCTTGTAACTGTAATAGGTGATGTTGTTACCGCTGTTAATTGACCACGGCTGTTTACAGTTAATGTAGGCACATTGCTAGAATTACCGTATGTCCCCGCTGTTACGGCTGTATCAGTAACTTTTATAGCAATTCCGCCTGATAAATTAGTAACGGTGATGCCTTGTCCGGCTGTTAATACATTTAATGAATATCCCGTGCCATTGCCAATCAATAATTGTCCATTTGCAGGAATAGTGCTTAATCCTGTTCCGCCATACACAACAGGCACAAGGTTAGAAACGTTTACCCCAACATAACTTGGGTTCATTAGCCACATCATCCATTCCCGTGCAGGCCTGCCCGTCATAGGATCAAGAAATGGGCTTTGCGGGAAAATGATGTTGGTATTGGGTGCTGTGGCCATTAGTTGTCCCCAACGCTACCTTTAAGGTTAGCCGACACAATCACAGCTTTAATTGGATCGCTAACAACTACTTCAAAAATACGATCCCGTGCCATGCCCAAACGCCGCCATATTGCACGATTCTTATACCGTCCAATTTTGCCAATGCTTACCCAATGTTCGTTTGACCAAGTGCTGCCGCCATCATTAGACCAACGCAGCATTGCTTTAGGCTCTGCCCCAAGCGTTTCTGTATTAATACTAAATTCATAGTAAATATTAATGATTTCTGTTGGATCAACCGTTTCTGTGGCTGATGGGCCAATAATTAAACTTGTTGGGCTTAAATTTTGATTAACAAAAGTTTGCCCGTTTAAGCCTACGCCTGGTTGAAACTGAATTTGCAATTCATCAAAGTATTGGCGTTGTAAGTCTGATGTAAGATGCGGAGCACGGCGCAATCTACGGATTTTGTTGCCATCTTCTGTATATACAGTTTGGTCTAATTTATAGATTTTTCCGTTTTCATAGTCACCGACTAAATTAACGCCCTGGAAAAACGCAGCGCAATTAGAACGATGCCGATGGTAGACACTTTGCTCATCAATAGACAGCCATTTATGCCACATCTTAGTAGTCAAATCGTATGCCCAAGTTAGATCGGCAGTCGGAAATGTAACTACATAAAATTCGTGGCCTTCAATTTGATAGCTATAAGCAATCGCATCGGAAATTACTTTGCCAACCAATGATTGTTCAACAGCATGGGTTGAAACTCGTTGAAATTGATAGCCTTGGATGCCGCCAATAATTGCTTGTCCTCTTGTGTCTTTCGATACAAACAAGAATTGTTCAGCAAATCGAGCAATTGAAAACTTAGCCGCAATACCATGCTGCAATGATGTGCCTGGCACACGCTGAAACGGAAAAGATGTAATGCCTGTGATTACATTACCAACGTCTACCCATACTTCGGACGTTACTTCACCAAGCAAATACACTTGCCGATGGTCAACAATAAATGACACTAAGTTATCAGGCGATCCGTCTTTTGATCCAAAATAACCTGTTGTGCTAACAGCCAAACCAAGGTCTGAGCACGCCCAATTTTGCGTGTTTGGTTGGTTGTAAACAATGTAGTTATCCACAGTATCGCAAATGTTTGCGCCTTGCCACGGGCCATCTGTGTCAGGCAAGACCGCAAATGTGTTTGTATCTGCAATCCATGTATAACGATCACCGCCATCAACAATATATGCCGTAAGCCCGTTATCTGTGGTTTGGTTGTCTGTAATAGATACAGGCCCTGTAGATGTGTTCAGCGTTCCAATTTGAGTTATTGAATCTACGCTTAATGCGGAATAAACCTTATCGCCGCACACAATCACCAAATAATTACCGCCTGATAACGCCCGCATCCCACGCACGGGAGCTTCGTTCAATTGTGCAAGCTTAACTAGTCCAGGCGTAGGATATAACGCAACAACGCCACGATCACCAGGCTGTTTTAACGGATCAATCTCAGGATAAAAGTTAATACATTCCTGTGCATCTTGGTAAATGCTAGGTGCTTCGTAAGATGGGCCAACAAAACCAAAATCAGGCATCGCCTATCCTTATCTAAAGAAACCACCTGACAAAATCCAACCTGCGTCACGCTGCCTGCTTACAAGCAATGCGTCAGGGAATCGTGCAGATTGTGTTGGGCGCATATTGGTACGCTTGACCGTAGCTTTAGCTTGCGCTGCCAAACTTGCAATCATTGCAATTTGCGTTTGATTGTTTTTGCCATACATAGGCATCAATCGTTCAGCCAAACACCACCGCAACGCCATTGAATAGCCTTGTGGCAAATTTATGTTGTCATACATTGTTGTAAATCGACTAAACAAGTTGTCAGCAAACAAGTGCATTTCACCCTGTGATGGGTTTGGCCACACAAAAATGTTTCCTAGCAATTCTGATGGTTGGTAATACAATGCTTTTGGCCACGGGCCGTTCATTGTCTTTAAACCAATCATTTCATAATCTTCAAGGTTCAACACGGCAACCGGATAATCCAACCCACCGTTTACAACAGGTTGACCGTTGGAGTTTGTGTTAATCCTAACAAATGCAGAATTAATCACTAACGGGCGTTGGTAATATGCCGTAATCGTTGTAGATGCAACCGTTTGCGAAATGTTGACGGTATATGTACCTGTCTCATTTACGTTGCCGCCTGCGCCTGTCAAAAACCCAACAATCGTTGTTCCGGCAGCGATACCCGTGCCCGTAATGGTTTGACCAATAGTTATTGCGCCTTGACTAATTGCCGTAATAGTTAAAGTTGTACCTGAGATAGAACCCGTTACAACAGCATTAGATTGTCCGCCTGGGCCGATGGTATATTGTGTTTGACCTGGCACAATAGGAAACACAATTTCGTTTTTATAAAACACCATCATATCTTCGTTTGACCATTGATCTATCATGTCATTCAATGTATCAAACGCATCTTGTGCAGCTTCAGGCGTTGGGCTTTCCCCCGCTTCCAATGCACCAATATCTCTTAATGCACGGCTGATAATATCTATTGGTAAAGCCATAATTTTTCCTAAATCTTAGGTGTAAATACTTGTGGCTTCCACGGCGGAATCGTTGGTTTTTGCGATCCCAAATAAGCCAATTGTTTCTCTAAATTAGATTTTATGACGCTTACGCCATCTTGGATAGATTCATTTTCTATCCATTGAGCAATCATTTCCTCTGTTACATCGCTAAACGGTACTTTGATAATTTGATCGGAAAATGTCCAATATCCTTCGGTATCTACCGACAAATCATCAACGTACGCTTTAACGTAATATCTAGCACCCGTGATTAATTCATCGGTTGCCAATACATCGAGTATTTTCCAAGTAAAGTTAGCCATGATTTATGCCGGATCGTTAATACCAGGAATGTTATCGTTTGACCAAATTTGTACGGCAGATGAATCTTTCAAAATAAACTTATAACGCACTCCACCCGTTAACCAAATTTGATTTGGCGGACGGCCATACGAATCCAAAACAATAGGATTTGAGTTGGCAATATTGCCTGCGCTTGTTGTGTAAGTAGCTTCAGGGGCGGATGTTCCGGCTGTGTAGGTATAAAGCAAACCACCGTTTAATGGCTGTCCTGTGTTGCTAAAAAACTGTGCGCCTGCACCGCCAATTGGAGATAAGTAAACTGACATAATTTGTCCTATGCGGTATATGAGCCGCTGCTAGTAAATTTAACAATCGTATTTGATCCGCTAGTTGTTACTGTTGGCGAACCCGTAACTGTTCCGGTATATTGCACCGTTGGGATAGACAAAACAACAACGCCTGATCCACCCGATCCGCTTGATACCGCTGTTGTGCCGCCACCGCCGCCCGATCCTGTGTTAACTGTTCCGGCTGTTGCAGGCGTTGTAATACCTCCGCCTGTTCCACCGCCGCCCGTCCCGCCTGTTCCGCCTGGCACGTTTTGCGATCCGCCCCCGCCGCCACCTCCGGCATAAGTAACGCTTGATCCGGTTATAGAATTAGCAAGACCTGCACCGCCTGTACCGCCTTGCGTGCTTGGCGTGCTATTTGATCCGTTTGCCCCTGCCCCGCCTGCTCCGCCGGATGTTTCATAAAAAGTTGTTGAATCACCTGACCCCGCTTTATGCTCTGTTGGGCCACCGGATGCATAAATGTATGCTTTGCCGCCACCGCTACCAATATAAGAATTAAAAGTGCTATCAACACCTGCTGCGCCGTTGTAAACATAAGTGCCACCTGCACCACCTGCGCCAACAACAATAGTATATGTAACACCTGAATTTAATAATGTTGTGCCGGATAAAACACCGCCCCCGCCACCTGGTGCGCCTCCGTTTCCTGCGCCCCCGCCTGCGCCGCCACCCACAACTAACATAGACACTTGATAAGCACCAACAACAGCCCAACCTGTGCCGTTATAAAACTCTACTACATTTGTAGTAGTGTTAGCACGCATCATCCCAACAACGGGTGTGCCTGGACGTTGTGCAGATGTGCCCGATGGAATCGTTGTCGCACCTGTGGCTTTATCAGACAATACTAAAAGCCCGTTTTTAGCAGGTACAGTAATAGAAATCGTAGATGCAGTATCTTCACCAATTAATGATGTTGATCCGCCCGATGGTGCTTGAAATACTACTGAACCCATAATTTTTCCTTAAAGCAAAACCCAACTTGTGCCGTTGTACCATTCAGGATAGCCCAAAGTAGAGTTATATCTAATCATTCCATAAACAGGGCTTGCGGGCCGTTGTGCTGTTGTTCCTGATGCAATATATGCTGCACCCGTAGCAGAATCTTCCAATAACAAAATACCATTACTTGTTGGCACATTAATTGCATAATTGCTTGCTGAATCTGTGGCTACCAATGACACAGATCCGCCTGATGTTGCATCAAATTTTAATGTGCTCATGTTATTAATTAATTTTTAAGGTTGTATCAAAACCCAAGTTTGGGTTTGTTCATCCCAATAATAATCTTTTCCATCATTAGGATATGGAATAGGCGGCTGCCATAACCAAGTAGGTGCGCTTACTGTCCAACTATAAAACACGCCTGTTTGATTTGATGGCCTTGGCGCATAAAACACATCGTTTATTGAATCGTATGTGTATCCAATCCCCGCATAATTAGCACGCAATGCTTTAGATTGATCAGGATCGGGTGTGTTTGTGTTCGGTATGTAATAAATGCCGCCACGGGTGTTATAGCTAGTTTTAATCCATGTCAAAGGATCGCCAACTAACCCTGTTTGAATAAATGCTTCATCAGCAACAATTACATCTTCAACAGTCCCTTGCCCATCTGTAATTGTTGGTACTTTTGCGTAATGTCCCATAACTTATCCTAAATAACTTCCTGATGATGTAAATTTCAAAATAGTATTGCTACCGCTAGTTGTTACTGTTGGCGAACCTGTTGTGATACCTGTGTAATTTGCAGTAGGAATAGAAAGAATAACAACGCCTGAACCACCTGCTCCGCCATTAGAGTCATTTCCACAGCCGCCACCGCCGCCGCCAAGGTTAACTGTGCCTGCCGAACCTGATCCTGTTGATCCTGTGCCGCCTCCGCCCGAGCCTCCACCGCCGCCCGATCCTCCGGAGTTTGCGCCTCCGCCGCCCCCGCCTGCATATGTGACGCTAGAGCCTGTAATAGACGATGCTGCACCTGCTCCGCCTTTTCCGCCTGTTGTGCCGCTTCCTGAGCCGCCAACTGCGCCTGCTCCACCGCCGCCACCTCCGGCTTGGTTTGCGCTACCGCCGCCCGCATAACCTTGGCCTGATGTTCCACTCGCACCGCTTCCGCCTGACCGCCCGCCGCCGCCCGAACCTCCGGACGTTGCGCCAACAAATGTACTTGCGCCTCCGCCACCGCCTGTCGCAGCAACAAGAGAGCCAAGGTTTGAATTTGAACCTGGGCTTGGCCCGCCACCGGAACTTGCGTTTGTACCGCCCGATCCACCTGCACCAACGGTAATGACATAAGTTGTTGATGTAGCTAATTGCGTTGTGCCCGCAAGCAAACCACCTGCACCGCCACCACCGGATGCGGAGTTGCCCGAAAATGTGCCTCCGCCTCCGCCACCACCTGCAACAACTAAATAAGAAATTGTATAAGGCAAACCTTGGTTGAAAGCAACCCAAGCGGACGATGCTGTGCTATACCACTCAGGAAAACCTGTTGTGGTATTCATTCTTATTTCACCGTTTGTAGGTGATGGGTCTCGTTGTGCAGTAGTGCCAATCGGGATTCTTAACCCCAACGTATTATTGCTTGCATCAACAACTCCGGTTGATGCCGTAATTGCTAAATTACTAGCAGATGATTGCAACAAAGGCGTTGTGACTGAAGTTGTGCCAATTACGCTTGGAGAACTAAGTGCACCCGTTGACGGGTTGTAGCTTAACTTTGTTGATGATGTATAAATTGTGCTTAACGACCCGCTCGTTGCAGCCGTAAAGTTAATGTACCTAGTGCCGTTTGTTGTCGTATCGTCACTAATTGTTGCGCCTGTAGCTGTTGACGCAATTGTGATCGATCCCGCACCGTTTGTAACAGTAATGCCTGTGCCCGCAGTAATTGCAGCCGCAGTATAGTTTGTGCCATTGCCAATCGGGATATAGCCGTTTGATGGCGTTGTCGTAATACCTAAACCACCATACGCTACACCAAGCGTTCCCGCTGATATGTTGGATGCGCTCAACGATGTTAACGATGCGCCCGATCCGCTAAACCCTGTGGCGGTTAAAACGCCTGTGCTTGGGTTGTATTGATATTTAGTCGAACTTGTGTAAATCGTTGATGCTGATCCGCTTGTTGTTGTGGAAAACAAGGGATAGCGTGTGCTGTTAGTAGTGGTATCGTCCGAAAAAGATACACCGCCCGCAGCCGCTTGCCATGTTGGGGCACTTGTACCGTTTGAAGTTAGCACATAACCAATAGTGCCAGCAGCAACAAAACTAGTAGCACCTGATCCGGACTGATATGGAACATAACCCGCACCTCCGCCCGCTAAATTAGTAGCAGTTGTTGCGCTTGTTGCGCTTGTTGCACTTGTTGCGGTTGTTGCAGTTGCAGCATTGCCGCTAATGCTAATGCTCCAAGTACCGCTTGCACCTGTACCGTCTGCTTTAGGTGCGCCTAATGTGTTGTAAGACACAGTTTTGGCAGCACTTCCGTTAAACGTAGCACCGGATGCATCACCTGTACCGCTATTGTTAAACGTAACAGCGTTAGCAACCGATCCTACGCCTGTAACCGAACTAGGTGCAATGTTGCGCCAATAGCCGCCCGCTGCGTAATATTGAATTAGATCATTGTTAGCAAGTGTGCCAAATTGAACGTTTGAATCCGTGCCACCAAGCGTTGATCCTAAATTGATCAATACTTGAAATGATCCTGATCCGCCGCTTCCGGCACTAATAACAGTACCCAATTTAACTTTGATGCCAGGCGCAACGGGTTCGGTTTTGGTTAATCCGCCTGTTGTCGGGTTGTACCAAATATCATCGTTATCTGCCCATGTTTCGCCGTATGCAGCACCGTTTGTTGTAATGCCATGTATCACACCATACGATGTAATACGACCAAATCCGTTAGTAGCAATGTTTTCTGTAGCCATACCGATAAACACATCGGCATGAGTAATCCCCGCAGTAGCCGGAGCAAATGTAATAACGCCGCTTGAGCCTACCGTGCCCGTCTTTACAACGGCTTGCAAAGGCGAATCAGTAATTGCTGCCGATGCCTTGCCATACACAAACAATTCTTCGCCGATTTGCTGAGTGATGTTGCCACCACCCATCCCTGCGTTCAATGAACCCGTTGTTTGGTCATACCATAAGCGTCCGGCTGCTAATGTAGTGCCTGATCCGCTGCCCATCTGAATGTAAGTTGGGCTGCTAATTGATCCTGTAAGCCCCGACATTGATGTAATGTCAGAGTTAGCACCGCTTTTGGCTGCACTTAAGTTAGAACGGGCTGTAGTGGCATCTGTAGCACCTGTGCCGCCATTTGCAATGGCAATCGTTGTGCCGTTCCATATGCCTGTGGTAATCGTTCCAAGCGTTGTAATGCTTGTTTGCCCTGGGTAAGTATCGGAAATCTTAACGCCGCTTGACGATACATTCAGCGTTGTACCGTTAGCCAGTACAGAGAATGTATTGCCTGTCAGCGCAAGACCATCGCCCGCAATGTAATTACCCGCAGAGCCAAATTGCGTCCATGTGATAGGCGTTGTGCCTAATGTACCGCCCGCATCGCTGATACAAACCCAACCCGTGTCGGCTTGAGTCGATCCCTGTTGGATAAACGTAAATGCGCTAGGCACTTCCGCCCATGTATCCATATCGGACGATCTAGCCCACGCACCCGATGCTGCAACATAAATGCCGTTGTTTTGCGATAGAGTTTGATTCTTGACCAATACCCGATCACCCGCCGCAACCGTTACGCCATCAATCGTTAGCAACCCTGACAACGATGCCAAGTTAGCCGTTGTTGCTACTAAGCAAGAGGCTTTTAGGTTTAACCCTTGTGCGACAGAATCAACGTAATATTTGTTTGCAATATCCGTTGATGCGTTAGGCGTTGTACTAATTTGACCTGTTGTGGTGCTGATATTAGTAAACGTACCCGCAGCGGGCACAGAGCCACCAATTACCGTACTATTAATCGTACTAGCGGTAATGTTTAGCCCTGATTGATTAGGATCAATATTGGCATCAAATGGCGTTCCCGCAGGGCCAATTAATGTAACAAGAGAATGATCCTCGTTAAATATGCCCTGAACCGGAACGATATTTATCGTATTGGTTTTGGCTGTATCGTTAGCCATAAATCGCCCTTAATCAGCGAGTGCAGGGGTAATATAGAGAACGTTAGTACCTGAACTAATGCCTTTGATGTAAAAAGGGCCAGCAGGGGCGGCGATAACCAATGGATAATTCATTGCAGCGGGCAATACATACGAACCTGCGTTACCCGATGCTGCAATTGCCGGATCAATAAATGTTGCACCGCTCGACAATTCAATCGCAGCAACACCTGTGCCTGTGTTTAGCAAATGCACATAGTTGGTTTGATCGTTTGCTTGTGGTGTAATCAAAAGTGCGGCGGATGCGCTTGTAGTTAATGACAGCACATAAGTGCGACCATTTAAGCGGATTACAGATGTGTTTGTCATTGTCTTTCCTTTAAGACCGATTTCTTAGCCAATTACCTAAATGACCTTTAAAAACTTTTAAGCCAATGTGAGCCATCGCTATCTCAGGATCACACCATACTTTACCGCCAATTTTAGCCCATCGCATACAGAAACTATAGTCCTCGCCATATTTTTTGTCATCAATTACGATGTGCCCAAATAAATCATAAAAAAGTTCATCTTTAGCGGCATCGTGATAATACCGTTGGGGATATGCCTCAACCATTTTATTGATGCAATTTCGGCTGATTTTCATAAATCCTGTGGGCAAACAAGCCACTTCCAATAATCCTGTATCGGGATCAGCCCATAATTCAGGTTTATCTAGGTATTTAACGGGGAAATTCAGATTATCAACCCGATATGGGTATATTCCGCCTACCAAATCTACAGGATGATCAATTAGTTTGAGCAATGCGCCTGATTGCCAAGCAACATCATCATCTATAAAAACTAAGCAATCGGAGTCGGAATAGTAGAAATTTGTAGCTATTGCGCCACGGCAATCCGCTATATATGCGCTGCCAATATTATCCACTAGTGTAAAAGTATCGCCACGATCAACCAAAAGCATTAAATCATTGATCAGGGATCGCATTGTGCCCATACAGATTTTGCCTGTGTATGCAGGTATAGCAATCGTTACGTTCATTCATCCCCCATAGAAAAAACCCGCCCTTTTTAGGGGGCGGGCTTATTACTGCAACATTAGGCTGTTAAGCCAACGTTTTTTAGTGCTGCGATAACGCTGTTTACGGCTACAGAAATTGCTGTACCAGTTGCGTTTGTTGCAATGGTAGTAATTGCTGCGGCTTGAACAACGGGAGTTGCACCGTAGAAACCAACCAAGTTTGTTGCCGAACCACCGATTTGAACGCCATCGGTAGAATCGCCATTAAACAAATAGTGGTAGGTTTGGGTACTTGCTGGGCCTGGGTTAGACATGATTTCGTCCTCCTAATTAAGCTGCCACACGGCAAGCGAGTTCAGGGTAGAGTGGAGCCCATCCGTACAACACATCTAGACGAGTCGGGATCGAATCGTTGTTGATGGTGTATTGACGAACAACACGCATGGAAAGGCCGATTTCCTTATCGGAGGCACGACCAGCGAAATGCACACCTTCGGGCAATTCCAAATCAGCACAAGCAAGCGTAAATGCGTTGCGGTGCATGATAATGTTCTGTGGCGATACAACACCTGCGCCCGATACGCCAGCCGAGAAAGGCGTGACAGTAGCAGTCGATGATGTAGTAGCAACAGAAACGTTTTGGAACTGACCTGCGGTAATGATAGCGGGGCTAACAGTTACCGACATTGTGCCCGAACCTGTGCCTGTCACGGTGCTTGTAACAACAAAGTTACGCAGCTTGTTCGTGCCGTAGGCTTGACGGTTCTGTGGGTTGACAGCGTAAACACCTGCGATCTGAATCACATCGCCTTGGTTCAGAGTAATTGTTGCGCCCTGTGCCAAAGTAATTGTCGATGTTTGTGCCCAACCGCTTGTGAGCGAACCTGTGAACGTTGCTGTGTTGGTTGTCAGCGTTGATGCAGTACCGCCAGCCCATGAGCCGAATGTCTGCGACACAACGTTCTGATCCATCTTCCAGTTCATACCTGCGGAGTCACGACCCATCAAGCCCTTGCGGTATTGATCGCCAATAACTTCCTGTGGCACAAACAGACCCTTCAAGCTGTCAACGATAGTTGCAGATGTGAAAGGCTCAACGATACACGAACGGCGTCCGTCACGGGGTGCGCCTTCGCTGTCAAGGTAAGCACCCGCTGTCAGGTATGTAATCAAACCTGTAGGCGGTGTACCTGCTGTACCAACGATGTTAGCCGTGTTGTTCTTAGCCATAACCAAGCCGTCACGGTCAATCTTGTTGGCGATAGCTGCAACTGCGGGCTTCAGAACACGATCGCTGAACATATCGAGCGACAGAGCCAAATCCTGAGTTGTGAACTGTGTGTCAACGTGGAACTGTGTGCTGAGGGTAACAGGCACGGATGTTTCGTTGAAATCTTCAACGTTCAATGCAGGGCCAGTTGTACCGATAAAGCGACCAGGACGGCGAACGTTAACGGTGTTACCGATCTTTGCACCAACTACTGCGAATTGATCGTCATAGTTACGATCAACTTCTGACGTAAATGTCAGTTCGTTTTCCAAGACCATTAGGGCTTCGTTAGTGATCTTGGAAATGGTGAGTAAGGTATTACTCATTTTGATTTCCTTTTAAATTGGGTTAATTACCTGATCCGTTTAGCTTTACGGGCTTCTTTCCATTGCTGATATGTCCCGTGAAACTCGCCTTTCGAGTCGATAGGGGCATCCATTGCGCCGGAAGTTGCCTTGATAGGGCTAATTGGTGCAGGTGCTTTAGACTTCACAGCAACAGGTTTGCTTTGAGGCGCACTTTCATCTGCTTTCGCAGTTTCAAATCGTGCCTCCAATTTCCCAATTTCTCGCAAGGCTCTTGCGGTAGGCATTGCTGCCAATGATCGAGCGAATTCGAGGTTTTCGGCAAGGTGATATAGGATTTTTGGGCCTACATCACTTTCAATAATGGCATCCCGCACATCTGAGTTAACCTCAACATCCGCAGATTGCACCATTTCCTCAAAATCAGGCAATTCAGCTTTCACTTGCTCCACACGTTGCGTCCAAGTTTGTACAACCTTGTTACGTTCCTCTGCGGCTTTCCGTTCTGCCTCTTGCCTATCCCGATCCCGTAATGCCTTTTCAGTCGAGTATTCCGCTAATGCTTTTGCATATTCAAATGCATCTTGGAATTGGCTCGGCTGCGGCTCTGATCCCAACTCATCCTCTACTTTCGCAGGGGCTTGTTGCTGTTCATATTGCCGTAAACGTGCTTCAAGAGCTTCTTTTTCAGCTTTGACCGCTGCCGCTTCCGCTTTAGCTGCCTCACGCTGTTTAGTTAACTCCGAAAACCGTTTCTCAAGTTTAGGATTTTGTTTCGGCTTTTCTGTTACTTCGCTTTCTTGTTCTGCAACCTGTTCACTCTGTGATTCCGCCTCAACCTCCGGCTCTGATTGTGCATCAGCCACAGCGGGAGCATCATCTACAGCTAAACCAAGTTTATTGGCAGTCCAATCGGCTAAATTTTCACTTGTTACTACAGTACCAGCTTCACGTTCTGACATGAGTTGCCTCAAGAATTAACCCAATTAAAACCTAATTGGTAAGGTTACTGAATATATTAAACTATATTAACAGATAGTCAATACCTATTGAGGCATTAACGGATTCTGTCCTTGATCTATATCTTGTGCAGCAATCGTTGCATACTGTGCTTGTTCGGCATTGCGGCGATCAATCTCAGCCATAAGCCTTCCTGTATCCATGTGATGCAACAACAACTGAACAATCGCATCAATCTCTGTTTTGTTTTGGCTAGTGATCGCACGGGTGTTTTGATCGTTGACCTTAACCTCTGCCATTGTTTCGGTGTTATGAGCCTTAGCGGTAACTTCCATAAGTTTGCGCTTAGTTGCTGCCTCATCTTTCTGTTGAGCAACGCTTGCGCCATACTTCATATCTAAGGTCATTTCTTGAATCTGTTGCGTTAATTCCTCAATGACTTTCTTGGATTGCGCCAACTGCATCTGAACCTGTGGCGGCACATTTGATTTATCGTCAATCTGAGCCAATGGGTTAGCCGCTGCCAAACGATCCGCAATAATGTCTGCGCCAGGGAAATCCATGTTTCTAAAGATCAGATCGCCCGCTTGTTGCATCAATGCCGGATCAGCCGTGAGCAAACTCATCATTGAATCTACAGCCTCTTGACGCTTGGAGTTATAGCCTGGGCCTGTATCCATCACAACATCATATTGCCCAATCGTCACATCGTTAAGCACACGCTCAACGCCGTATTCATCTGCGGCCCGTTGGTTAATAGTAATCAAATCAGGCTTGCCATCATCACCAATGATACGCATCACACGCTCGGAGTCGTATATCTTGGGGATCAAATCTAGGATGATCTTGCCTGTGTGACGGATTGATCGGGTCAGGTTATCAAAATAGTGGAAGTTAGACATATCCACTTGTTGTTGCTGACCTTGCAACGCTTTGCCCGACACATTGCCCGTTGGCATTTGGCTTGGGTCAAAAATGCCCAATACCGACTGCAAATCGCCATTGATAGCGGCTGATTGTGCCAATATGCCATTTGGTGGAGGCTCAGGCTGCAAACGTTGTGGTGGAGGCGCAGGTGTGCCCTCAATGTCTTTTTGCTTGTACCGTAGGACGGGACTAGATTTAATGTTAGCCGCTGCCCATTCGTTTTCGTGGCCTTCGTCCTGACCTTCAGCAATCAGCCACTTAGCTTTAGGTGCTAGTGCAACCGATTCCGTTGCCGCCGTTTGCCAAAAGTTATACATACGCTGCGGGTCTTTCGCCATGCGTACCAAGCCAAACTTTTTGCGCTTGTTCTCAACAATAAGCTGTTGACCGTAGACGGGCACAACAGGAATAAATTTACCTGCCCATTCGCCTTCCTCTAGGATTTCCATAGCGGTTAGCTTGCACCACTTGATTACCTTTTTGAACGATTCACGGTAATCAAGCACTTCAATCCCTGCGGATGCCAATGCTACGGGATCGGGTAATTCATCTTCAAATGCGGATGTGCCATCGGACAACAATGCCAGGCGAGCACGTTTGCGCTCTGTGTAAAAGAATTCGGCAATGCGAATATCCTCTTTCATCACCCATTCGGCATCGCTATCGCCTGTGCCACGCATCGTAAAGCCTGAGCCATCATCTGCGTTTGGATATAACTTTTTAAATAGTTTTTTATCCATTACCGTTGTGATCAAGCATCGCTCGGCATCTGAACCATCGGGTGCTGTTGAGTTTGGATCAAAGTAAACGGTAAATGGGTTCTCAATCGGGCGGATATAGATTTCCTGATCAAAGCTATCTTCGCTTACATAATCAGTAACCACACGCCAATAGCCCCAACCCATACGCACAGCGTAATCGAAAGCGTGATCGTAAGCATTATCAGCATCGCTATTAACCTCAACATGGCGGCATATTCCTGTAATGATTTCTGCCATCTTCGCATCGGTTTCGCTGCTTACACCGTGCACCTTAATCCGTGGGCGTTGCTGTCGCTGTTGGTTTGTAATCTGTCGCACATACGCATCAATCTTATTGATTGTCAGGCATGGGCGAGCCTCAAGTTGTCGGCTGTTCTGAATCTCTACGGGCCATTGATCACCTGCGGCAAAGCGTAAATCTTCTAACGCCTCTGATCGGTTTTGTGTGTCAGAGTCGGACGTTAGGCGTAAAAACTGCTTGGCCTCATCAATCCGCTTATCGAAATCCATTGTTTTTTCAGCCATGTTTAGCCCATCCAACTAGCATTTTGTACGAAAACGGGCTTATTTGGCCTCGGTTTCTTAGGTTCATTTACCATCAATCCGATATATCTAAACGCATCTGCGCCGTGCGAAAAGTTATCATGCACAGGCGTTTTACTAAACATTTTGGTATCAGGATCAACCTCATACCGATAATGTCTTAAACATTGTAATCCTTCGTGGCAATTTTCTCTATCAAACCAACAGTTTGAAAAGATCGTCCTTGCAGCGTTAATAGAATCGGTAATCGGGGTTTTGCCAATGATGCGGGTTTTGAACCCTGCATTTCGGACGATTTCCTCAATACTTCGCCCATTTCCGGCAAGTGTCTTGTTTTCTGCGTCATGAGGCAACCACAGCGTGTCATATACATACCCGTAAGTTTGCATTAAGGCCAAATAGTGCTGAATTGTGCGTTGGTTATCTTCCACATACCTAATTAGCCTGGTTTCCATCCCTACAAACTGTAGAAACCAAATAGCCGTGGCATCCGACCAACCCAAATCAAATATGGCGTGGACAGGCTTTGAGGCATCATACGGAACACGGGTAATCCGTCCGTCTAACTCTGCCATCTGCATTTCACGGGCAAACACAGCCCCATCCACCGTCTGTCGGCAAATCCCTTCCCACACCGTGTTGTATGCCTCTACATCACGATCCCTTAGCGCATCCTTTTCTAGGCGCAGGGTTTCAGGAAACCAAGGGTTGTCCGACCAATTAATCTTTTGCACTATGCAATCAGCGGGCGGGTTCAATACAAACCGCTGATATGTTTCATCCGATTCTAATTCAGGGTTAAACGTTACCCATATCTCGGAATCTTGCTTACGGATAGTTGGAATTAGCACGTTCCAACTAAGTTTTGACACGCTTTGGGCTTCCTCAACCCAACAAATATCCACGCCTTCAAACGATTTGATATTGGTTACGTTGTTTTTCAAACCCACAAACGCTATTTCAGTACCATTGATGGCCCGAATTGATGATTGCGTGATCTCATAGAACCCATGCATACCCAAGGCATCAATCTGATCTGATAGCAACTTGTGCACAGAATCTTTAATTGAAGTTTGGAATTCACGGGCGCACAGAATGCGTAATGGACGTTTAGCCCCCAAGATCAACAAGGCACGGGCCACACCCCAACTCTTAGCCCCGCCTCGCCCACCGTACAAAACCTTATAACGTGATTTCTCAAACAGGCAAGATAGCTTGACCGGAAACTCGGCCTTAGCTATCGCATTTTCTACAATATCACTCATTCGGTTTTACAAATGTGACTTGGATGCCCGCAAGCAATGGTGAGCCATCTGCGTTCTCTAGCGTATTAGCTTGGATAGCTTTGCCATCAATACGATCTATCAACTCTTTGACAGCCCATTGCTCGCCTTCCTCTGCCGCCGTGATCAGCACCTCAACCACGCTGTTTAACCGATGCGGCTCTTGCACAAGTTTCTTACGCATAGCATCGTAGAACAGCCTACTCTTAGCTGCGTTCTGATTGCCTTTAGGTGCGCCTACCTGAGACATTGATTTAATCCCTAAATACTTGACATAATTAAGAGTTATCCACAGGCTTATCTGAGTTATCCACAGAGTTATCCACAGGTTCAACCTGTTTTGCTATGTTTCTAATTATATCTTCAGAACTCTTAGCCACCACAACAGGAAATTCCCGCAATGCAGCAATAATAAAGTTCAATTCTTGTGGACTTAACTCAATGTTCATTTTTTCTTAGCCTCACGCTTAACCGAATACGCAATGGCAACCGATTGTTTAACAGGTTTACCCGCTTTAATTTCGGCTTTAACATTTTGCTCAAACGCTTTTTTGCTTGCTGATTTCTTTAATGGCATTTTGTGGCCCTCTTTCGCAGTAATCAATAATTACATCTCTATTTTTTTCAAACCAACCCAACCTAGTATTGCATTGTTGACATAAAACCCCACGATATGTTTTAGGTATTTTGTGATCAATACACATCTTTTTTGCTTTTGTGCCACAAATTTCGCACGGCAATGACCTTAAATATCTAGCTTCATCAAGGCTCAAACCATACTTTTTCTTAACGTCATATCTAAGTTGATTTAATTTTAAGTTGTCAGGCAATGTGCCGTTATTGGCAAATTTATGCCGCATCTTGCCCTTCCTCAATAAAACACACATCTTTCCAAGACATAATCAGATAACGATCATCGCCTTCAAAGTATTCTTGATAGCTTAGATACTCGTTATCACCCATTGTTCCAAACCGGATAAAGCTGCCTGGCTGTATTTTGTTTTCAGCTTGCGGGCCAACAGCTACTACTGTGCCCATGTTGTCTTTTTCTGACATTACAACCTGCAAGATCGAACTCTTAACCCGTTCTACAGGTTTAACAACAATACGATCTCGTAAAGGTTTAAGCCTCATTTGATTCTCCCTTAGCAGGTCTGCCACGCTTGGCAACCACGGGTTCATATTTTGGGCTTGGTATCTTGCTGTATTCCCCGCACCAGTCGTTTTGATGCTTGTTTAAGTGCTCAGGAAAACGCCGACATTGCCCCATCATATCGCCACGCAGCCAAAATAGACAGTCGTAGCATGAGGCACTAGAATTGATTGCAGCCATTCATAACTCCTTTTATGTTTGGTTAGAAAGCCCGATAACTCGTAATTATCGGGTTTTCGCTTTACTTACAATCGCCACGCTTGTGTTCGTAGCAAATCCCTGCTGTGCGGCCTGTGTCAAACTTCTTGTCTGCACCTGCGGCATCCATTTTGCCCATGCCTACGCCGTCTTTCTTCATTTCTTTGCGCTCGCCTGTTTTGTCCGATGCTGCAACACCTGCTGGGCGTTTGAAGTCGTTACCATATTTCATAATATTTCCTTATTTCAAGAATCTTAGTTTGTACAACGTGCTGTTAATCAAATCTGCAATTTCATCTACGATATTTTGCAGTTCGGTATCCTTTGGCAAGTGTTCCCGACTATCCTCTACAAAATCCTTTAGCCCCTCAAAATACTTTATCGGCTCTTTTTCGCCGTGGAAGTCATTAGGATATTTTTTGATCTGCTCATATTTGCCTTGATAACTCTCAGCAAATGTATCCACCAAATCCACAATGCTTTCATAGTATTTTTGCAACGCTTTATGTTTTGCATAGGAATCCGTTGCCAAATGCTGAAAATGGGCAATCGTTGCGCTATGCAACATCACAGCTATAAATGCGGCGGATTCTTTTTCCATTATGTAATTGTGCCTTATTTCATAGGATAGTCAAGTAATGCCTACCTCTACATAGCCACCAATATTATCTTCTAGGTGTGGATGTATTCTAAACCTTTTGTCGTTAACTTGTAAGGCATCTGCAATTCCATCACGACCCGCTTTAAACGCTGAGATCATATTATCGTCATCACGATGGCGGCGATCAGGCGGATAAAAAGTTATCCACAGGTTAATGTTTCCGTCCGGCGGAACAGTCAGCCCTGCGGCTAGCGTCAACAACTTACATTGCTCACGATACGCTTTGGCAAACTTGCTCTTAACAGCCCAATGCAACTTTTTGTTTGGGTTTAATTCTTTCGGAGGCCACGGTAATTTGAATGTTTGCATATAAAATTGTTTGTTTTGTAATACTTATCTAGTATACTTCAACTAGCTTAACAAGTTAAGGCTTGATATGACGTTATATGTCTCAGATGATGAATTCGTCAAAGTATGGAACGAACTTGGCTCACCTGCGCTAGTTTCTAAACATCTAGGTATGACGGTGCGGGCTGTTTATTCTAGACGTAGAGGTATCGAAGTAAAACACAAAATAAATTTAGAAACCACTAACCCGCAACAGCCTATACAACCTCAGCCTAAAAAGATACATCAAACGCCAGGACAAGTGAGGCGGGGCATAGAACTAGAAAAGGGCGTGGTGATTGTATTTTCCGATGCACACTTTTGGCCTGACGATACTACCACAGCGTTTAGAGCCTTACTAAAACTAATTAAAGAATTAAAGCCCGCTGCCATTGTTTGTAATGGTGATGCATTTGATGGCGGTGCGATCAGTCGGTTTCCTCGTATTGGATGGGACTCTAAACCAACCGTTAAGCAAGAATTAGAGGCTTGTCAGTTTTATTTAGGTGAAATTGAAAACTTGGTTAAGTCCTGTGAACTAATTTGGACAATGGGCAATCACGATGCCCGCTTTGAAACCGTATTGGCAAACAATTCCTCGCAATTTGAGGGCGTAAAAGGGTTTACGCTTAAAGATCACTTCCCACGATGGCAACCTTGTTGGTCTTATTGGGTCAATGAAGATACCGTTATTAAGCATAGATTTAAGGGCGGGCGCAACGCAGGGTATGCCAACGTCTTAAATAGCGGCGTAAACATCATAACGGGCCATACGCACGTTTTAGCCGTACAACCCATAACAAACTATACAGGCACACTTTGGGGCGTTCAAACAGGCACTTTGGCTGAACCTAACAATATGCAGTTTGCTGATTACACGGAGGACAATCCTAAAGATTGGCGTTCAGGCTTTGCCGTGTTAACTTTTGATCGAGGAATGTTGTTGATGCCGGAACTTGTACAAGTTCTTGGCGAAGATGAAGTTGTATTTCGGGGCAAAATTATTAAGGTTTAAGCATGAAACTTACTTCCGGCAAGTTAGAGGCAATTTACTTGATGCTGCTCAAACTCAAACCCTTTGATGCCTGGAAGATGCCGCCCACCGATGAAATCATCTTTCAAGTGACCAACGAAACCGATGCAATGGGCACTTATGTTTATGATGATTTGCAGGAAAAACACGTTTTAACTATATCCAAAGCTAAAAACGCTCATTTGGAAACCGTGTTAAAAACAATGGCGCACGAAATGATCCACATGAAAAGAGGCAAAACCAAGTATTGGGATAAGCACGATCAAGTGTTTAGAAACCATGCCCACCGGATCGCTATAGAACTTGGCTTTGATCCATTAGAACTTTAGTTTGTTCTAACAAATCTTCCTCAGTCACACCATAATGTTTTGCAAAGGCTTTGCGGCCCATGCCATGCACGCCCGTGTTACCTCTGTGATGCTCAGGACATAGCCCAATCACAGGCGCAAGATCACGCCGCCCTGCGTGTCGGATATGGTGAATCTCGCAAGGTGTTTCACCATATCCTAAATGCCGACACAAACTACAGCCCAATTGAGCCAATTTATCGTAATGCTTGCGCTGCTCTTTACTTGCCACTTTTAATTTGCTCGTATGTCCAATTTTCTAGCCAACGGGCCAAATAGCTAATTTCCTCAGCGGTTTGCAACGCCTCACGAAATTCATCTTTCAACATACATTTGCGAAAATCTTTAATCTCAGCCGTTAACTTAATCAAACAACCCGAATAGTCCATCATAGTACACCCCATAAAATTATAAGAATCAGAATTATTTTGATGCCATCATATAAAGGCCGATGTTGCTTGCAGCGTATCCACCATAAATAATCAACATTGCCATGTTGCCTTTTAAGCCTTGTTCTACGGCGATATATGCGTAGATAAGCCCTGTTACGATGATTAACCATGCGCTCATTGTTCCCCCTTAATTTCAATAAGTTTGTCTATGTAATGCCGTGCTTTTTGTAAATCTTGTATCCCATTTTTTGCTTGGTATCGGCATATATACTTGATGATGTTGCCTTCTAAATAACCAAGATTGTTTGAAATAATAAAATCCCAAACTTGTATAGCATTTTTGCTATAGTGCGATCCGCCTATTTGCCTTTCATTTGCGCTCATTTTGTCATTTTGTCCATTTGTCGGTTACTTGCCTGTTCCGTGCGCCAGGCATCAAAACGCATCCTTGCCGCCTCTAGCCGCCACTTCAACAATTCTGCTTTTTCTGTGGCCTCTCCTATTGCGGTGCACAATTGCACATAATTCTCACTAGCGTATGCCTCTCGCTCTTGTGCGCCTATGCTTGTTTCATTGGATTTTTTCATTTCAATGGCTTTGAGGCTTGATTTGTATACTTCCAAACTAGCCAAATCGCCTTTTGCCTTAGCGTATGCGGGAGCGTTTTCCCAAATGTATTCAATCGCTGGGTGCGGGCTGTAATCTGTCATTTTAAGAGTTCCCAAGCTGTTGCTGCACATAAAGGGACTTGTCCATTTCCAATGGCTTTAAGTCTGTCCATTCTGGCGGCCACCCCATTAGCCACTCTACCCACGTTGGGTTCAAATGACCACCAACTTGCGCTGCCAAAGTCGGCGTATTTCGTTCCGATTCGCTGGGAGCATTTGTTTCCTTTGCGTTGTGTGATGTTGGTGTTGGCCATATTCTTTGACCCACTATCGTTTCCAAATTCGGGTTGCGTTTTTCGTTCCAAGCAGATTCCGGTGTTATTGTTGCCGCCATTGCGCTGCAACTCCGAGGTGTGGGCCAAATTTCCAACCGTTTCTTTAATGCTTTCCGACTGTTGCTCCCACCGTCCATTCCCGTTGTATTCGGTGTGTGAAAAAAAGTTTCGTTGTTCGGCTCTAATCCATATTCTTTCACGCTGATGGTTTGCACCAATGTCGGCAGCAGATACAACGCCCCATTTTGCATCGAACCCCAACGTGGAAAGGTCTGCAAGGACAACTCCAAGTCCTCTAGTAGTGAGCATTGGGCTGTTTTCCACAAAGACGTATTGGGGTCTAACCTCGCCAATGATCCTTGCCATGTGTTTCCACATACTTGATCGTTCTCCTTCAATTCCTGCGCCTCGTCCAGCTGCGCTAATGTCTTGACACGGAAATCCTCCAGATACAACGTCAACAATTCCTCGCCACGGTCTGCCGTCAAAGGTTTGAACATCATCCCAAATCGGGAAAGGCGGGAGAATTTTGTCATTTTGTCGGGCGCACAATACGCTTGCTGGGTATTGTTCCCACTCAACGGCGCAGACAGTTCGCCATCCAAGCAGGTGTCCCCCAAGTATTCCTCCACCAGCACCTGCGAAAAGAGCCAACTCATTCACGCTGCCTCCGCAATGCGTTGTGCAATCCTGGTTCTAAATTGAGCCATGTCCTCACCTGGGCGTGGGTTCATAGCCAATTCACGGGCCTTATCCATTGTTAACTGTTCGGTGCTATACCAAGGCAAAGGCGGCTTTTTGTTAACCTTAGGCTGCATATCCAATTCATCTTCATAGCGGCCCTGATTGAGCCATGTAGACGGATGCGGAATGTACTCTATGCCCGTTTCTTTTAGTTTCCAATATTCCAAATGATCATCAATAGCGCAACAAGCTAAATCTTGTTCCATTGGTGTTAGCTTGTTAAACGCTTTCATCGCCTCTTTTTTGGCAACTTTGCGAGGGTATTTTGACCAAAATTCATCAAAGCTCATGTGTTCTTCTCCTTAAGTTTTGCTTCGATGGCACGGTAAAAATCTACCCACCCACTTATCTCCATACCTTCTTCTTGGCATTTTGCGTAAACTTCATATGCACTAACAAGCTCCTCATCCGTCAGCCCGACCCATTCTTTGCGTGGTGGTGCGGTGTCATTAGCAACAAAACGCATACGACCTTCTGCCCCGCAGTCATAGCAAGTTGCTATATCTTCGGTTACATCGTTGGAATATCTTTTGTGTTTGCACGCCACAGGCATTGGCGAACCAGAAGTTTCGGGTTGGTTCGCTATTGGGTTCGCTAATGGTTCGCTATCAGCGACACAAGCGGGACAAGTCCTATCCCAGTGCTGCATAGGGTGGTCTGTGTGGGAATGGTTTTGTATGCGTATTGATGGGTTCTTTGGTTGTTTTGGCTGTGGGTGAAACTGTGAATAAAACATCTCCATCACAGCGTTTGGTCTGCGGTAAAAAGCCACTACCGTTGTCCCATGCTCCGTTACATCAACCCCAATTTCTACTGGCGGCAAATCAGGCTCTTGATTCTCTGCCTCCTCAATGGCTTGGCGTAGGGCGGTGATGGCTTTGTCTTCTGCGGCAGCTTGTTCTGGGTCTGCAACTGGGTTTGTGCAGTTTCCTTTAAGCGCCTCCAACGCTTGCTTCATAACTGTGATACTCATGTGTTTTCCCTTGCTCTGATTGCTGCGGCTATTTCTTTACCAAGGTTCGGCGTGAAATATTCCTCACACAATTTCGCACACGCCTCACGCTCATCTTGGCGCACTAGCTCGGCAAAGCGTTCGAGACAGTCCAAGTCATTAGTAAGCGCATAGAGGTTGCCGTTGCTTTCGAAAACTAATTCGGCCTGTTCAGCAAGTTGTTTGATTCGTTCGTTCATTTGTGCGCCTTAAAATATCTGTTGCACCAATCACAAAAGCCATCATCAAGGGTAGACCATACTTGTCCACATCCCTCGCAAATCAATTCTTTAGGCTTTTGAGGCGTTTTTTTGCCAAACCGATAAAACCATCTAAACACGTTCATTTCTTCCCCCTAGCTGAGTAAATAGAGCCCTGCGTTTTAGCTACACATTCCCAACATTTCCATCTGTTGATTTTGCCCCGTTGCATAACGCCCCCATCCATAATCCTAATTTTTTGACAAGCTGTGCAAAATTTCCTTGTCGGTTGCCCAATAGAGTTGTCCATACCATCCGCTAAACATTTTTGAAAGTTTTAATGCCACCTTTGCGTTGTCTCCCGTAAAGTTCGGAAATCGCCAGGCTTTGATCTCTTTATGCACCGGATCATCGTGCGGTATTAAATCACATTCCATCATCGAAAAAGTTTTAGATTGCATCCACACATAGACCCGCCGTGGGGACATATTCAACAGATCAGCTAGTTCAAACGCCGTAAACCATCTGTTGTTCTCTTTAAGTATTTGTAACAACCGTTTCTGATTTTTTGACACGTTCAATCCTCCCATCGGGATAAAAAAGCGTTTGAGCAATACGGCTTGGAAATCGTAAAACGTTTAAGCTGTTTGGCCTGTGTGCTGCATCCTCCAAAGTAAAACCTTTGTAATTTGTTTGCCGTAAAAACACCGGAACTTTTTTTCTCAATTCAGCCACCTTACTGATACATAGACAATCAAAAACACAACCGAGATAAGCAATGCAAAACCCAACACGGCAATGGCAAAACCTGCGACAATTTCCATAGGGCCTCCTTTTGCCTATATGTTCAGTTAGCTTAACACATCTTGTCAAGTTATTTATCACTAGGTGTTTACCCTATGTTAATAACATTGATGTGGTTATCGTGCTGAACAATAGTTACTCCAAGGGTGATAAGAGCCTTGTCTTATCGATCCTGTTCCATACCTACACAGAAGTTATACACATATATTTCATTAATCACATCGTAGATACCAAACCTACCGGAGTGAATGTTCAATCGTTTAGTGTCTTGTATCACCATGTCCACTAAACTTGTGCTGTACCCATTTAAGTCAGCGAGGCGTACGTTGGGGTGTGCAACAGCCTATGTTTACTTCCACGCAGCCCATGTAGGCCCTTACTATCGTGTGGAGTACGGATGCATGGCAAATAAAAAAGCCGCTTTAGGGTATATCTTGTTGGCCGACCCCTTTTTGTGGGGACATTTTTTGATAAATCGTCCAATGGAACTTATCAAAAAATCAAGATATACGCTAAAACGGCTTCGTTTGTCGGCCAAGACAACGATTTAATTATACACAAATTTGGTGCTGTAGGTAAGAATCGAACTCACGACCCCTTGATTACAAGTCAAGTGCTCTGCCAACTGAGCTACTACAGCAATTCAGGCCAAATCATATC
>Ga0255160_1000078_pt1 | contig 34013 bp, 30 predicted proteins | sample Atl_Colum_RepB_8_2_FD_186010 | JGI IMG/M metagenome (GOLD analysis project Ga0255160, IMG submission 186010) | Freshwater microbial communities from Altamaha River, Georgia, United States - Atl_Colum_RepB_8h | ecosystem: Environmental > Aquatic > Freshwater > River | place: USA: Georgia... | reverse complement strand
GGCCGTGGCCCGTTCCACGCGAGCCGCCAGCGCCACCAGGTCGTCGAGCAGGTCCTGGTCCCCCCCCTGCTTTCCTTCAAGCCGCGCCGTGATGTCGGCCAGCTGCGATTCGGCCTGCGCCAGCACCGGCGAGAGCTGTTTGGCCACCGGCAGGCCGCGCAAGGCCATGATGCGGTAGGTTTCGAGTTCGAGCACGCGCTGCGAAATGCGGCCACTGCGGCCCTCGCTGGTCTCGGGTTCGGCCAGCACCAGCAGCCGCTCGAAGCCGTCAGCGCCAATGCGCAAATGCGAGAGCAGGCAGGAATGGGATTGGCCATCGACCGTGTTGCCCATGCGCGAGCCAATCAGCATGCCTTCGCCCAGCCACTGCTGGGCGCGGGCCAGAATCTGCGGGTCCTCCATGCCTTCGGGCAACATGGCCAGGTGAATCGCAGCCACCGTCTGCCCCGGCAGGCCACGCAACCAGTCGGCGCCCGTGGCCACATGGCTGGCCAATTCGGGCAAGGCGCTGCCCCAGCCGGCGTGTTCAGGCAGCGGCTGCACGATGGAGTAGCGGGTGAATTCGGTGTGGCGCTCCCACTTGACGGTGTAACCGTCACAGCGCAGGCGCAGGAAGTTGCCCTGCAGCCTGTCCACCGTCAGGTCCGCGTGGCCCTTCAGATGCTGCAGGTGGGCGCACTCCTGCTCGCGCGAAACGCCTGCGTTAAGCAGGGCCACATAAGTGATCAGGGCCGGCAGCCGCACCCGGGCCGAAGGACGCGCATGCACCTCGTTGTGCAAAGTGCGGCGCTGCGGATCGTCGGGCGGCAGGATGCGGGCGTCGAGTTCGTTCATGGCCCCATTCTCCATGAGCATGTCAGCCCGGTCCATTCGGGCGCGGTGATTTCATTCCTGCGCGCACGTCACCCAATCCAGGCGCCCAGGCCATCACGGTTTCGGCACAGGCTCAGGCTGCAGCAAGTCGCCCGAACGCAAACCCCACCATGTCCAGCGCAACAGCGCAGCCACCACCACGCTGGCGAGTGCCAGCACCAGAACGGCCAGCAGCTGGGGCAGCACACCGGCATTGGCCAGCCTCAGGGTGAGCGCCGCGAACGCAGCGAGCGGAAAGGACAGGCTCCACATCGGCCAGCCAAAAGGCTGCTCAAAGCACTGCGGCAGTTGGCTCAAGGCCAGCATCACAAAAACCAGCGCCAGCACCCAAAGCACCACTGGCCAGACCAGCGGGGTCTGCCAGAGCATCAGGCCCAGCCCCATGACCGAGGGCGGCGCGATCAGGATGAAGACGCTGGCACGCATGCGAACGGGCCAGGAACCAACGCGCTGCAAACGCTGCACCAGCAGCAGCAAGACCAAGGGCCAGAGTGCTGCACCCACGGCCCACTGAACCGCCGCCCACACCGGATGTCCTAAAGCAGGGCCAGCCAGCGGCAGCAGCACATTACCCACCACCGGGATCAGCAGGGCCGGGGTCACGCCCACCCACCGCGAGGCACGCAAACGCACCCAGCGCAGCAGCACCCAAGCGGTCACGAGTGCCTGCGCAGCAGCACCCGCCATCCACAGCGCATCCCACAGCGGCGAGGGGCCGGTGAGCACCGTCCCACAAGTGGCCAGCAAGATCAGCGAAACCGTGGGCGCCGCCACGAACACATGGCGCACCGGGTGCGCTGCATCGTGCACACGGGTCAGGGGCCAGTGCACGAACCGCCAGAGCGTGATACCCAGCAGCACCAGCATGAGTACAGCAGCCAGCAGCGCAGCGGCCTGGGCGATTCCTGTCGCGACATTGCCCATGCGAGTGGCCGCCTGCGCCCAGGCCAGGGCCAGACCACACAGGCCCATCACCGGCACAAAACCAATGAAGCCCAGATGTTCGAGCGACGCCGGCGCTGGGGCGGGTGCGTCAGTGGACGGGCTTGCGCAGGCCATGTGCGGGGCCGGTCAGCAGCACTTGCCGTCGGTGCCGCAGGAGCCCCCCTCCTTCACACCCAGCTTGCGCAGCAGGATGCCGGGCGGGCAAAAACCGGTGATGCCGGACTGGAACAGGTTGAAGCCGACAAAAGCGGTGAAGGCCAGGAACCATTTGCTGACGAACAGCGGTGAGCCTTCAAAACCCAGGGCCAGCGACAACATGACGAAAAAACCGGCCATGATGCGGATGTAACGTTCGACGGTCATTTCATTTCTCCTTAAAAAACAGTTGGTGACAGAGCTAAAGATCTGTCACGCAAGGTCATATGTATTTTCATAGCGCTTGCGGTAGAGCGCGTAATACAGCACCGGAATCACCACCAGTGTGAGCAAGGTGGAGACGAGGATGCCAAAAATCAATGAGATGGCCAGCCCGTTGAAGATCGGGTCATCCAGGATGAAAAAGGCGCCGATCATGGCCGCCAGGCCGGTCAGGGCAATCGGCTGGGCGCGCACCGCGGCCGACTGCACCACCGCGTCCTTGAAGGCCATGCCCGTCTTGACCTGCAGCTCGATGAAGTCCACCAGCAAGATGGAGTTGCGCACGATGATGCCCGCCAGCGCGATCATGCCGATCATGCTGGTGGCGGTGAACTGCGACTGCAGCAGCGCATGGCCCGGCATCACGCCGATGATGGTCAGAGGGATCGGCGCCATGATCACCAGCGGCGTGAGGTAGCTCCTGAACTGCGCCACCACCAGCAGGTAGATCAGGATCAGGCCCACGCCATACGCTGCACCCATGTCGCGGAAGGTCTCGTAGGTGATCTGCCACTCGCCGTCCCACTTGATGGCATATTGGCGGAAAGGGTCCTGCGGCTGACGGATCCAGTACTCGCCCAGCTCGCCTGCGTTGGGCAGTTGCGCGTCCTTGAGGTGTGGGCGGATCGCGAACAGACCGTACAGCGGCGAGTCCAGCTTGCCAGCCATGTCGCCAAACACATAGCTGACGGGCATCAGGTCCTTGGTGAACAGCGGCTTGTCGATGATGCCCTGATCCACCTGCACCAGCTCGGACAGCGGCACCAGACGCCCGTTGGCGGCTCGCATCGGCAACGCCAGGATCTGGTCCAGGCCGACCTGCGCCTCCTGCGGCAACTGCAGGCGCACCGGCACTGGCAGCTTGGACTGCGCATCGTGCAGGTAGGCCGCATCCATGCCCGACAGTGCGCCATGCACCGTCTGCGCGATGGCCGCCACCGGAATGCCCAGAGACTCGGCACGCTGCCGGCGCACCGTCAGGTGAGCACGCGGCGCGTCGATCTTGAGCGTGCTGTCGAGCGCCACGATGTCGGGCGTGTCACCAAAGGCTTTCAGGATTCGGGCGGCCAGCTGCTGGCGCCCGGCTTCGTCGGGACCATAGACCTCGGCCACCAGCGGGCTCATGACCGGCGGGCCAGGCGGCACTTCGACCACCTTCACGCGTGCGTTGTAACGCGCACCGATCTGCTCCAGCGCGGGGCGCAGGCGCTGGGCAATGGTGTGGCTCTTTTCGCTGCGGTGGGCCTTGTCCACCAGGTTGACTTGCAGATCGCCCTGCTCGGCCTCGGCACGCAGGTAGTACTGGCGCACCAGGCCATTGAAGGTGATCGGGCTGGCCGTACCGGCATAGCCCTGCAGGTCGCGTACCTCTTTTTGCTGCGACAGGAAAGCGCCCATCTCGTGCAGGGCCGAAGCAGTATTCTCGAGTGGCGTGCCAGCCGGCATTTCCAGCACCACCTGGAACTCGCTCTTGTTGTCGAAGGGCAGCATCTTGAGCACCACCCACTGCACCAGCGTCAGGCCCACCGACAGCAGCAGGGCTGCGACGATGCCGCCGAGCAGCAGCCAGCGCTTGCGGGCGCTTTCAAGGAAGGGCGTGAGCAGACGTGCAAACACCGTCTGCAGCTTGCCTGCAAGACCGCCTGCAGCAGCTTCGTGGGTGTGGCCCTCGCCATGCGACTTCATCAGCTTGAGCGCCAGCCAGGGCGTGACGGTGAATGCGATCGCCAGCGAAATCGCCATGCCCAGGCTGGAGTTGATCGGGATCGGGCTCATGTAGGGGCCCATCAGCCCACTCACAAAGGCCATGGGCAGCAGCGCGGCAATCACCGTCAGCGTGGCCAGAATGGTCGGGCCACCCACCTCGTCCACGGCTTCCGGAATGATTTCGCGCAAGGGTTTGCCCGGGAACAGCTGCTGGTGCCGGTGGATGTTTTCCACCACCACGATGGCGTCGTCCACCAGAATGCCGATGGAAAAGATCAGCGCGAACAGGCTCACGCGGTTGAGCGTGAAGCCCCAGGCCCAGCTGGCGAACAGCGTGGCCGTCAGCGTCAGGATCACCGCGCCGCCCACGATCACGGCTTCTCGCCGGCCCAGGGCCAGGCCCACCAGCAAGATCACCGAGCCGGTGGCAAAAGCAAGTTTCTGGATCAGCTTGTTGGCTTTCTCGGCCGCGGTCTCGCCATAGTCGCGCGTGACGGTGGTGCGGATGTCGGCCGGGATCACGGTGTTGCGCAGCACATCAAGACGAGCACGGGCGGCAGACGCCACATCGACCGCGTTCTCGCCGGGTTTCTTGGTCACGGTGAGCGTCACGGCTGGGTACACTTGCCCGGCTTGCACACCGGCAGTTTCGGCATCGGCTGCACCGGGGGTGTACCAGACATAGCGCTGCGGCTGCGCGGCACCAGCCTCGACCCTGGCGACTTCGCGCAGATACACCGGCTTGCCGTTGTGCACGCCGACGACCAGGCCAGCGACGTCTTCGGCCGAAGTCAGGAACTCGCCGGTCTCGACGCTCAGCATTTGAGCGTTGTCGGCCTGCACCACGGCGCCCGAAGGCATGCCGAAGTTGGCGGACGCCAGGATGGATTTGAGCGAGAGCAGGTCGATACCGCGCTCGCGCAGCCGCGTCGGGTCAATTTGCACTTGCACCACCCGGCCCGGTCCACCGATGGTCTGTACCTCGCGCGCCCCTTTGACCTGCTTGAGCTCCATCTCGAGCGTGCGTGCCACGCGCTCGAGGTCCAGCGCCGATGTCGCCTCCGGGCTCCACAGCGTCACGCCCAATACCGGCACATCGTCGATGCCCTTGGGTTTGACGATCGGCGGCAAGGTGCCCAGGTCACGCGGAAGCCAGTCCTGGTTGGCATTGAGCACGTCGTACAGGCGCACCAGCGCCTCGGCGCGCGGCACGCCCACCTTGAACTGCACCGTCAGCACCGCCACGCCGGGGCGTGCCACCGAATAGGTGTGCTCGATGTCTTGGATCTGGCTGAGCACCTGCTCGGCCGGCCGCGCCACCATGTTCTGCACCGTCTGGCTGCTGGCCCCCGGGAAAGGGATCAGCACATTGGCCATGGTCACATTGATCTGCGGCTCTTCCTCGCGCGGCGTGACCAGCACGGCAAACAGGCCCAGCAGCAGCGCCACCAGCGCCAGCAGTGGCGTGATCGCATTGCTTTGGAAAGCCGCTGCCAGGCGTCCGGAGACGCCCATTTTCTCTTGGTGGTGTAAGGACATGGGGGACCTCACTTGGCGGCTTGGGCGCCGGCCAGACCCGCCTGGATGGCGTTGGCCGCTACGGCGTCACCCGCCTTGAGGCCTGCCAGCACCTCGACACTGTCGCCGTGCTGCGCGCCCAGGCGCACCGCCTTGAGCACAAAACCCTTGTCGCTGGCCACATACACACCCGTGAGCTCACCGCGGCGCAGCACGGCTGCCTGTGGCACCACCATGCGCTGGGCAGAGCCGCCCACGAACCGCACCCGGGTCTGCTGGCCTGGCATCAACTGACTGGCTGCGACGGCAGGCACATCCAGCTTCCAGGTGACCGTCTGGCTCACCGGGTCGGCCGCCGTCACGCCCTGCCGGGCTGCGGGAGCGATCCAATGGGCGGCACCACTGGCTGCAGGCAGCTGCATCTCCACTGTTTTGGCGTTTCGCGCCGTCTGCGCCATTGACGCTGGCACCTGCACCACCACGCGCAGCGGCTGTGGCGCGTAGACCGTGGCCACCGGTTTGCCCGGCACAGCAAGATCACCGGCATGCGCCAGCGTCTCCAGGACATAGCCGTCAAACGGCGCCGTCACCTGCGTGAAGGACTGGGCCAGGCGCGCCTGCTGCGCACTCGCGCCAGCGCCGGCTCGCGCGGCTTGCGCGGCCTTGTACTGGGCTTCGGCCGCATCCAGCGCGGCCTGGCTCATGAAGCCCTGTTGGCGCAGGTCTCGGGTGCGCTGTACATGGGCCTGGGCATTGGCCAGCTCGGCCTCGGACTGAGCCACCTGCGCCTGGCTGCGGGCCACTCCGGTCTGGGTGTCCCGGTCATCGATGGTGGCCAGCACCTGGCCAGCTCGCACCGGATCACCCACCTTGACCAACAGGCTGGCCACCCGGCCCGTAGCCTGCGCCGACACCGTGGCTTGGCGCACCGCCTCGACCACACCGTCGATCTCATAGCCCGTGTTCACGCTCTGCGCGCCCAGAGTCACCACAGGTACCTGAGGGCCCGCCTGCACGGCAAAAGCATGCAACACGAGACCGGAAAGCAGCAAGAAACGAGGTAATGCATGCATGGAATTTCTCCTTGCCATGGATTTTACTATATACCCCTTGGGGTATCAAATCATTTGCAAAAAAAGCCCGCCAATCGTCAGACCGCGGGCCTGTTTCTCCAGTGCGTCAACACTCAGAAAGGGATGTCGTCGTCCATGTCGTCGAACCCGCTCGAGGCCGCAGGGCGTGCAGCCGCCGGAGCTACTGCAGCCGGACGCTGAGCCGGAGCAGCCGGACGGCTGTAAGCACCAGCACCGCCCTCACCGCCCATGCCCTGGCGCGAGCCCAGCATCTGCATCGTGTCGGCACGGATGTCGGTGGCGTATTTTTCGACGCCATTCTTGTCGGTGTATTTGCGGGTGCGCAGGCTGCCTTCCACATAGACCTGGCTGCCTTTTTTCAGGTACTGCCCGGCGATCTCCGCCAGCTTGCCGAAAAAGCTGATGCTGTGCCACTCGGTGGCTTCGCGCATTTCGCCGGACTGCTTGTCCTTGTAGCGGTCGGTGGTGGCCACTCGGATGCTGGTCACGGCATCGCCAGACGGCAGGTAGCGGGTTTCAGGATCGGCACCCAGGTTGCCGACGATGATGACTTTGTTGACGGATGCCATGTGGCTTCACTCCTTTGATCGGTTGAGGACAGCGCTGAGGATCTGTCCCCCAAATGCCTTTGCCTTCAATTATGCGGTCTTTACCGCCACATGCCGACCGGGCGCCTGCATGGGCAAGGCGACCAGCCACCACAGCAGCATGGTCCCTGCGCAGCACAGGAACAGCATCTGACTGCCCCAGGACTTGAGCAGCGCGCCGCCCAGCCAGCCTCCCGCAAAAAAGCCCAGCGACTGCAGGGTGTTGTACACCCCCATCGCCGTGCCGCGCACCTGCATAGGTGCCAACCTGGAGACCAGGCTCGGCTGGGTGGCTTCCAGAATGTTGAAGCCACAAAAAAATGCGAACAGCAGAATCCCCAGCGACAGCAGGCGCGGCGTGCCCGAGGCCACCACCAGAAAACCGATCTGCACCAGGGCAATCAACACGATGGCGGCCAGGAACACTTTTTTGAGATGCCCGCGCCGCTCCAGCGCGAACAGCCCTCCCAGCAATACAAAGGAGGCCAGCACCGCCGGAAGGTAGACCTGCCAATGCAACTCCTTGGCCAGCCCCGCCTGTACCAGCAAGGCCGGCACCGCCACCCACATGGCCAGCTGGACCGCGTGAAGCACGAACACGCCGAAGTTCATGCGCATCAGCCCGGCATCGCGCAGCACATCGGCCAAACGACCACGCGGCGTGCCCGATTGCATGGCGGGGGCCGGGGGCGCACCCCATAACACCACCGCCACCCCAAGCAATGCCAGCACACCGGTGATGCCGAACAGGCCGGCCAGGCCCACGGCAGCCGCCAGCAACGGCGCCAGGACCAGGGACAGGGCAAACATCAAACCAATGCTGGCCCCCACCAGAGCCATGGCCTTGGTGCGCACCTCATCGCGCGTCAGATCGGCCAGCAACGCCGTCACGGCGGCAGACACTGCGCCCGCACCCTGCAGGCTGCGGCCCAACAGCAAGCCCTGCAGATCGGTGGCAGCAGCGGCCCAGAAACTGCCAGCGGCAAACACCAGCAAGCCCAGGACGATGACACGCTTGCGGCCAAACCGGTCCGAAGCCATGCCCAGCGGCAGCTGCAGCAGGGCCTGGGTCAAACCATAGATCCCCATGGCCAGGCCCAGCAAGGCAGGATCTTCTCCCCCAGGGTATTTGCGGGCCTCCAGGGCAAACACGGGCAACACCAGAAAAAGGCCCAGCATGCGCAAGGCGAAGATCGAAGCCAGCGAAAGGCTGGCGCGCCGCTCAGTCGGCGTCATGGCCGTGGCAGCAACAGAAACGGGGGTGGTAGCGGAATCAGACACGAAGAAGGCGGTGTGGACAGTCCAGCAAGGACGACATTGTCCCCGATTGGCCAGACAGGTGCCTGAAACGGCGCCAGCCCCGATAATCGAGGGTTTTGCCCATCTCCACCCCGTGAAGCCCGACGTACCCACCCCTGCCCAGCCCCCGGAAAACGACCGTTATCTGGGAGCCGCCCTGCGCCAGGGGCGCATCAGCGTGCGCGGGGCGCGCACGCACAACCTCAAGAACATCGACCTGGACATCCCGCGCGACAAACTGGTGGTGATCACTGGCCTGTCGGGTTCGGGCAAGTCCAGCCTGGCCTTTGACACGCTGTATGCAGAGGGCCAGCGCCGCTATGTGGAAAGCCTGTCGGCCTACGCCCGGCAGTTCCTGCAGCTCATGGACAAGCCGGATGTGGACCTGATTGAAGGCCTGTCACCGGCGATCTCGATTGAACAGAAGGCCACCAGCCACAACCCGCGCTCCACCGTGGGCACCGTGACCGAGATCCACGACTACCTGCGCCTGCTGTTTGCACGCGCCGGCACGCCGCATTGCCCCGACCACGACCTGCCCCTGCAGGCCCAGACCGTGAGCCAGATGGTGGACGCCGTGATGGCGCTGCCCGAAGACACCAAGCTGATGGTGCTGGCGCCGATTGCCCGCGAGAAAAAAGGCGAGTTCGAAAAAGTGTTCGAGCAGATGCAGGCGCTGGGTTATGTGCGCTTTCGCATCGGTGGCCAGGTGTTCGAGGCCGAAAACCTGCCCGAACTCAAGAAGACCGAAAAGCACAACATCGACGTCGTCATCGACCGCCTCAAGGTCCGGTCCGAGGGCGACACCAAGGCCCGCGACGCCCTGCGCCAGCGCCTGGCCGAGAGCTTTGAGGCGGCCTTGAACCTGGCCGAGCAGCGCGCCCTCGCCGTGGAGATGGACAGCGGCAAGGAGTACCTGTTCAACGCCCGCTTTGCCTGCCCGGTGTGCAACCACTCGATCGCCGAGCTGGAGCCGCGGGTGTTCTCCTTCAACTCGCCGCAGGGCGCCTGCCCCAGCTGCGACGGCATCGGCACCATGGAGTTCTTTGACCCCGAGCGGGTGGTGGCCTTTCCGAGCCTGAGCCTGGCCAGCGGCGCCATCAAAGGCTGGGACCGGCGCAACGGCTTTTACTTCAGCATGCTCGAAAGTCTGGCGAAGCACTACAAGTTCGACATCGAGGCGCCGTTCGAGAACCTTGCACCCGAGGTGCAACAGGTCATCCTGCACGGCTCCGGCGAAGAGGAAATCAAGTTCAGTTACATCATGGAGTCGGGTGCCTCACAAGGCAAAAAGGTCAGCAAGAAGCATCCGTTCGAAGGGATCATCCCCAACATGACGCGGCGCTACCGCGAGACCGATTCGGCCCTGGTGCGCGAAGACCTCTCGCGCTACCGCAGCACCCAGCCTTGCACCGACTGCCACGGCACCCGCCTCAAGCGGGACGCCCGCCATGTGCGCATCGGCGAAGGCGTGCAGGCGCGTGCGATTTTCGAGATCAGCCACGTCACGCTGGGCGAAGCGCAAAGCTACTTCCAGAGCCTGCAGCTCTCGGGCGCCAAGGCCGACATCGCCGACAAGGTGGTGCGCGAGATCGCTTCGCGCCTGAAGTTCCTCAACGACGTGGGCCTCAATTATTTGAGCCTGGACCGCAGCGCCGACACCCTGAGCGGCGGCGAGGCGCAGCGCATCCGCCTGGCCAGCCAGATCGGCTCGGGTCTGACGGGCGTGATGTACGTGCTCGATGAGCCCAGCATCGGCCTGCACCAGCGCGACAACGACCGCCTGATCGGCACGCTCAAACACCTGCGCGACATTGGCAACAGCGTGCTGGTGGTCGAACACGACGAAGACATGATCCGCACCGCCGACCATGTCATCGACATGGGCCCGGGCGCGGGCATGCACGGCGGGCGCGTGATGGCCCAAGGCACTTGCGACGAGATCATGGCCGTGCCCGACTCGGTCACCGGCCAGTACATGTCGGGCCGCAAACAGATCGCGATCCCGAAACGCCACAAGCCGGGCCAGGACTGGCTCGAGGTCGTGGGGGCCAGTGGCCACAGCCTGAAAAACGTGAGCGTGAAGTTCCCCGTCGGCCTGCTGACCTGCGTGACCGGCGTGTCCGGTTCGGGCAAATCCACGCTGGTGAACGACACCCTGTACGCGGCGGCGGCCAAGCTCATCCACCGCGCCCACGATGAACCGGCGCCACACGAAGCCATCGAAGGCCTGCAGCACTTTGACAAGGTCATCAACGTCGACCAGTCCCCGATTGGCCGCACCCCGCGCAGCAACCCGGCCACCTACACCGGCCTGTTCACCCACATCCGCGAACTCATGGCCGAAGTGCCGGCGGCCCGCGAGCGCGGCTACGGTCCGGGACGCTTCAGTTTCAACGTGAGCGCATCGTCGGGCGGCGGCCGCTGCGAAGCCTGCCAGGGCGACGGCATGGTCAAGGTGGAAATGCACTTCCTGCCCGATGTGTACGTGCCCTGCGACGTGTGCCACGGCATGCGCTACAACCGCGAGACGCTGGAGATCCAGTACAAGGGTCAGAACATCGCGCAGATCCTCGACATGACGGTGGAAGCGGCCTACGCCTTCTTCAGCGCCGTGCCCAGCATCGCCCGCAAGCTGCAGACCTTGCTGGACGTGGGCCTCTCCTACATCCGCCTGGGCCAGAGCGCCACCACGCTCTCGGGTGGCGAGGCGCAGCGCGTCAAACTCGCGCAGGAACTCTCCAAGCGGGACACCGGCCGCACGCTCTACATCCTGGACGAACCGACCACCGGCCTGCACTTTGCCGACATCGATTTGCTGCTCAAGGTGCTGCATCAGCTGCGCGACGCGGGCAACACCATCGTCGTCATCGAACACAACCTGGACGTCATCAAGACCGCCGACTGGCTCATCGACATGGGGCCCGAAGGCGGCGCGGGCGGTGGCACGGTGGTGGCCGAAGGCACGCCGGAGCAGATCGCGGCGCATCCAGCCAGTCACACGGGCAAGTACCTTGCGCGGTTGCTTTAAGTGATACCACCGCACCGGAGCCTGGTGTACAAAACCCTCCCTGAACAAGAGGAGACACCATGCCCCAGGCTACCCCGCTGGACACCGCCGCCCCCACCGACATCGCCCTGAACCCGCAGCGCACACAGCAGTTGGTGCACGTGCTGCAGGACAGCGTGGACCGTGAGCACATTCCCGGCGCAGTGGTGCTGGTCGCGCGCCAGGGCCGCATCGGCCTGTTCGAGGCCGTGGGTCAGCAGGACCCGGCCGCCGGCACGCCCATGCGGACCGACAGCATCTTCCGCATCTATTCGATGACCAAACCGCTGGTGTCGGTGGCGGTGATGATGCTGGTCGAGCGCGGTCGGTTGCTGATCAGCGATCCGGTCAGCCGCTGGCTGCCCGAATACGACGGCCAGCCAGTGCTGGGCAAGGCCGGGCTGGTGCCCGCGTGGCAAACGCCCACCGTGCAGGACTTGCTGCGGCACACGGCCGGGCTGACCTACGAATTTCTGGGCGATTCACCGGTGCAGCGCGAATACGACAAGGAGCGCATCGGCTCGCGCCACCGCAACAACCAGGATTTTTCGCGCACGCTGGCGGGCATCCCCTTGATGTTCCAGCCGCGCAGCTGCTGGGCCTACAGCCGCGCCACCGATGTGCTGGGTCGTCTGGTGGAAGTCGTCAGCGGCCAGACGCTGGGGCAATTTTTGCAGCAGGAAATTTTTGAACCGCTGGGCATGGTGGACACCGGCTTTGCCGTGCCACCCGCGCAGCAGCAGCGCATCGTTGAACCCTTCGGTCACGACCCGGACGGCGGTGTGCCCATGAAGCTGTTCGACCCGCGCGAAGTGCCCGCCATGGAGAGTGGCGGGGGCGGGCTGATGTCCACCGCGATGGACTACGCCCGCTTTCTGCAATGCCTGCTGAGCGGTGGCGAACTGAACGGCCACCGGCTGCTCAGCCGCCACACGCTGGCCTTCATGACGGCCGACCACCTCGGCGACATCCCGATCGACGGCACGCTGTTGCCGCCGGGCCATGGCTTTGGCCTGGGCTTTGCGGTGCGCCGCGCCGCCGGCGAATCGCCCGTGCCCGGCTCGGTGAGCACCTACCACTGGAGCGGCATTGGCGGCACCTCGTTCTTTGTGGATCCAGCACAGGACCTGTACGCCCTGCTGCTCACACAAGCACCCAACCAGCGCGACCATTACCGGCAGCTGTTTCGCAACCTGGTGTACGCTGCCCTGGACTGATACGCCCCCAAAAAACACCACCAGGAGACAAGACCATGCCCCTGCAACCCGGCCTCATGATGGACCGCCCGCTGCTGATTTCCGGCGTGCTCGAACACGCGGCAGCGCAACATGCCCGCCAGCAAGTCGTCTCACGCGAGACGCACGGTCCGCTGCACCGCAGCACCTATGCCGAGGTCGCCCGCCGCGCCCGGCAGCTGGCCAACGCCCTCCAGGCATTGGGACTGGAACCCGGTCATGCCGTGGCCTCGATCGCCTGGAACAACCACCGGCACCTGGAGGCGTATTACGGCGTCTCGGGCAGTGGCCTGATCATGCACACCTGCAACCCGCGCCTGCACCCGCAGCAACTGATCTACATCCTCAACCACGCCGAAGACCGCGTGGTGCTGTTCGACAGCACCTTTGCCCCCCTGATCCAGGGCATCGCTCCGCATTGTCCGCAGGTCAAGGCCTGGGTCTGCCTGAGCGACGCGGCCCACACGCCGCAGATCGAAGGCGTGCAGGTACTGAACTACGAAGATCTGATCGGGCCGCACAGCGACCACTTTGTCTGGCCCGAATTTGACGAGCGCACCGGCGCCGTGCTCTGCTACACCAGCGGCACCACCGGCAACCCCAAGGGCGTGCTGTATTCGCACCGCGCGATCGTGCTCAATGCAACCACCGGCTGCATGCCCGACGTGCTCAACCTGAGCGCGCGCGAAACCGCGCTGCCCGTGGTGCCCATGTTCCACATCAACGCCTGGTGCATCCCGTATGCCGCCATGATCGCGGGCAGCAAACTGGTGCTGCCCGGCCCCAGGCTCGATGGCCCCAGCCTCTACGAGCTGATGGAAGGCGAACAAGTCACCCTCAGCGCGGGCGTACCCACCATCTGGATGGGCCTGATCCAGCACGTCGAGGCCAATGGCTTGCGGTTTTCGAGCATGAAACGCACCGCCGTGGGTGGCACCGCCATGCCCAAGGCGCTGATCGCCAAGTTCAACGACGTGTACGGCGTCTCGGTGCACCACGGCTGGGGCATGACCGAGACCACCGCCGTGGCCACCATGAGCCAGCTGGGCCCCGAAGACATGGCCCGCAGCGCCGAAGAGCGCCACGCCACTGTGGCACGCCAGGGCAAGGTGGTGTCGGGCATCGAGATCAAGGTGGTCGACGAACACGGTGCCACCCTGCCTCGCGACGGCACCTCGCAGGGCGAACTCATGGTGCGCGGCCAGTGGATCGTGGAGCGCTACTTCAAGACCGACAAGTCCGCGCTGGTGGACGGCTGGTTTCCGACCGGCGACATCGCCACGATCGATGCCGACGGCGTCATGACCATCCGCGACCGCACCAAGGACGTGATCAAGAGCGGCGGCGAGTGGATCAGCTCCATCGATCTGGAAAACGCCGCCATTGGTCACCCCGCCGTGGCCATGGCCGCGGTGATCGGCGTCAAGCACCCCAAGTGGGACGAACGGCCGCTGCTCTTCATCGTGCGCAAGCCAGGGCTGAACGTCGAAAAACCCGAGATCCTCGACTTCCTCTCCAGCCGCGTGGCCAAGTGGTGGGTGCCCGAAGACGTGGTCTTCCTGGAATCCCTGCCGGTCGGTGGCACGGGCAAGGTGCAGAAGAACGAGCTGCGGCAGAAATACGGCGGCGTGTTTTCCGACAACTGACGCCCCTGCCCGGGACTTAACATCCCGGACATGGCCCAGGAAACCGAACTCAAGCTCAGCCTGCAGGCGCAGGACCGGCCGCGTCTGCTCAAGCACCCGCTGCTGGCGGCGCCCGCCGCGTCACAGCGCCTGCTCAACCGCTATTTCGACACCCCCGATCTGGCACTGAAAGCCCGCCGCATGGCCGTGCGCGAGCGGCTTGCGGGTGGGCAATGGCTGCTGACCGTGAAAACGGCTGGTAACAGTTCCGGCGGTCTGTCACGTCGGCAGGAATGGGAAGGGCCCACCACGCCGGGCGCATTGCAGTTCGACACCCTGGTGGACGATGCGCCACTGGCGGATGTCCTGATGGCCCTGCGTCCTGTCCTACAGCCGCTGTTTGCCACCGACTTCGAGCGCCAGCGCTGGGTGATCGCCTGGGCGGGTGCGCGCATTGAGGCGGCACTCGATCAGGGCCACATCCATGTGCCAGGCACCCCCCTGAGCGAGCCACTGCTGGAACTCGAGCTGGAGTTGCTGGAAGGTCCGGAGTCTGCCCTGACCTCATTGGCCGATGCGCTGCGCGCAATGCCCGACGGCGCACTCACCCTCACGCCTTCTGACACCAGCAAAGCCCAGCGTGGCATGGCGCTGTGGCAACTCAGCCAACGCTGAAACCCCTCAGCGGGCGCGCAGACGTGCGATGCTCAGCACAGCGCCCACGCCGGCCGTCACCGCACCCAGCATGACCGCACGGCCAGCACCGAGCGGTCCGAACAGGTTGAAGCACAGCGCCACCAGCGCTGCGCCGCTGGCCTGGCCGGTCAGGCGCGCCAGGGCCACCATGCCACTGGCACCGCTGGTGCGGTGGGCCGGTGCGCTGGTCATGATGGCTCGCAGGTTGGGCGACTGGAACAGGCCAAAACCCATGCCGCACAGGACCATGTAAAGGACCATGCCGCCAAACGGCGCATCCGGCCCGATGCTGCCCAGTCCGACCATGGCCAGACTGAGCACCCCCAAGCCCACGCCGCCCAGAATCGCTGGCGGGTACCGGTCGGAAACGGTGCCCGCGACAGGCGCCATCAAAGCCACCACCAGCGCCCAGACCGACATGAGCACACCGGTTTCCACGGGTGGTCGCCCCAGTTGCTGCTGAAAGAAAAACGGCAAGGCCACAAAGGCCAGGCCCTGCGTGGTGAAAGAGCTCCATGACGTGAGAACCGACAGACGGAACAAGGGCAGGCGCATCAAGTCCACCGGCAGCACGGGCGTCGCATGCCCCCGCTGACGGCGCAGCAGCCAGACACCACTGCCCAGCATGAGCGCCAACGAAGCGGCGATCACGCCCGCACCCTTTTGCTGCGCTATTGCACTCAGGCTGAAGATCAGCGATGCGAAACACAGCGCCGACAGCAGTGCCATCCAGCGGTCATAGGGTTCATCGGTCCGGACCAGCTCCGCTTGGGGCAAGTGACGCCGGGCCAGCAACCACCCTGCCACCCCCAGGGGCGCCTGCAAGCCGAACAGCCAGGGCCAGGGCAGCACCGCCAGCAAGAGTGACGCCACCGTGGGCCCCAGGCTGTAGCCCAGACCCACAATCAGGGCGTTCAGTCCCGCGCCTCGACCCAGCTGCTCGGCAGGAAAAATCCTGCGGATCAGGGCCAGGTTGACGCTCATCACCCCCGCGGCGCCCACTCCCTGAACCGCACGGAAAAAAGCCAGCCACTCCAGCTGCGTGGCACAGGCGCTGGCCAGCGCCGCCAGATTGAACAAGGCCACGCCAAGCAGGAACACCTTGCGCGCACCCCAGCGGTCACCCAGCGAGGCCAACGGCAAGAGCAGCGCCACCACCGCCAGCTGGTAGGCATGGATGACCCAGACCGATTCAGCCGGCGTGCGCTGCAGGGCCGCGCCGATGGCTGGCAAGGCGGTGTTGGCGATCGACTGGTCCAGCGAACCCAGGAACACTGCCAGCAACAGGGACAGCAGGGCTGTCCAGCGCATACCGTCCGGCATTGGCTTGACGGCGGCGGTCATGGGGACTTCAGGCCTTGGCTGCTTCGAGCGTATCGCGCGTGGCCATGGCCACCTGGCGGGCCGCTTGCGCAAAGTCTTCGCCGCTGCTGGCGTAGAGCACGGCGCGCGAGGAGTTCACGATGATCGGTCCGTGGCTGGAACCATCGGCATTTGCACGCCAGCCGGCCTTGACAGTGGCCACCGCATCGCCACCCTGTGCGCCCACGCCGGGGATCAGCAGCGGCACCGTGGGGGCCAGCGCGCGCACGCGCTCGATCTCGGTCGGGTAGGTGGCACCCACCACCAGGCCCAGCTGACCGTTGGTGTTCCACGGGCCTTGGGCCAGACGCGCCACATGTTCGTACAGCAGGGGCTGGCCCTCGACCGAGGCCAGACGCTGGTTCTGCAGGTCGTCACCCCCGGGGTTGGAGGTGCGACACAGCAAAAAAGCCCCCTTGCCTTCGTACTGGAGGTAAGGCGCTACCGAGTCCCAGCCCATGAAGGGCGAGAGCGTGACGGCGTCGGCGCCATAGCGCTCGAAGGCCTCACGGGCGTACTGCTCGGCCGTCGAGCCGATGTCGCCGCGCTTGGCGTCCAGAATGATCGGCACCTGCGGCGCCACGCGGCGCATGTGCTCCATCAGGCGCTCGAGCTGGCCTTCGGCGCGGTGCGCGGCAAAGTAGGCGATCTGCGGCTTGAAGCTGCTGACCAGGTCGGCGGTGGCGTCGACAATGCGCGCGCAAAAATCGTAGATCTTGTTGGCATCGCCCTTCATGCCGGCAGGAAACCGGGTCGGTTCGGGGTCCAGGCCCACGCACAGCATGGAGCGGTTTTGGCGCTCGGCGGCGCGCAGCATGTCGAGGAAGGTCATGGCAAGGGATTTTAAGGTTTGCCCCTAAGATGCCCCCATGCACAAACTTTCTTCCCGCCAATGGACGGTGCTGATCCTGCTGACCATCGTCTGGGGCATCAACTGGCCGATCATGAAAGCCGGGGTCACCGGATTTCCTCCACTGACGTTCCGCATGCTGTGCCTGTGGCTGGGCACCCCGGTGTTGGGGCTGGCACTGCTGGCCATGCGGGTGCCGTTTCGCATTCCACGCGAGCACTGGCGCGAGCTGCTGGTGCTGGCGGTGTTCAACATGTTCATCTGGCACGCGCTGATCATCATCGCGGTGCAGTCGCTCTCCAGCGGCCGTTCGGCCATCCTCGGTTACACCATGCCGATGTTCTCGGCGGTGCTGGGTGCGCTGTTCTTCGGCAACCGGCTGGCCGGACGGGCCTGGGCCGGTGTGGGTGCAGCCACGCTGGGGGTGGTGCTGCTGCTCTGGCATGAAGTCACCAACCTCAGCGGGCGCCCGCTGGGGGTGTTGCTGGCCCTGGTGGCGGCCAGCACCTGGGCGCTGGGCACGCAGCTGTTGCGCCGCACCAGAATGCCGGTGCCGACATTGGCGATTTCATTCTGGATGACTGCCCTGACCACCCTCGTAATGACCGTGCTGGCCGTGGTGTTCGAGCAGGACCGCTGGCTCGCGCCATCACCCACGCACTGGGGCTCGATCATCTTCAATGCCGTGCTGGTGTTCGGCTTTGCACATGCCGCTTGGTTTTACCTGGCGCGCAGCCTGCCACCGGTGGCCTCCACACTCAGCGTGATGCTGATCCCGGTGGTGGGCGTGTTCAGCGGTGCACTGGTGCTCGGCGAGGTACTGCACTGGCAGGACTGGGCTGCCGTGGTGCTGATGGTCGTGTCGATCGCGGCCGTGCTGTGGCCTGTCAAGACGCAGAGTCCGCAGGCTTCATCTGCATGACGGTCTGCAGGGCCAGGCACAGATCGGCCCAAGCCTTGGCTTTGTCAGCTGGGTTGCGCAGCAGATACGCCGGGTGGTAGGTCACCACCACCGGCACGCCCTGGACCTGGTGCACGCGCCCCCGCAGCTTGCCGATCGGCTCGGTCGTCTGCAGCAAGGACTGCACTGCAAAGCGCCCCATGGCCAGGATGATCTGAGGCTGCACAAGGGCCAGCTGACGCATCAGATAAGGTGTACAGGTCTGCAGCTCCAGCGGCTCCGGGTTGCGGTTGCCTGGCGGGCGGCATTTGAGCGTGTTGGCGATGTAGACGCCCGCCTGGCCATCTTCTGAGCCTTCGACGGCACGGTTCAGGCCAATCGCCTTGAGCATGTTGTCCAGCAGCTTGCCAGCCTGGCCGACAAAGGGCTCGCCCTGCAGGTCTTCGTTCTCGCCCGGGGCTTCGCCGATCACCATCCACTTCGCGCTGCGGTCGCCCACGCCAAACACCGTGTTTTTGCGGCTCTTGCACAGGCCGCAGGCCTGGCACTGCGCCACCGTGGCCTGCAGGGTGTCCCAATCCATCTGGTCCACGCCGGACGGCAGAGGTACAGCGTCAACGGGCAAGGCGGCGGGCGGGACGGACACCGCCACGGGTGCCATCGGTCGCACCGGCACAGAGGAACGTTGAACCACAGGCACCGGTGCTGGCTGCGGCTGCGCAGAGGCATGCGCCACCATGTCGACCTGCTCGGCCACGGGTCGGTCGGCCACCGCCGACGCGGCGGTCTCGGGCCACCAGACGCGAATGCCCATCTCGGCCAGCATGGCGCGCTGGCGCGCATCCAGGTCGAAACGGGTGGGGTCGCGGGTGGGGTCGGTCATGGCTGCAGTTTCAGATTCAGACTCATCACCACCGCGTGTTCGCGCTGCTGACGATCGGCAGGATAGTAATCCTTGCGCAGGCCGACACGGCGAAAACCATAGCGCTCGTACATCAGCAGCGCACGCTGGTTGCTCTCGCGCACTTCCAGCCAGAGCCATTCGGCCCCTTGTCGACGCGACCACAAACACAGCGCATCGAGCATCATGCGTGCCCAGCCCTGCCCCTGCCGGGCAGGCGCCACGGTGATGTTGAGCAGGTGGGTTTCGTGCACGCCTTCCATGGCCACCACATAACCCAGCAGTTCGTCCTGCACACGCAGGCATTGCGCCCAGTAGCCGCTGGCCAGCGCGTCGCGGAAGTTGCCGCGCGTCCAGGGGTGGCTGTAGGCCGACTGCTCGATGGCGATCACCGCCTCCTGGTCATCGGCCTGCATGGGCTGCAACAGGGCGGCCTGGCGTTCAACCTCGGACGCCGGGTTCAAGTCGCCCCCTTGGCCGCTGCGCGTTCAGCGGTGGTCTGGGCAACCTTGTCGCGGACATACAGCGGCATGGCCTGCTCGGCCGGCACAGCCTGGCCAGTGGCCCACAACGCCGGTGCCAGACGCAGGAGGGCGGCCGCCGTGGGCAGGGCCTGCACCCGCTCGCCGAGAGGCAGACGCTCACCGTACACCCCGAAGACGTTGCCGGCCAGCAGAACGCGGGGCGCATCGGGCAAGGCAAAGTGCTGCGGCGCCCCCACCTGCACAGGGGTGCGCGGCGCCCAGCGCTGGCCATTCCAGTCGTAAGCGGCGCCATAAACCTCGTCCATGCGGGCATCGAGCAAAGCCAGCACGGTCAGGGGCTGTTCATCCAGTCCGACCAGCGCGCGCGCTTGCTCGGCCACCGCCAGCAGCGTATCCACAGGCAACACCGGAATGTCTGCGCCGAAGGCCAGGCCCTGAGCCACGGCACAGGCAGTGCGCAAGCCTGTAAACGAACCCGGACCGCGACCGAACACGATGGCATCGAGCTGCGACAGGCCGACGCCCGCCTGCGCCAGCATCTCCATGGCGGTAGGAATCAGGGTGACTGAGGACTGGGCCCCCCCAGCCAGCGTGCGCACATCGCTGTGACCGCCTACGGTCAGGCCGATCGACAGGGACTCGGTGCTGGTGTCAAAGGCCAGCCAGCGCTGCGTCTGGCCAGTCATGCCGGGATGCCCTTTTGTGCAGCCGGTCGGGCAGCGCGGACCCCCAGCAAAATGCCACCGGTTACCAGCGCCAGACCGACCAGCAGGTTCCAGTGCATCGGCTCATCCAGCAGAGCCACTGCCGACAGGGCCGACAGACCGGGCACCAGTGCCGTGATCATGGTGGAACGCACCGGCCCATAGTGGCGCACCATGTAGGTGAAGGTGATGCCCGAGATGACCACCGAGCCGCCACCCTGCATCGCCAGCTGGAACAGGATTTCATACCAGGGCGCCTGCGGTATGCGGGTCGGCCACCAGCCCAGCACGGTGACCAGGAGGAAAATCGGCACGAACACCACAAACGCCAGGGCGGTGATGGCCATGGTGGCGCGCACCGGATCGAGTCCGTGGCGCCGGGCAATCACGGTGTAGGTGGCCCAGCAGCTGGCGGCCGCCATGAACAGCAGATCGCCCTTCCAGACCTCGCCGCCTTCGAAGGCCTTGAGCAGGCTCATGCCCCCCACCAGGAGGTCGCCCAGCACGATGCAGGCCAGCCCCAGCGCCCGCGCTGACGAGACTTTTTCGTGCAACAGCCACATGGCCAGCAGCGTGGTCCACAAGGGCAGACTGCCCGGCATCAGCACCGAAGCATGGCCGGCTGGTGCATAAAAGAAACCGGTGTAAGCCAGCACCGCGTACATCAGACCGCCAAAAAAGCCAGCCAGCACCGTCACCCGCAGCGGCAGTGGCGACAGACCCAGCAGCGAGCCGACCCGCTCTCCGCGCGCACGCGCATCGCGCATCAGCCACCAGGCCCAGGGCAAGAGAACGCTGCTGGCGCCCAGAATGCGCATGAGCGCGATGTCCAGCGGCAGCAGGGTGTGCGATGCCGAGGCCCGGGCAATGACGATGAAGGACGTCCAGATCAGCACCGTGACAACGGCCGCCGCCAGACCGAGGGTGCGGGGGGAAAAAGGCATGCACCAATGTTACCGCCCCTGATGGCCCGCTAGACTTGGCCCCATGCTGCCCAAAATGCTGATCCTTGCCACGCTGCTGCTCGCCCAAAGCACCTGGGCCGAGCTGCCTCAGGCCGTGCGCCAGGCCTTGCGCCAGGCTCAGGTGCCTCCTGGTGCCATCAGCCTGCTGGTGCAGCCACTCGACACAGATGCCGCCTCCGTGCGCCTGGCGCACCGCGAAAACGAGGCGATGAACCCGGCCTCTGTGATGAAGCTCTACACCACCTATGCCGGTCTGCAGCTGCTGGGCCCCGACTACGTCTGGCGCACCCGCATCTACACCACCGGTCCGGTGCGTGACGGCGTGCTGCAGGGCTCGCTGGTGGTGCGCGGCAGCGGCGATCCCAAGCTGGTGGTCGAACGCGCGCAGGCCCTGGTCGCAGACATCCAGGCGCGGGGCGTACGCCAGGTACTTGGTGACATCGTGCTCGACCGTAGCGTCTTCGACGTGAGCCCGCGCAGCGAGCCCTTTGACGATGAACCGCTGCGCCCTTACAACGTGAGCCCGGACGGGCTGTTGCTGAACTTCCGTTCGGTGATCTACCGCTTCTTGCCCGATCCGGCCCGGGGTCGGGCCACAGTGCTCAGTGAACCGCCGTTGGCTGGACTGGAGGTACCCGCCGAGGTGCCGCTGCAGGGCGGCCCCTGCAACGACTGGCGCAGCAGCCTGCGCGCCGATTTTGGCCAGCCGCTGCGCACGGCTTTCGCCGGCAGCTACCCCGGCAGCTGTGGCGAGCGCCACTGGCCCGTGGCCTTCCAGGCGCCCGATGAATTTGCACCACGCGTGCTGCAGGCACTGTGGACGCAGGCCGGCGGTCAACTCGGTGGCCAGGTGCGTCTGGGGCACACCCCGCCAAAGGCCCAGCTGCTGCTCGAACACGCGTCCCTGCCCTTGCGCGAGATCATTGCCGACATCAACAAGATGTCCAACAACGTGATGGCACAGCAGCTGTTTCTGACCCTGTCAGCCGAGATGGGGGCGCCCGGCCGCTTCGAAGCCTCGCGCCTGCGCCTGACGCGCTGGTGGCGCGAGCGCTTTGCTGGCCAGGCCGTGCCCGTGCTCGACAACGGCTCGGGACTCTCGCGCACGGAACGCAGCACCGCTGTTGCCCTGGGCCAGTTGCTGCAGCAGGCCCATCAGGGGCCGGAGGCCGAGGCCTTTGTGCAATCTCTGGCCATCGCTGGCGTGGACGGGACCACCCAGCGCATGAGGGAGCGCATGCCCCAATCGCCCGTGATCGGCCGGGCCTGGCTCAAGACCGGCTCGCTGCGCGACGTCGTTTCGGTGGCCGGTTATGTGCAGGGTGAAAGCGGCCGCCGCTACAGTGTGGTGGCCATCATCAACCACCCCAACGCCCAGCAAGCCCGCCCGGCGCTTGACCAGTTGCTCGACTGGACGGCCCGCGACCTGATGATCCCTGAAACCGACGGCCCGCAGCGCCGCCGCCAAGCCCGCCATGCAACTCGCTGATTCGATCGGCACCCTGGCCGCCTGCCTGACCACCGCCAGCTTTGTGCCACAGGTCTGGCACACCCTGCGCACGCGCGACGTCAGCGGCATCTCGCTGGGCATGTACAGCCTGTTCACGCTGGGCGTGGTGTTGTGGCTGGTCTACGGCATCTTGCTGATGGCCTGGCCCATCATCATCGCCAACGCCATCACCACCAGCCTGGCGCTGACCATTCTGGTGATGAAGCTGCGTTACCGCTGAAACGGTTCGAGGGGTTTCAGGCCGCAGCCCGGCTCAGGCGGTCGCGCACGCCTTCCCAGTCGGGCGTGTCGGGCGGCAGTTCGACCCAGATCTGCTGCACGCCACGGGCGTCCAGATCGCGCAGCACGGCAAACAGGTCGTGCGCAGCCGTGGCCGGCTGCGCAGACTGCTGACGCCAGAGCGTGCCGGCGCCGATGTCGGCAGGTGCCTGCTGCGACCAGACGCCCAGATTGCCCGCATGCACACCCAGCGCCTGCAGCCGCTGGTGCAGGGTGGCCGCGTCCATCAGGCGCACCTTGGCACGGGGCGCGTAGTGCGACTCGAGCGTGCCCGAAGCCTTGGGTGCGGGCTGCGCCAGCGCCGCTTTGTCCTGCAAAGCCTGGCCGCAGACCTGCTCGATCTGTGTGCGCGTGATCTGTCCGGGGCGCAGCAGCACCGGTGCACCGCGGGTGCAGTCCACGATGGTCGATTCGATGCCGACTTCGCATTCGCCGCCGTCCAGGATCAGCAGCGCATCGCCGAACTCGCCCTGCACATGGCGGGCCGTGGTCGGGCTCACGCGGCCGAACTGGTTGGCACTCGGCGCCGACAGGCCGGGCATGCCAGCCGCGGCGCAGGCCTGCAGCACCGCCTGCGCCACCGGGTGCGAGGGGCAACGCAAGCCGATCGAGGCCTGCCCGCCCGCCGAGGCCGTGGCCACGCCGGGCCGGCGCGGCAGGATAAGGGTGAGTGGCCCGGGCCAGAAGGTGTCCATCAGGCGCTGCGCAAACGCCGGCACCTCACTGGCAAACAGCGGCACCTGCGCCTGCGAGGCCACATGCACGATCAGCGGGTGGTCGGCGGGGCGGCCCTTGGCGGCAAAGATCTTGGCCACCGCTTCGTCGCGCAGCGCGTCGGCCGCCAGGCCGTAGACGGTCTCGGTCGGCAGGCCCAGCAGCTCGGCGCGCGAGAGCGCCTGCACGGCCTGCGCGATGGCGGCGGGGTCTTGTCCCGGCAGGATCATCAGAACGGCTCGATCCCGAGCACAGCGCAGGCCTGCAGGGCCGTGGCGCGCACCGCCTCGGGCGTGGCGCCGGTGATGTTGAGGTGGCCCATCTTGCGGCCCTGGCGCGCCGACAGCTTGCCGTACAGGTGCAGGTGCGAGCCGGGCAAAGCGAGCACCTTGTCCCACGGAGGGGTACCGAAATCGGGGTCGGATCCCGATTTCACGCGGTCAAACCAGAGGTCCCCCAGCAGGTTGAGCATGATGGCCGGCGAATGCTGGCGCGGCGGCGTCAGCGGCAGGCCGGCGAGCGTGCGCACCTGCAGGTCGAACTGCGACTGGTCGCAGGCGTCGAGCGTGTAGTGGCCGCTGTTGTGCGGGCGCGGCGCGATCTCGTTGACGACCAACTGTCCACCATCGAGGACGAAGAATTCCACACACAGCACGCCCACATACTGCAAGCCTTCGGCAATCGCTTTCGTGGCGTCGATGGCCTGCTGCGCGAGTGCCGGATCGATCACGCCCGGGTTCACCTCGGTCACGGCCAGAATGCCGCCCCGGTGCAGGTTGCGCTGCACCGGAAAGTGCACCATCTCGCCCGTGCCGCTGCGCGCCACGATGACGGAACACTCGTCCTGGAGCGGCAGCATTTTTTCGAGCACGCAAGGTACCTGCTTGAGCTCGGCCCAAGCCGTCACCAGCTCGGCACGCGTCTTCACACGCACCTGGCCCTTGCCGTCGTAGCCCAGACGGGCGGTTTTCAAAATACCCGGCAGCAGATCGTCGGCCACGGCGGCCAGCTGCGCCTCGGTCTCGATCACCGCATGCGGGGCCACCGGCACACCGCACTTCACAAAGTGGGCCTTCTCGGCGGCACGGTCCTGCGCAATGGCCACGGCGTCCGAACCGGGCGCCACAAAGCGGTGCGCGCCCAGCGTGAACAGTGCCGGTGCGGGCACGTTTTCGAATTCGGTGGTGATGGCGGCGCAGCGCTGCATCAGCTGGGCCAGGCCCTGTTCGTCCAGGTAGTCGGTCTGGATGTGGTGGTGGCTCACCCGGCCCGCCGGGCTGGCCGGATCGGGGTCGAGCACCGCGGTGTAGTAGCCCATGGCTTGCGCCGCGTGGACGAACATGCGGCCGAGCTGGCCGCCGCCCATCACGCCCAGCGTGGCGGGCTGGCCGTTGACCACGCTGCCCGGAAGGATCACACCGCTCATTTGGACTCCAGCGGCGGCAAGGTCATGGCGCGCGCCATTGCGGTCTGCTCGGCGCGGAAGGCTTCGAGTTTTCCGCGCAGGGCAGCATCCTGATTGGCGAGCATCGCCACGGCAAACAAAGCCGCATTGGCCGCGCCCGCCTGGCCGATGGCAAAAGTCGCCACCGGCACGCCTTTGGGCATCTGCACGATGCTGTGCAGCGAGTCCACCCCCGACAGGGCCTTGGTCTGCACCGGCACGCCCAGCACCGGCACCACTGTCTTGGCGGCGATCATGCCCGGCAGGTGGGCAGCGCCACCGGCACCGGCGATGATGGCCTGCAGGCCACGGCCGGCCGCCGTCTGTGCATAGTCGAACATGTCGTCGGGCATGCGGTGGGCCGAAACGACGCGTGCCTCGTGGGGGATGCCAAACTGTTGGAGAATCTGGACTGCGTGCTGCATGGTGTCCCAGTCGGAGCTGGAACCCATCACCACGCCGATGAGCGGTTGGGTCATTGGAAGTGTTCCCGTGGTCAATCCGCGATTTTAAGGTTTCACCCTTTTCCGCATTTCCCGAGCCCTTGCCCATGATCGACGTCACCATCGCCAATTTCGAAACCGAAGTCATCGCCGCCTCCATGGCCACCCCCGTGCTGGTGGACTTCTGGGCACCGTGGTGCGGTCCCTGCAAATCGCTCGGCCCGGTGCTCGAAAAGCTCGAAACCGCCTACGGCGGCCGCTTCAAACTGGTCAAGATCAACTCCGACGAGGAGCAGCAGCTCGCTGCCGCCTTCGGCATCCGCAGCATCCCGACCTGCATCCTGCTCAAGGGCGGACAGCCGGTGGACGGCTTCATGGGCGCCCTGCCCGAGGGCCAGGTGCGCCAGTTTCTGGACAAGCATGTGCCCGGCGAGGACGAGCTGCAGGCCCAGGCCGCCGCCGATGAAGCCCTGCAGCACCTGGAGGCCGGCGAGCCGCACAGCGCCCGCGCTGCGCTGGAGCAGGCGCTTGCCACCAACCCGGCCAACGACGATGCCCGGTTTGACCTGGTCAAGCTGCTGATGCAGGACGGCGAACTGGGCGAGGCTGCCGCGCTGCTGGCGCCCACGCTCTCGCGCATCCCGGTGCCACTGCGCTTCGAGGCCCTGCAGCAATGGCTCAACGCCCTTGAATTCGTCACCACCGACCCGCGCGGCCAGTGGGCCCTGGACAAGTTCGACGAGCTGATCGGTCAGAACAAGCGCGACTTCGAAACCCGCTTCGCCAAGGCCCGCCTGCTGATGGCCGCCGGTCAGTGGACCGCGGCCATGGACGAGCTGCTGGAAATCATCATGCGCGACAAGAAATGGGACGACGAGGCCCCGCGCAAGACCTACATCGCCATCCTGGAGCTGCTGACCCCACCGGCGCCCAAAGCCGGCACCGACAGCGGCAAGACGGCCGGCGGCATCGAGCTGATGGGCAAGTCCGCTGTGCAGGAAGACCCGCAGGCCGCCCTGGTCTCCAGTTACCGCCGCAAGCTGAGCATGGCACTCAACTGATTCGTAAGCCCATCAGCGGGTGGGCCCTGCCTCGGCCTCCACCCTCTGACGCAGGACACGCAACAGCCCCAGCGCCATCAGCACCTCGGCCACCACGAACATCGGGCCCACCAACAGGCCCACCATGTCGTCCACAAAGGCCGGTTTTCGCCGCTCGAACCAGTGACCCACGAACTGGAATGTCCAGCCCACTCCAAACAGGACCAGGCCCAATGACCAGCCCGACAGACCCCAGCCGGTTGTCGAGCCTGCCAGCGCATGTGCCAGCGCCACCAGCAAGCCATTGACCACAGCTGTTGACACGCCCAGCAGGGCATCACCGCGTGTGATGTACCAGAAACTGGTCACGGCCCACATCAGCCAGGCTGCCGTGATGCCATAGCGGCCCCACGGGCCCAGCGGAAACACCAGCCAGATGGCAATCGCTGTGAAAATCAAGGGAATGCCCACCAGATGGGTCGCGATGTTGCGACGATCGCGGTGGTAGGCGGCGTATTGCACCATCAGTTCCCCGGCATCGCGTTGCAGATTCATGGATTTCCTCTGGTTTGGTTTTGAATTTGTAGGTTTGGATGATTTTTAACCGACCATTGTGCTCATCTGTTTTTCAAATGTGTATTTACATACTCTTTTTAATCCATAGAATGGACTGCACGTTTGCACCGTGAGGTCTCCATGTCCAGCCACCCGATTGTCAGCGCCGAAGAACTTGCATGCCTGCTGGCCCCGCCCGCAAGCGCACAGGTGCGCGCCACCACGCACACAACTCGCCATGAGGTACTGCTGGCCAACAGCGCGGCGGCGCTTTGCTTGCTCAAGGCCCTTGTGCTCTACGTGGCCTGGCAGGCACTCCATATTGACGCCTTGCCGCTGGGCTACCTGGGCGGCCGGGGTGTGCTGGAAGTTTTGTGCGCGGCGGTGTTCTGGAGCACACTGCGCCAGCCACCACGCCGCACGATCACCCTGGGTGCCTTGCTGGTGGGTGGCACCACACTGCTGATGGACCTGCTGATGCTGCTGGCCTTGCCCACCTGAACCCACACACTCCTGCAAGTAAAAGCCACCTGGCTTCAGGTGGCTTTTTTTACAGCTTTGACCAGGCAAGGGGCTCAGCCCAGCAGACGCTCGAGTGCCTCACGGTATTTGGCCGCAGTCTTCTCGATCACCTCTTTGGGCAGACGCGGTGCCGGCGGGGTCTTGTCCCAGGGCTTGCCGGCCACCTGGGCGGTTTCCAGCCAGTCGCGCAGGAACTGCTTGTCGAAACTCGGCGGGTTGCGGCCTTCGGCGTACTGGTCTGCAGGCCAGTAGCGCGACGAGTCGGGAGTCAGCACCTCATCCATCAGCACCAATGTGCCGTCCTTGTCGAGCCCAAACTCGAATTTGGTGTCGGCGATGATGATGCCCTTCCTGGCGGCGATCTCGCTGGCCGCCACGTACAGGCGGATGGAGATGTCGCGGATGCGGGTGGCCAGGTCGGCGCCAATCATCTCCACCGTGCGCTCGAAGGTGATGTTCTCGTCGTGTTCGCCCACCGCCGCCTTGGCCGCCGGGGTGTAGATCGGTTGGGGCAACTTGCTCGCGTTTTTCAAGCCTTCGGGCAGCGGCACACCGCAGACCGCGCGGGACTCCTGGTATTCCTTCCAGCCGCTGCCAGCCAAGTAGCCGCGCACCACGGCCTCGACAGGGATGGGCTTGAGGCGCTTGACCAGCATGGAGCGGCCTTGCACCTGCGGCACCTCGGCGGCGCTCACCACGCTCTCGGGTGCCTCACCTGTCAGGTGGATCGGGCAGATGTTCAACCCCTTGGGGCCGAGCTGGTCGAACCAGAACAGGGCCATCTTCGTGAGCAGCGCGCCCTTGCCGGGGATGGGCTCGCCCATGATGACGTCGAATGCGCTGATGCGGTCGGACGCCACCATCAGGATGCGGTCGTCGCCCACGGCGTAGTTGTCGCGCACCTTGCCGCGCGCCAGCAGCGGCAGGGAAGTCAGGGCCGAGGTGTGCAGGGCAGAGCTCATGCTCAGTTCACCACCTGGGCCAGCTCGCCCTGGGCGTAGCGCTGGGCCATCACGCTCAAGGTGTGGCCCTTGATCTTGCTGCCCTGGCCTTCGCAGCCGAACTCCAGATAGCGCTGCTTGCAGATGGCCTGGGCCGCGGCGCGCGCGGGCTTGAGCCACTCGCGGGCGTCGAACTTGTCGGGGTTCTCGGCGAGGAACTTGCGCACCGCGCCGGTCATGGCCAGGCGGATGTCGGTGTCGATGTTGATCTTACGCACACCGAACTTGATGGCTTCCTGGATTTCCTCGACCGGCACGCCGTAGGTTTCTTTCATCTGGCCGCCGTACTGGTTGATCAGCGCCAGCAGTTCCTGCGGCACGCTGGAGCTGCCGTGCATCACCAGGTGGGTGTTGGGGATGCGGGCGTGGATTTCCTTGACGCGGCTGATCGCCAGGATGTCGCCGGTGGGCTTGCGGCTGAATTTGTAGGCGCCGTGGCTGGTACCGATCGCAATCGCCAGCGCGTCGAGCTGGGTGGCCTTGACGAACACCGCGGCTTCCTCGGGGTCGGTCAGCATCTGGCTGTGGTCGAGCTTGCCGACCGCGCCAATCCCGTCTTCCTCGCCGGCGTCACCGGTCTCCAGGTTGCCCAGGCAGCCGAGCTCACCCTCGACGGTGGCGCCGACCTTGTGCGCCATCTCGACCACGGTTTTGGTCACGTTCACGTTGTAGTCGAAGCTCGACGGCGTCTTGCCGTCTTCCATCAGCGAGCCGTCCATCATGACCGAGCCAAAGCCCAGGTCGAGCGCGCCCTGGCAGACCTTGGGGCTGGTGCCGTGGTCCTGGTGCATGACCAGCGGAATGTGCGGCCACTGCTCGGCGGCGGCCTGGATCAGGTGCTTGATGAAGGGCTCGCCCGCGTACTTGCGCGCACCGGCGCTGGCCTGCAGGATGACCGGGGCACCGACCTCGTCGGCGGCCTGCATGACAGCCTGAACCTGTTCGAGGTTGTTGACGTTGAAGGCTGGAATGCCATAGCCGTTTTCGGCGGCATGGTCCAGCAGTTCGCGCATCGAGACGAGTGCCATGGGGGTGTTTTCCTGAAAATGGTGAATCCCTGCAGCCGGCGTGGTCACCAGCTGTTATCCATCAGGGATTTTAAAGCGCGGCGTTTGCCGCCGTCCGGATGGCGAACCGGTATCAGCCCACCCGGCAGATCTTGAGCATGTTGGTGCCACCCGGCGCGCCCATGGGCTCGCCGCAAGTGATGGCGTAGACATCGCCGGTGCTGACGATGTTGCGCTTTTTCAGGTGGCCTTCGGCCTGCGCCAGCGCGGTGTCACGGTCGGCGCTGGTGTCCATGAGCAAGGGACGCACATTGCGGTAAAGCGCCATCTTGCGTTGCGAAGACACCTTGGTGGTGAGCGCATAGATCGGGATGTGCACGCGGTGGCGGCTCATCCACAGCGCCGTGGAGCCCGATTCGGTCAGCGCCACGATGGCCTTGGCACCCATGTGGTGCGCGGTGAACAGCGCGCCCATGGCGATGGTCTGATCGATGCGGTCAAAGGTCTGGCCCATGAAATCGGCATCCAGCTCCACATGCTCGGCGCTTTCGGCGGCCTCGCAGATCTTGGCCATTTCTTCCACCGTCTCCAACGGGAACTTGCCGGCCGCGGTTTCGGCACTCAGCATCACGGCGTCCGTGCCGTCGAGCACGGCGTTGGCCACATCGCTCACCTCCGCGCGGGTAGGCACAGGGTTGGTGATCATGCTCTCCATCATCTGGGTGGCCGTGATGACCAGCTTGTCGTGCGCCTTGGCCAGCTTGATCATGCGTTTTTGCAGGGCTGGCACGGCGGCGTTGCCCACTTCCACGGCCAGATCACCACGCGCGACCATGATGCCGTCGCTGGCGGCCAGGATTTCCTCGAGGCGGGGAATCGCCTCGGCACGCTCGATCTTGGCGATCAGGCCCGGCTTATGCCCCCACTCTGCGCCGGCCACATTGCACAGCTGACGGGCCATCTCCATGTCGGTCGCGTTCTTCGGAAAGCTGACCGCCACGTAGTCGGCTTTCAGGCTCATGGCGGTTTTGATGTCCTCCATGTCCTTGGCCGTCAGGGCCGGCGCGGTCAGACCGCCGCCCTGCTTGTTGATGCCCTTGTTGTTGGACAGCTCGCCGCCGAGCTTGACGTAAGTGTGTACCTGCTCACCGCGCACAGCATCCACTGTCAGCACAATCAGGCCATCATTGAGCAGCAGCACATCACCTGGTTTCACGTCCCGTGGCAGCTCCTTGTAATCGAGGCCGACGCCGTCGGCATCGCCCAGTTCGGTGCGCGAGGCATCCAGCACGAATTTGGCCCCCGGCTCCAGCATGACTTTGCCTTCGGCAAATTTGCCAACGCGGATCTTGGGGCCCTGCAGGTCGGCCATGATGGCGACCTCGCGGCCGGCCCGCTGGGCGGCTTCGCGCACCAGGTTGGCCCGATCGATGTGGTCCTGCGCCTTGCCGTGGCTGAAGTTCAGCCGGACCACGTTCACGCCGGCGCGGACCATGGATTCGAGCATGTCCAGCGTGCTGGAGGCAGGACCGAGGGTGGCAACAATCTTGGTGGCGCGGCGGGGCATGGGATAGGTCTCCTTGTAACTTGGTTTCAATTCTGGCACGAAAGCAGTTACCAACCCGGAACTTTCAGAGCAGAAAACGCGTTTGGCCATCATCCTTTTGGCAGGTCGGAGATTGACCCATGTCAGGTCCCGCAATGGCTCGGGCCTTTAAAATCGCGGCATCCGCGTTTTCCCTGACGCACTCCAGATTGCGCCATGACTGCCCACACCGCCCCTGAGAACCAGCAACCCATCCCTCTGAACCAGCCCCTGCCGCACCGCAAAACCATTCGCGAATGGCTGATTCCCCTGTCGCACCGCACCACATGGCGTGCCTTCGTGCTGCTGGCCATCGACTACGCCCTGTTCTTTGCGCTGATCACCGGCACCGTCTGGTTTGACGCCGTCTGGGCCAAACTGCTGTGCGGTCTGGCCGCCGGCTTCGTCATTGGCCGCCTGTTCATCATCGGCCACGACGCCTGCCACCAGAGCCTGACGCCTCACCGTGAGCTCAACAAGGTGCTGGGGCGCATCGCTTTCCTGCCCTCCATCACGCCCTACAGCCTGTGGGACACCGGCCACAACGTGGTGCACCACGGCTACACCAACCTCAAAGGTGTCGACTTTGTCTGGACCCCCAAGACCGCCGAGGAGTTTGCGGCACTCTCGCCCACGCAGAAGCTGCTCGAGCGCGCTTACCGCAGCGGCTGGGCTCCCGGTCTGTACTACATGATCGAGATCTGGTGGAAGCGCGAGTTCTTCCCGAACAAGACCCACATGCCCACCCGTCGCCCGATCTTCTTCAAGGACAGCCTGCTGGTGGCCGTGTTTGGAGCCCTGTGGATCGCAGCGATTGCCGCCGCCGCCGTGGTCACCGGCCAATCGGTGTGGCTGAGCCTGCTGCTGGGGGTGGCCGTGCCCTTCTTCTTCTGGAACAGCATGATCGGTTTCGTGGTGTACGTGCACCACACCCATGTGCGCGTGTCCTGGCACGACAACAAGGCCGCCTGGACCAAGGCCGCACCATTCGTCTCGACCACGGTACACCTGACCTTCCCGTTCAACATCGGCGCGCTGATGCACCACATCATGGAGCACACCGCCCACCATGTGGACATGAGCATCCCGCTCTACCGTCTCAAGCAGGCGCAAGCCAAGCTCGAGGAGATGCTGCCCGGCCGCATCATCGTGCAGCCTTTCTCCTGGAAGTGGTATTTCGACACCGCCCGCGCCTGCAAGCTGTACGACTTCACACGCGAGTGCTGGACGGATTTCAAGGGCAAGATGACCAGCCCGGTGCGCGGCAACCTGCCGCCTGCTTCTGCAGCCTGAGCGTGGTTTTGATTTTCAGCGCCGCTGAAGCTTGAAAACGGCGGTGCCGGCGCGCAGGTTCGGCAGCCAGCGCACCACCTCGCCGTTCTGCAAACCAAACGCGTCGAGGATGTCCAGCCGGTTCTTGCGCGCCAGCTCGGCGAAGTCGGCAAAAGTCCCCACGCGGATGTTGGGCGTGTCGTACCACTGGTAGGGCAGGCGCCGGGTCACCGGCATACGGCCCTGCAGCACGCTCAGGCGGTTGGGCCAGTGGGCAAAGTTGGGAAAGGCCACGATGCCGATCTTGCCAACCCGTGCCGTTTCCTGAAGCATGACCTCGGCATTGCGCAGGTGCTGCAGGGTGTCGATCTGCAGCACCACATCAAAGCTCTGGTCTTCAAACACCTTCAGGCCCTGGTCGAGGTTGAGCTGCAGCACGTTCACGCCGCGCCGGGCACAGGCCAGCACATTGGCATCGTCGAGCTCCACGCCATACCCGCTGCAGCCGCGCTCGCGCTGCAGGTATTCGAGCAGGGCGCCGTCGCCGCAGCCGAGGTCGAGCACGCGTGAGCCTTCGGGCACCAGACGCGCGATCGCGTGTTGGATCTGGCTGTCGCTCATCGCGCACCTCCAGCAATCGTCTTCTCAAAGTAAGCGCGCACCACATTCAGGTAACGCGGATCGTCCAGCAAGAAGGCGTCGTGGCCGTGCGGCGCGTCGATCTCGGCGTAGCTCACGTCGCGGCCGTTGGCGATCAGGCCCTGCACGATCTCGCGGCTGCGCGCCGGCGAGAAACGCCAGTCGGTCGAAAAACTCACCAGCAAAAACCTGCACTGCGCCACCGACAGGGCCTTGGCCAGATCACCGCCCTGCGCACGGGCCGGGTCAAAGTAGTCCAGCGCGCGGGTGATCAGCAGGTAGGTGTTGGCGTCGAAGTATTCGCTGAACTTGTCGCCCTGGTAGCGCAGGTAGCTCTCGATCTGGAACTCGATGTCCTGCGTGGAATATTTGTAGCCTGTGGGGCTGTTCACTGCGCTGCGCAGTTCACGCCCGAACTTCTCGTTCATCACATCGTCGCTCAGGTAGGTGATGTGGCCAATCATGCGGGCGATGCGCAGGCCGCGCTTGGGCACCACGCCGTGCTGGTAGAAGTGGCCGTCGTGGAAATCCGGGTCGGTCACAATGGCGCGGCGCGCGACTTCGTTGAAGGCGATGTTCTCGGCGTTCAGGTTGGGCGCACTGGCCACCACCACCGCGTGGCGCACGCGCTCGGGGTGCTGCAACGTCCAGCTCAGGGCCTGCATGCCGCCCAGGCTGCCGCCCATCACGGCGGCCAGCTGCCCGATGCCCAGCGCGTCGAGCAACCGGGCCTGGGCGTTGACCCAGTCTTCCACCGTGACCACAGGGAAGTCGGCGCCGTACACCTTG